>Ga0265298_10007997_pt1 | contig 12750 bp, 7 predicted proteins | sample AusTroGonzalo_MG_3_FD_193486 | JGI IMG/M metagenome (GOLD analysis project Ga0265298, IMG submission 193486) | Bovine rumen microbial communities from tropical cattle in Woodstock, Queensland, Australia - Gonzalo_01 | ecosystem: Host-associated > Mammals > Digestive system > Stomach > Rumen ... | reverse complement strand
TCGTTTTCGGTCATGCTTGGCGTACGGTCGGCAGGCAGCTGACAGCCGATACGGTTGAAGGCTTCAGGCGTTCCAGAGAACAAGATTTGCTTGGCGTCAGGCGAGAACTGGGCACCACCGAGGAAGCCCTCACACTGAAGTAGCGTGTCCACCTTCAGCGTCTTAGCATCCATCAGATAGAAATCGCCTACCTCTGTGGGGCGCTTGGTCAACCGCGAATAGCTGGAACCTATCAGCAGTTTGGTGCCGTCGGCACTGATGTCGGCTAAATACTGGCCCTTGGAACCAAAGGTGATGCGCTGACTGATGCCCGATTGCACATCGAAGCGCACTAAGTAGTTACGCTTACGCCAGCCAGGCTGACGATCGTCCATCTCTATGACTTCGAACACTCCCGGATCTTCCTTGGGACCTTCTTCCTCAGCCGTGATGATAAGGTAGTCTTCTGTCGGACTGACAGTATAGCTGCCATCGGGCAGTCCTGCGGCCCATCGCGTACGCTGTCCCGTCAGTGGTTCCACCTTATATAATATACGCTGTCCCTGCTCTTTTTCCTCTTCCAGCCACGCTATGGTTTGAGGCATCCAACGCACGTTCTTCGAGGGGTGCGACAATACCTTGCCCGTCTTCACGTCGCGCAGTTCATATTGCCAACGGCTATTTCCTCCTCGATCTGTTGTCTGGTAACTGACTACCACATACTGACCATTGGCCGACAGCGAGACACCACGCACTCGCTTACCATCCGTCAGATCATGTACCATGTAGGGATGGCGTTTATCTATCGTAGGTCTGACGGCAATTTGTGTATCAAAACTGACGTGGATACTGTCTGTATCCTTCGGCTCAGCCAAGTAGCGGATAGCAAACGTGTGGTGCTCCGGCGCCAGTTTCAACTCACCGCCAGCCTCCGTGCCGTCGATGTACAGCTTATAGTTCTTCGGGCCTTTCACCTCAATCTTTCCCTTTACATAGTCGGCATTGTTGACGTAGAATGTCAACACACCTACCGACCGAGAGTCTGACAGAGAGGGCAGTACGTCACCATTGAAGACGGCTGTGGGGGCTGCCTGTAGGGGGAGTGCGGAGAGTACCGACTTATCGTCAAACTTCTTGCCCTGCACGTCGACCGTATCGTTAGCAAAAGGGGCAGCTACCGCAAAGGGGCCTGCCTGACGAAATTCTGTTACAGTGGTCTTTACTTGTGCCGATGCCTGTACTGCTACAGCCATCAGCATCATGGTTGCAATATGTTTCTTCATAAAAAAACGGTTAATAAGCTTCTCGATATTTGTTCTCGTCCTTGTCGTCGAGCATCGACAAGTACGACTGATAACGGCTCTGAGCGATGTAATGGTCCTCGACGGCCTTCAGCACGGCACAGCCTGGCTCATGCGTATGGGTACAGTCCGAAAAACGGCATTGCTTGGAGAATTCGAATATCTCCTTGAAATAGCTGGTTATCTCTTCCGGCTCCATGTCGAAGGTTCCGAAGCCTTTGATGCCTGGGGTGTCAATCAAGTAAGAGGCGAGGGAAGAGATGTCAGCGTTCAGGGGTATCATCTCTGAGAACGTGGTGGTATGCTGCCCAGAAAGGTGGGCTTCACTAATCTCGGCAGTACGGAGGTTGGCACCAGGCACGAGGCGATTGATGAGGGTGGACTTCCCCACCCCGCTGTTGCCGCTGAGCAACGTAATCTTACCCTCTAACAGCGGTCGCAGTTCCTCCACGCCATCGCCACGCTCAGCCGACACCTGACGGCACTCGTAACCGATGGTCTCATAAAGTTGCACCATCATCTGCTGGTAGCGTTGCTCGTCCTCACTCAGGCTGTCGGTCTTGTTAAACACCAGCACAACAGGCACACGGTAGGCCTCAGCCGAAGCCAGGAAACGGTCGACAAACGTGGTGGAGGTCTCAGGGCGGGCAACGGTGACAATCAGGAACGCCTGATCGACGTTGGCCGCCAGGATGTGGCTCTGCTTCGAGAGGTTGATACTCTTACGAATGATGTAGTTGCGACGGTCTTCGATTTCTGTGATAAAGGCAGTCTGCTGTTGGCTATTGGCTATAGGCTGTTGTGGGACAACCGTCACACGGTCGCCTACAGCTACGGGATTCGTACTCCGAATACCTTTTATGCGGAAGTTTCCCTTTACCTTACAATCAAACAACTGGCCATCGTCCGTGCGAACGGTGTACCAGCTGCCTGTATTCTTGATGACAAGTCCCTTCAATTGTCAATAATCAATTGTCAATTAAACGGTCATGATTTCCTTATTCTTTGCCTCGATGAGTTCCTCAAGCTTCTTGATGTACTTGTCGTGCAACTTCTGAAGCTCCAGCTCGGCGTCCTTCTCGTTGTCCTCAGAGAGTCCGTCCTTGATGGCTTTCTTCAGCTTGTCCTTGATGTCAGCACGCACGTTGCGAACCTCGACCTTTGCCTTCTCGGCAATCTTGTTACACTGCTTCACGAGGTCACGGCGACGCTCCTCCGTAGGCTGGGGAATACCCAGACGGATGACCTCACCGTTGTTCTCGGGGGTGATGCCTACGTCGCTGTCCATGATGGCCTTCTCAATGTCGCGAATCTGCTTGCGATCCCACGGCTTGATGGCAATGGTACGTGCATCGGGACAGTTTACGGTTGCTACCTGGTTCAGGGGAACCCTGCTACCGTAGGATTCCACACGAACACCATCGAGAATGGCCACGTTGGCACGTCCGGCACGGATGCGGTTCAGCTCCTCTTCGAGAAACAATGCAGCCATCTCCATTCTCTCTTCACTCTTCTTTAATGTTTCCTTTACGTCTATCATAATTTCACGTTTTAAGTTTTTCTGTTGACAAAAGTAACGCTTTTCTTTCAAACGCGCAAGTGTTTTATCATTTTTTCACTACTTTATTTTGTAATCTGAATGTTTTTTCATACTTTTGTGCGCAGAATATTGCCTAATGAATACATGAATACCTTATACTATAGAGCTATACTAACCATCATCTGCTGTACCTTTTGGACATTTTGCCAGGCACAGTCAGAGGACGAAGTACGCACCTATACGGAGGAACACCCCTTAGTCTATGAGGACGCATGGGACCTGTGGCCTTACGCATTTCTCAATGACAACGGTGAGCCTGTTGGCTACAACATCGACCTGCTGAGACTCATCTTCAAGGAGCTGGACATTCCCTTCAGAATCAAGCTGAAGCCTACTCAAGACGCCCTGAACGACCTGAAAGACGGACGTGCCGACCTGATGTGCGGCATGGATGCACACTTCCATAACGAGTATGCGCAATACGGAAAGGCCGTCATTCAGATTTTCACACACAGCGCCATTCACCATAAGGACGAGCCGCTGCTCGTCAAGACAGTCAACGACCTGGCTTCGCAACGGGTGATTGTCCACGACGGCAGCTTCAGCCACCACCTCATGAAACAGCGAGGATGGGGCAAGAACGCCATACCCTATAACGACATGCAGGAGGCCGTGCAATATATCCACAACAAGAAAGGAACACCGATTATCTGGAACACACTGTCGCTGAAATACCTGCTCCACAAGTTCAATTACGACGAATTGGAACTGACACCTGTCAACATACCCCACGGAGAGTACAAGTTCATGTCGAACGACGCCCGCCTGTTAGAGCAGATAGACAGTATCTTCGCCAAATTGAACGCCACGGACCGTCTGCAGCCCATCCAGCAAAAGTGGTTCTACCCCGAGCATCGGGACACGGGCATTCCCTCGTGGGTCTGGTATGTCGTCGCCGCCCTGCTGCTGGTCATCATCATCATTCTCATCTACTATCTCTTCTATCGTTTCTTCGAACAGAAGATGATGAAGAGCGTACAACGTTCCAACAATCGTCTGTCACTTATCCTCAGTACGAGTAAGGTACACATTTGGCTGTTCGACATTGCCAAGCGGACCATCACCAGCATAGAGTCCGATGGCCAGAGGGCCACCATCCCACTGTCGCCGTATTTCTTCGATTACTATATGATTCCTGAAGACTTTGAACGGTTGTGCCGTACTATTGACGAGATGACTAACCATGAGAAGGAACACGACAAACTGGAAGCTCATGTCACCAAGGGAACCGTCAAAGACCTGCTTACCATTTCGATTAACCTGTCGGTGATGAAACGTGACAGAAGCGGACACCCCACTACCCTTATCGGAGCCACAACTAACATCACGGCCGAACGACTGCGCCAGCAACAGCAGAAAGACGCCATGCTGCGCTATCAGCACATTTTCAACTCGGCCCTGGTCGACACCATTTCATACAACGAACATGGCTTCATTGACGATCTGAACGAAAAGGCTGCCAAAGCCATTCCTGGAGGCGCACAAAACGTCATTGATGCCCACATCTCGGTTCAGAGTGTACTGGGTGACCCCAACCTGTCTATCGACGACATGGACTACACTTACCTAACACAGATTTACAAGTCGCCTGATGACGAGCGTCCTCTCAACCGTTTTCTGAAGCGCGACGAACTCTACTACGAACTGCAGTTAGTGCCCGTCCGCGATGACGACGGACAACTGTTGGGTATCTATGGTACAGGGCGCGACGTCACGGAGATTGCCAAGTCCTACACACGTCTTCAGAAGAACATCGCAAAGTTGCAGGAGGCTACGGACGAACTGCAGGACTACATACGCAATATCGACTACGTCATGCAGAACGGCGGCGTTCGCATTGTCAACTATTCTCCCGACAAACACACACTGCTCGTATTCAGCGAGATTAACCACATCCAGCAACGACTGACACAGACACGCCTGCTGACGCTTGCCGACAAAGAGTCGGAGAAAGCCGCCCAACGCATTCTGAACAACATGGACAACCACACGCGACAGCCAGTCAATGCCACCATCAAGTCTACCCTGCGCCTCAAGGGGAACAAGCAGCTCTGCCTGTACTTCTCGTTTGTGCCAGTCTTCGATGCCGACGGCAATGTGACTGACTATTTTGGCATGTGCCGTGACATCTCCGACATCAAGGCCACTGAGGAGCAACTGGCCCGTGAGACGGTGAAGGCACAGGAGGTAGAGACAGTGAAGAACGCCTTCCTGCGCAACATGAGCTACGAAATCAGAACCCCGCTCAACTCTGTGGTAGGATTTGCAGAACTTTTCGAAATGGAGCACGAGAAAGCCGACGAGCAACTGTTTATCGAGGAAATCAAGAAGAACTCGCGCAATCTGCTCAAGCTAATCAACGACATCCTGTTCCTCTCACGCCTCGATGCAGGCATGATTGAGATCAACACCATGCCCATTGACCTTGCCGCCATCTTCGAAGGACGCTGCCAGTCGGCATGGACACACTGCCAGCAGCCTGACGTCAGCTACATCGTCGACACACCCTATGAGCGACTAGTGCTCGACCTCGACCTGACCAACCTTGGCGTTATCCTCGACCACATCGTAACCAATGCGGCCCTACATACCACTTCAGGCTTTGTCCGGGCAAGTTTCGATTATAACGGCGAAGACCTCACCGTAACCATTCAGGACACGGGGTGTGGCATTCCTGCCGACCTACTCGATAGAATCTTCGAACGCTTCGTCACCGCCGACAGCAGCAGTAGCGGTCTCGGCCTGCCCATCTGTCAAGAGGTCGTCAAGCTGATGGGAGGCAGGATACGCCTCAAGTCCGAGGTCGGCAAGGGTACTATCGTATGGATTACCCTTCCCTGCACGTGCAAGGAGATGGTGATGAAATAATATTGACAGTTGAAAACATGATAATTATGCCAATGACACGATATATGTCCCATCATGTGAAAAGGTATATTCTTTTACTCTTATACCTTTTTACTATAATACCGCAACTCCAGGCCGCCAACAGCTTCGGGTATACGGAGGAGCATCCGTTAGTGATTGCCTGCGACTGGGATTTCCGTCCATTCGAGTTTGTCAACACCGAGGGAAAGCCTTCGGGATACAATGTCGAAGTACTCGACCTCATCCTCGACCAGCTTGACATTCCCCACAAGTTCGTCATGCAGGAATGGCACGTGGCCACCGACATGTTCAGGAAGCATGAGGCCGACCTCATCCACGCCCTTTTCTATTTCTACAAGGATTATCCGTACGTATCGACTCACAAGTACATCAACTACTACAACCTGAAGGTGGCACGTCGCGCCGACACTTCACCACTGGTAAAACTCAGCAACCTTCAGCCAGGCGACACTCTGCTGGCCAAGGAAGACGACTATGCGCCATTGGCCATCGCAGCAATGGGCAAGCCCATCGCCATGGAATTCCACACGCCTAAAGACGGACTGACAGGCATCAGCCGAGGACAGTACAAATACTACATCTGGGGTGAAATACCACTCGCCCGCAAGATTCAAGAACTCGGACTCGAGGACATCATCCTCGACAACATCGACATCCCCTCAGGCGAACTGCGGGTCATCGGCTACAACAAAGACCTGGTCGACATCATCGACGACCAATACACCCGACTGGAGCTGGCTGGTGAACTACAGACGGTCTACGACCGCTGGTTCCATCCAGAACGCGAGCACGATGACACGTCGCCTGTGGTACTATTCATTATTGGCGGACTTCTCCTGACAGCTATCATCGTGTTCCTGCTCGCACGCTTAGTCAAACTGAGAGTGAACAAGACCGTCAGACAAAGTTCCGACCTGGGACAGATGATGGACCAGGTGCTCAACATGGGCGACTACTTCGTGGTGATATGGGACTTCCAGAGCAACATGCTCCGAAACAAGTACGGCAATATGCTACCCCAAGGCGACATGAAGCCAGAGGAGTTCCTAACACGCATGTCGCCAGAAGAGGCAAAACAACTGCATACCCTCAACACACAACTGGCCACGGGCGTCATCAGCCACTTCGAAATGAACCTTAGTTTCAATCAGGGCACCCTTGAGCAACCCATTTGGAGAAACTTCTACGGCAATGCCATTGTCGAAATGGAAGCTGGCAAACCCCTCTACATCGTCTATACGACGAAAGACATCACCAACGAGGTGAAGGAGGACCTTTACATCAAGACCGTTGCCAGCAAATACAAGAAGATGTTCGACACCAATTTGGTGGCCATGTCGTTCTACGATGCCAATGGCAAGTTGCTCGACTTGAACAGGAAGATGTACGAACTCTGCCAGATTGACACTGAAAAAGATGAGTATTTCCGCAACAGTTCACTCTTTAGCTTCCCCAATCTCAAGGGAGTCTATCTTGCAGGCTCGCGAGAGGTCATGCACGTCTGCCAGCATCTCAACGAGCCACAATTAGGAATCGACAAGTATATCGAGTTCCGCATCAACCCCGTCATTGACAACGATCAACTCATCTATTATATCGTAACCAACCGCGATGTCACTGCCGAACGTAACATGTATCTGAAACAGCGCGAACACGACAGACAGCTGCATACCGTCAATGAAGCAGTGAAACGCTACGACAAACAGCTCAGCTATTTGTTGAAGGAAAGCCAAATGTACATCTGGAGCTACAAGCCGACTGATAGGACTATCAATATGTCACGCGCCACGGGAAAGACAGAACTCAGCGTAACGATTGAGGAATACCTACAGTTAATCAATCCTCAGGCACGACAGCAGGCCATGGAGTATATAGAGAGCACCATGCAGCAGGGCAAGCCATACGATACCATTCTGCCCTTCGACCGTACCCCTAACGAAGACCAGCCCTCATGGTATTCTGTTTCTGGCCTACCCATATTCGACAAGGACGGGCAGCTCATTGAATATTTTGGAATCTCGCGTAACATCACCGACCTCATGCAGGCACAAGAGCAACTGCGCGTCGAGACGGCGCGAGCTGAGGATTCTGGACGACTCAAGGCGGCTTTCCTCGCCAACATGACGCATGAGATACGCACTCCCCTCAACTCCATTGTCGGCTTCTCAGACCTTCTGACCATGATCGAGGATGACAACGAGAAGAGAGACTTCATACGCATCATCCGCAACAACTGCGACATGCTCCTCAGGCTCATCAACGATATTCTCGAAGCATCAAACATCGAGTCGCAACCGCTGGCCATCAATCCCACGGACATTGACTTTGCACAGGCATTCGACGACATCTGCCAGACGCTTGAGCAGCGTGTACAAGAGCCTGGCGTGAAGTTCATCAAGGAAAATCCATACACAACCTTCCCAACGAACCTTGACAAGGGGCGCATGCAGCAGGTCATCACCAACTTCGTCACCAACGCTGTCAAGTACACCCATCAGGGACATATCCGCGTGGGATACAGGCAAGAGACGAGAAATGTAAAGGGTGAACGGCAGGACGGACTCTACATCTACTGCGAGGACACAGGTGCCGGCATCCCCAAAGACAAGCAGGGGAGCGTCTTCGACCGCTTTGTCAAGCTCAACGAGTTTATTCAGGGTACAGGTCTTGGACTCAGCATCTGCAAATCCATTGCCGACCGCTGTGGCGGCGACATCGGCGTCGACAGCGAGGGAGAGGGTCACGGCTCTACCTTCTGGATATGGATTCCCTGCACTATTCCGCAACAACAACTCAACAACACCCTCGACACCTAAAAAAAGACATTCACCATGGCAATGCAAATCAGCAAATACCTATTGGCCAACGAACGCGATGCCCTTTGGGGACTCACAGTAAGTACTGTGGGCTATGAAGAAATCAAGCCTGGCGACGCCTACCCCACCCGTGGTCATGCCGACGGCTACTACTTCGAGTTGGAACGCGGTCGCGAGCTGCCTGAATACCAGTTGCTTTACCTCACTGAAGGCGAGGGAACCTTCCGCAGTGCTACCTTCCGCGAAGCGACCATTCGTGAAGGCGACCTCTTCCTGCTATTCCCTGATGAATGGCACTCCTACCACCCCAACCCGCGGACGGGTTGGAAGAGCTATTGGATAGGCTTTAAGGGGCGTAACATGGACGACCGCGTACGGGCAGGGTTCCTGACTCCCCAGAAGCCCATCTACCACGTGGGCTTCAGCGACGAGATTGTGAGTCTCTACAAGGAGGCCTACAATACGGCCCAGATTGAGGCAGCCTACTCGCAACAGCTACTGGCTGGCATGGTCAACCACCTCATCGGCTTGATGTACTCACTTGAGCGTAACATTCAGCTGGGGCGCAACAAGTCCCATGTCGACATGATCAGCCGAGCACGTCTCCGCATCCGCGAGGCACTCGAGAGCGACCTCACCATCCAGCAGGTGGCCGACGAAATGGGAGTCAGCTATTCCAACTTCCGCAAATTGTTCAAGGAGCACACTGGCATCTCGCCAGCCATCTATCAACAAGACCTGCGCCTGCAGCGTGCCAAGGAACTGTTGTCGACCACGGATATGAGCATAAAAGAAATAGCCTACCGACTCAACTTCGAGTCGCCAGACTATTTCTCTGCCAAATTCAAAATCAAAACTGGGCGACGGCCCAGCGAGCTTAGAACAGCAGTAAACGCTCCAACCAGTATATAAGAATACCTGCCAGATAGCCTACAAAGGCAATCCACGTAATCTTCTTCATATACCAGCCGAAAGTAATCTTCTCAAGTCCCATCACGACGACACCAGCAGCCGAGCCGATAATCAGCATCGAGCCGCCTACGCCTGCGCAGTAGGCCAGCAACTGCCAGAAGATACCGTCGACGGCCATCGCACCTTCTGCAGCCACAGGATACATACCCATGCAACCAGCCACCAGGGGCACGTTGTCGACAATACTTGAGAGTACGCCAATGATGCCGTTAATCACGTAGTAGTTGCCCGAGAAGGCTTCATTCAGGCTCTCGCCAAGAGCAGTCAGCACACCCACCTCCTGCAGCACGGCCACGGCCATCAGAATACCCAGGAAGAACATAATCGTCGACAAGTCAATCTTCGAGAGTAGGTCGCTAACACGCTTGGCCATCGTGTCGTCCTCAGCCGTGTTATAATGGAAAATCTCTGTGACGGTCCACAGCACACCAAGCACCAACAGGATACCCATGAACGGCGGCAGATGGGTCAGCGTCTTGAATACGGGCACAAAGCACAGGCCACCCACGCCAAGCCAGAAGATAATGTCGCGCTGAGCCTTGGTAAACTGGCTGACATCGGCTTTCGGCAGGTTCTGCTCCTTGTCGAACTTTCCTTTCAACGAAATACTTAGGATAACAGCAGGAACAAGCATTGACACCAGCGACGGTATGAAGATTTCCGTCAGCACACCCTGCGTGGTAATGACACCCTTAATCCAAAGCATGATGGTCGTCACGTCGCCAATAGGCGAGAAGGCACCACCCGAGTTGGCCGAAATGACCACTAAGGCGGCATAGAGGAGACGGTCCTCGCGGTTCTGCACCAGCTTGCGCAGCACCATAATCATCACAATAGAGGTCGTCAGGTTGTCGAGGATGGCCGACAGGAAGAACGTCATAAACGCCACACGCCACATGAGCTTACGCTTCGAGCGGGTCTTCAGCGTATCACGCACAAAGTTGAAGCCACCATTCGAGTCGACAATCTCAACAATGGTCATGGCACCCATCAGGAAGAACAGCGTGCCTGCAGCATCGCCCAAGTGATGCTCAATGACCTCGGCTATGTGGTGGATGACGCCGTCGCCTGCCACCTCAGGATAATACGCGCCAGGCCCCATCATGAGCAGGGTCCAACAGAACACACACATCAGCAACGCAATGGCCGCCTTGTTTACTTTCGTCACGCTCTCCAAGGCTATGCACAGATAGCCGATACAGAAAACGGTGACAATCAGAATCGTTAATGTTGACATTTCCAGATAGTTATTTTGAATTACGTGGCAAAGGTAATACTTTCTTTTCAAATTTTCTGCATTTTTCTTCGCTTTTTATAAAAAAAGGTATATCTTTGCGCCTCCAAAGAAAAACCTCCATGCAGAGAAGCAAAGAAATCTATAAAGTGACGCTTGTGGGAGGGGCAGTCAACGTCGTACTGCTACTCTTCAAGTTCGCGGCTGGCATCATCGGCCACAGTGCCGCTATGGTGGCCGATGCCGTCCATTCTCTGTCCGACTTCCTGACTGACATCATCGTCCTGCTGTTCGTCCGAATCAGCAGCAAGCCCAAGGACAAGTCGCACGACTATGGCCATGGCAAGTACGAGACACTGGCCATGACCCTCATTGGCGCTGCGCTGCTCGGGGTTGCTGTGGGCATCATCTACAGCGGCGTCATGAAGATCGTGGTTTGGAGCCATGGCGAGCAATTGGAAGCCCCGGGACTGCTGGCACTCTGGGCCGCCCTGCTGTCGGTAGTGCTGAAAGAGGCCGTCTATCGTTACTCGATGGTCAAGGCCCGCCAGCTGAACTCCCAGGCCGTCGAGGCCAATGCGTGGCACCATCGCAGCGACGCCCTGTCATCTATCGGAACAGCTGTTGGAATCGGCGGCGCCATTTTCCTTGGCCAGCGCTGGGCGGTGCTCGACCCCTTGGCCTCAGTCATCGTCGGACTATTCATCGTCAAGGTAGCCATCAGCCTGCTACGTGGCGGCATCGGCGACCTCATGGAACAGTCGCTGCCCGACGAGATTGAAGACGAGATACTGCAACTGGCGGCAACGGTACCTGGTGTGGCCAACCCCCACGACCTGCGTACGCGTCGAATCGGCAACCACTACGCCATCGAACTCCACCTCCTGATGGATGGCGACATCTCTCTGCGCCAGGCCCATGACAAGGCCGATGAGGTGGAAGACCTGCTCAGAAGCCGCTATGGAGAAGACACCCACATCGCTGTTCACGTGGAGCCAAAATAATCAATTATCAAAAATAGAAGTGAGATTATCAAAATATGATGCCGCATGCGGTTATTTCTTTTTACCTTTGCATGCGTAAAACTTAAAAACTGCTAATCATATTTGAACTCACATGAAACAGGACAAGTACTTCTTTGCCGTTGACTTGGGCGCTACCAGCGGACGTACTATCATTGGACATATTGCTGACGGGCGCTTCGGACTGGAAGAGATTACGCGTTTCCCCAACAACCTGATTGAGCAAGGAGGCCACTACTACTGGGACATCCACGCCCTATACTTCGAGATTATCAAAGGACTGAAGAAGGTGGCCAGTCGCAGACTCGACATCACCTCGATAGGCATCGACACCTGGGGTGTCGACTTTGTATTTATTGGCGACGATGGCGCTATATTAAGGAATCCGCGCGCGTATCGCGACCCTATCACTTTCGACGCAATGGACGACTACCTGCGTAACGTCGTCTCGAAACGTGAGGTCTACGACATTACTGGCATCCAGTTCTTGAACTTCAACAGCATCTTCCAACTCTATGCCATGAAGAATGAAAGGCGACAGGAAGGCAACAGAACGTCGGAAAAAGGCAATTCCGCCTTTCGCCATGCAGAAAAAATCCTCTTTGTACCCGATGCCCTCTCATGGATGCTCACGGGCGAAGAGGTGTGCGAATATACGATTGCCTCTACCTCACAGCTCTTAGACCCACGCACCAAGGAACTCGACGAGCGCCTGTTGGCCTCTTTAGGACTGACACGTTCGAAATTCGGCCGCATGGTGCAGCCAGGCACTGTCATTGGCAAGTTGACGGAAGAAGTACAACGACTGACGGGACTCGGACCTGTGCCCGTAGTGGCGGTAGCAGGTCACGACACTGGCTCAGCCGTTGCTGCCGTGCCTGCCAAGGACGAGAACTTCGCCTACCTGTCGAGCGGCACATGGAGTCTCATGGGTATC
>Ga0265298_10007996_pt1 | contig 12751 bp, 11 predicted proteins | sample AusTroGonzalo_MG_3_FD_193486 | JGI IMG/M metagenome (GOLD analysis project Ga0265298, IMG submission 193486) | Bovine rumen microbial communities from tropical cattle in Woodstock, Queensland, Australia - Gonzalo_01 | ecosystem: Host-associated > Mammals > Digestive system > Stomach > Rumen ... | reverse complement strand
ATACCCAAGCCCGCCGAGGTTGAAACCGGCGATAGGCTTTTCACGATGCACACGTGCAGCCCTTAGGATCGTGCCGTCACCACCAAGTGCGATTATCGCATCAGCTTCATCACCCTTTGCGCAAAGCACCATGCCATATTCCGGCAGGCTGAACACGAGCGCGTCGTAGGCCGACTTCGCTTCCGGCTTATCGGTGTTTACGTGAAAATGTATCCTTCGAATGCTCATTCCCCGACATCCCTGGATTCGGCGAGCCTGAGCAGCTCTCGATTCTTTTCTCCCAATACCGGTTTCTTCTTGAAGCTGGCGACCAACGCCTTTTCGAGGCTTTCGCCTGAGAGTCCTGTGCACCCGAACTTCTTCAAGGCAGCCAGCATCATCGTGTTCGCGGCCTTCGGCACGCCGAACTCCTCTGCCATTTTGATGGCAGGCCAGACGATAAGCTTCACACCTTCCGGCGGCTGCAACTTGACGGGCACCGTCTCGTCCACGATTACGACGCCGCCTGCCTTCACGTCGCCGACGAAACGCTCGTAGGCGGGCTGGTTCATGCAGACCAGCACATCCGGATGCTCCACCGTCGGAGAGCCAATGGATGTTCCTGAAACAACTACGGAGCAGTTGGCGCTACCGCCACGCTGCTCAGGTCCATAGCTCGGAAACCACAACGTATGGCGACGCTCCAGTCTGGCCGCCTCCGCCACGGCAAGTCCGAGCGAAAGGATGCCTTGCCCGCCATAGCCTGCGAACTTGAAGCGCCTTTCGCCGAACGACGGATCGTCCGTAGCTGGCGGAACTGCCTCCTTCTCCGCAAAAAGCGAACCGCAGTCCGCCGCTTGCGGAACAGGGCGCACGGCAAGTGCCTCGCGATCGGTTTCATCCCTGAACACGCCGAGCGGAAACTCCTTCTCCATCTCATTCATGCAGAACGAGGCCGCATCCTGCGCATTCATCCTGAAGTTGGTCGGACACGGCGCGAGGATCTCGAGCATCGCATAGCCCTTACCGTCACGCTGGATTTCGAAAACCTTTCGGATGGCCTGCTTCGCCTGCATGATGCGACGCGTATCTGCGACAGACACACGCGCTATGTATACGGGCGCCTTGAGCTGCGCGAACACCTCACAAACGTGCAACGGGTGGCCTGTAAGGGCAGGGTCCCGCCCGAACGGCGTAGTGGTCGTCGTCTCGCCATCCAACGTCGTCGGCGCCATCTGTCCGCCGGTCATGCCATACAGCGAATTGTTGACGAATATGCAGCCGAACCTCTCGCCACGGCTTGCTGCCTGAAAAGCGTTGTTGAAACCTATAGCGCCAAGGTCGCCGTCTCCCTGATATGCGATCGTGACGGCATCGGGACGAGACCTGCACACGCCTGTCGCAACCGCGCTGGCCCTGCCGTGCGCGGCGGAGATGTGCGCCGCATCCCAATAGTAGTATGTGAATACGCCACAGCCTACAGGATCCACAAAGATCGTCTTGTCCTGGAGGCCCATCTCGGCACACGCCTCGGCAATCAGCTTGTTGATTATGCCGTGCCCGCAGCCTGGACAATAGTGGGTGAAGCTTACGTTCTTTCCGCTTCTGGGAAAGACCTTGTACATTCCCTTCTGTTCGATCGTCGCCATTAGATAATCTCCTTCGCGGCCTTTACCGCATCATCGACCGACACAACCTCTCCGCCCATTCGGTTGACCATCACGACGCCTGCCGCCTCAACGCCAAGCCCTGCCTTCGCCAGATTGAGCCTGACATCATCGGCGAACTGCCCGGCATCCAGTTCGATGGTCATGATCTTCCTTCCCTTCGCAACGGCGGCAAGCTGCTCGCGCGGGAACGGATTGAGCGTCACCGGACGGAACACGCCGGCCTTGATCCCGTTTCTGCGAAGCTCTTCAGCCGTAGTGCGAGCGATTCTTCCGGAGATTCCGTAGCCGACGATCAACAGCTGCGCATCATCCGCCAGATACGCCTCACCTATCGCGTCCGCCGCCATCCTCGCGTACTTCTCCTGAAGATGGATGTTGAACTGCTCCTGCTGCGCGGCGTCGAGATATATGGACTTGACAAGGTTCTGCCTTGTCTTCGCCTCGCCTTGCGCCGCCCATTCGCTGAAATCGGGACGCGGCATCTCATGATCCGGCAGACGCACGGTCTCCATCATCTGCCCCTGAAGGCCATCTGCGAAAACGACAGCAGGCGTGCGCCATTTGGCCGCCATTTCAAAGGCCTTCATTGTAAGATCAAACATCTCCTGCGCACTGGCAGGCGCGAGCGTAAACGTCTGGTAGCTGCCGTGGCCGCCACCTTTTACAGCCGGAGTGTAGTCGGACTGCTCGGGATAAACGTTGCCCAGTCCCGGACCGGCACGATTGACGTTGACGACGACCGCGGGCAGTTCCGCGCCAGCGAGATAGGAAATGCCTTCCTGCATCAGGGAAAAGCCAGGACCGCTCGTCGCAGTCATGCAAAGCCTGCCTGCACCTGCCGCGCCGAACATCATGTTTACGGAAGCCGTTTCGCATTCCGCCTGAACAAACGTGCGCCCAAGCATCGGGAACCATTTGGCGGCACCATGCGCAATTTCGCTCGCCGGAGTTATAGGATAGCCGAAATACAGGTCGCACCCAGCATAAAGCGCACCCATCACAACGGCCTCATTGCCTTTTACGAACTTCGTCATTTCTCCACCTTCAATGCGTATGGTTCTGGACAATTGTAGAAGCAGATTGCGCAGCTGATGCACCCATCGCCTTTATACTTGACGGACTTTATGCCCATCGCATTAAGCTCTTCTCCAATCTCAAGGCACTTCTTCGGACACGCCGCAACACAGCGTCCGCAGCCCTTGCAGTTTTCTTTATCTACTACAACCATAGGATTTACCTCACTGTTGATGGTTATTATACCATATTTTCGCCTCGACTCCCACCGCAAACAGGACAAATCAAGCCTCTGTGTTTAAAGCAGCAGCGAAAGCTCAAATATCAACGCCCGCGAAGCCGTAAAGACCCTGTGTCCCGACAGCTCGCGGACCCTTAAGGTAGAGGTCGCGTACCATTAGACTAGACACCTCTTACCCTAAGGGTGAAAGCATTGTGCGGTAGGGGAGAATTTCGTTTGCCATAGGGGTTCATAACTCCGACGCTAGGGTCAAATCCGTTTGCCCTACTGGATCAAAACCCATACCAAAACGGAAAGGCCGCCCTCCGTTCTCCGCCTTGTCATTTCGCTATAGTCTATTTTGTCTATTGCGTCCCTGTATCGGCAGTGTCGATCAATCTACCGCTATGACCACGAGCAGCAAGCTGCCGTCCGGGCCAAGCAGTTCGCCGATGCCGTTGCCGACATAGCCGCAGTAGGCTGAGCCGCCAAATTCGACGACCGTTAAACCATCGCTCTCGATGCGCACCTCGACAGTCTGCGAGTCGCCGTCCTCGAAATATGCGATTGCCTGCACGGTCTTGACCACGGGAGCAGGCGTTTCGCCGTCAATGCGCCCTTCTCCTGCGCAAACCGCCGAACCATACGAAACAGGCTCCCATATTGCATAGATGCTGAGCGTCTTTCCGGCCGCGATCGGCGTCTTGGTGACGCCCTTGTCCTTGAGCCATATCTTTGTGCCGCCCTTGTCGATTTCCGTCTTGGTGCGCCAGCCGACGAAGGTGTAGCCTGGGCGTGTCCAGCCAAGACCGTTCTCTATCGTGGGCAGGGTCGTGTTCTTGCCGTACTCGTAGCCCAGTTCGCGCCATGCGCCGCTGCCGTCGTTCTTGTTGAAGCGGATCGTATAGTAGCCGGGCGTGAGCGTCCAGATGGCATATATCTGAAGAAGCTTGCCGGGCTCAGCCGCTGTGGACACCATGCCCATGTCGGGCTTCCAGACCTTCTTGTTCCTTGCGTCCTCAGTGGATGTAGCCCAGCCGACGAAGGTGTAACCCCTTCTCGCGAAGCCAAGGGCCGCGACGGAGTTGAGCTTCTGCTGTTCACCATAGTTGAACCCAATGGTCCGCACCATGCCCGAACCATCATTACGGATGTATTGGATTGCGTACGATTTCGCCGTATCAAGCTGCCAGATCGCATAGACGTCAAGGGTTTCGCCGACCTTCAACACATCCTTAACATTCTCCTTGTCCTTGAACGTTACGACCTTGGACTTCCCGCCCGTGGACCAGCCCATGAACCTGAAACCACGTCTCGGGGCCCACTTGAGGTCCTTCGCTCCGCCGGGCAGAGCAGTGTTCATGCCACATTCGACATCCATCACATATTCGCCACCCGTTCCGTCATTCTTATGCAATACTATTGTTGAAAGCCCCGCATACTCAAGATCAAGTCCAGCCCATGTCGCAGACATGTCGGCTCCCCATCCAGTTGACTTGCGAGAAACCACGGCAACACAGTCTTCGGCAACACCATTGAATGCACCTACGTGTCCATCTCCTAAAGTAGGGGCATTACCTTGAAACACCACCCTGGAAAGCTTGCTGCACCCGCAAAACGCAGCATCACCAAGATATGTTACGCTGTCCGGTATAACCACACTCGCAAGGCCGCTGCATCCGTAGAACGCTCCAAACCCTATGGTTTCGACACTGTCAGGTATGGTGACACTCATAATGTCTGCACAACCATACAAGGCAAAATCTCCGATGCTCTTCACCATTGCCGGAATAGACACATCAGTACATCCGTTCAACTCAACTTGCGTCAATATACCATTTGAATCGACATTGAACACTGGCCCAACATTTTCCGACCTCAACTCCAACCCGCAACGAATGCAACGGTACAATATCTTGTCGTCTTCGACTGTCCCTGCGCCCTCGACATGCCCAAGCGCAGCAATTTGCGAACCTTTCCGCACCACTTCTCCGCATGCATTGCAAACCTCGTCGCCGGTGTAGCCATTCGCAGTACAGGTTGGCGAAAAACTGCCGCGAACATAAGTTCCGCCATCATGCTTGCATTCCAAGTGGGGATTGGATGCGGCACTTTGCGTTATCGTAAACACATACGAGACGCCATTTATGGTGATCGGTATGAATGCAGAACGCTGAATTGCGCTTTCATTCGGTTCGACGGTGTAGGACACCTTTATAAGAGTGCTTCCTGACAAAGCCTGTTGTGTATGGCTCTTCGTAACCCAGGATTCGATAGGCAATGAAATCTGGCATGATACGGACGATGAAGGCCAAGTTATTGTAAACGAACCAGTTCCGCCGGATGCGCCAACTGTTGCCGATGTCTGGGAAAAGCTAGGCGAATAATTTTGTGCGATTATGGTGATCGATCTCGTCACCGTATTGTTGCTTTCGTTTGACTCAAGCACGGCACTATCATGATCATACACCATTTTTATCGTATGATTTCCCACAGGCAGGGTACCGATCGAAAATCCCTTGACCCATGTGTAGCATCCCTTATCCAGTCCGTGCGTATCCCAATAGCTTGTATACACACCGTCGATATACAGCACCGAACGGAAAGTCTCTGAAGCAGAAGCATCGGAACAAAGGCAGGCCCAGCTCAGATACAGGTTATCGGTTTCATAAAAGGTAGTCACGGTCGAAGAGGTCGAGTATGCGGATGACGCCACAACAAGAGGCGAACTCCAGTCATCAGGCGTATACGAAGGAGACAGGTCTGGCTTTGTGGAGGGGACGGATGCCTCAACCGTAACAGTATATGTTGCAGTTTGCGCTACGCCATTCTCGACATAGGATGCGGCAATCGTTACACTTTGCGGATAAGTCGCAAAATTGTTTGCAGTGAGCAATCCTCCTGAAGAAGTGATGGATGCGTACATTCCACCTGATGTTATCGTCCATGTTGGCGTAACCTGCTTGGTTGTCCTGTCGCTCATTGTCGCAACGCATGAATATGTGGCACTGCCATTGCACAAAACGCTTGACGGACCTGTTATGTATATTGAAAGGAGTGTCGACTCGGGAGTAGTATCCCTCGTCCAGAACGGATACAATGTAATCGCGGAGTTAGCGGTGTAGCTGCCGTTCAAATCATAAACCTTATCCCCACCATCCCTGGTTGACCAACCTGTCTGCGTATAACCAGTTCGCGTAAAGATGGCACCATGCAATGTAAGAGCCACATTTTGCGTCTTTGTCGAAGTTTGCCGCGAACCGGTTCCGTACAAGCCTGGATCATAGGATACCGTATAGGAAGCCACACTTCCACCACCTATAGTCAAGTCGAAACTATAGTTCGTATTGGCAAATGGCAAGCCAGACACATAATACGATGTGATCAGAACCGTATATCTCACGCCACGCTCGAAAGTTACCGTCTCGCTGGAACCGCTATAGATTGCGGCCAATTCCCTTTCCGGGTTGCAGATTGCGACACGAACATTATAAATGCACTCGGCAAACCCTGAAATCTGCTCTGAAAGAAGAGACACCTTGTATGACCCGGAAGCAGGAGAAACAAAGTTGATGCTCGAATATACCGCAGACGATGTGCCAAGCCTTGTTTTCGTCAGCACACCGGAAAAAGTTGCAGGGAAGCCTGTAGGATATATGACATGTTGCGGATTAGAAAGGTTCTGGTCGGTTATTTCATACGTATCACTCATCGCGACATGAGAGATAACCAGAAGGAGAAAAAGAATTATTCCTCGTTTCGTCAACGATTTGACAGCTGTCGTCACAATATTCATAATTCTTCCTCGCGCATCTCCACACCTTATCCTATTAAAGCTCGCTACTTAAAGGCGCGGGATGGGAAACATGTAGCGCGCTAACCAAGGGCGCAAAACGGCAATTTGCGGTCCTACCAGCTCAACGCATCCAGAGCATCAGCGAGCAGCCGCCCTGCGGCTTCGTCACGCTCCTTGGCAGATGCAGAACCAAGCACGACCACTACCGCCCTAACGCTGCCCCTGTGCCCCGTAAGAACTATAGAACTGCCTCCAGCATCTATGTAGCCGGTCTTCAAGCCGTCAACGGCTTCCGTTCCGTCTGGGTTCATAACCTTATGGCGGTTTTTGACCATAAGGTTGTTGTGGTTCACGAATTCAAGCCGCTGGCCGCGTCCGTCTGTAACAGAGGCAACCTTCTGCGAGGTGTATTTGAACACCTGCGGCTTCTTGACCAGTTCAAGCGCAAGTTTAAGCTGATCGGCGCAGGTGGACACGTTGAACTCCTTCCACGGATAGCGGCGGGTCTTTCCTGTGCTGGTCTTGGAGGTTGGAGGCAGTCCGTTTGGATTATAGTACTTCGTCTGCGTCATGCCAAGTTCGGCAGCCCGGGCATTCATCCTGTCGACAAATGCCGGAAACGAGCCGGCAGAATGAATGCCAAGCGCGATTGCGGCGTCGTTTGCGCTCTTGACCATAAGTGCCGTCAGCAGGTCGTCCACGGTCATCGACTCGCCCGGCCTCAGATCGACCCAGCTCGGCTCGCTGAATCGAGTCGGCTCTTCACTCGCGGTCACGCTAGTCGACAGTGAATACTTGCCTGCCTCGACATCCTCCAGCACAAGCAGAAGCGTCATCAGTTTCGTAACGCTCGCTGGATACGCTGCGGCATCTATGTTCTCCTGGAACAGCACACGACCAGTACGGGCATCGGCCGAAACCGCGCCCACATACGGAGAGCGTCTATGCGTACTTTGCGGTATTGCGCAGAAAAACGCAATCGTTGCTATCGACAGGAAATGCAGCATCTTAAACTACTTTACAGTAGCACGGGTTGCCTTGACAAGCGTCTTCCAGAGCGCAGCCGGAGTATCCGCCATGAATGCGGCCTCACGGTTGGCCGGCTTGTTGAAGGCCTGCGCAAGACCCGACATCATTCTCAGGTAGAATGCTGAAACTGCCACCGGAATCGCAGAAAGGAATACGAGGTGGACCTTGGTGCCATCCCAATCTATGCCCTCCTTGGACACGCCCATCGCCAATGTAAGCGCTCCGCCCTCGACGCCACGCACATGCGGGAAGGCAAGGCCTTCGCCCATTGCGGTTGAAAGGACGCTCTCGCGCTCAAGGGCAGACGACACAAGACTGTCGGCGTTGGTTATGAAATGGTTCGCCTCCATAGCGGACGCAAGCTTGGCGATCGCATCCTCGCGCGGGCATGCACCCAGGCCTACTACCATTAGGCTCTCGGCGCTGAAGCGGGATATGCCGGTCTTTATGTCATCGCGATCGCCCTTGTCTGCAACATTGCGGGCGGCATCCTCCTCCGCCTCGAACAGCATACGGCCACAGCTTGAACACGTAACCAGATGCTGGGCAAGCTTAACCTGCTGGGCCTGGGCGATCGGAACCTGCATTCCACATCCGGCACAGGTACCGTTGGTCATCGCGGCCATCACTACATGGTTCTTCTTGTAAAGGCGTTCGTAGACGCCCCGCACCTGCGGCTCCAACTTCTGCTGAAGTTCGTAGATGGAATCGTTCAATGCGTCGAGATGGCTACCGTCCCCGGTCTGATGGTGCTCGTCGCGGGTAAGCACGAGCTCCTGCAGCTGCCTAAGGATGTTGATCTGGCTTTTCATGTTGTTCCTTTCCCTCTAGTGCTTTTCCGTGAATATGCGAATTCGTTCCAGCGTCTCGGCGGAGAGTATATGCTCCATTAGACATGCGTCGCGATCCGCCATCTTGGAGCCGACGCCGAGTTTCGTAAGGAAATCCCTGAGCAGCGTATGGCGGCCCAATATGCTCTTTGCGACGCGCTTTCCCTTTGGCGTAAGGTCCACACCACCATAAGGTTCGTGCACCGCCAGCTCCAGCCGCATAAGTTCGCGAATGGCCTTGACAACGCTAGGCATCTTCACCCCAAGCGCCCGTGCAATATCGCGAACCTGAGCGACCCGTCCATCGAGGATTATCAGGTATATCGTCTCTAGGTAGTCTTCAAGGCTTTGAGTCATTCCAAACATACCTCTCATTTGCCGAAGGGACTGGTCTTCTTCATGAGCTGCGAGAACTTGACCGTCTCGATCGCGTCCTCAAGCGGGAACGGGAACTGCGCAGCAGTGCGGACGGAATCGTATACGTGCTTCCAGAATGCGGTTACGCCGTGGAGCGTACCCTTGGGCAGGGTTATCTGGTCTTCAAGCACCGGGAAGTCCTCGTGCATATCCTTCAGGTCCGGCGTACGCACAGACGAACGGCGACGAGGGAATTCAAAAGCAGGATCGATGAACGTTATCCTGCCGACGGCTTCACCGGGACGAACTGAAAACACGCCACGAGTACCGCGAATCTCGAACGAAGGCCCTCTCAAAGGAGCAAGGACGCCGCCGTTGAATTCGACCTCGGCGGAAACCTGTGTGCGAGTCTTGAGGCTCACGTGTACATAGTCCTCTGCGTCGCCAAGGGATGCGATACGCTTAAGGTCGCTCCACATCTGGATAGGCGGCACGGACAACAGCTTCAAAGTCTGAAGCATCATGTCCGGCATCACATAGAAAGCGGCGCCGCCGCCAAGACGCTTTATCGCCTGCCAATCGTCGCGACGGACGAAATCCTCTTTGCAGACGCGAATCTGGTAAATGTCGCCAAGGCGGGAATCCGACATCGCATGACGGGCGAGAAGATAGTCCGGCTCCAGGAGTCCCCTCTGCATTACGAGAAGACGGTTCTTTGACTTCATCGCCGCGCCGCGCAGTATCTGGGCGTCTTCAAATGTAACGGCCATCGGCGATTCCAGCAATGTCCAGAAGCCCTTGCGAAGCGAAGAGACGGCAATCTTGGCGTGGCTTGTTGAATCAGTCGCTATTACTACGAGGTCGATGTCACGCTCGTCAAGCAGGTCGCTGTAGCGGCGAAACATCTTGCAGGACGGGAAATCCGCCTCGATCATGTCGCGACGCTCCTTCACGAGATCACAGGCCGCAACGATCTTGAACATCGCGGGATGCGCCTTGAAGATCGGATAGTGGCACTCGAACATCGCACGCCCCAGACCGATCAAGGCGACGCGCACGGGCGGACGCTGGTACTCGTGAGCTTCTATCATTTTCGCACTATCTCCGTTATTGCAGACAAGAACTGGGCGACATCAGTAAACTGACGATAGACGCTTGCAAACCTTATGTACGCAACCTCGTCGACCTTATGAAGCTCATTCATCACCAGTTCGGCGATCCTGTCCGCCGGAACCTCCCCGCATTCAAGGTTGGCTACGACGTTGTCGATCATCGTCCTGATCTGTTCGTCGCTTACGGGGCGCTTGCCGCATGCATGGCGAATAGCCTTGTTGATCTTGGAACGGTCGAAAACCTGACGAGATCCATCGCGCTTGATTACGAGCACCTCGTCGCGATCGATCTCTTCGTATGTGGTAAACCTGTGCCCGCACTTCACGCATTCACGGCGCCTGCGGATCGCGGCACCGTCACGCGCGCTGCGCGAATCCAGCACCTTGTCGTCGTCGGCTCCGCACTTCGGGCACTTCATGGCATCACTTTCCGTTGCCGCACATGGTGCAATGGCGGCAGTCTAGGTTGACCGGGAGAGGCGCAGGAGCACCGCGACGACGGGCGTTCCACTCTCCGATGCGATTGATTAGCGCGAGAAGAAGCCCAAGGGTTATGAAGCCGCCTGCAGGGAGCACCGCCAGCGTGACAGGGCCGGGATTTATGCCCTTTATCGCAATGTCGCCCCACACGGTAAGCGTCCCGGCGCCGACTATTTCGCGGACAGACGCGATAAGCGCAAGGGACAGCGTGAAGCCGATTCCGCTGCCGAGACCGTCAGCAAGCGAGTCGAGAACGCCGTTCTTGCTGGCGAACGCCTCGGCGCGGCCGAGGATGATGCAGTTGACCACAATCAGCGGAATGAATATGCCGAGCGACGCGGAAAGATCAGGCAGATAGGCCTGCATGAGAAGATCGATGGCTGTAACAAACGTCGCAATTATGACGATGTAGCACGGAATGTGGACTGCGCCCGGAATGACCTTACGCAAAGCGGAAACAAGGCCGTTGGAGCAGATGAGCACGAACGTAGCCGCCATACCCATGCCAAGAGCGTTCTCCAGACTTGTCGTCACGGCCAGAGTGGGGCAAAGCCCAAGCACCAACCTGAAGATCGGATTGTTCTTGAATATACCATACCAAAATGCAAGCCATGTTTTCATGATGTGGACATTATACCTAATTAATTGAAAAAACGCAAGCGGGAGAATCACTTTCAGAGGCTGCGCATCATCGTGATTTCGGGGCAGGTGAACGGGTCCGTATGCTTTGCGCAGTTTATGCAACCAGTGTACAACTTGTGCATCATCTTGGTCTTCGGTATCTGCACAAAGCCAAGCGCTCCAAAGAATTCAGGCGTGAACGTAAGGGCGACAACGTCCCTGGGCTCGAATTCGGCCACACGGGCAATTACGGCCTCAACCAGGGCGCGTCCTATGCCGCGCCGCCGGAATACGCTCTTTACGGCAAGCGACTGGACCTCGACGGTCGCAGCCCTGGCGTCGCCAAGCTCTGGATGTATCTGGTACGCCGCGCACCCCGCCATCTCGCCCTGCGACTCGGCTATGAAGAACCGGTCTATGTTCTCGACGATGTTCCCCAGCGATCGAGGCACAAGCAGGTCGCGGTTCAGGCGTATCATAGCGAACACCTTTTCGGCGTCACCAAGCGTCGCGCGCCTTATGGAAAAGACATCACCCATCGCGCACACCGTCAAACGATCCCTGCGAGCTTCTCCGCAAGACCGACGTATGTCGAAGGCGTCAGCTTGAGGAGCCGAGCCTTGTCTTCTTCGGGCAGGGGCAGCGCCTTTACGAAGTCCTGCATGATCTCCGCCGTTACGCGACGGCCTCGCGTCAGCTCCTTGAGGCGTTCATAGGGCCTGTCCATTCCGACTTTGCGCATCACCGTCTGGATCGGCTCGGCGAGAACCTCCCAGTTGCGGTCAAGATCCTCTGCAAGACGAGCCTCGTTGAGCTCCAGCTTCCCGAGTCCCTTGAGCGTCGAACGGATGGCGATAAGCGTATAGCCGAAGCCAACGCCCATGTTGCGCAGCGTTGTGGAGTCTGTAAGATCGCGCTGCATGCGGGAGATGGGGAGCTTGCGCGCCATAAAGCCCATGACCGCATTTGCAAGGCCAAGGTTTCCCTCCGAGTTCTCGAAATCGATCGGGTTGACCTTGTGGGGCATGGTCGAGGAACCGATCTCGCCCTTCACCGTGCGCTGCTTGAAGTAGCCCATCGAAACATACGTCCAGACGTCTCTGTCAAAATCCAGCAGCACAGAATTCCAGCGCTCGATCGCATCGAAGAGCTCTGCAATCCCGTCGTGCGACTCGATCTGCGTGGTGAGGCGGTTCTGCCTGAGGCCAAGGGACTCTATGACCTTCCGAGAAAGCGCCTCCCAATCGACCAGAGGATATGCGGACAAATGTGCGTTGAAGTTGCCGACGGCGCCGTTCATCTTGGCCGGCATGACAAGACGGTCGATCTCGGCCGCCTGCCTGCGAAGTCGAGCGACAACGACCGCAAGCTCCTTGCCGACTGTCGTGGGCGACGCCGGCTGACCGTGCGTGTGCGCAAGCATGGGCACGGCTGCGCAATCCTTTGCCATCGCTGCGATCTTGTCCGTCATCTCGTCCATCGCACAGCGCAGAACGGCCTTCCCGTCGCGAAGCATGAGCGCATGCGACATGTTGTTGATGTCCTCGCTAGTGCAGGCAAAGTGTATGAACTCGCCACGATCCGCAAGCGAAGATCCGGCGACCTTCTCCTTGAGGAAATACACTTTGCCTGCACTAGCGAGG
>Ga0265298_10007995_pt1 | contig 12752 bp, 9 predicted proteins | sample AusTroGonzalo_MG_3_FD_193486 | JGI IMG/M metagenome (GOLD analysis project Ga0265298, IMG submission 193486) | Bovine rumen microbial communities from tropical cattle in Woodstock, Queensland, Australia - Gonzalo_01 | ecosystem: Host-associated > Mammals > Digestive system > Stomach > Rumen ... | reverse complement strand
GTATTCTTTATGCAGGCAGGCTTTGCAATGGTTGAAACGGGTTTTACCCGTGCAAAGAACGCAGGCAATATCATTATGAAGAACCTTATGGACTTCTGTATCGGTACAGTTGTTTTCATACTCATAGGTTTCGGTCTTTTCCTCGGTGAAGACGTCGTAGGTATCATCGGTAAGCCCGGATTCGATATCTTTACCTCTTACAACAGCTTTGATTGGTCTAACTTCGTTTTCAACCTCGTATTTTGCGCAACAGCTGCTACAATCGTTTCAGGTGCGATGGCTGAAAGAACAAAGTTCCTTTCCTACTGCGTTTACTCAGGTATCATCAGCGCTGTTGTGTACCCGATAGAGGCTCACTGGGGCTGGGGCGGCGGCTGGCTCAGCCAGTGGGGCTTCCATGATTTCGCAGGCTCAGCACATATCCACATGGTCGGCGGTATCGCAGCTCTTGTAGGTGCAGCAATACTCGGACCAAGAATCGGTAAGTTCACTAAGACTAAGGACGGCGAGATAAAGGTAAACGCTATCCCAGGTCACAACCTCACGATCGGTGCTCTCGGCTGCTTTATCCTCTGGTTCGGCTGGTACGGATTTAACGGCGCAGCTTGTACTTCAATGGATCAGCTCGGTTCAGTATTCCTTACAACAACAGTTGCTCCCGCTATCGCAACTGTAACTTGTATGATATTCACATGGCTCAAATATGGCAAGCCCGATGTTTCAATGTGCCTGAACGCTTCACTTGCAGGTCTTGTTGGTATCACAGCTCCATGTGATGTAACAGACTGCCTCGGCGCTTCAATAGTTGGTATCGTTTCAGGTTTACTCGTATGCTTCGGCGTATGGTTCCTTGATTACAAGCTCCACATTGACGATCCTGTGGGTGCAGTTGCAGTTCACATGATGAACGGTATCTGGGGAACAATTGCAGTTGGTCTCTTTGCAAATCCGGAAGTTCCCGGCTACTCACTGGTTGACCAGAACGGCGATCAACTCGCAGGTCTCTTCTACGGCGGCGGCTTCGGACTCCTGGGCAGACAGCTCACAGGCTTTGTATGTATCGCAGCATTCACAGCTGTTTCAATGTTCATCGTTTTCCAGCTTATCAAGCACACTATCGGTCTCCGTGCTTCAGAGCAGGAAGAGATCATCGGTCTCGATGTTACAGAACACGGACTTATTTCCTCTTATGCTGACTTTGCTCCCGCACTTACAGATGCAGGAATGTTCGGTTACACAAAGGACGACGCAAAGAGCGTCCAGGTAGTAGGTACTCCAGAAGCTCCCGCGGTTCCTGTTGATGAGGCAGTAGAGGTAAAGAACTACTCCGTACCTTCACCTGACGGCAGACCTAAGATGACTAATATAGTGGTAATATTCAAGCAGCAGAAGCTTCAGCAGTTCATTGAGGCTATGGAGGCTATCGACGTAAAGGGTATCACAGTAACCAACGTGCTCGGCTGCGGTATGCAGAACGGACAGACAAACTACTATCGTGGCGCTAAAGTTGAGATGAACCTGCTTCCTAAGGTAAAGGCTGAAATTGCAGTATGTGCAGTTCCTGTTGAAAAGGTTGTTGCAGCAGCTAAGGCAGCACTTTACACAGGTAATTACGGCGATGGTAAGATGTTCATCTATGACATCGAGAACGTAATCAAGATACGTACCGGCGAAGAAGGCTATAACGCACTCCACGATTCGGCAGAGTGGGAAAAAGCATAAGCTGACGAAGGCGTCTGCGGACAGAAAAAATGTATATTCAAAAAATCTCCCCGTTCCGCAGACAGCCTTTCTCATAAATGTATTTCAAGGAGCATAAGTAAAAATGTCAAAGTTCATTTTTGTAACAGGCGGAGTCGTTTCGGGACTCGGAAAAGGTATCACGGCTGCCTCGCTGGGAAGACTTCTCAAACAGAGGGGCTACAAGGTCACTATACAGAAGTTTGACCCCTACATCAATGTGGACCCCGGTACTATGTCGCCCTTCCAGCACGGTGAAGTCTTCGTAACTGATGACGGTGCTGAGACAGACCTTGACCTCGGTCACTATGAGCGTTTCGTTGACGAGAATCTTTCGGTACACTCCAATGTGACTACGGGAAAGATCTACTGGAACGTCATTACCAAGGAACGCCGCGGCGACTACCTCGGCGGTACTGTACAGGTCATTCCCCACATCACCAACGAGATAAAGGACAGAGTTTACAGCGCAGCAAATGAAGCCAATGCAGATGTGGTCATCACAGAGATAGGCGGCACAGTCGGCGATATCGAGTCCACGCCATTCCTTGAAGCCATAAGGCAGGTAGGCACAGAACAGGGTCGCGAGAATGTATGCTACATACACGTTACTCTTGTGCCGTACATCGCAGGCTCTGAGGAACTGAAATCCAAGCCCACACAGCACTCCACCAAGGAGCTCCTTTCAATAGGCATTCAGCCTGATATAATAGTATGCCGCACGGAAAAAAGAATACCCGACGACATGGCTGAGAAGATAGCCCTTTTCTGCAATATCCGCAAGGAGGACGTTATACAGAACCTCACAGCACCGTCACTGTATGAAGTTCCGCTGTGGCTTGAAGAAGAAGGACTTGCACATTCGGTATGCAGGCACCTCGGCATAGCAGACAACACTCCAGACCTTACAGAATGGACAGAAATGGTACACCGCGCAGAGAACGCACACAAAACAGTCACCATAGGACTTGTTGGCAAGTACGTCGAGCTCCACGACGCATATCTCTCCGTGGCAGAGGCTCTGAGGCACGGCGGTATCATCAACGATGCGGCGGTTGAGATAAGGTGGATAGACTCCGAGAACGTAACTGCCGAAAACGCCGCTGAGACATTCAAAGACTGCAGCGGTATCATCGTTCCCGGCGGCTTCGGTCACAGAGGTATCGAGGGCATGGTGGAGTCCATACGCTACGCCCGTGAAAAAAAAGTCCCGTTCTTCGGTATCTGTCTCGGTATGCAGATGACGGTCATCGAATACGCGCGAAACGTCTGCGGACTTGCAGATGCGAATTCTTCCGAGTTCGGCAATACGCCCTATCCCGTTATCGACATTATGGACGAGCAGAGGAACATCGACCAAAAGGGCGGCACAATGCGTTTGGGACTTTACCCCTGCAAGCTGACAGAGGGTTCACGGTGCCGTGAGATATACGGTGAGGAACTCATTTATGAGCGCCACCGTCACCGCTACGAATTCAACAACGCATACCGAAAGGTACTGGTTGAAAACGGACTTCACATCGCAGGAATGTCACCCGATGAAAAGCTCGTTGAGATAGTGGAGCTTCCCGACCACCCGTGGTTCATCGGAGTGCAGTTTCACCCGGAATTCAAATCACGTCCAAACAAACCGCAGAAGCTCTTTGCGGACTTTATAAGAGCTTCGCTCTTGAATAATGCTTAATGCATAATTAATAATTAATGGTATCGCCTTACGGTGATGAATTTAAATCCGTGAGCGTAAGCGAACACAACAATTATGCATTATGAATTGTTAAAAATGGAGGAAATAAAAATGGAAAAGGTAACAGAGTATTTTGGTTCAATGGTATTCGATGAGAGAGTCATGAAGGCTACTCTCTCCGAAAAGGTTTACAAGTCACTTAAAAGGACTATCGACAGGGGCACTCCCCTTGATATCTCAGTTGCAAATGTCGTAGCAGCTGCTATGAAGGACTGGGCTATCGAAAAGGGCGCAACTCACTACACCCACTGGTTCCAGCCGATGACCGGTGTTACAGCCGAGAAGCACGACAGCTTCATCACTCCCGCTCCCGACGGCAGGGTTATCATGGAATTCTCAGGCAAGGAGCTCGTTAAGGGCGAGCCTGACGCTTCATCGTTCCCCTCAGGCGGACTTCGTGCCACATTTGAAGCAAGAGGCTATACGGCATGGGACCCTACTTCATACGCTTTTATCAAGGACGGCACGCTTTATATCCCCACAGCTTTCTGCTCCTACACAGGCGAGGCTCTTGACAAAAAAGTACCTCTTCTCCGTTCAATGGAAGCTCTCAACAAGCAGGCAATGCGTGTTCTGAAGCTCTTCGGCAACGATAACGTCAGAAGCGTCCGTACATCAGTAGGTCCCGAGCAGGAATACTTCCTCGTTGACCGTGAGATGTACAAAAAGCGTAAGGATCTTGTAATGACAGGCCGTACCCTGTTCGGTGCAATGCTTCCAAAGGGACAGGAAATGGAAGACCACTATTTCGGCTCTATCAAGACAAGAGTCGCAGAATATATGGCAGACCTTGATAAGGAGCTCTGGAAGCTGGGTATCCTCGCAAAGACCAAGCACAACGAGGTAGCTCCCGCACAGCACGAGCTTGCTCCTATATACAAGACCACAAACATCGCCGCCGACCACAACCAGCTCACAATGGAAGTTATGAAAAAGGTTGCAGAGCGCCACGGACTTGTCTGCCTGCTTCACGAAAAGCCTTTCGAGGGCGTAAACGGCTCAGGCAAGCACAACAACTGGTCTATCTCTACTGATACAGGCGTTAACCTCCTCTCACCCGGCGAGACTCCCTATGAGAACGCACAGTTCCTGCTCTTCCTTGCAGCGGTTATCAAGGCAGTCGACGACTATCAGGATCTGCTGAGGCTTTCAGTTGCTACAGCAGGCAACGACCACCGTCTCGGCGCAAACGAAGCTCCTCCTGCTATCATTTCTATCTTCCTCGGCGACGAGCTCACAGCTATACTCGAAGCTATAGAGAACGACAAGCCCTACGGCGGTACTGCAAAGGAGAAGATGAAGCTTGGCGTTGACGTTCTTCCTCAGTTCAGCAAGGACACTACAGATCGTAACCGTACATCTCCTTTCGCATTCACAGGCAACAAGTTCGAGTTCCGTATGCTTGGTTCTTCCAACAGTATCTCCTGCGCAAACATTCACCTCAACGGTGCGGTTGCAGAGGTATTAAAGCAGTTTGCCGACAAGCTTGAGGGCGCTAAGGACTTCAACAAGTCCCTCCACGACCTCATCAAGAAGACAATCAAGGAGCACAAGCGCATAATCTTCAACGGCAACGGCTACGACGACGCATGGGTCAAGGAAGCTGAAAAGCGCGGACTTTCAAACCTGAAAACTACAGCCGACTGTATGCCAAAGATATGCGACAAGAAGAACGTGGAAATGCTTACCTCACACGGTATCTTCACCGAGGCTGAGATATATTCACGCTGCGATATCATGCTCGAAAACTACGTCAAGTCCGTAAACATCGAGGCACAGACAATGGTGGATATGGCTCGCAAGGAGATAATCCCTGCTGTTGCTAAGTTCGCTGCTGATACAGCTTCCGCAGTTTCAGTTAAGAAGAGCGTTTCAAAGGCAGCCTGCAAGTACGAGACCAAGCTGGTTGAGGAGCTTTCAGTCCTCATTGATGAAATGGACGACGCTACAACAAAGCTTGAAGCAACAGTTGCTAAGCTTAAAACTATAAGCGATATCAGGAAGGAGTCCGAATTCGTTCGTGACAAGATGATACCTGCAATGGATAAGCTCCGTGCGGCTGCCGACAAGGCTGAGACTATAACAGCCGAGGACTACTCCCCATTCCCTGCATACGACAAACTTCTTTTCGGAGTGTGATATAAATGAGATTCACCAAAATGCATGGCTGCGGAAACGACTATGTATATATAAACTGTTTCGAGGAGAGCGTAAGCTCTCCCGAGCAGCTTGCCAAGGCGGTCAGTGACCGCCATTTCGGCGTTGGCTCGGACGGACTTGTGCTGATACTTCCAAGTGATACTGCGGACTGCCGTATGCGTATGTTCAATCCCGACGGCAGCGAGTCCGAGATGTGCGGCAACGCTATACGCTGCGTTGCGAAATACGTCTACGACAAGGGCATAATTCATAAGCCTGTTGTCACTGTAGAGACGCTGGCAGGCATAAAAATCATTGAGGTCCATACCGACGAAAATAACATTGCAAAAACTCTTACAGTAGATATGGGAGCTCCCGTCATTGAAGCTGCGGAAGTTCCAGTTATTGCCGAAACTTCACCTGTGACAGACCTTGTTCTCGCGGCTTACGGAAGGGAGTTCCGGTTTACCTGCGTTTCAATGGGCAATCCCCACGCTGTCACATTCATCGGAGAGGACGTAGGCAGATTTGAAGTTGAAAAATACGGAAAGATATTCGAGTGCGATGAACATTTTCCACGGAGAGCTAATATTGAATTTGCGGAGATAATATCTTCCGACCGCCTGAAAATGCGCGTGTGGGAGAGAGGTACAGGCGAGACGCTTGCCTGCGGAACAGGCACCTGTGCAACAGTTGCTGCGGCTTGTCTGAACGGCATATGTCCACGCAAGCCCGTGACCGTTGAGCTGCTGGGCGGCGAACTTGTTATCGAGTGGAAAGAATCTGACGGACATATCTATATGACAGGTCCTGCTGAATATACATTTGAGGGAGATTACTATGGCAAGGTTTAATGAAAGATTTCTTGATCTGAAGGAGAGCTACCTGTTCAGTGAGGTGGCAAAGAGAGTAAGCACATTCAAGGAGAAAAACCCCGATGCCGACGTTATAAGGCTGGGTATCGGCGATGTTACACTGCCCCTTGGCAAGTCTGTGGTGCAGGCTATGCACTCTGCCGCCGATGAAATGGGAAAGGCTGAGACCTTCCGCGGCTACGGTCCCGAGCAGGGTTACGACTTCCTCAGAAAGGCTATTGCAGGACACTATAAAGATATAGGCGCGAATATAGCCGAGGACGAGATTTTCGTTTCCGACGGAGCCAAGTCCGACACAGGAAATATAACCGACCTATTTTCTGCGGACAATACCGTTCTCATTCCTGACCCCGTTTATCCCGTGTACGTTGATACAAACACGATGAACGGCAGAAAAATCGTCTACATGGACGGCAGTGCCGAGAACGACTTCCTGCCAATACCCGACAGAAGCGTTCACGCTGATATTATTTATCTCTGCTCTCCCAACAATCCCACAGGAGCCTGCTACAACAAGGAGCAGCTGAAAGAATGGGTGGACTACGCTCTTGAAAACGACGCCGTTATCCTCTTTGACTCAGCCTACGAGAGCTTCATATCCGATGATGACCTCCCACGTACCATCTACTGCATCGAGGGTGCTAAGAAGTGCGCAGTAGAGTTCTGCTCACTGTCAAAAACAGCAGGCTTTACCGGTACCCGCTGCGGATATACAATAGTTCCAAAGGCTATAAAGTCTGTTTCTCCCGACGGACGCGAAATGAGCCTGAACAAGATGTGGAACAGGCGTCAGACTACAAAATTCAACGGCGTTCCCTATGTGGTGCAGAGAGCTGCCGAGGCTGTATTCAGCCCTGAGGGACAGAAGGAATCAAAGACTATGACTGCCTGCTATATGGAGAATGCACGTATCATCTCCGAAACTATGAACGAGCTTGGCATACGCTACACAGGCGGCGTTAATTCACCGTATATATGGTTCGAGTGTCCCTTCGGCATGGACAGCTGGACCTTTTTCGACTATATGCTGGAAAAGACAGGCGTTGTAGGTACTCCCGGTGCAGGCTTCGGCAAGAACGGCGATCACTGGTTCCGCCTGACCGCCTTCAACAACAAGGAAAACACCATAGAAGCTATGAAACGCTTCAGAAAGCTGTTTGAATAATAGAAGCTCCCCAATTAATATGGGGAGCTTTTTTCGTAAATACATTTATATGCACATGATCATATTGCAAACACAGCGTTTGCATATTTTATGAATTCAACATTAATACTCTTCCACGTCATGATTCAGGAAAGTGCCGAAATAACGCGAAAAGAATTCCCTGTTCTCAACCTTTGGAACATCAAAGTTTTCACCGTAATATCTTTAAAATACCTGAAGCATTTCATCAAAGCACTTGCTGAAATTGTGCCGGATAAACATATCGATGTTTTCCTCTTCACATCTTGTTTTCAGATATTCAGTCTTGATATCAGGATACCTGTTCCAGACCTTTACAAGCTCAATATATACGTGTTCAAATCGTGTACCAAACATATCTCATTCTCCTTTTTGATGACGTTGTATCTTCGTATGGCGTAAAAAAATATGAATAATATACTCACTGATATTGAGTTTATATGATTATAGCACATTTTATTCCGGATTACAATTACTATTTTGTTAATTTCCGCTTAATTCGTAAGCTTATTTTATAATAATTGCATTTTTATGAACTTTATTCATATAATCAGAATTACAAACATTAATCACGGCTTGTACAGACAGCTTATTTTTTTGTATGGAAAATTCCGGAGAGATTTACGTCATGAAATGCTTTGGCTCAAAAATACAGCTTGGTATCACGCTATGTTTTATCCGATTTGTATATTAACTACGATAATAAACAGGCTGCAAACGACGTGTTATCGATGTTTTGTCCACAAATCTTTGTTGAACTTGTCATAACAAATGGAATTTATATACAATTTGTTTAGTAGAAATTGTAGCAGTATCACGAATATGATTAACAAAATGTGACTTTTCCCGAAAAGCCATTTACAAATCGCTGAATAAAGGGTATTATAATAACATACTTCATTCTTTTTAGGGGGCATTTTTTATGAGATTATTTACAGTATTGGGCGAGATCTACGACGACGTCGTGTCAGGCAGAAACACTTATATGTACGATGATGACTATGACTGCTTGTACCTGACCGTGAGCAAGGAGTTCGTAAACCACGCTCTGGAAAGAAAATGTGACGATTGTGGAGTTCTTGTCTTTACAATGGATCACGACTTCAATTATACGCTGGACAGCGTTCTTATCGACCAGGACGAACAGCCGCGTGATCTGAGGGAGGAAATAGCTGAATATATTGACCGTTATGAGGTCAATGAGCAGTATTATGAGCTTAGCAGTGCTCTCTCCCATGTGTTTTGCAGAATTAACTGATAAAGAAGGACCGTCTTGAAAAAGGCGGTTCTTTTCTTATAAGCGAAATTGTCTGTGCGCTGGATATATACTGACATCTTGTCTGCACGCGCTTGACAACCACGAAATATTGCTGTACAATATATATGCAGATCTACAAATACTGCAATATTAATTTTTAAGGAGATCGTTGTTTGAAAAACAATAACAGACCTGAGATAGCAGCGTAAACGGAAGGTTTGCGAATACTATCCACACAAACCTCCCGTGTCCGGTCAACTATTTCAGGAGGGAAAAAATAATGAATAATAATGACTATATCATACGTCCGGAAACAGAAAAAGACTACCGTGAGGTCGAGAACCTCGCACGTGAAGCGTTCTGGAACCTAAGCAAGCCCGGCTGCGACGAACACTTTTTTATACATACGCTGCGCTCACACAAGGACTTTATCCCTGAGCTCGACTATGTTCTTGAGCTTGGCGGAAAAATGATCGCATCGGTTATGTATTCCAAAAGCAGACTGACTGATGAGAACGGCAATGAAAAGAATATCGTCACTATGGGTCCGCTCTGCGTACTCCCTGAGTTTCAGCGCAAGGGCTACGGAAAGGCTCTGCTTGAATATTCATTTATCAGGGCAGCTGAACTTGGATACGATACAGTGATCAACTTCGGGAACCCTGATAACTACGTTGCCCGCGGCTATAAGAGCTGCCGTAAATACAACGTATGCTTTGAGGGAGATATCTTCCCTGCCGCACTGCTTGTAAAAGTGCTGAAGGAAGACGCTCTTGACGGCAGGAAGTGGTTCTATCACCCAAGCGACGCCGACCACCCCTGCGAGGATACAGAGGCTCTTGAAAGATTCGATGCGCTGTTCCCGCCGAAGGTAAAGGGCTGGCAGCCAAGTCAGGAGGAGTTCTATATCCACAGCCATTCTGTAATAAACCGCGAATAATGATATCAGATACATCCGACCTTAGGGGCGGATGTATTTTTTCTTGACTATCCCTCCCTTTAAGAGTATAATTATATTGATATTTACACAAGGGAGGTTATTTTATGGAACTTGAAGAGGAATACGCACGGAACAGAACTGCAATGAAAAAGATAAAGAATCAGGATACCCAATGCTTTATCGTATACGCTTTAAATCTTATATTTATATTATTCATGGTCTTTTCTTTTGCAATGACAGGCAGATACTTATATCTGATAATATGCTTGATAACAATATGTACTTCTGTTACAGGTTTTTTAAGCGTATATAAAAAAAGCACTCCTCTTGCGATAATTTCAGCTTCATTGATGGCAGCCGAGATCGTACTATTATTCATGGAATTTGGTTTTTCATTGATACCTCTTTTCGGCTTCGGAGTATTTATGTACTACGCTGTTATAAATGTTATCAACTGCAAAAAATATGAATGGCTCAGTCAGCAGGACGGCTTTCCGCATTTTGAGATCCAGCAGAAAAAGTATGAAATGGAAAAGACTCAGTGGGCTATAAAGGACCCTTACACACAGAGAAAAGAAGAGATTGAGAAAAGGAACTCCGATTCTGACGGCATGGAAAACCTTTGATATATGAAAATAAAAAAGCAGAACTCCGCACATAATGCGGAGTTCTGCTTTTTTATCGGAGGGAAAACCATTTCAACACGTGAAATGATATGTTGTCATTTTTTCTGTCCGTAGTAGGCGTTTGCGCCGTGCTTACGGAAGAAGTGCTTATCAAGAAGTCGCTGAGGCATATCCGGTGTATCAGAGCGAAGCGTTTTAGTTATCCACGCCATTGCCGAAAGCTCCTCAAGAACTACAGAGTTATGAACAGCCTCCATGCAGTCCCTGCCCCATACAAACGGACCGTGATTGGCTACAAGAGTCGCAGGTACGTTCTTATAGTCAGGACAGCATTCAACGATCACCTTGCCTGTTTCGAGCTCATAATCGCCCTTTACCTCTTCATCGGTCATCTCTCTTGTACAGGGTATCTCGCCGTAAAAATAGTCACCGTGAGTTGTACCGAGTGGCGGTATTCCCATACAAGCCTGCGCAAAGGAAGTAGCATATCTGCTGTGAGTATGTACTACGCCGCATATCCCGTCAAAATTCCTGTATATCTCAAGATGAGTAGGAGTATCACTGGACGGAGAAAGTTCACCTTCTACCTTTTTGCCGTCGATAGTCAGAACAACTATATCATCAGCCGTCATGGAATCATATTCAACTCCGCTGGGCTTTATGGCAATAAGACCTGTTTCGCGGTCATACTCGCTGACATTTCCCCAGGTGAATGTAATAAGTCCGTATTTCGGAAGCAGAAGATTTGCTTTAAGAACACGTTCTTTCAGTGCCTTAACGTCCATATATCACATCTCCGATCATGATGTCGCGTTCCAGCTTTTCCTTTGTAGTGTCCTTGTTGATAACTACAAGCTCTATGCCCATGATACGTGCGAAATCCCTGACTGTTTCGTCAGTGATATCATAAGAGAGCACTGTATGATGAGCTCCGCCTGCGATTATCCAGCACTCAAGTCCTTCAAGGAACGAGGGTGCAGGTCTCCACATCGTTCTTGCAACAGGGAGATTCGGCATTGACTGGAAGGGCTTCTCACACTGGACATCCTGCTGGATAAGTCTGAATCTGCCGCCGATGTCTATAAGTGACAATGCCTTTGCCGAGCCGGCTCTGCCCTCGAATACTACTCTTGCAGGATCGTCCTTTCCGCCTATTCCAAGATGATGTACTTCTATACGCGGTCTGTCAGCTGCGATTGAAGGGCATACCTCCAGCATATGCGAACCGAGTATAAGCTCTTTTGAGTAATCGTATGTATAATCCTCCATGAAAGAGGTATTTCCGTCGGGATACATCGCCTTGACGATAGCTGTCATGCCGGCTGTTTTCCAGTCGCCCTCTGCGCCGAAGCCGTAGCCCTTCTGCATAAGGTGCTGTGTTGCAAGTCCGGGAAGCTGCTTCATGCCGTGAAGATCCTCAAAGGTATTGGAGAAAGCCTTTGCTCCCTCGCGTACAAGGATCTTCTCGATAGCGATCTCCTCGCGTGCCTGATATCTTATAGTATCCTCGTCAGCCTTATTGTAATCGTAAAGCTCCGCATACTCCTTCACAAGAGCGTCTATCTCTGAATCAGTAACAGCGTTCATTATCTCAACGAGGTCGCCTACAGCAAAGGTATTGACCTGCCAGCCGAGCTTGAGCTGTGCTTCGATCTTGTCACCCTCGGTAACGGCAACTTCACGCATATTATCACCGAAACGAACTATCTTCAGGCTCTTGCTAAACATAACGCCCACAGCTGCACGCTGCCACTCTGCTATCTTAGCCTGTACCTTTGGATCCTTCCAGTGTCCTGCCACAACAGCTCTCGGCATACGCAGACGAGCCCCAATGAAGCCATGCTCTCTGTCGCCGTGCGCCGACTGATGGAGATTCATATAGTCCATGTCAATAGCTTCATTGGGAATAGTCTCGTTGAACTGCGTGTGAAAGTGAAGCCAAGGCTTTTGTAGGATTGCAAGACCGTTTATCCACATTTTGGAAGGTGAAAAGGTGTGACAGAAGGTTATTATTCCTGCACACTCATCATCATAGTTTGCTTCTCTGATGATCTTTTCTATCTCGGATTCTGTCTTTACTGTGAGCTTGTACTCAACAGGAAAAGGAAGCTTGAGTCCGTCAACTATTTTCTTTGAGTCCTCCTCTACCTGACGGAGAGTTTCCTCACCGTACAGGAACTGTGAACCCGTTATAAACCAGAATTTCATACTGTATCTTTCCTTTCTGTTACTCGGCATCTGCAGCTC
>Ga0265298_10007994_pt1 | contig 12753 bp, 10 predicted proteins | sample AusTroGonzalo_MG_3_FD_193486 | JGI IMG/M metagenome (GOLD analysis project Ga0265298, IMG submission 193486) | Bovine rumen microbial communities from tropical cattle in Woodstock, Queensland, Australia - Gonzalo_01 | ecosystem: Host-associated > Mammals > Digestive system > Stomach > Rumen ... | reverse complement strand
GTTGATATCAAAGTCACGGTTGACAGAACCTGTAACCACGTCTGTGGTCTGGTTCAGTGAACCAGGAGCCTCCTGATTACGATGGCTGCCCTGAGCGGCCAACTTAACAGTCAGGTTCTTCAGAATATCATACGATACATTACCGTTGAAAGTGTAACGGTCCACTTTCTGACGGTTTACGAAGTGACCTGGGTCATGCATCAAAGAAATAGAGAAATAGCTCTGTGACTTCTCTGTACCGTTAGAGACGCTGATAGAGTGGTTCTGTGAGATGCTGTTCTGGAACAGAAGGTCGAACCAGTCAGTGTTACGGAACTCAGCTTCTTGCAAATAAGCGTTGCGAGCTGCTTCTGTGTTCTGCAGACCATAAGTGCCTGTAGAAGCATCGTATTTGCGTAACTGTTGGAACATGTAACCGTAAACACCTGTGTTCTTAGCATTTACCATGTTCTCCAGCTGCAACCAACCCTTGTCGGCCATTTCCTTGTAAACACCCATCATCTCCTGAGAGTTCATGATGTTGTAATCACGATAGCTTGGCTTCAGTCGGGTAGTGAACTCACCTGTGTAGTTTACTGTAGCGCGACCTTTCGAACCTTTCTTGGTTGTGATAACAATCACACCTGCCATCGCGCGCGCACCATATATAGAGGTAGCAGATCCGTCCTTCAGAATGGTGAAGGACTCGATATCGTCTGAGTTAAGACCAGCAACAGCACTGGAAATCAGTGTCTTAGCGTCACCTGAAGAGAGTTCGTCGGCTGATACGTCAACATTATCTTCATAAATGACACCATCGATAACCCAAAGAGGTTTCGAGTTACCATAGATAGAGGTTGCACCGCGTACACGAATCTTTGGTGCAGCACCAAACGATCCGCTTACGTTCGTAACCTGTACACCTGCCACACGGCCTTCCAGCGAACGGCTCACATCGGCCATACCGGAAAGCTTCGTCTTGTCGGCATCGAGTTTTGCCGATGAACCGGTAAACAATCGCTTATCCTGCTTTACAATACCTGTAACAACCACTTCGTCAACCATCGTAGCTGAAGCGGTCATCTTTACGGTCATTCCGTCCTTTGGCGTTACGACGATGTCGTTCATGCCAATGTAGCTGATTTTGATTTTTTTGCCTTTTGGTACTGTGATGGTGAACTTACCATCGAGATTCGTTGTTGTACCTGTGTTTTTGGTTCCACTAATCAGGACGGATGCACCGATGATGGGCTCGCCATCGTCTTGTGAGATGACCGTTCCTGTAATCTTGTTCTGGGCGAGAGTCGCTCCTATCGCCAGAAACAGACCAAACAAAAACACTGCTAGTCTTTTTTTCATAAGGGTTTATTTGACTTTTTAATTAAATTAATCCAACATCTTCTTATTGAAAATAAGATGTTATCTACTTGTTTATATTTTTTAATGGGCGTGCAAAGGTAAGACTTTTTTTTGAAATTACATTAATTTTTTACCAAAAACGTAAGAAAAATATTAAAGTTTTATGCAAAATGAAGAAAAAACATGCAAATTTGTTACAGTTTTTGATTTTTGAAGGCAATAAAAGCAAGTTTTGTATCAAACTGTTACTAGAGCAAAAAAAATCCCTTGTTTCTTGTTTTACTACGACCGATTCAAAATATGATAATTGTCGTGTCGGAACAAGAAACAAGGGATTGGAAATGTTCTGAGGACTTTTGTCTCCTCAGTATTTGTTATTTTCCAATATATTTTGCAATTGTGGCGAGGCACTTCTCGCTGTTGACAGGCTTCGGAAGGAAGTCGTTGCATCCCGCTTTGAAGGCCAATTGGCGATCGCTATCAAATGCGTTGGCAGTGAGGGCGATGATGGGTAGGTCTGGATGAGTAGCTCTGATTTTCTCAGTAGCCTCAAGTCCGTCCATGATGGGCATTTTGATATCCATCAGTACTGCATCGAAATTACCTTCGTTGACCATCTCAACTGCTTGCTTGCCATTCTTGGCACGTTGGAACTGATAGTCGCGCTTCAGAATGTACGTCATTAAGATGTAGTTGCTGTCATTGTCTTCTGCTACAAGAATAGTTTTCATTTGCGTTGTCCTTTCTTTTGGGAATTCGTTAATTTGTTACAAAAGTAATGTTTTTATATTTAAAACATTTGCAATTGAGTGACTTTTTAACTAATTTTGCACGACTGCATAAAAAATCTTGCAAAACCACTAACTAAATCATAACAGAAATGAATTTTAAACTAATTACTTTTTCTTTGGCTTTGTCGTCAATGATGTCTGTCCAAGCACAGCATGTCATGGATGTCCAGACCAAAAAGTTGGGCGCGGCAGTTTCGCCAACAATGTACGGTCTCTTTTTCGAGGATATTAACTATGCTGCTGATGGAGGTCTGTATGCTGAATTGGTGATGAACCGATCATTCGAATTTCCTAATCATTTTGCAGGTTGGGATATCTCTGGTAAGGTGATACTGAAAAATGACGGCCCGTTTGAACGTAATCCTCATTATGTAAGCTTAGCTCCTTCTGGACATGGCCACAAGCATACTATGATTGAGAACCGTGGCTTCTTTGGTATGGGCGTCAAGGGAGGTGAGGAGTATCGTTTCTCTGTGTGGGCTCGTGTGCCTAATGGAGGTACGGCAAAACTCTGGATCGACCTTGTGGACAATGCCACAATGGGCGATGATCAGAAATTGGGTAATACTGGTGTGGATATCAGCGGTAAGGAATGGAAGAAGTATACTGCTATCATCAAGCCAAAAAGAACCTTTGCAAAGGCTCATCTTCGTATCTGGGGTGACAGCAAGGTGACAACCGATGTGGAGCATGTCAGCCTCTTCCCTGTAAACACTTACAAAGGACGTGAGAATGGTTTGCGTCAGGATGTAGCAAAAGCATTGGAAGATGTTCATCCAGGAGTATTCCGTTTCCCTGGTGGATGTATTGTAGAAGGTACGGATTTGGCTACACGTTATCAATGGAAGAATACTGTCGGCCCAGTGGAGAATCGTCCACTTAATGAGAATCGCTGGCACTACACCTTCACCAACCGCTATTTCCCTGATTACTATCAGAGCTATGGACTTGGCTTCTTTGAGTTCTTCCAGTTGTGTGAGGATATCAAGGCAGAGCCGCTGCCTGTATTGAGCGTTGGTCTTGCTTGTCAGTTCCAGAATGGTGACGGTGCTCATGCTAATATGGATGAGTTGCAGCCTTATATCGATGATTGTCTCGATCTGATCGAGTTTGCCAATGGTCCCGTTGATTCAAAATGGGGAAAGGTTCGTGCTGAAATGGGACATCCAGAGCCATTCAATATGAAATATATTGGTATTGGTAACGAACAGTGGGATACACCATATTTCGAGCGTCTGAAGCCATTTGTTGCAGCCGTTCGCGCCAAGTATCCGCAGATTAAGATCGTGGGCACTAGTGGTCCTGACTCAGAAGGTAAGATGTTTGAAAAAGGTTGGGTAGCTATGAAGGAGCAAAAGGCCGACCTCGTTGACGAACATTTCTATCGTCCTGAGGCTTGGTTCTTGGCTACTCCAGAGGCAAAGGAACGTTACGGCAACTGTGGTGCTCTGCGCTATGACAACTATGATCGTAAAGGCCCGAAGGTGTTTGCTGGCGAATATGCTTGTCACGGACGTGGTAAGAAGTGGAACCACTTTGAGACATCGCTTTATGAGGCAGCCTTCATGACAGGTATCGAGCGTAATGCTGATATCGTTGAGATGGCCACCTATGCTCCTTTGCTTGCTCATGTCGAAGGCTGGCAATGGCGTCCTGACATGATTTGGTATGATAATCTGAATATGTTCAAGACTGTCAGCTATTATGTTCAGCAAATGTATGCTATGAACAAGGGTACGAATGTGTTGAAGCTCACTATGAAGGATCCTTTGGATGCTAAGGGCAAGAAAGTAATACCAGTAGCTGGCCAGGAGGGTACTGATGGTCTGTTTGCTTCTTCAGTTTTCGATAAGACTACTGGCGAGATTATCATTAAGATTATCAATACCTCGAAGAAAGCACAGTCAGTAACAGTGAACTTGGTGGATATGAAGGGCGATCGTACTGCTGAGACACTTACCTTGCAGCACAATGGCTCAATGGATGATGAGAACTCTATCAAGGAACCCAATAAGATTAAACCAGTAAGTGGCACGCTGGTTTGCGGCGTTACGGGCAAGAAGAGTCAGACCGTTCTGGTTGACGAAGTTCCAGCCATGTCGTTCCGCCTGTATAAGGTCAAGAAGTAATAGCGACTAAGAAATAAGATAACAGAAAAAGCAAAGAGTCTTGTAGCGTATCATACAGTAATCGCTACGAGGCTCTTTTTTTGTATAAAAGGTGTCAAATGAAATTTTGGCTATAATTCAAAAAATAATGGCCAAAATTTAAATAATTATGGCCATTATTGTTTTTATATCAAAAACAGTCTTTTTGGAAGATGTCTGGGATTGACTTAGAAGTTCACACCAATATTCAGGAACAGTGCATTACCGTGCTGGGTGAACTCGTCGCTATCCAGGATATTGGCAATACCGAACTGATAGCCAAGTTCAGCGTAGAGCATATTCCATTCAGCACCACAACCCAGTTTGATTCCCATATCGGCACGACGATAGTTTCCGTTGCTGTTGAATGAAGAATGACTGTAGAAGACTTCCCTTCCTTGATCATCTTTTGTGTAGCCCTTTTCCTTGCCGCTGATTCCTAATGAGAAAGTAGGACCAATGAAAGGAAGAATGGCAATATCGTCAGTGACATTGAAACCTGCCTTGATAAGAACAGGAATCTCCAGATAGTTGAGGTTCACTTCGTCACGATCCTTTTCAGCACCGCGCTGAGTATAGTAAAGTCCACTCTCAATGAAAAGTGGGGTAGTCTCTGAAATACGCAATCCAATCACGCCACCAAAGTTAAGACCTGCTTTGCTGCTGAGTGTTGTTCCGTCACCAGTGATATTGGCAACATTGAGTCCTAAACGCACACCATAATATACTGTACTTTGGTCCATTGAGAATTCGCCAGCCTGAACCTGTGCGAACGAGGTTGTTGAGAATATGGTTGCAACGAGTGCGAAGAAAAGCTTTTTCATGTCTTTTTTTATTGTTTTATGTTGTTTTTCTAAATTTCGTGCAAAATAACACAATTTTTTTGAGTTGTGCAAGACTTTTTGGAAAAATAGTACGCCAATCGCTTGGTGATTACATAAAATGTTCATATATTTGCACAGCAAAATGTTAACCTAGAACATGCTATCCATATGAGATATGTTGACCTGCCAGAAGGGGATAAAACGATGGCCACCGACTACGGTTCGGCTCGGCGTTTGTCGTTCTATCTTTCGATGGAGGAATATTTGACTCGTGTCGTTCGTCATGGGGAAAACGTGGAAAGTAATATGGTTGCCGATGGCGATCGTGATTTGTTTTTCATGTGGCAGGTTCGTCCCAGTGTGATTTATGGTCGCAATCAGTTGTTGGAAAACGAAGTTAACTTGGACTATTGCAAGACTCATGGAATAGAAGTCTTTCAGCGAAAGAGCGGGGGAGGATGTGTATATGCAGACATGGGGAATCTTATGCTCTCATATGTTACATGTGAGAAGAATGTCAATATGGCATTCTACACCTTTATTAATATGTTGCTACTAGTGCTCCGTAAGATGGGTGTCGAGGGAGTGTCAACGAAGAACAATGATGTACTCTTGCCTGTTAAAGAATCTGGAGATGCTGAACATGTTGGTAATCAACAATGGCGTAAGGTGAGCGGAACGGCTTGTCATTACTTGCATGACTGTAGCATTGTTCATGGCACTTTGCTTTACGATACGGATATGGAGAATATGCTTCATGCGATTACACCGAGTGCTGAGAAATTGCAAAAGAAAGGAATCCAAAGCGTTCGACAGCGCATTACGTTCCTTCGTGATTATGTGTCGTTATCGCTCGATGAGGTGAAAACAGTCATTCGAGATACGCTTTGTAATGGTTCGTTGACTTTAACAACGAGTGATGTCGAGGAAATCGAACGACTTGAACAAGAACTGTTTAACTTAAATTCAAATAAAAACTATGGGAATCAAACAAGAACCTATCCAACGCGAGAAACGCACCTGTCTCTATGATAAACATGTAGCTATGGGGGCCCTGATGTCACCTTTTGGTGGATTTGTCATGCCAATTCAATATGCAGGCATCGAACCTGAACATATGGCAGTCCGTCAGCGCGTAGGCCTTTTTGATGTGAGCCATATGGGGGAAGTAACTGTACGAGGTCGTGATGCAGAACGCTATGTACAACATATCTTTACCAACGATGTGGCTGGTGTACCTAAGGGAAAAATACTCTATGGCATGATGTGCTATGAAAATGGTGGTACTGTAGATGATTTGTTGGTATATAAAATGGACGAAAATGATTTCTTCCTCGTAATCAACGCTTCGAATATTGATAAGGACTGGGCGTGGATGCAGAAAAATGCCGAAGGCTTTGATATCGACCTTCAGAATAAGTCTGACTTCTATGGCCAGATTGCTGTGCAGGGACCTCAGTCTGAGGAAATTGTTGAAAGGGTTCTTGAACTACCTTGTGCAGAATTGGAGTTCTATACTGTTAAGATGATTGGAGATGTCATCATCTCACGTACAGGCTATACGGGGGAGGATGGCTTCGAGATCTATGCTTCGCATGCGTATATAAATAATTGTTGGGATAAACTGATTGCCGCAGGTGTTCAAGCCTGTGGACTTGGATGTCGTGATACACTGCGCTTTGAGGTGGGCTTGCCACTCTATGGTGATGAACTCTCAGAGACCATTTCTCCTATTATGGCAGGACTTGGCATGTTTGTGAAACTCGATAAGGAAGAGTTTATTGGCAAGGAAGCCCTGGCTAAACAAAAGACCGAAGGCCCTGCTAAGAAACTTGTTGGTATCGAACTGGCAGATAAAGCGATTCCTCGTCACGGCTATCCCGTACTTAACAAAGCTGGCGAACCCATCGGTGAAGTGACTACTGGTTATCATGCATTGTCTGTTGACAAGAGCGTCTGCATGGCACTCGTAGATGCTGACTATGCAAGACTAGATATGGAAGTGCTAATCCAAATCCGCAAAAAGGTGTTCTCTGGTAAGGTGGTAAAGAAACAATTCTATAACAAAAACTATAAAAAATAAATATTATGGCTAAAGTGATTGAAGGACTCTACTACTCGGAGTCGCATGAGTTTGTAAGAGTAGAAGGCAATTTCGGTTTCATCGGTATTACCGATTATGCTCAGCATGCATTGGGAAATGTGGTGTATGTGGATATGCCTGAAGTTGACGATGAAGTAACTGCTGGCGAGGAATTTGGTGCAGTGGAAAGCGTAAAGGCTGCCAGCGACCTGTACTCACCTGTGAGCGGCACCGTTGTTGAAATCAATGAGGCACTTGAGGATCAGCCTGAACTTGTCAACCAAGATGCTTTCGAAAATTGGATTATTAAGGTGGAACTCAGTGATAAGTCAGAACTTGACGGACTGATGGACGCTGCTGCCTATCAGACCTTCTGTGAGAAATAATTTCTCCTGATAACGTTATTCCGTTATTTCGATATTCCGTTATTCCGATATTCCGCAAAAAGATGTTCAAATACTTCCCTCATACAGACAATGATCTGCAGGCAATGCTCGAAAGGGTTGGTGTTGATTCCCTCGATGCCTTATATGCCCAGATTTCTGAGAGCATACGTTTCCGAGATGATTATAAACTGCCATCAGAGATGAGCGAGATGGAGGTGCGCCAGCTTTTCGAGAAGCTGGGCTCCCTGAATCAGCCGCTTACCTGTTTTGCAGGCATGGGCGTCTATGACCACTATACGCCGTCTGTCATTCCCCAGTTGCTGCAACGCTCTGAGTTTCTGACCTCCTATACGCCTTATCAGGCTGAAATCTCTCAGGGTACGTTACACTATATCTTCGAGTATCAGTCCATGATGGCTGAGCTTACGGGTATGGATGTCTCGAATGCCTCTATGTACGATGGCACCACCGCTGCTGCCGAGGCTATGATGATGGCGGTGTCAGCGGCAAAGAAGGCCCGTCGTGTGCTTGTCGCAGGAACGATGAACTCGCTGACTGTCAAGGTGATGACCCACTATGCTCGTCATCAGAATATTGAACTGTATGCCTTGCATATCAGGGATGGCATTACCGATTTGGAAGAACTCAAGACCGAGTTGGCCAAGGGCGATGTGGCTGGCTTGATGGTGCAGCAGCCAAATATGTTTGGCATCGTGGAAGATTTCACTGGCTTTGCTGACGCTTGTCATGAACAGAAGGCACTCTTCATGATGAACTGTGTGGCTGCCGACCTTGCTGTGCTGAAGACACCAGGCGAATGGGGAGCTGATATCGCTGTAGGCGATGGGCAGTCACTTGGCATTCCCATGCAGTATGGCGGTCCTTACGTAGGCTATATGTGCTGTACGGAGAAGCTCATCCGTAAGATGCCAGGCCGTATTGTGGGTATGACGAAAGATAATCGTGACCAGCGTGCCTTTGTGCTAACCCTTCAGGCGCGCGAACAGCATATCCGTCGCCAGAAGGCTACCTCGAATATCTGTTCAAATCAGTCGCTGATGGCCCTCTGGGTCACTGTCTATCTGTCGCTGATGGGTAAGCAGGGCATGAAGGAGGCGGCTCAGCTCTCCTATGCAGGTGCACATTATCTTTGGGACAAACTGAAGGAGACAGGACGTTTCCAGCTGGTATTTGACAAGCCTTTCTTCAATGAGTTCTATGTGAAATACGACGGAGATGTTGAAGCGCTCTATCAGCGTTTTACAGATGCAGGCTTCCTGGGTGGTGTCCGCCTCGAAGACGGTCTCGTGTTTGCCGTTACTGAGAAGCGTACAAAAGAAGAGATTGATAACCTCGTAAAGATTGCAGCTTTGTAAAAATGAAAGAACGAAAAAAGGAATGAAGTATGAATAACAAGTTATACGGAAATCTGATCTTTGAGCTCTCCAAAGAGGGACGCAAAGGCTACAGTCTGCCAAAGAATTATTTTGGCGATTACGAGATACCTACTTCGATGTGCCGTGCTGAGGAAGCGGCACTACCTGAGTGCGACGAACTGACGGTGGTACGCCATTATACGAATCTCTCCAACAATAACTTCGGTGTTGATACAGGCTTTTATCCGCTGGGCTCCTGTACGATGAAGTATAATCCCAAGCTCAATGAAGAGGTGGCTGCCCTCCCGCAGTTCCAGAACCTCCATCCTCTGCAGCCTTATGATACGGTGAAAGGTGCATTGGCAATAGTGAAGCTATTGGAGCAGTCGCTCTGTGAGCTTACGGGTTTGGCCCATTTCACCTTTAAGCCCTATGCTGGTGCACATGGTGAGCTGACGGGCCTTATGACTATCGATAACTATCATCAATCGCGTAATGATTTCTCCAGGAAGAAAGTGATTGTCCCTGATAGTGCTCATGGTACCAATCCTGCTTCAGCAGCTGTCTGCGGCATGGAGATTATCGAGGTGAAATCTTCTATAGACGGGCTAGTAGACTTAGAAGATCTAGAACGTCTGGTAGAATTAGAAGGCCCAAACATCGCCGCGATGATGATGACCAACCCCAACACCCTTGGGCTCTTTGAAACGCGTATCCCTGAGATTGCCAAACTGATTCATGAGGCTGGTGGACTGATGTATTACGATGGTGCCAATCTGAATCCGATGCTGGGCGCATGTCGTCCTGGTGATATGGGCTTCGATGTGATGCATATCAACCTGCATAAGACCTTCTCAACACCTCATGGCGGCGGTGGTCCTGGTGCAGGACCAGTGGGTGTTCGCGAGGGCTTGCAGGAGTGCTTCCCCTTCGTCTCGCCTTATCAAGGCAACTTTGCTGTGATGATGCGTGCCTATGCCTATATCCTCTCCTTGGGGCGTGAGCATGTCAAAGAGGTGGGGCCGCTGGCTGTACTCAATGCCAACTATATCAAGGAGTCGTTGAAAGATGTCTATGAATTGCCTATCGATACCCTGTGTTGTCATGAGTTTGTGTTCGATGGTCTCAAGGATAAGAGTACGGGAGTGACCACGATGGATGTGGCCAAGCGCCTGTTGGATTATGGCTATCACGCACCAACCATCTACTTCCCACTGCTCTTCCATGAGTCGCTGATGATTGAGCCTACTGAGAATGAGTCAAAAGAAACACTCGATGGCTTTATCACCGTGATGCGAAAGATTGCTGAGGAAGCCAAGACAGACCCCGAACTGGTGAAGTCGGCTCCTCATAACACGCCTATAGGCCGTGTCGATGATGTGCTGGCTGCCAAGCATCCTATCACCACTTATAAACAACTGCTGAATGACCAAAACTGATTTGATTATCATCGGTGCAGGGCCAGGTGGCTATCGTGCTGCCGAATATGCTGCTAAACAAGGGCTTAAGGTTGTGATTTTCGAGAACTCTGAAGTCGGAGGTACGTGTCTGAATGTTGGTTGTATTCCAACAAAGATCTACGTACATAGCACCACATTTGCTGAAGCTCGTCAAAGAATGGGAGAAGTCGTTCCCCAGCTCCGTCAAGGTGTAGAGACGATCCTCTCGCATCCCAATATTACCCTCATCCGAGAGAAGGCAACTTTTGTAGATGCCCATACCGTTGCCTACTCTTCGGGAACATTGAAGGGAACTTCTGTTATTTTTGCCACAGGTTCTGAAACCAAGTGGTTGCCTCTTAATGGACTCGATGACCCTCGTGTCGTTGATTCCACTGGTTTGCTGAATCTCGATACTCTACCGCAGCGACTCTGCATTATTGGAGCAGGTGTTATCGGTATGGAGTTCGCCTGTGTCTTTCATCGCTTCGGTTCTGTGGTTACGGTCATTGAGTACCTGAAGGAGTGCTTGCCCGCTCTTGATAGTGATATTGCAAAACGTTTGCGCAAGACACTCGAAAAGGAGGGCATCTCTTTTAAGATGAAGACTGCTGTTGAGAATATTTCAGATATCGATGCTGATGTTATTCTGATGGCAACAGGCCGCAAGCCTCGTATTCAGCCAGATTTTGCCTATGCGGGATTTGAATATGATGAGCGTAAGGGTGTTCTGACCGATGAGAACTATGAGACGACAGTAAAAGGTGTTTATGCCATTGGTGATGCGAATGGCAAACAGATGTTGGCTCATGCAGCCGAGATGCAGGCTTTGAGAGCAGTGAATCATATACTTGGAAAACAGGATGGAATCCGCTTCGATATCATGCCTGCCGCAATCTTTACCTCACCAGAAGCAGCTTGCGTCGGGCCTACCGAAGACTCTCTGAAAGAACAAGGCATTGCCTATGAGTGTCGAAAGGCTTTTTACCGGGCAAATGGAAAAGCCTTGGCTATGGGAGATACAGAGGGTATGTTAAAACTGTTCTCAGAACCCGATACGGGTCGCATCATTGGTTGCCATGCTTTTGGCGCTCATAGTGCTGATATCGTTCAGGAGGTAAGTGTACTCATGTGTGGAAATCATACTATAGCTCAACTGCGTGACATGGTGCATATTCATCCTACGTTAGGAGAGATACTTCTTACGGCTGCTGAGCAGTAAGACGGACATTCTTCAGTTTGAGGTGGGCAGTTTTTTCATCGATGAGGCTGCCCACCTTATTATATATTATAGAGCAGTCTTCAATAGTAATATCCTTCACACAGTCAAGTCCCATGATTCCTGAAGCCTTAATGCCTGTCTTACATCCATAACATACAATGCGACTGATGTGAATGTCACGGAATTGTGGTGCCCAACGTTTCTGTTCATTGGTATAGATGGGGTCTGCTGTATTGATACCCGCTTGTTTGTTTACATAGTCACATTGGAAGGAAATGGCTTCGCCGCTGATATCATTCATCATGATGTCACTGATAAAGATTTGCTCAGAACGTCCGCCACGATCCAATGAACTCTTAAACCGCAGTCCCACATCAGTTCCACTGAAAGTATTGTGATGCACAACCATTCGGCGCATGCCTGCAGCTGTTTCACTGCCGAACACAAAGCCACCATGGGCGTGATTCACTGTGTTGTTCATGACTACGATATCCTCACATCCACTGATAGCATGACTATTCGAGGGCTTTCCGCTTTTCATGCAGATACCGTCATCACCCACACTGACGGTGGAGTTCACGATTAATGCCTGATGACAATCGCTTAAATCAATACCATCCCCATTCTGTACATTCCATTCTGAACGTACCGTCACACCATCAATAATGACGTTTTGGCAATAGCATGGATGTAGGTGGAAACGTGGAGAGTTCTGTATGGTGACTCCTTCAACAAGAACATTCATACAATCGGTCAGACGGATAAGGTCGTTGCGCATCGATTCCTGTTCTTGTGGGGTAGAAGCAATATCAGGAAAGCCGTTCTTCATATTCCAGGGATACCATAAGTCTCCTTTCTCTGTAACTTTTCCTCCCATCTCCAGATAGCGGTTCCATTCTACGTCGCTCATCTTCCCTCGTTTCACTGGGCGCCACTGCTGCCCACCTCCATCAATCACTCCATTGCCTGTAATGGCAATGTTCTTGCGTTTTGAGGCACTTATACAGGGAAGTGCGCGTTTAGAACTTCCCTTCTTGTCAAGGTATAGGCGTTTGTCGGGAGTGAAACAGATGATCGCATTTTGTTTTACATGCAATTCTATATTGTCTTTAAGCATGATGGGACCTGTAAGCCAAACGCCTTCCGG
>Ga0265298_10007992_pt1 | contig 12756 bp, 14 predicted proteins | sample AusTroGonzalo_MG_3_FD_193486 | JGI IMG/M metagenome (GOLD analysis project Ga0265298, IMG submission 193486) | Bovine rumen microbial communities from tropical cattle in Woodstock, Queensland, Australia - Gonzalo_01 | ecosystem: Host-associated > Mammals > Digestive system > Stomach > Rumen ... | reverse complement strand
TAAGCGATCTGCATCGCGCCGCTACGACCTAATACCCTTGCTGCGTTCCCACCCTGGGGGATTCAAAGGGAGCTGGCCGTACAGGACTTACCCATGATGTTAAAAGATCGATTTGCTTGAAAGCGGGTGCAAAGGTAATACTTTTAATTGAGAATTTACAATTGATAATTGATATTTTTTTTGATTTTAACTATTTTTTCAAAGAAAGCCCCCGTTATATGTGGGAAAATGCTTAATTTTGCACCCTGTAAGAGTAAAATGTTAAAATGACAGCACCAGAGTATATACAACTAAAGGCTTATGCACGTCAGGACGGTTTTTTCCTGGCCTTGCTGTGGATAGCTAGCTTTTCAAGCTATATTATGGGACTGAGCAACCAGATATTGGCCATGGCTGCCATATTGATGGCTGTGATGAGTCCTTTTTTTGTAGCTAACAGACTGAAGAAGTTCCGCGACGAGGGTCGAGAGGGTGTTATCTCTTTCGGTCGCAGCTATGCTTATACCATCTTTGTGTTTTTCTATGGTGCAGTATTGCTGGCAGTAGCCCAGTATCTGTATTTTGCCTATATGGATAATGGCTATCTGGTTAACTCGTTCGCCAAGATGATGACTACCGATGAAGGGAAAATGGTATTGGAACAATATGGTATGACTCAGATGGTGGATGAGAGTCTGGCCGAGATGGCAGCCACACGTCCTATAGACTATGCATTGAACATTTTAACAATCAATATCTCGTTGGGATTTATACTTGGTGTGCCCATCGGGCTAATTATGCAACGAAGAAAATCAGATTAAGATTATGGATATATCAGTAGTTATACCTCTCTTTAATGAGGATGAGTCGATTCCTGAACTCTATGCGTGGATAGAGCGTGTGATGAAGCAGAATAACTTCAGTTATGAGGTTATTTTTATCAACGATGGTTCTACCGACCGCTCTTGGGAAATTATTCAGGAGCTGAATCAGAAACAACCAGATGTAGTGAAGGGTATTAAGTTCCGTCGTAATTACGGTAAGAGTCCTGCGTTGTACTGCGGTTTCAAGCAGGCTCAGGGTGACGTGGTGATAACGATGGATGCCGACTTGCAGGACTCGCCCGACGAGATACCTGAACTGTATCGTATGATTAAGGAAGATGGCTATGACTTGGTGAGCGGATATAAGCAGAAACGCTATGACCCTATTTCGAAGACCATACCAACTAAACTGTTTAATGCTACAGCGCGCAAGATAAGTGGTATCAAAAACCTGCACGACTTTAACTGCGGACTGAAGGCTTACCGTAAGGCAGTGGTTAAGAACATTGAGGTGTATGGCGAGATGCATCGTTATATCCCATATCTGGCTAAGAATGCAGGTTTCAACAAGATTGGAGAGAAGGTGGTGCAGCATCAGGCACGTAAGTATGGATCATCGAAGTTTATGGGATTGAATCGTTTTGTTAACGGTTATCTGGACTTGTTGACACTGTGGTTCCTCTCTACATTTGGTAAGAAGCCAATGCACGTGTTCGGATTCCTTGGCACTGTGATGTTCTTTATTGGTTTCATTGCTGCATTCTGGATTGGCGCTGACAAACTGTGGTGCCTGGCAAACCATATCCCACAGCGACTGGTAACAGATTCACCCTTCTTCTATATAGCATTGACGATGATGATGTTGGGTACACAGTTGTTCCTGACTGGATTCCTGGGCGACCTGATTAGTCGTTCATCATCAGGGCGTAATGACTACCAAATTGAGGAGACTATATGATGAAGCGTTTGACATACCTGATGCTGGGAATGCTGGTGGCTGCGTGCTCATCGATTGACTGTCCGGTGGAGAGTACCGTGGCTACATTGTATCAGGTGCGTAACAGCGATGGAACAGAGCTGAAACTTGTTGATACGATGACGGTGGCAACCACACGCGCAGATGGCAATGATACCATATATAATAAAGGTATAGGTATCAGTGAGTTCACACTGCCTATCAGCTACAAGCATCCTGAGGATGTGTTGGTGTTCCATTTCGATAATCTTAACAACAACGATTTGCATGTGACCGACACGGTGTGGGTGAAGAAAGAAGACTATCCACACTTTGAATCGGTTGACTGCAGTGCTGCGTTCTTTCACAAAATTACGGATGTGAGATATACGCACAACTATATTGACTCAATAGTTATTAATAATCCATCGGTGACCTATGACTCTCAGACGGTTCATTTCTACCTCTATCCTAAGAGCAGCAATTAGTATTGTGGTGCTTTCGGCATCGATGCCAGCATCGGCTCAGAAGTTTTTCTCATTCCAGAAAGACTCGATACCCATGTTTCGTGGCTTTGCTGTATCGTTCGATCTGGTAGGAGCGGGATTGATGGCGTTCAGCGATAACGGACAGTATGAGGGCGCGTTGCGCATCAACTTGCACGACGAGTGGTTCCCTATTATTGAGGCAGGTTTGGGTAAGGCTGATCACGATGATGATGTGACCAAAATTCATTATAAGACCTCGGCTCCATATTTCAGAATAGGTATTGATAAGAACCTGCTGAAGGAGAAGCATGGCCCTTATCGTTTGTATGGGGGACTGCGTTATGCGTTCACATCGTATAAGGTTGACATTGCCCGTCAGGATTTCCCCGATCCGGTGTGGCTTTGGAATACTGGTTTCGGTATCAAGGATGCTAAGTGTAACTACCACTGGTTGGAGGCTGTGATAGGTGTAGACGCCAAGATTGCTGGTCCGGTACATTTGGGCTGGAGTCTGAGATACAAGCGCCGTGTGGCCCATAGCGAAGAAGGTGAGTTCGGCAACACATGGTACGTGCCTGGATTTGGTAAGTTTGGCGATACCCGACTGGGAGGGACATTCAATGTGATTATAGATATTTAAAAAGAACACAAATGCAGCAGTCTGGAAATAAGAAATGGATGTGGCAGTTGCCTTTCTTGGTACTGCTGATAGTTGGTACGGTGCTGATTATACGTCATGAGCATAATGTGCCCTACCAGAAGAGTTCCGATAAGGTGTTTGGTACGTTCTACCACGCCACCTATCAATGTGACTCTGACCTGACCTATAGCATCAACGCTGAGTTGGCTAAGGTCGATGAATCGCTCTCGCCATTCAACAAGAACTCTATCATTACTGCTGTTAATCAGAATCAGGATGTAAAGGTAAACGACATGTTCCAGGACGTGTTCTATCTGGCTATGCAGATATCGAAGGAGACCGAAGGTGCTTTCGATATTACCGTTGCTCCACTGGTTAATGCTTGGGGGTTCGGATTCAAGAATGGCATAGAACCCACCAGCGAACAGGTGGATAGTCTGATGCAGATTATTGGCTACCAGAAGGTGTCGCTGTCAAGTGGAAAGATCACTAAGACAGATGACAGGGTGATGCTTGACTGTTCGGCTATAGCCAAAGGATATGGTACCGATGTCGTGGCACGACTGCTGCGTAGCAAGGGCATCAAGAACTTCATGGTTGAGATTGGTGGTGAGATTGTTACCAGTGGCGTTAATGCTGAGAACGAACCTTGGCGTGTGGGCATATCGAAGCCTGTTGAAGACCCCATGGGTACTGATAATGGTGTTCAGAGCATTGTGAAGATTACTGATAAGGCGATGGCTACCAGTGGTAACTATCGTAACTTCTACTATAAAGACGGAAAACGGTATGCACATACCATTGACCCTAAGACTGGATATCCTGTACAGCACAGCATCCTGTCGGCAACGGTTTTTGCCAAGAGCTGCGCTGTGGCCGATGCCTATGCTACATCGTTTATGGTGATGGGTATAGAGAAAGCCCAGCAGTTGCTGGAGCAACATCCCGAACTGATGGCCTATCTCATCTATAGCGACAAGGATGGTAAGAATGCTGTATGGTATTCGCCATCGCTGGAAAACAAAATACAGAAGTAACGTATGGCCGCACTACAGTTGTTCGACAAATTGTTGCAATTCCCCTTGTTCCAAGGTATGAGTCGCGACGATCTGGAGATAGTGGCCGGACACACCCGTTTCGGTTTTATGAAAATGGGTGCAGGCAAGACTGTAGTGAAAGCGGGCGATGCATGTACTCAGTTACATTTCCTGATAAACGGTACCTTGAAGATGCGCACCTACGCTGATGACTACGGATACTCGGTTGAGGAGCAGATGACGGCACCAAATATTGTGCAGTTAGAGTCGATATTCGGCTACTACCAGCGTTATACCCACGATTTTGTAGCACAAACGGACGTAAACTTCATCACCATCGACAAGGAAGAGGTGGTGCGGCTGACTGAGGATTTCCTGGTATTCCGCCTGAATATTATGAACCACTTTGCTACGCAGACTCAGAAGCAGATGAGGCAGGTGTGGAACCGTCCGTCGCAATCGCTTGAAGCGCAAGTGATAAAATTCTTCAGTCAACATTCTACACATCCTGCTGGTCATAAAGTGTTCAATATATTGATGACTCGATTGGCAGAGGAAGTGAACGACAGTCGTCTGAATGTATCGCGTGTGTTGAACGACATGCAGCATAGGGGATTGATAACGCTGAGTAGAGGAAAAATAGAGATTCAGCAGCTTGAAAGATTGCTTTATACCAAATAGAAACGGCTAATGTGGTCGTTTTCAACTTTTTTAATGCATAGATTTGCTAAGTATCGGATTTTTGTCGTAACTTTGCGGTCGAAACCGCGAGAACGGTCTGCGCCTTGGCAATTCAAGTAAACTTGATTGCGCTCGGTTTGCACCGTCCTTGCAATTCAAAAGATGTTAGTATGAATACAAACGAAAATATTGAGAGAACGAACCCGTTTTTCGAACCTTATAACACACCTCACGACACAGCTCCCTTTGATCGTATCCGCATGGAGGATTACGAGGAGGCTATGTTGGAGGGAATACGTCGTGATGATGAGCAGATAGAGCGTATCGTTAATAATCCTGCCAAACCTACTTTCGATAACACTATTATCAGTGTTGACGATGAGAAGGATAAGGATGGTTACTATGACCTGTTGAGTCGCGTATCAACCGTATTCTTTAATCTGCTCTCGGCCGAGACTAACGACGATATGGATGCACTGGCACAGAAGATGAGTCCGATATTGACCAAGCATGCCAATGATATCCGCCTGAATGAGAAACTTTTTGAACGCGTAAAATATGTACACCAGCATCACCGTAAGCTGACTGCTGAGGAGAAGATGCTTTTGGACAACTGCTACGATGGATTTGTGCGTAGTGGTGCACTGCTGGATGCTGCAGGAAAAGAACGTCTGCGCCAGTTGACTGAAGAAGCTTCGATGCTGGGACTTCAGTTCTCGCAGAACCTGCTGAAGGAGAACAAGGCATTTACACTGCATATTACTGACGAGAAGCAGCTTGACGGACTGCCTGATACAGCTCGTGAGGCAGCTGCATTGGCAGCAAAAGAGGCCGAAAAGGATGGGTGGGTGTTTACACTCGACTTCCCTTCGTACTCGCCATTCATGACCTATTCTACCCAGCGTGATTTACGCAAACAGTTGTATATGGCCAAGAATACCGAGTGTATTCACGACAACGAGGAGAATAACCTTGAGATATGCAAGCGTTTGATAAACTTGCGTCGCGAACTGGCCCAGCTGTTAGGCCATAAAACCTATGCCGACTATGTGTTGAAGCATCGTATGGCAGGTAATGTGCGTAATGTATATAAACTGTTGAATGATCTGATTAAGGCTTATAAACCCACAGCTATTAAGGAGGTTGAAGCAATCGAGAAAATGGCTCGTAAGCTGGAAGGCAAGGACTTCAAACTGGAGCCATGGGATTTCTCTTTTTACTCGCACAAGCTGCAGTTGGAGAAGTATAACCTCGATGCAGAGATGCTGCGTCCTTACTTCGAACTGTCGAAGGTGATTGATGGAGTGTTTGGTTTGGCTAACCGTCTGTATGGCATTACATTCAAAGAGAATAAAGATATACCAGTATATCATCCTGATGTGAAGGCTTACGAGGTGTTTGATGAGGACGGTTCGTTCTTGGCGGTGTTCTATGCCGACTTCCATCCCCGTAAGGGAAAGCAGGGTGGTGCATGGATGACAGAGTATCAGGGACAATGGAAGGAACGCATAGACCTGAAGAAACCTTTCGGTCCTGATAATATGAAGAATGTGCGTCCGCATGTGAGTGTGGTGATGAATCTCACCAAACCTACTGAGGAGAAACCTGCGCTGCTGACTCTGGGTGAAGTGGAGACATTCCTGCATGAGTTTGGACATTCGCTGCATGGTATGTTTGCTAATACCCGCTTTGAGAGTCTGAGTGGTACTAACGTATGGTGGGACTTTGTAGAATTGCCATCGCAGTTCATGGAGAATTTCGCCATCGAGAAGGAATTCCTTCGTACGTTTGCTTTCCATTATCAGACAGGTGAACCATTGCCCGATGAACTGATAGACCGTATCGTTCGTAGTCGTAACTTCAACGTGGCTTATGCCTGTATGCGTCAGGTTAGCTTCGGACTTCTGGATATGGCATACTATACCAAGAAAGAGGAGTTTACTGACGACATCATTCCATTCGAAAAGAAAGCTTGGGAGAAGGCCATGGTATTGCCACAGCTGCCTGATACCTGTATGACGGTTCAGTTCTCGCATATCATGGCTGGTGGCTATGCTGCAGGCTACTATAGTTATAAGTGGGCTGAGGTACTGGATGCCGATGCTTTCAGCGTATTCAAGAAACATGGTATCTTCGACAAGAAGACTGCCAGCAGTTTCCGCGAAAATGTTCTTTCGAAAGGTGGCACGGAGAATCCGATGACATTATATAAACGGTTCAAGGGTGGCGAACCCACCATTGACGCATTACTTAAAAGAAATGGAATCAAACGACAAGCAAAGTAAGCTTGATGTGCGCTATCTGAAGATGGCACGTATCTGGGCAGAGAACTCCTACTGCAAGCGTCGCCAAGTGGGAGCACTGGTGGTCAAGGATAAGATGATTATCAGTGATGGTTACAATGGTACTCCAAGCGGATTTGAAAACATCTGCGAGGATGATAACAATGTGACAAAGCCTTATGTACTCCATGCCGAGGCCAATGCTATCACTAAACTGGCACGTAGTAACAACAACAGTGAGGGAGCAACCATTTACATTACCGCTTCACCTTGTATTGAGTGTGCCAAGCTGATTATTCAGGCCGGTATCAAGCGTGTGGTATATGGTGAGAAGTACCGACTGACTGATGGTATTGATCTGCTGGAACGTGCTGGTATTGAGGTTATCTATATTGGACTAGAAAACGAAGAAAAATGAGCAAAAATAATACAAACCGATTTATGCCCCTGCTGATGGCTGTGTGTGTGGTTGTCGGCATTATGATTGGTACATTCTATGCCAACCACTTCTCGGGCAATCGACTGAATATCATTAATTCAAGTGGTAACAAGCTGAACAATCTGCTCCACATTATCGATGATCAGTATGTTGATACTGTCAACATCAATGAACTTGTGGAGAAAGCCATGCCACAGATATTAGCAGAACTGGATCCGCACTCTGTTTACATCAGTGCCCGCGATGGTGAGATTGCCAATGATGATCTGCGTGGGTCGTTTTTTGGTATAGGTATTGAGTTCACCATTCGTCAGGACACTATCCGTGTACAGAATGTGATAGGCAATGGACCAGCTGAGCGTGCAGGTGTGATTGCTGGTGATAAGATTGTAGAGGTCGACGACTCGATATTCGTTGGTAAGAAAGTAACCAACGAGGAGGCTATGCACCGCTTGAAGGGACCTAAGGATACCAAGGTGAAACTGGGTATCCTGCGTTATGGGGAGAAGAAAGTCCACCATATCACCATCACTCGTGGTGAGATTCCTACCAAGAGTGTTACTGCATGTTATATGCTTGATGAAGAGTGCGGTTATATCAAGATACGTAACTTTGGCGAGAATACCTATCCTGAGCTGTTGATTGCCTTGGCTAAACTCTCGCAGCAGGGCTTCAGTAATCTGGTGATTGACCTGCGTGGCAATACAGGTGGATACCTTGAGTCGGCCGTACAGATTGCCAATGAGTTCCTGTCACGTGGACAGTTGATTGTCTACACGCAGGGGCGTGCGTTCCCACGTCAGGACTATCGTGCTGATGGTCGTGGCTCATATCAGCGTCTGCCATTGGTAGTGCTGGTAGATGAGAGTTCTGCCTCGGCTTCAGAGATTCTGGCTGGTGCCATTCAAGATAATGACCGTGGTACTATCATTGGTCGTCGTTCGTTTGGTAAGGGACTGGTTCAGAAGCCTATGGAGTTCAGCGACCATTCTATGATTCGCCTTACCATCGCACGTTATTATACGCCTTCAGGACGTTGTATTCAGAAACCATATAACAATGGAAATCACTATGACGATGACTGGCTGACACGCTATCAGCATGGCGAGTTCTTCTCGCAGGATAGCATCAAGCATACTGGTCCTGAATATCACACCAACAATGGTCGTATCGTGTATGGCGGTGGTGGTATCACACCTGATATCTTCATTCCAGAAGACACACTCGGCATCACATCGTATTACAAGGAGGCTGCCATGTCTGGTCTCATTCTGCAGTTCGCATTCAGTTATACGGATGATAACCGTGCAAAGCTCAGCGCTATGAAGACTGTGAAAGAAATGGAGACTTACCTGAAGCGCCAGAATATCCTTGAGCAGTTTGTGACATATGCTGATAAGAACGGACTGAAGCGTCGCAATCTGATGATACAGAAATCGCAGAAACTTCTGGAGCGCTTTGTTATCAGTCGTATCATCTACAATATTCACAGTGAGCAGTCGTGGACGGAGTATCTGAATCAGGATGATCCTGTTATCCAGGAGACGTTGCGCCTGTTCCATAATGAGGGTGCATTCCCACAGAAGCCCATGACTGGTGTTAAAGGTAAACAGGTGGCTAAGGCTGGTGATGGCCGCGCCATCAGACAGATAACTACATTGATTGCCCATGCTTAAAAACGAGCTTAGGAAATTGATTAGACAAAAGAAAGGACAGTTCACTCAGCAGCAGCTGTGTGAACTGTCACTGCCTATAGTGGATCGCATCAAACCCATGCTAAAAGATGCTAAGACCATTGTGGCATATTATTCGTTGCCTGATGAGGTGGATACACATGCCTTTATCGACCAAATGATAGCCGAGAACAAGACAGTCTATCTGCCTAAGGTGATAAGCGATGAGGAGATGGTACTATGCCGATATACTGGAGCTGAAAGTCTGCGTACAGGTGCTTTCGGTATCATGGAACCTGTGGGTTCGCAGATGCCTGCTGATGAGGTGATTGATGTGGTGCTCGTACCTGGAATGGCATTTGATACTGATGGCAACCGATTGGGTAGGGGAAAGGGCTATTACGACCGTTTCCTGAAGTCGCTTACTAATCCGCATCCACTGCTGATAGGCGTATGCTTTGAATTTCAGAAAGTAGATGAGGTGCCTACTGAACCAACTGATGTTCAGGTAGATGTGATAGCTTAGTTGAATCGTATCTCGGCTATCACCTGACTGCCAACGTGAGCATTAAGTTTCCTTACCAATTCGCTACGCATCATCATCATGTCTGATCGCAGTGCAGGACTCGTCAGATGGACAAACAGAGTCTGATTCTTGATAAACATACCATCGGTATAGCTGTTTATCATAGGCCCTACTACTTCTGGCCATGAATCGATGAGGCGTTTCTGTAGCAATGGTGTCTCAAGCCCCTGTGCACGCAGGTTCTTCAGTATCAAATCTTTTATATTGTTTACGTCGCGCTTAAACATCCTTCTTTATTTCTTCTATTTCTCCGTTGTCAACATGGAATATCTTGTAGTCGAGAGTTGATCTGCTGAGTATCAGATCCAGGTGATCGCGATTGGTGTCAGTAATAAAAATCTGTCCGTACTCTTCGCCTGCTACCAGTTTCACGATCTGCTCTACTCGCTGGGCGTCAAGTTTGTCGAAGATGTCGTCAAGCAGTAGTAATGGCGTGGTCTTTGAGTTGGTACGCTTCAGAAAGTCGAATTGTGCCAGCTTCAGGGCGATGACAAACGTCTTGTTCTGTCCCTGACTGCCCTCGCGTTTCATCAGATGCCCGCCCAATGTTATCTCTAAGTCATCACGATGTATGCCATGCAGCGAGTAGCCTATGGCACGGTCCTTGAAGCGGTCGCGCTGAATCACCTCCAGCAGTGGACCGCGCTGACAGTGCGAGATGTAGTTCAGCCCCACCTGTTCACGGTTCTCGGATATGGTCTCGTGTATGCGTTGGAATATGGGGGTAAGTTCCTCTACGAATGCCTTGCGTGCTTGATATATTCGCTCTCCCTCAAAGGCCATTTGCTCTTCAAACAGACTGATTACATCTATGTTAGGTTCGTCCTCCTGCTTGAGCATGGTGTTGCGCTGTTGCAGGGCTTTGTTGTAACGGTTCATAGCCTCCATATAGCCATGGTCGTATTGCGAGATCACCATATCCATCAGTCGGCGTCGTTCTTCGCTTCCACCCTCTATTAATAATGTATCCGATGGCGACACAACCACAATGGGAATCAGTCCGATATGCTCCGATAGTCGGCGATACTCTTTCTTGTTGCGCTTGAAGTGTTTCTTTACACCACGTTTCATGCCGCAGTAGATGTGCAGGTCGTCCTCGTATGTGCCTTCCAGCACAAAGAATTCTGTCCCGTGTTTGATGACCTGAGAGTCGATGGGATTATTGGCCGAATGGCAGAATGAGAGGTAGTATATAGCATCGAGCACATTGGTCTTTCCAACGCCGTTCTGTCCTATCAGACAGTTTATTTTGGGCGAGAACTCCAGTGTGGCCTCTGCTATGTTCTTGTAGTTTATTACCGATAACTTTTCTAAAATCATAGTGCAAAGGTAGCGTTTTTTGGCCATTGACGCTAAGGATTAACACAGATTAATAAATATTTTCTTTGAAAAAATGTGAATTGTGTTGCTTTTTTAGTAACTTTGCACCCGATTTTTGAAATTAAATATAAATATTATAATGGCAAATACAACAAATCAACAGCAGGCCGCTCAGACTATGGAGCAGAGCCTGAATCAGAGTGAGGCCTTCTTCTTCAAGTACAAGAAGGCAATTATTGCTGCAGTTGCAGCTGTCGTAGTAATCATTGCTGGTGTAGTTCTGTACAAGACTTATGTCAGTGATCCTAACGAGGTAAAGGCAAGCACAGCTATCGCTAAGGGTCAGGAGCTCTTCATGGCAGGCGACTACCAGAAGGCACTTAATGGTGACAGCGCAAACTTCAAGGGCTTTGTTAAGCTCGCTGATGAGTATAGCAGCACTGCTGCAGGTAACCTGGCTAACCTCTATGCTGGTCTTTGCAGCGCTAAACTCAACAAGTGGGAGGATGCTGCCAAGTACCTCGAGAACTTCGACGGTGCCGACGATCAGATGATTTCTCCAGCTGCTGAAGGTGCTCTGGGTAATGTTTATGCTCACCTCAACCAGCTCGATAAGGCTGTTTCTCACCTGAAGAAGGCTGCTGAGAAGGCTGATAACAACTCTCTCTCTCCTACATTCCTGATTCAGGCTGGTGAGATTCTCGAGAGCCAGGGTAAGAACGATGAGGCTCTGAAGTTGTACCAGGAGGTGAAGGAGAAGTACTTCAACTCAATGGCTTATCAGACCATCGATGGTTATATTGAGCGTGTTTCTGCAAAATAATATCCATGGCAACAAAAAACTTATCGGAATACGATATCACCACCGTGCCTGATGCTTCGAACATGATTTTCGGAGTGGTTGTGGCTGAGTGGAATCCTGAAATAACTGGCGCCCTGCTTGACGGATGTGTTAGCACACTCGAAAAGCATGGCGCTTTGCCTGAAAACATACATGTTAAGACGGTACCTGGTAGCTTCGAGCTTATCTACGGTGCCCACCAGATGACACTTAATGATGGTTACGATGCCGTCATTGTGCTGGGTAGTGTGATTCGTGGTGAGACACCACATTTCGACTACATCTGTCAGGGTGTTACTGAGGGAATTGCCCGTCTTAATGCTACAAGCAACATTCCTGTTGTTTACGGACTGCTCACAACCAACGATATGCAGCAGGCACTTGACCGCGCAGGTGGTCGCCTGGGTAACAAAGGTGATGAGTGTGCAGTAGTTGCTATCAAAATGGCTAAGTTCTAATATAGCTGATATTTTCTAAATAGTTAGTATTATGAGAAAGGTTTTTATTTTGCTCTTAAGCCTGGGCTTAAGCCTTAGCACTGTCTATGCACAGGATGCTAAGAAGAGTGAGTTGCACCAGCGTGCTGAAAGCGATTTCGAAAAGGGAAATGTGGCAAGTGCCCGATTCCATTTTATCCGTGCTTTCGAAGACTATGCTAACAAAGGCCAGTTGAAAACAAGTATGGAGTGTGCTGCACGCGGCACTGCCTTGTATTATAAGGATAACTATTGGAAAGAGGCTTTCGACCTGTTGCGTCGTGCCGATCAGACTATTGATGCTAATGTGAAGAATGCCAAAGATAGGGCTGCTCTTCACTATATCATCACTAAGGAGCGTCTTACCATGTATATTCGTCTGCGTAAAAGCGATAGTGCTAAGGACCAGATTGAGATCATGGAGAATCAGGTTACCTATGCTGCTGATGAGGCCTTGAAGAACGATTTGCTTTATAATAAGGCAGTATATCACTATTCGTTTGGACAGAATGCACAGGGTAACGCTGTGTTCAAA
>Ga0265298_10007990_pt1 | contig 12758 bp, 7 predicted proteins | sample AusTroGonzalo_MG_3_FD_193486 | JGI IMG/M metagenome (GOLD analysis project Ga0265298, IMG submission 193486) | Bovine rumen microbial communities from tropical cattle in Woodstock, Queensland, Australia - Gonzalo_01 | ecosystem: Host-associated > Mammals > Digestive system > Stomach > Rumen ... | reverse complement strand
CAGCGCGGCTGCCGCCATATTCAGGCCGTTTTCCAATTCCGCATTTTCCTGCGGGAATCCCCGGAACGGTTCCTCTTTCAGCCGTTTCAGGAGCTTTTCCGTATGATCCAGGGCCGCCTGTGTTTCCTTCGTTCTGATCCGCAGCAGAAAACTGTTTTTCGACTTCATCTGTTCGCGATACAGGTTCATGACCCGCCCGAACGGCGTGGAATTGAACACCTTCGCGGAAAAATGATCGGTGACATGCCCCGCTTCGAGCAGGAATTCCGCCATGCGGATCCCTTCGCTGCCGGGCGCGAAAGCCAGTGAGACTCCGTAAGGCAGTTTCGATTCCGTATCGGCCGATGCATTCCAGGCGGACCCGCCCGCCATGGCGATCCCCGGCCAGCTGACCGGATAATATTGATGATGGCCGAAATCGCCCCAGTCGGTCAGCAGGATGCCGCGCGCGCCGTTCCTGCTGCCGTGACGGACCGCGCTGCGGATGTTGGCCGTCATATTGGCCGTGCGTCCGAGAATGGCGTTCCAGACCGAAGTCCCCGGACAGACCAGAAAATCCACCCCGGAATCCCGGAAGGCCCGCGTGTCTTTTTCGAAGGGATGTTCCGCTTCATACCCCCATTCCAGCGCCGTGATGTGTTTCGGCAGTTCTTTGATCAGGGCCGGCTCATGCATGATGATGTCGCCCCAGAATTCCACCTCGAAACCGCGTTTCGCCGCCCGGCCGGCCAGCTGCTTGAGAAAATCCAGATACACTCTCGTCACGCCCCGTTTCCGGCACAGCGCGGCGCTTTTTCCCTTGCCGAGTTCGACCGTTTCGTCGCACCCGATATTGAATTTGCGCGACGTGAAATTCGGCAGGAATTCCGCATACAGCGAATCCATGAATTCCAGCGATTTCCGGCAGGGCTGGAGCACCGCCTGCATCGGCTGTCCCGTCGGCTCGAAGATATACGGCGGATCGCATTCCGCCAGCTCCTTGTATTCCGCATGGCGCAGCCACCGACCCAGGTGTCCGAAACTGTTCAGGTTCGGCACCAGTTCGATGAAATATTCCCGGCAGAATCCGTCCAGTTCCATGATTTCTTCCGAGGTGAACGGCGTGAAGCCCGCCCAGACCCGTTCATGGGCCGCAAACGCGAAAGTGTGTTCCATGTAAAGCTGGAGCGAATTATACCGCAAAGCCGCCAGACTGCGGACCATCATTTTCAGCGTGTCCATGGTCGGGATCTTGTTGCGGGAGATGTCCAGCATGTAGCCGCGTTCCTTCATCGACGGCCGGTCCCCGATCCGGCAGCAGGGCACGTGAGCGGGATCCTCCAGCAGCTGGGCCGCTGTCTGCATGCCGTAGAAAAATCCGGCATCATCCGAGGCTCTGATCTCGATCGGGCCGGTCGGCTTCAGCTCGAGCTGATATCCTTCGGAAGGAATATCCTTTTTCCGGGTCATGACGGTCAGCAGTTCTCCGGCGGAAGGTTTTCCGGCACTGACGCGCGGTTTCGAGACGAATTTCGCTGTCAGTCCGACGGCAGTTTCCATGATCCGGTTTTTCAGCGGGAAACCGGCGTCTTCCGGGAGAATGATCCAGGAAGCTTCGGCAAGATCGCGGTTTTTTCCGGAAAGTTCGAGTTTTTGCGGAATCGGAAAAATCCGGTCCGCCGGATCGGCAGCAATGACTTTTTTCATCGATGTTTATTCCTGTTCATTGACATTCGGCACCATGTGACTCCGGCCAATATACATTCCCGCATCGTAAAATGCAAGGGACAGGATCGTGAATGCCGGATTTATCAGGGCAGGGAGACCATGGTCGTGGACCAGCCGGGATGCGGCAGCAGCCACAGTTCATTGCTCAGAATATTGGAGATCCGGAGCACATGCGACGACGCCCGTGCCGCACCGTCTCCGTAAACCGAATTGGCCATCTTGCCGTGCGCTCCGTAGAGGCCGATGCTCATCCGGCGGACTTCGGAAAAGAGATGGACTTCACTGCTGCTCCGGGCCAGCGGATTATTCCAGTTATCCCCGAAAATGATCATATCCTTGGCATACCGGTTGAGCTGTTTCAGACTCCTCAATCCGGGACATCCATCGACCCAGTGGTTCGTCCGTGCCCATTTCGGATAACCGTAACTGACCGTGTTGATGCAAAAATTTTTATAGACCCAGATTTTGTATTTGTCCGTCGGGCAGATATAATATTTGCGTTCGGGACGCGGTTTGGCGTCTTTCGCATTGGCCCTTCCCGGCAGATATCCCAGGTTAGGCAGCAGAGAGGCCCAGGATTCATCTTTGTAATTCGTTCCATCGAACAGCAGCCCCCCGTAGGTCGGCAGCGTGTATTCATTGTGGTCCATTGCATAATTCATCCATGCCTGATAAAGCTGTCGCGTATTGCCCAGACAATTGGTCGCCCTGGCTTTTTCCCGGGCCGAATTCAGCGCCGGCAGCAGCATCCCCGCCAGAATTGCGATGATCGCGATCACCACGAGGAGCTCTATCAGCGTAAAATGCCCCGGCATTTTACGCTTCAGGTATGAGAGATGAGGTATGAGAGATGAGGTGTTTGATTTTTTTGATTTTTTCAGCATGATTACTTCTCCTTCTGTTTCGATTATTCTTCAATTACGACATAAATATTCTTGCGGACGGAATAACTCTTCCCGGTCCCCTGCGGCGTTTTTTTCAGGAAGATCCCGCTGAACACCAGCGAATAACAGCCTTCCGGCCAGCGCTGCGTCGGGACGGTCAGAACATATTTGCCGTCCTTTGCCTGGGGCAGTCTCCGGAAGGGAACGATCCGGACCAGTCCCCATTGGGATTTCGGATTTTCGATTTTCAATCCGCTCTCCTTCGGGAACGCTTTCGGGACATTCGGGAAATAGGCGTAAAGTCCCCATTGGGAGGCGGTCCAGTTCTCCGCAAGATTTACCCGGACTTCCAGCACCAGATCCTCATTGGGTTTCAGGGTATAAGTTTTTTTGTCAAAGGAAAAATCCGGTTTCGCCTCCGCGGTCTGATCTTGCGCCGCGAGCCGGAAAGCCGAAACGATGACGACTGCCAGAATCAGAATGAACTTTTTCATCTTCATTTCAAAGTTTCCTTTCATTATCGATATGACCCGATGATTTCGACTTCGGAGAGCAGGCGGACGGGGCGCGGTCCGCCGCTGCGGAGTTTATTGAAGACGACCCGGAAATGGTTTCCCCGCACGTTCTGCAACGGGATCACGATTCTGTGCGCCTGATTGTTTTTCACCGCGGCGAGCTCGAACCATTTTCCGTCGCGCCGGATCTGGATGGCGAGGTCTTCCGCCTGGATGATCCCTTTTTCGCGCATGGCGTAGAGACGGAATTCCCGCACTTCGGCTTCCTTCGGCAGTCTGATCTCCATCCACGGTTTCCGGTCCGAGGGCAGGGGTGTCCAGGCATTGTAGATCGAATTCTGGTCCGGTTTTTCCGGCCGCAGTCCGTCCAGCAGGAAGTAGAGCATATTGACGTTTTGTGTGAATGCCGTGCGGTGCTGGGACGAGGCGGTGAGGACGGGATAATCGGCGGGGATCTTTCCCTTTGAGATATCATAATAGATCTGCCGGTTCAAGGGGCCGGTCCCGATCAGGTTGTCCGGAGTGAAACGTGCTTTCTGCGCTTCGGCCAGCCTGGCTTTGCACTGCCGGATCGTTTCGAAATCCTTCGGCGGGGCGTCCGTGACATAAACATGGGTTTCCTGCGGCTCAAACCGGTCGCTGAATCCGCCAGAGCATTTCACGGTCCGTTCCTCGCCCAGCACATGCAGCAGCGCCGGTCCGTTTTTGAATTGGAATGTCGCGCGTACGGGTTTTTTCGACGTGTTGACCGCGAACAGGGCGACTTTGCTGCCGACGCGTTTGAGCATGGCCTGGAAATTCTGGTCTTCCGGCTCGGTCCGGACTTTCAAAGACCGGTCGGGCGAGGTCACGATATACTCGGTCAGCAGTTTCACTTCCTGCCCGATATAACTGCTGGCGATCGGGATCTGGTCATAAAGCCAGCTCCATTCCTTGGTGGCATACCAGACCAGCCCTTTGCCGTCGTTGGCGAAAACCTGCCACGCCTGGTTGCGCATTTCGTCGAACGTGGGCGGACGGCCGATCTTCGGAGGCTGGACATTGCCCAAGCTCCAGCAGAAGCCCTGCGGCATCAGCCAGCCCGGTCCGTATTGGCGCGCTTTCCTCGTGTAATGGGATACCGTGTAAAGCGGCCTCCGCGAGGTGTCAGGTTCCAGAAAATTCACATAGCAGTCCGGCATCCGGACATCCCCGCCGCGGGCGTATTCCCCGATCTCCGAATACCCTTCGTTCAGGATCAGGATCGGGTGATACGGATCGAATTCCTCGACCGCGTCGCGGACATCGCTGTACCATTCCGGAATATTGTCTTTCCCCTCGGGTTCGTCCGAACCGTTGTAGCAGAACAGCGAGGGATCTTTGCCGATGACCGCCAGATGTTTCGCAATGAGCTCGCGCTGGACGGCGGTCAGACGGTTCTTCCGCTCGGTATAGTTGAAGATCTTGAACGGGAAAGCCCTTGCCTTTTCGCAGAACGGAGTCGTGATCAGTTTGACATCCGGCCGGACCTTCCGGCTGGCGGCGAACCAGTCCAGAAAAGCCTCGCTGCTTGTGGCTCCGAAACCAGTGGTGAAGACATTGAACGCCGGATCGCGCATGACGCCGCCTGCCCAGCCGTAGGGAACGAACGGCTTGCCGTCCACCCTCGTCCCGCCGTCCTCGCCGAACCAGACTTCGCCTTTCAGATACGGCAGCTTGCGCAGTTTCACGCTTTCGCCGCAGCATTTCAGGTAATAGGTCCCGTCCGGCAGCTCTTTCATGTCATATTGGAACAGCGCTTTGTTATCCTTCAACGGCAGTTCCCTCGTGATATTCTTCCCGCCGCCGGTGAATTCGATTTTGATTTTTTTTCCGGTATAAGCATGCGGATCGACCCGGATCTCCGCCGCGATCCGTTTGTCCGGCATCGTGGCGAATATGCAGTTGCGGTAGACCGGTTTTTTCACCGTGACCGATACCGGCTGGTAATTCAATTCGAGAACATGGTTCCGCGAGGAAAGCGTTTTCCCGTCCACCCGGACCACGGACAAACGGACAGTATATTTCCCGTTGGCCGGAAAGCTCAGTTTCAGTGGGACCGGACGCATTTTCCGGAACGTGAACGACATCGGCGGATAGAGTTTCGTGAAACTGGAGATCAATTCATCTTTATGGCCGTAAAGACCGGCTTGGATTCCGGCCAACATGAAATCGCCGGTCTCATTGGTGAGCTGGACCATCAGGTCCGCCGTCAGCTTACCTGTTTTGTCCCGGCTGACCGCGCCGGACTGGAATTCGGTTTTCCACTGGAATTTATGGAGCCTGAGATCCTGCAGTTCGGCCAGCCGGAATTCCCCCGGCAGACCGTGTTTCGGCCAGGACAGCGTCGAAAACGAGCTCAGTTCCCGTGGTTTCCCGGCGTAGCGGTTCCGTCCGATATTGAATCGCCAGACGTTGTTTACTCCGCCGAGTTCCAGCGCATGCAGCGGGATCGCCGCTTCCACGGTCCAGCTTTCCGGGTTCAATACTGTTTTGGTTTCCGCTCCGCTCCGGAACGACCAGCCGAGCTTGAAATTGTTGGTTCCGGTATTGTCATCTTCCAGCGCGATCTCGCTGACTCCTCCGGCTGAGTTCACGATCCATTTATAATAATTCCGAGCGTCCTGATTCGGCACCAGATTGATTTCCACGCTGTCGTCCTTCCAGCGGTTCTGGTCGTTCGCCGCGGTTCCCGTCCGGCAGACCAGCGATTTCATATCGCTTTCCTTGCATTCGATCAGCAGATAGAGTTTCCAGTTGTCGTGAAAGACTTTGAATTGCGTCTGCTGTTTCGCTTCGGTCCGGGTGCCCAGCTTGAAAAAGCCCCGATTCCAGGGAAGATTCTGCCAGCACGGATCATCGCCTTTGCCGTCGATCACCGGCTCCTGCCGATGACGCGGAATGGTCAGGTCGGCCGAGGCTGCCGGCATCAATGCGCCAAATATCCAGACGAAGGCGGCGAACAGGAACACAGCTGATTTTTGCATTTCCATCCCTTTCATTGATCGATTTTGAAATGTTGTTTGACGAATTCGTTTTCGAACCGGTAATTACGTTTGAACAGCAGCATTTCCCGGATATGGTTCGCGGCTGAAATGCCGATCTGCTCGAGCTGTTTCAAATCGATTTTCGGCATGATGCTGAACAGCGGCAGTTCGGGATAATCCTTCTTCAGCTGTTCCAGGTCGAGTCCGTAGGAAAGCAAGATCGGAAATGCCGGACGATAGTCCAGCAGCGTCCGCAGGACATGATTGTGCTGATTCTTGTTGCCGTCGCAGACCAGTCCGTCGACGCGTTGCGATTTCAATATCCGCACCAGCTTGGACATCGGTTCGGAATCGTTGATCAGGCGGGAATCGCTGAAAACGATTTTATGTTCCTTCAGTTTCGCCTTGAATCCGTCGTAGATCGGGCCGGGATTGCCGCAGTAGACCAGGTTCGAACATTTCCGACGCAGGAAAAATTCCGCCCGGCATTGTCCCTGAAAGAAGTAATCATTGCCCAGGAAATTGGTTTCGGGTTTCGGCATCAGAAAGTTGAAGTAGGAACCGATCGCGGTCACGGCGATTTTCCGTTCGATCAGTTGCTTGATGATCGGAAAGTAACTCGGGTCCGGGATATTCCAGAAGATCGCATCCAGCCCCGAATTGAGCAGTTCGACCGCAGCCAGCTCCGGTTTCCGGTTCAACGTCAGGAACGTCGTATTGGCTTTCAGGTCCCCCAGGTGGCTGAGGAATGCGCCGAGGATCCGCGAGTTCGGATACCCGAAATACGAACAGTTGGCGTTGTCGCCCAGGATCCCGATCGAAAACGGCGCCATCTGCACATATTCCGGATTGCTGAAGATCCCGCGCCGTCCCGGCAGATGCTGCAGATATCCGATTTCGATCAGTTCCTCCACCGCCTTGTGCACGGTCGGTCGGCATACCGAAAAACGTTCGCACAGATCCAGTTCATTCGGCAGACGTTCCGGCTGTTTCGGTCCCGACTTCGCCACCAGCTGGATCAGGAAGCGTTTGATCGGCTCGGTCAGCATCTGCTGTTTCTGATTCATCATGCCAGCATCCTTCCCTGAGAAAATGATTTTGTGTAAGTTTTTATTTACATTAACATAAAAAAATCAAAATGCAAGAGCCGAAAATGAAAAAAGTGGATTTTTATTTCAGGAAATGCCCATCATCTCGCGTCGAGAGTCCGGTTCCCGCGCCGCTTGCCACGGCGGAGCCTTGCGGCGAAGCCGGGTCCGAATTGTCCGACCTGTCTGAATTGTCTGAAAATCGCGGAACCCGGCCGGGGTCAATGTTCCGAAGCCATCTGATTTTCCGTCTGCAGAAAATCACCCCATTCTTCATCCCAGGGATAAAAGATTTTCTGCGGCATGCCGCCGTTCAAGGCGGATTTTACGGCAAATATCCCCGGCAGGGTCATCCGCAGACCCGCTTTCAGGTCACAGGGCGCCTGGGTCCCGCCGTTCAGCAGCGTTTCTTCGAATCGGTGCATCAGGTAGGAATCGGCTCCGCCGTGGCCGAAGTTTGCCTTGGCATTTTTCTGCGTCCATTCCTGCAGTTCGTTCACCGTAAAGGAAACCGGCAGTTCGGTGATTTTGTCCGCTCCGTAAAGGACATTGGAATTGAAACGGGTCTTTTCCGGTTCCGATCCGCGCGAGGAAAGATGTTCGAAATATCCTTCCGTCCCGAAAACCCGGAAGGAATGATGGCCCGTTTTGCAGTTGTTGATGAAACTGCAGGTCTGCCGGACGATCACCCCGGACGGTGTCTGATAGGTTGCGGTCATCAGGTCGTCTGCGCCTTCCAGTCCCGTCACATGCGAACCCGTGCTCAGACAGGTGACCAGCTTCAGATCCTCGTCGATGACGGACAGCAGCGGCCCCAGCGAATGCGTGCAGTAGGTGATCGGATACCAGGGATTTTCTTTCGAAGGTTTCCGCCACGGTGATTCCGCCCACAGATATCTGACGTCGTGAATATATTCCGCATCCATGGCGTAAGGTTTGCCGAGCAGTCCTTTCCGGACCAGGTCCTGCAAGGCCAGGACGAAACCCCAGCCGCAAGTGGTGGCACCGGTCATCAGCATGGCTTTCGAGTCCTGCTGCGCCTTCCACAGCATGTCCGCTTCCGCCAGCGAGGCCACGCTCGGGATATCCGAATAAACATGGATCCCGCGTTTCAATGCCTTGGCGCAGAATTCCGCATGGCAGGTCGCCGGAGTTTCCACCAGAACGATGTCCAGACCGGCTTTTTCCAGCATTTCGTCATAATCCAGATAAAAGGCAACATCCGGCAGTTCATCTTTCAGCGGACCCTGATTTTTGCCGGCAAGATGGCACGGCTTGTAAAAACGGTCCGGATCCAGATCGCAGGCGGCGACCGCCTCGAAACTGTCGATCCCGTCGTTGGCCCATTTCAGCATGGACCTGCCGCGGTGTCCCAATCCGACACCGCCCAGTCGAAATTTACGAATCATAAAAAACCTTCGTTTCAGTGGCTGATTTCAAGACGTCGGCAATCGAGCACGAATTGCCGGCATAATGATAATATAATCGCAATAGAGCCAAAGTCAATGGGATAGTGATGAAAGATGAAAGATGAAAAGAAAGCCCGCCATCCCGCGTCGTGAGTTCGGCTCACGCGTTATTGTCCGAATCGTCCGTCCTGTCTGAATCGTCCGAAAATTGCGGAAAACGGGCTCCGAGTACTGCTCTTATTTTGCCAGGGTCAATGTGCCGAAGCTCTTCATATCATGGAAACTCCCGAAGGTCGGCAGATAACAGCACTGCTCCCATTTTTCCGGTTCGTCCGGCATGTTGTAACGGCAGTTCCGGTATGCATTGAAACGGAATACGTTATCTTTTCCTTTCGCCGTGAATTTCAGCTCGTCCAGCGGAACGGCCAGGAACCCTTCCCAGCAAAGCCCTTGTTTGACGGTGGACCACCGGATCTTCCGGCTGTTCCATTTCTTATTGGCTTTCTTCGGTGATTGGGAAATGAAAACATCCAGCAGACAGTTGTCCGGCGCCAGCATGAACTGGTAACACTCCATGCCGCGGCCGAGGAAAAGTTCGATGCTTTCATAATTCCAGAGCACACCGTCGCGTTTCCCGAGGGAATCGGGCGTCCATTTGACTCCGGCCGCCCTGTCCGGGATCCGACATCCAGCTTTGAGGTAAAGATTCTTGCCATCGTGAAGCAGCCGCATGGCGGTTTCCGAATCCGGTTTGTAGACATTATAACTGTCGGTGAAATCTTTCAGGACAAGGGCCTTTTTCCAGTCGGATGCAGATGGTTTTCCGTTGATCCGGGGAACCGTGACCGCGTAAGGATTGGTTTTGCGGCTGCCGCCCCGGAATATGCGGGAATTGCGTTCGAACGGCTGATAACCGGCAAGCAGCTTGCGGGCACGGTAAGCATAAGGCTCCTGTTTGCCGGCCAGTTTCACCGCTTTTTTGAGCAGACCCATCATCCGGTCGACGAATTCCGGCGGATAGAGCTCTTTCCATACCCGCTGATAGTTCCATTCTCCCCGCTGATAACCTTTTTGTGCCCAGGCGAGTTCCATCTCATTGTGGAACTGACGCACCGGTTCTGCTGCCGGGCCGAAGAATTTGGTGTAATATTCCTCCAAAATTGCATCGATATCTTCGGCAGGATCCCACATCAGTTTGCCCGCGGCATAAAGGTTCTGGATGTCATAAATCCAGTCAGCCCAGCTTTTGATCCCTTTGCCGTCGCTGTCAGTATCAGCCAATTCGATGGCGCGACCCCGGACCCGCCCGGCATCCATGGCATAGATTTCTTTGATCTGGCGTGAGAAGATTGCGGGCGCACCATAGACACCCCGGCCGGAGCGTGAATGGTTCCAGTATTCCCACACATAGAGCTTTGCTCCGGTGGAACTCCATTCATCCACGAGCAGTTTCCATCTTTGTTTGTAGTCCAGCGTAGCGCGGAGAGCCGGGCTGAAACACAAGGTGACCGCTATATTCGGCAGCAGCGGGAATTCCGGTTTGCGCAGATAATTTTCATAGGCGGCACAGACAATATTCCTGCCTGGAGCCTTTTTCGCGACTTCAGCAGCCACGCGGTTCACGAATCCCCAGACCGCATTGGAGCAGAGACCGTATTCGCCCATGTCAGGACGGAGTTTTTTCTGGCAGTCGGCGCATTTGCAGTAGAATATCCCATTGCTGTCGCCCGGCATCACTTTGGCGAAAGTGGTAAACTTCCGGCTTTTGAACTCAACCAGCTTGTCTGCGACAGTCTGCTTGAAGACTTCTGGATTGCTCATGCACACATGCCCTCCGCCGGGCTCGGAGTTGGCTTTGCGCGAACCATCGTCCTGCAGCGCCAGATATTCCGGCCTGGTCTTTGCAAAACGCTTGATCCAGCTGTTGAAGGCGTGATTGGCCACCGGGTCGCCCACGGAGCCGCCGAAACGGTTCCGGCGGTACCATTTTTCACAATCCGCAGGTGTCACATCCGGATCGTTTCTGATGATGGAAAAAAAGGTCTTCCGGGTGTCATATCGGGGATGGGAGGCCGTATACAGTTTGTTCACTTTCAAATCTTTGATTTCGGGGATATGGGTGCCGTTTTTCCCCGGCCAGTACCAACGGAATCCCACGTTTTTTTCCAGGAATTCGTAAGCGGCATACAACGTTCCCACCGGCACGAGGGAACGGCCGGAAACCATGTCCGCCGGAATGGCCGGATTGTCTCCGCCTGTAAGGACGATCACATCCCCCAGCCGTGCAACGATGAAATTTTCCGGAACCAGCATTTCCGGGTTTATGCCATACTTATATGCGACGGCATTCCTGCCGACCATGACCGCAGGGCCGGATTTATATTTGGATTCAGAAATGATTTTTGGTGCCGTGCCGCACGCCAGTTCGAAATGTTCCTGAAGTTCTTTGGCGGCATATTCCGCAATGGGATCGGGTTGGTCGGCAGTGACGATCACGAAGTTGATCCGGCCGTTCGTAACCAGTTCAAGCGGTTCTTCGACTTGAGCCGCGGCCAGTCCGACCGAATAACCTTCCGGAAGTGCCGGAGCTTTCGCCGCCGCGGTTTTGCCTTCTTCATATTCCACATAGCGGAGATCGGAGAGTTCCCAGACACATTTTTCCCTTCCCAGCCGTTTGATCTCAAAATGCATGTTGAAGTGATAAAGATTGTCCAGATCCGGAATGTTCAGAACAAATTCCGCCGGGACTTTTTCTCCGTTTTTCCGGCAGGGATTGGGCAATGTCTTCCCTGCCCGGAGGACATTGCCCGGATTGGTGGAGCAACGGAAGGTGATTGCCAGCGGGGCGCTGCCCGCAGTCCGTTTCAGGTTCATGCGGAACATCACCTTCTTTCCTCGGTATTTTTCCGGTTTGAAAACGTAGAAAGCCTTGTGCCAGACGGCTCCTTTACTTTTTTCGGTGGTCAGGACGGTGTCCTTGTATTTTGCGATTGTTTCTTCGGACATTGCCGGAAACAGAAGCATCGCCAGTGCAAGAAGCAGTAATAGCCTCATTTTCCCTCCTGTAACATGAAACGGAACATCAGTCGAAATATTTCAGCGGATAGCCTGATTTTAAGTTATATCCCGGGATAAAGAAAATATGCTGGGAAGGAATTTTGCCATTGGGAATGCGTGCATACTGTCCATTAGGGATCTTCATATAATCAACCGCCTCGGCCCGTCCGTCGCAGAAAGCAGTCATGACCCGGTTCCCATGGGCCGTGATGGTACTTTCTTTAGTGGATGTGCCTTCTCCTGTTGCCCAATTCGGCAAGAATGATTCCGCCATGAATGCGGTGCGTGAAGGCTTTATGATTTGGTTGGCCCTGTAACCTTGAGCCGCGAATACATGATAGAAATAAATACTGTATCCGTAGCTTATTCCGTAAGATGAATCGTCCGGATACTGGCCGAATTTCCGGTTGGGACAGATGAGTCGATGGTTGTTGCCGTTCTTGTAGACCGAAAAAAAGTAGCGGGACTTGCTTTTGTCCGCAGCTTTGAAATAGTCGTAAAGGGGGTTGTATCCACTTGCGGGATTGTACCATTTGACCGAACCGCCGCCGTCCGTGCGGTATATATCAAATGTAAAATAACGCTCGTTGTTGTCGTCCACGTAAAAATGGATCATGGAATTGATGGATTTGAGATTGTTCATGCATTGCGTTGCCTTGGCGGTTTCGCGCGCCTTGTTCAAGGCCGGCAGCAGCATTCCCGCCAGAATTGCAATGATCGCAATAACGACCAGGAGTTCTATCAGCGTAAAACTGAGCTTACGCTCCAAAGATGAATGATGAGAGATGAAAGATGAGGAGCCCTTGCGGCGAGGCCGATACTGATTACTGATTACTGAAGACTGATCACTTGTCCAGTTCATGGTTGAAATCCTTTCTGTTGTTATCTAGTGTGAGTTGTCTTTACTCCGATTCCAATCTATTCAAACTTTTCTCTTGTGTCTTGAATCTTTCTTCCGCCCCTTTTGGCATTTTCCGCGAAATCCATCCGGAAAAAATCCGTACTGCGGCGAGGGATCACTTCGTAAGGTGAGTAAACCACCGGGATGGTCTTGCCGAACCATTGTTCGTGATGGCGCAGCATGTCCACGGCG
>Ga0265298_10007989_pt1 | contig 12760 bp, 4 predicted proteins | sample AusTroGonzalo_MG_3_FD_193486 | JGI IMG/M metagenome (GOLD analysis project Ga0265298, IMG submission 193486) | Bovine rumen microbial communities from tropical cattle in Woodstock, Queensland, Australia - Gonzalo_01 | ecosystem: Host-associated > Mammals > Digestive system > Stomach > Rumen ... | reverse complement strand
ACTTGCCAAGTTCAACCTGGTCTTTCTTATCGATGGTTCCATCACCATTCACATCTTCGTACTTCAAGTCACCGGGTAGTACTATACCACCAAGATTATATTTACCTTCCTTCAACTTGTAAGTCTTGACTATCTTGTTATTCTTTTCAGTTGTTACCACATCAAAGTCATCGATGGTATAGAAACCTATACATTTGTAACCTTCAATAACGTCAAGAGGTCTTCCCTCGTGAGTGAGCTCTCCGGCTTGGTTACGGTAAGTAGCCTTAGGATCAATAACCTCATCATACTTCTTCCATTCGGTTGTAAGGTAAGTGCCTACCAAACCTAATTCAGCATGTACCTGACCGAACTGCTTCTGAGCCTTAATGCTGAAATCAAAACCTTTATGGTTTGCAACATTATTATTGATGGCTGGTGAGAATTTACCGCTGCTCAGACCAGTCTTCAAGTGCGAAGGATACTGGGTGGGGTTCTGAACAATGTAACCATCCATATCTGTATTGAAATAGGTCAATTCAGCAGAAAGCAGCTTATTGAAGAATGAGCCACGCAGTGACAGAGAGAACTCCTTGCGATGGATATAGTCAAGAGCAGGGTTCGCACCATTTGTAGAATAAGTAGAGGGCGCAGAGTTTGCTCCTTCACTCCATGAATAGCTCGGACCATCAGCTTTCCATACGGCATCGTAGATATAATAGTAATTATCTTTATAATAAACATCAGCGTCATCATTCAGGTTGCTATATGATGCACTAATCATCAGGTCGTCAATACCCGTATTCTTCATGAACTTCTCCTTGGCAATATTCCAACCGAGAGTAAATGAATGAGAAAGTGCCTCACGATTGCCTTCAGGAAGACGTGCTGAATGTACACCGGCCAAACCTACTTCAGCGAAGTAACGACCCATATAGTCATAACCAGCCTGCAGACCTAAGTTCGCATTGGCATAACGATGGTACTCACCGCTTGCAGTTGTAGTATACATGCTAGCGAGCAGCAAACCAGTGACATGATGCTTGCCAGCAAAGGTGTGGTCATAGTCGAAATGACCGTTCCAAGTGATGGTCTGACGATATTTCGTATCAGACATAGTCTTCGTACCTGTTATCACCTCATTTTCAGTCTGCTTAATAGCAACAATGGCATCTGCTGTGTTATAGTTACTCCATGTAGGCTGGAACAAACCATATGTATTCTTATATGCCAGGCTATAGCTGGCGGCATAGTCGATAGAGAACAGTGTCTTGAAAGATAAACCTTTAACAAACTTGCCCATATCATAGTTAATACCAGCATCGAACTGGAACTGGCGACTTACAGCCTGAGTCTCACCACCGAAATAGCAGTCAGCAATGGCATTTGTCTTCGCACCGTCTGTACCACCTCCAGGGAACCACTGTCCACCAAGCAGGTTAAGTGATTTGCCGACGGTTCCCCATGCCATGTTGGCATTGGTGTCAAGCATGCTAATAGGAAGAAGCGGAGCTGCACCCTGTGGGAAGTTTGGACGCATAGTAGAGGCAGCACCCCAGAAATCTCCCTTATTCTTATACTCATTATAATAGGTAGCACTGACATTTGCCCAACCCGTAATGAACTTGTTAACAACAAGGTCTACATTACCACGTACGCTAAAGCGATCGGTGTAGTTGTCCTTAGCAGGACCGAAATTGATCAAGTCTTCCGCACGATAATAGTTGATGTTCGTGTAGAAATGGGCACGTGTACCACCACCCTGAATCTCCAAGGTTCCCTCAGAACGGTTATAAGCCTTGCGGACATACTCGTCTGAATACCAGTTCACATTGGGATAGCGGTAAGGATTGGCACCCAAAGCATGATTGTAGATCTCCTGCTGACTATATGGTAACTTTTCTCTTACTGCAGCAGCATTACCCTGACCTACAGCATCGTTGATAGATGCTTCGTTAAAAAGCGTCATATACTCTGCTGAACCGATATACTCAGGGAACTCCTTAGCAAAGTGCCAGCCTGTATTAGCATTGGCATTAATCTGAAGGCCATCTACCTTACCACGCTTAGTGGTAATCAGGATTGCACCTTTGGCACCCTTCGAGCCATAGAGTACAACAGCCTGCGCACCCTTTAAGAAAGTAATTGATTCGATTTCAGATGGCAACACATTGTTTGAAGGACGCTTTACACCATCAATAAAAACAAGTGGCAGGTTACCATTGTCGTTATTGTCGAGACGATCATTGTCCATACCCCACAGATTGTTACCATTCCAACCGCCGACGAGTCCATACAGGTCTTCCAGACTACTCATCGTATAATCCTTCTTTGCCAGCTCTTCCATGTCAACATAAGAAACACCACCGAGAAGATGGTCGGCATCCTTATCACGGAAAGCAACATGGACTTTCTTTTTTGCCACGATTGAATCAGCATCGTCAGCGGTCTGAGCATTGACTGTCATTGGCGATGCTGCCAGCATGGCAAAGAGAAATATATTTGTCTTTATATTTTTCATAAATTTTTATTTTCTCTATTCGTTATTCACATTAACTAGCGCAAAGCGCGTCTTACCATCCTGGATTCTGTTTAAATCCTTCATAGAGATATACATCCTTCTCTGGGAATGGGAACCAGTAGTGCTTAGCTTCCAAATGACGCTTGATGAGCGACTTATGACGGAAATTAGCTACCTGAGCATCCTTTGGATCATTCTTCTTAAACCAGTCAGCCTTCTGCATACGCTCAAACTCATGAGAGTACTTCTCCGTATAAGGAGCCTCGGTCAGGAGCAACCAACGCTGCAGGTCACACCAGCGGAAACCTTCGAAAGAAAGTTCAACGGCACGCTCGCGACGTACCTCATCAAGGAAGTGTTCGCGAGTATCCAGGAAGTTGTCCTGTACACCTTCCATGCCTACGCGTTCACGAAGTGCATTGATAGCGCCAACAGCAGATACTGATGGGCAATACAACGTTACAATCTTCAAATCTTTCACATCATGTGAGAAGCCTGCCATAGCCTCGGCAAACATCAGATAGACATCAGCCAGACGCATGTAAGGAAGGTAGGTCTGCAAGTAATGACCCCAGTCATACCACTTATCACCGATGTTACACTGGTGAGGAACCAGTTTCTGAATGAAATAACCCGTGCTACTACCATTATCTACAGCACGCATAGCACCGTCTGTATAGAGAGAGCAATACTCATGCTCCTTCTGGGCAGCGTTCAAACCATCAGTCTTGAGGACATAATGGAAACCATCGAATACGATGTCATGATAGAAGCGAGGATCACGTCCCTTATAAGGATGTGTAGGATCCCACTCAGCCTTTGGATTAACTACATAGTGACCATTCTCAACCAGATAGATGGGCTGGCCATTGGCCATTCCGTACTGGTCAATCAAGTTACCTGTAGGATGGTGGATAATGTTGTCATGCTCTACGAGACCAGCCACCTTAGGACCGAAAATCTTAGCACAGTTCCAGTTAGATGAGTTGGCACCTGGGTGTGCGCCACGGAAAATAGCCTCATCTACACCTGGCATCTTCCATCCATCACCTTCAGTATAGAATATACCTGAGTAAGTCTTATTCTTCAGCTCATCCGTTTTCTCTTCATGATCGTAGATGCTTGCATACTTGAATTCAGCCAGTTTGTAAGAAACCTGACCTTTAGCCACCAAATCAAGTGCTCGACCAAGCGCCTCGGCAGCCTTCTTACAGTACTTCTCATCATAATCATAAGTCTTGCCATTCTGGCTGGCGCCTAACAGAACAGGCTGACCACCCTTGTTCCACTTTTCAAACTCCTTCATCAAAGGAGAGCCGGCCCAGAGGTAGCACTTACCCAGATAGCAGAGTGCCATGAACTTATTGGCACGCAACTGGTTATTGGTAGCAGTTCCGTTGTCTTGAGCAACAAGCGTCTTGTCCCAATCCGCAGGATCCAATGGAAGGAGCTCAGAAGCACGCTCAAAATCTTCTGCACAACGGTCAGCACACTCCTGGAAAGACAGGCGTGGAAGCTCGGGGATATGACCATCCACAAAGGCCTTGTCAATATAAGGAAGACCACCAAAGTAGCACATCAGCTCGAAGTGCCACCATGCACGGAAGAAATACATCTGTCCGAGCAACAGGTCACGCTCCTCATCAGTACCAACCATTGAATTGATATTCTCAATACCTAAGTTACACTTACGAATGCAATACCAAGAGTTTCTCCACAGAGAACTTCTGTCACCATTCAGCCAGCACTGGCTATTAGTGTACCAGTTACGGTAGTTACCCAGGTCAACCTGGTGATCCATGTGTGCATAGCCTTCAGGGTTATGAACAGCGTCATCACCAAAGTTCCAAGCGGTACAATAGTTGACCATCTCCTTACTGGGAACCAAGGAGTAGATTTCCTCAATATAACCCTGGAAATTTTTGAAGTTTTTGAACGCCTCATCCTCTCGTATGATAGAATCCGGATCCTTATCGAGCCAGTCTGTGCAAGAAGTGAGCGAAACACCTCCTGCCAACAAGAGCAGCGAGCCACAGAAGAGGGTTTTTATATTCTTAATATATTTCATAATTGTATTCACGATTAAATGTTGAGCTTAAAGCCAATGTTATAACGTCTAACAGTTGGGTAGGCACCACCGCCACCACTCCATCCGTAGTTACTCTCACGGTCGTCAGGCATCTTAGTAATCAGGAAGAGGTTGTTACCATTCAGGTAAACCTTCAAGCTCGAGAAGCCAAGTTTCTTAATCCACCCCTTGGTCCAAGTGTAGGCAATCTCCACATTCTTCAGACGGAAGTATGAACCATCGAAGAGATACTGTGTACCATCATTGTAAGAAACCTGAGTAGTGAAACGAGGTACAACAACCTCACCATCATTATCAACAGGATTCCACCATGTACCATTATCATAAACGGTCAACAGCTTATTATTGAAAGAGGTAAGACCTACATCACGCGTAACACCCGTTACACCATAGAGCTGAGCGAAGCAGCTAAAGCCTTTCCATTCCCAACCGATAGTAGCATTGTAGGTATGCTCTGGGTTACCAGTGTAACCGTAAGGAGCCTGGTCGTATGTCTCGTCAACAACACCATCAGCATTGAAGTCAACAATGTAGTGGTCACCAATCAGCACCTGACTATCGTCCTTCTCACGTTTAGGAGTGCTATAGAGTTCGTCATAGGTACCGATGAAACCATTATCGATGAATGATACATACTGACCCTGAGAATAGCCCTGTGCTCTACGATAAGATGGCAGCAATGCGGGGTCATCCTTAATAATAATTGTATTATGTGCGTAGGTATAGTTGGCATTAGCCCAGAAACGCATACCATTCTTCAGCACCTTATTGAAGCGAACCTCAAACTCGAAACCAGAGTTCTTGATTTCACCCTTATTGATATCAGGAGTTGTGGCTGCACCATAATAAGAAGGTACAGAACGGTTAGCACCAGAAACGAAGATGTCCTTACGATCATCACGGAACCAGTCGAAGCTACCTGCGAACATACCGCCCAGTAATGCATAGTCGAAACCGAGGTTCTTCTTCAATACTGTTGCCCACTTCAAATCGGGAGCAGCAATAGTACTTTCCTTATAACCCTGGAATGCACTCTCAGTATCATTAAGGTTCATGTGTACCTTATTTAATGAAGACCACTGGGTCAGGTAAGCCCAACGAGCACCTGCGTTATCGTCACCGATTTCACCGATAGATCCACGAATCTTTAACATATCGATGATTCTCTTCTCCTTCAGCTTCTTCATGAAAGGTTCTTCTGTAACCATCCAACCGGCAGCACCTGAGCAGAAGAAAGCGAAACGAAGATCTGGAGAGAACTTCTGTGAACCGTTGTAAGCACCGTTGAACTCAGCAAAATACTTGCTATTATAATCATAGGTAGTACGGAATACCCAGTCCTCACGACGATTCTCAAGCTCAGCATTACCTGCATACATACGACGCTTCCAGTTACCCATCAGCGTCACGTTATGCTTACCGAACTGACGAGCCCAGAAGAGCTGGAGTGACATTTCCGTAGCGCGGTTAGTAGAACTAACGCTACCAGCTTCATGTGACCAGTCCACTTTTTCATAGAAGTCAAAACCAGTCTGAGAATAAATCTGGTTTTCTGGACGAAGTACACCATCCTCAGGAAGCATGTACATTCTCTTGGCAGCATGACCACCACCAGCCTGGTTAATACCACGATTGCCCTCATTGAACTGGTTATCCCAAGAAATAGTACCACGAGCAATCAGGCCCTTCGTAATGAAACCGAGATCCTGCTCCAAGGCAAAGTCGGTGAATACACGAGTATTTGTCTTCAACTCATAACCAGACAGTGCAACGTTCTGAGGAGAGTTGGCAACGTTTGATACCAATGGATAATAACCCCAAGCTCCGTCAGAGAACTGAACAGGGAATACGTTGGGTGGCATACCGTATGCACCGGCCCAGTTCTGCTGCTGGAAGAACTCACCGCTATTACCATAATAATAACGTGGGGTCTTCTGCTGTGCATTAGAACCAGCCAAGTTCACCTTGAACTGAGTAGTCTTTGTAATCTGGAAGTCCAAGTTTGAACGTACATTCAAACGGTTGTAAGCATAACCACCCTCATAACCCTGGTGGTTATCCCAGATGCGGGTCATATCACCCTCATTCTGATAGTCGAATGAAACGAAGTACTTCACAAACTTAGTACCACCCGAGATATTCAGGTTGGTATTATAAGACATAGCAGTACTCTTGAACATCTCATCCTGCCAGTCTACGTTAGGATAACGTTCTGCCTGGCTATAGTCGCCGAGGTACTTACCGGTAGCATCATAATTAGGCTTGACGGTATAGTCCTGATTGCGGAAATTATTAATAAAGGTTTGTGGACGATAGTATGCCCAAGAAGCAGCACCACCAATAGCGAGCTCATGCTCCAGTGCCTCATTACGCATCATGTAGCCATCGTAAGAATCATACTTACGAGGAAGTTTAGATACAGCCTTCAAAGTGGCGTTGAAACCAACATCGATACGAGCCTTACCTTCCTGACCACGCTTAGTAGTAATCAGCACAACACCGTTAGCACCTTCCACACCGTAAACGGCGGTAGCAGAGGCGTCCTTCAGCACAGAGATAGTTGCCACTGAGGTAATGTCCACAGACTTAATCTCACGCTTTACACCATCCACCAGAATCAGTGGCTGAGCATCTGTGTTCCAAGCGGCAGCACCACGAATGTAGATTCGGGGGTCTTCCTCACCAGGCTGACCGGTAGAAGCGATGGTTGCAACACCAGGAAGGTTACCAGTGAGGGCTGCACCCACACTACCGATACCTGCGGCGCGCTCCAAAACTTCACCCGTGGTCTGCGTGATAGCACCTACCACCGAAGCTTTCTTCTGCTGACCGTAACCTACGACAACGACTTCCTCCAGCTGAGTGTCATCCTGCAAAGTTACCTTAAATTTACGTTGCTTTCCCACCTTGATTTCCTTTGTGGTCATACCCACATACGAAATCACCAGTACAGATGACTCTGAGGGAACCTTCAAATGGAAGTTACCATCGAAATCAGTCACCGTACCGAGGGAAGGCTTTCCCTTAACTATCACCGAGGCTCCAATCAAGGGATCCGCGGCTCCGTCCGTGACAGTACCACTTACTGCGACATCCTGGGCCTGCATCGTTGTGCAGAACGCCATTGACACAAGAATCGTGGAAACAGTCTTTCTGATCAATTGTTTTAGATTCTTCATTTTGTCAGATTTTGATTCATAGTTGTACGTTGTTAATATTTTTTTGTTGTTCTCGTTTTGTCGTTAGTTTGCAGTTATGCTCGTCTCCGCGCATACGTTAGTTAGTCATTCAGGGTGCAAAGTTAATATATATATTTCTATCTGCACCATGTTTTTGTAACACGGAGTTTGCAAAATGTAACACTCTTAAAAGTTATTAAAGAAAACGTAGAAGTATTTAGCACTTGCCATATCCTTATTCATATTTTGAATGTTTAAAATAAAATAAATCGTCTTTTGAAAGCAAGAGGATGACATCGCGTCATCCTCTAACCATTAATACATACCAAAACTACTAAATTAAGTAACTTATAAAAAAGCTATTTATGCAATACTCTGTGATTTTCGCTGCAAAAGTAGCATTATTTGCCCAGTCGGACAAATTTTTCTATCTCGCAAACTTTATTTTCTGTAACATTTATTTGGTTGTTTTGTAGAAAAGTAATATCTTTGCACGGTTTTTGTAACTTAAAACAAACTATGAAGGATAAAATTCTACTGGCGCTTCTGTGCCTCATGAGCCACGCAAGTGCTCATGCGCAGATGGGAAAGCTCTTCGACGCAGACAAGCAGATGTCAAGTAGCTACACTACGCAAATCTACCTCGATCAAGATGGCTTCATTTGGGTTGCCACCCGCAACGGCCTTAACCGCTACGACGGTTACCAATTCCGTATTTATAAGAAAGAAGGTCGACAAGACCTTGGCATGGCCAGCAACTACGTCAACTGTATGACGCAAGACCAGAACGGCCGCTTTTATATAGGTATGTATGGCGCACTCCAGATTTTCGACGGTCAGCGCTTCCGTACCGTTACCACCTATGCATTGAACAAGAAAGCCGTCCCCTGTTACATCACTTGTTTACTGGAGAGACAAAACGGCGAAATGCTGATCGGCACTTCCGGTCATGGTCTGCTCAAGATGAAAGGACACCGTGAGGCCCACCAGATTGGCGATGCTTTGGCCCATTTGAACACGATTCACAAAATGATAGAAGACCGCCGACAGAATATCTGGCTGGCAACAGACAAAAACGGCCTCATTCGCTGGGACGGCAAGACGATTACACGCTATTTCCAGGAGGAAGGCCTACGCAACAACATTCTGGACGTCTGTGAGGGAGATAACGGCAGAGTATATGTCGCCACCGCCAACCACGGACTATATAGATTAGATGGTGATACACCTATTCATATTGAAGAAACGGGCAACAGACATATTTCCGTACTTTACTTCAACCGCCGCGGACACCTGATGTTAGGATACGACGGCATGGGACTTGGTATCTACAACCCGCAGAACGGACGACTGATAGACAACCCCTACTACAGTCGTGAGGTCGACCTGAGCACATCGAAAGTATACTCTATCTGCGAAGACCAGAACAGTAATGTATGGCTGGGTCTGCTACAGAAAGGTATCTTCATGCAGCCAGGCCACACGATGGGATTCGGCTATATGGGTCCGAAACTGGGCATGCGCAACGTACTGGGAACAGCCTGTATCACCAGTGTGACTGGCGACTCACAGGGCTGGCGCTGGACGGGCACTGACCGTGATGGCCTCTACCTACAGGATGAGAAATACCAAGTGGTAAAACACTTCAAGGAGAACTTCCCTGGTACCATTCTCGGGTCTTGTGAAGACCTGAGAGGCAACATCTGGATAGGTAGCTTTAAGAATGGCTGTGGATGGATTGACCGCAAGACGCTGACTTACCATCCTTTCCGACTGCCACAAGGTGCTGACCTAAGCATCTTCGACGTTATCTGCGACAAGCAGGGACGCATCTGGATGGCCTCCATGGGTAATGGTGTCATTCGCATCGACCCAGAGAACGGCAACGTGAAAGCCTACGTGCAACATGAGAAAGCACCAGACGACCGCAAACGAAACAGCATCGTCAACGACTATGTATCACAACTCGCCCTCTCTCCCGACGGCAAGCGCATCTACGCCGCCACGACGATGGGTGTCTGCGCCATGGATATTGAGACAGAGAACTGGCTCAGCACCTTTGGTGAGAACTGTCTGATATACGGTACTGCAGCACGTATTGCCCGCGAATTCGACGGTACGCTCTATATCGGCACCAACGACGGTCTGCTATGCTACAACCTGGAGGAGCGCAAGATAAAGCGACTGGGCATTGAGAACGGACTGGCAGACAACGGTATCGCCTCTATAGAACAGGATAAGGCCGGAAACCTCTGGATAGGAACAGACCACGGACTATGCCGCCTGAATCCGCAGACTGGCAAGACCAGCAACTTCTTCGTTGACAATGGTTTGCAGTCCAACGAGTTCAGCGACGGTGCCTCATGGGCTTCGCCTCGCGGTTATCTGGTATTCGGCGGACTGGGCGGTGTTACCTGGTTTAACCCCGCTGAGGTTCGTGAGCACCGCTGGAAGGGCGACGTGAAGCTGACTGGCTTCACCGTTAATGGCGAGCCTATCGGTCGTGGCTCTATGTCTGGCGTTTGGCAGGTGACAGACACCACCATTATCGCCTCTAACCGCTTTGTACTCAGCAGCAGCGACAACACCTTTGCCGTACAGCTATCTACACTGACCTACGACAACCCAGAGCATATCGTCTATAGCTATCGCATCAACCACGAAGACTGGGTACGCATGCCACCGGGCGTCAACGAGATTACCTTCAGCCACATGCAGCCTGGCAGATACAAATTCTCTGTCGTAGCTGAGCAGAACGGTACTTCCACGCCAGAGCGCACCTTCGAGGTGATTATCCACGCTCCGTGGTATCGAACCACTCTTGCGTACCTTATATATTTAGTTATCCTCGTTGTGCTCTTCATGCAGTATCGTCAGCGACGCCATCGCAAGGAGCAGGACAGCCTGCGTCTGCAGCAGCACATCCACGCTGAGGAGATGGCCGACGCCAAGTTGCGCTTCTTCATGAATATCAGTCATGAGATACGTACTCCTATGACGCTCATTGTCACCCCATTGCAGTCGCTTATCAAACAGGACAACGACCCGCATCGACGCGGCATCTACGAGACTATTCGTCGTAATGCAGAGCGTATCTTAGGCCTCATCAACCAGATGATGGACCTCAGAAAGATTGACAAGGGACAGATGCAGATGCACATGCGCGAGACTAATCTGGTAAGCTTTATCAACGATATCTATACGCTGTTTGCCCAACAGGCAAAGAACAAGAACATCCTGTTCCATTTCGACTGTGACAAGGAGCGCATCATGGCTTGGATTGATCGTGGTAATTTCGACAAGATTATCATCAACATCCTGTCTAACGCTTTCAAGTTCACGCCCACAGGCGGCGAGATACGTATCCGCCTGATAGACAATGAGAAAGAAGCCACTATCAGCATCTTCGACAGCGGTGAAAAGATACCTGAAGACAAGCTGGAGCGCATCTTTGAGCGCTTCTATCAGTCACCCTCAACGGCCAACGACCGCAATGTAGGTACAGGTATCGGACTCGACCTGACACGCTCGCTGGTAGAGCTGCATCACGGTCGTATCGAGGCCCACAACAACAGCAACGGCCCCGGCTGCGAGTTTACGGTAACTATTCCTATGGGCAGCGAGCATCTGACACCAGAGGAGATAATGACAAACGCCATAGAGGATGAGCAGCCCGCAGAGAGCATCATCGTCGAAGAAGAACTGCCAGAGGAAGAAGAGGTTGCCATCAACAACGATCTGCCGAAGGTAGGCAAACGACAGAAAGTCGTTGTCGTTGAGGACGATAGCGAGATACGCGAATATCTGGCTGCCAACCTGTCGGAGAACTACGACATCACGGAATGTGCCAATGGTAAGGAAGGTCTGGCCGCTGTACTGAAGCTCATGCCCGACCTGGTTATCTCAGACGTGATGATGCCGGAGATGGACGGTACCACGCTCTGTTCGAAGATTAAGACGAACAATGCCACCAGCCACATCCCTGTTATCCTGCTGACTGCCAAGAGTCGTGAGGAAGACCAGCTGGAAGGTCTGGAGGTAGGTGCCGACGCCTATATCGTCAAGCCCTTCAACATGGATATTCTGCGTCGTACCATCGTCAACCTGATTCATTCACACCACACGCTGCAGCTGAAGTTCGGCCGCAACGACCAGCTGGAGGAACTGGTGGATGACATCAAGATGAAGTCGCCCGACGAGAAGCTGCTGGAGCGCGTGATGACGGCTATCAACCACAATCTGAGCAATGCTGAGCTTAGCGTCGACAAGATAGCCGAAGAGGTGGGTATCAGCCGTGTACACCTGCATCGCAAGATGAAGGAGCTGACAGGACAGACTCCCCACGAATTCATCCGCAACATCCGCATGAAGAAGGCCGCCAGCCTGCTCACTTCAGCCGACATGAACGTCTCGGAAGTGATGTACGCCTGTGGCTTCAGCAATGCTGCTTCCTTCTCCACCGTCTTTAAGAAGATGTATGGCATGTCTCCACGAGAATACATGAACGAGCATCAGGAGAGAAGTGAAGAGTAGCTTCTAAGAGTTTATACTTGAATACAAGTATCACTGTCACGCCTAACGTACTACTACAAAGCATGTTAGGCGTGACACTTGTTTTTGATGGCTTTCGTTATTTTCCAAAGCGCTTGTAAATATAGGAATGGCCTACCGTCTCTTTATACAGCTTGGGCTGGTCGCCTTTGCAGAGGTCTTCCAGCAGTTGGCGAGCATGATAATTGGTGGTATTCTGGTCACGTTCTACATTGCGAACGGTGACGTAACCTTTCTCCTTGATTTGCTTATCAATATAAAGGAGTAGCTTACTCTTAGGAACAGCTGTCTGATGGCGCGTCTTAAAGCGCTCGAAGGGCTGTCCACTTCTTGTAACCTTGCGATTCCACGTAGGGTCAGCACGAAATCCGATGCCTTCAACACACAGGTCGCGAGCTGTAATCTCGTTGGGGTCAGTGAACTTCTTTGTATAGCTTTGGC
>Ga0265298_10007987_pt1 | contig 12761 bp, 12 predicted proteins | sample AusTroGonzalo_MG_3_FD_193486 | JGI IMG/M metagenome (GOLD analysis project Ga0265298, IMG submission 193486) | Bovine rumen microbial communities from tropical cattle in Woodstock, Queensland, Australia - Gonzalo_01 | ecosystem: Host-associated > Mammals > Digestive system > Stomach > Rumen ... | reverse complement strand
AAGAGATGGTGTTAGCGGATGGCCATCTAATAATGAAAATGGAGTGAGTACATATGAATGGAACTGTAATATCCGAGAAGTCGCTGAAGCACTCGGAGCAAAAGTTATAGATCTCCATTCTTGTGGAATAAACTATATGAATATTCGTTCGTATTGTGTTGACTCTGGTCTTCATCCGAACACAGCAGGTCAAAAGATTATGGCTGACTTCATTCAAGCAAACTTAATTGCAAATTATTAAAATTAATCAAATTATATAAATTATGGGAAAAAGTTTAATTATTCCGGAATCAGATTTTAGTCAAAATTGTATTTCAGAAACAGATGTTTGGTACACAAATGATGCATCAAATAATCAAAATTTATTAATAAGTTTATTCCAAAACAGTGTATATACATCAGAATATATATCTGATTCTGTTAAGGGTAAAAAAATAAATGCGATAAAAGTTCCGAAATGTCAAACTGGTCAAATTACATTATATTTGGCAAATTATCCAGAATCTGGAATTAATCCAGAATTAAGACTTGTAGAAACAATTAATGTTACTAATTTAAATGAACCCCAACAAATATTATTAAATAATACTATTTCATTAACTAATAATTAGACAATAGTAATTGGAGCAAATGCTTGTTTATATTTTAGTTTGTCTTTTCCAGATGGTTCATATATTTGGGATATAGATTAGAATGTATATGAAAAAGGTGTCGATAATGCATTACTTGGCATTGATTTCGGTTTTATATATTAAAACGTTAAGGCAATTTATACTAAATTCAATTGAATGTAAGATTCTATTAAATCTAATGCATATTAGATTTAATAGAATCAATAGTTTATTTACAGCGGTTTAACTTCCATAAATCCAGTGAACTGGGTATTAGCAAAGACGAACGAGACAATCGACTTCTGCATACCCGACTGTACGGGAACAACTTGCATATTGTTCTGATTCTGCTGCTGGTTGTTGTTGCGGTTGTCTCTTGAATTGCGAACTGCTTCACCAGCATTGTACTCAGACAACGGTTTAGACTCTCCACGATTACGCACACTCTCGATAAGTTCAGCAACACCACGGAACGACCGCAGAATCTTGTTCTCATCAAGTGTATTGAACTCGCCGCGCAATTTGTTCATATTCTCAGCAATCTCACCGACCAGGTTAGCAAAGTTCTTCAGAGCCTCGTTGCGTTTCTCTTCTTTCTGAATAAGTGCATCATCGAATCTGCGCAGACTGTCAGTTGCTTCCTTCATCTTGCTGGTGAATTTCACAACCTGAATCTGAGTTGTCTTGACATCCTTCGTGAACTTGCGCAAGTCGTTTCCGAATACGCTCAGTGCACGACGAGATGCTTCAGCACGAGCAGATACATTTTTCTGAGTCAGCAGGTCAATATCCTCGAGGAATGCCAGGACAGCCTTCTTCAAGTCTGCCTCTTCCATTATCTTCTGGAGTTGCAGCATCTGCTTGGCGCTCTTCACGACATACTTCATATACTGAGGAAGCGGAGCAACCACAGAAGCATCCGGACGCTTCATCATCAGCATCGACCCGTCTTTCAGTTTCACACCGTCAGTGAATATAGAAACGGTCTCGAGGAAGTTCTGACAAGCCACTTTAATCTCCTGACCTTTCTCGTGCAGGGGACTCAGTTTCATCAACTGCTTCACTGCCTTTGCAATCTTCTTCAGATACGGCTCGACTGTAGCGATGTCGTCAACGTTCAGTTTCTTGAGCTTGTTGATGTATGCCTGATTCTGGAACGCAGAGAGAATCTTATAAAGATTATTCACATCGTTCACTTCAACCTTGACACCTCGGTCACGGAATACTTTCACGAGTTCGCTGTATGCAGCATCGACTTTCGAGATGCATTTCTTGACAACTTCCATTGTCTCGACAATCGCCTCAATCTTCTCTCGCTGCTCTTCCGTTGAATATTTCGTGGCCAGCTTGTCAGTGAAGCTCGTCAGTGCAGTGGCAACCTTGATACCCTCAGCCTTCAGGTCATACTGCTGAGACTTGTCGCCCGCTTTAACGAGGACATCGATATACTGGTTGATGGCATCAATCAACGTTCCGATATTCTGGAGTCCGTTAATGACATCAACGATGTGGTTTCCTTCGATATGCTCATCTGCCTTGAAGTAATGTTCAATATCGACTGTATAGCCGGCTTTCGAGAACGATTCCCACAGACGGTCGATGAAGTTTCCGAACGAGTCAGCGATAACCTTACCGGCAGCAGTGAAGTCTTCTGGCTTGAACTCCATATGCTTCTTCACCATCTCGCCCTTTTCATTCTCCCATTCGTAGTCACGGCCGACCAGTACACCCATAATCATATCCGTGTATTTGAACACAGCGTTGAACAGAGGCTCGATACCCTTGCCCATCAATGAGATGAGCATAGCAGTCCGGGGTCCGAGTGCTTCGATATGGGGCTTCAGTACATCGAGGAATACACCGAAGTTCTCTGCAATCACCCGACCGGCATCAGCGAATTCCTGGTGGTCGAACTTGCGGAACTTAATCGGCTTGCCTTCTTTGTCCCATTCTTCTGGAATAGCAGAAGACAATACTGAAATGATTGCTTCGGTGAACTTGGACACTGCCTCGATAACAGGCTTCAATCCGTGACCCATTGCAGCAACAGTGAATGCGGAAACATCTTTCAGTTTCTCCATACCCGTGCCGAGTTCACGCAGGAATATACCGAATGCCTTGCTGATTGCGATACCAGCCTGCTGATACTGAGCAGCAGTCACTGACTTGTAGACTTTCGGCTTGCCGTTCTCATCCCATTCAGCGGCATAACGCATATTCAGCATATTGACAATCACCTCGATGAACTTGCCGAGCGTGTCAAACAGAGGTTTGAGGTTTCCGGCAATATACCCGGCCTTGATAGAAGCAATGATGCCGACTTCATCCATTCCGTCTACGATGTTCTTGATTGCATCAACCAGACCACCAGAACCAGTGAACTTCTGATAGAATTCACGAATCTTCTGTCTGGTAATGCCGTTAGCATCCATTTTCTTGATAAGAGCAATCAACGGACTTATGATACGGTCGATGCCCGCAACACTCTCTGCAATCTGATTGACCGCCTTGATACCCCAGGACATTGCAATACCCGAAAGCGGATTTCCAAGAATAGCACCGATAGCAGCAAGGATCAGACCGGTCTCAGCGATAATCTTCTGAATCAACCGTCCGCCCTTGATGGCAGTCGAACGATTCTCATATGCCTTCTTCGTCAGGTCTATATAACCTGGAATTGTATCTGCCAGTTGAGCAAGAACTTCACTGATACCTGCAACCACAACACCGCCGACCGCAAGTGCAATGCCGACCATCGGCAGCATAGACACAGCACCGATAGCACCCATCACAACACCCCAGGCACCGATAGTTGCAGCAATCTCAACACCGCCCTTGGCGATTGTCTTCCAGTCCTTGTGCATCATCTTGCACAGTTCGATATAAGGAGTCAGTTCTGCTGACAGCAAAGCCAATATTCCACCAATGCCAGCAATGACAGCAGCACCGATTGCAAGCAAAGCGATTGCACTTCCCAATGAACCGACAGCAGCCATAATCAGACCCCATGCAACGAGTGTAGCGACAATCTCAACTCCGCCGAGAGCAATCTCCTTATCGTGCTTGTACATCTCCTGACAGAGTTCGAAATACGGCTTCAATGCCTTGTCCATCGACCAGAGCAGGACTTCAACCAGTGCAATCGTCACAAGTCCCTTAGCGATTGTTGCCATACTCATCTGTCCGGCAGCAGCAACAATCAGAGCCATTACTGCGAGTGTACCCAATATGACTGCACCTCCGGCTGCTGCTTCCTTCCACTTCTCTCCGATTGGGATAACCAATTCGCTGATGATATATGCAGTGATTCCGATGAGGACAGCAGATGCTCCGACTACTAACAGTCCGTGCATTATCTTCTCTCTCTTAATCTGTGCAGCACCGGCGATAATCAACGTCATCAGTCCGATGACACCCAATACTACAACACCACCGATTGCTGCTTCTTTCCATTCATATCCGATTGGAATCAGCAGTTCAGTAGTAATCAGCGAGACGCCGAGCAGGATGAATGTCAGCACAGTCATCGCTATCATAGCCTGCTTCAAGTCCTTGTCCTTGATAAGAGCAAGACCGAGAGTAATCAGAGCAAGTCCGGCAATAATCACCCAGACAACTCCGTAACCTATCAGTATATCATCCCACTGATGAGCAATCGGAACCAATAATGTAGTGGCAATCAGAGACACTGCAACCAGCATTACAGTCAGCACTGCCAATGTTGTGTATGCATTCTTCAACTGCTTATCCGGAATCAGCGACAAGCCGAGTGCAATCAATGACAATCCGGCGACAATCAGGAAGACAACACCGAATCCGCCAAGCACTTCACCCGCTTTCTCACCGATAGTCGGCAACAGGAATGCAGCGACAACCGATATGACTGCCAGAACTCCGGTCAGTACAACCAGGTTGAATACAGCATCGTTCAGTGCACGTTTCTTAATCTTCGTCAGACCGAATACGAGCAGTTCCATTGCAGCGACAATTAACAACACTACGACAGCACCGACGGCAGTCTTACCCCACTGCTCAGCAATCTTCGGAAGAACAAGCAGAGCAATCACAGAGACAACAGTCAATACTCCAGTAATAACCATCAGCGTATTCGTTGCCTGCTTCAAGTTCTTCTTGTCGATTTTGCTCATCCAGTGAACGAGGCCGACGAGTCCGGACATTACCGCACCGACAACAATCATACCTACTAGAGCCTTATCCCACAGCGGTCCGAGCGGAACTATAAGAAGTCCGATGACCATTGCAGTCACACCCATAATGCCGACCAGTATAGCAAGGTTCTTGAGAGCCTTATCGAAATTCCGGTTAGATTCCTTCAGCAGATACTTGACAGTGAAGTAACCACCGACAACAACTGCTGCAATCATCGCCATACCCAAGATAATATCACCGAATGAGTTATTGTGAGCAATCGCAACAGCAAGACCGACAGATATTGTAGCAGTGAGCAGGAATATGCTCAAGCCTGTCATCGTCTCCTGTAGTTTCTTTCCGCCTTTCTGCCATTTGTCAGACACGTACATTGCAGCAACCATCACTGCTCCGAGCGTCACGAACAGCAGTTCAACTTTCCAGATACTTTCCCACTCAATCTTATTCATCATCTGAGCGGTAATCGTCAACAGGATGACATTCAGTGTCAATATACTGATTGCTTTCGCAACATCGTGGAGAGCATCCGTTCCTTTCTTGATGTCTCGGCTCTTCTGAGAAGTCCACTTCAGCATCAACAACGTAGAACCGATGAACAGCGTCATCAAGGCAATCGACTCGATGATGACCATTGAACCGAACAAGGCAATGCCAGCAGCCATCAGTCCGATAGTTGCAGTCAATATCAGGATACCGGTTGCCAGAGTCTTGACAGACTTCGTGAAGATGTCAACCTTCTCCATCCGGTCTTTCGTAATGCCGTTAGTCAAAGCCTTGATGAAACCGGAAATACTCTGACCGAACTTCTCAGTCAGAATAGGCTTCAGCAACGCCAGTGTAACAACACCGAGCATACCGATACCGGAGAGTTCTTTCAAGAACTTCGTAATAGGAGTCAAATCCGGATATTTCTTCTTGTCAAGCGGAGTTATAATAGCGGCAAAGAACTTTCCGATGTCAGCACCGTTTTTCTCTGTGAGAATACCTTTCATCTTGAGATACTCTTTAAGGCCGAACTCACTGACAAGCTTGATGATTTCCGAAATAGCACGTATGCTTTCGTCCAGTTTCTTCTTCTGTGGAATCGGCTCTATGATAGCAGCGAAGAATTCACCGATAGCCTGACCGTTCTTCTTGTTCAGAAGTTTCTTCATTCTCCGGATAGAATATTTGCTGTCCTCTGCTACCAGCGGCAGCAGTGCAGAGAAGAGTTGTCCGATGCCGTTCATCTGGACTTCTATCTTCTTCTGCGGGATAGCATCCATTATCTCTTCAAAGAATACGGCAATCGACTTTCCGATGTTACGGGCTTTCAGCGGCATGAAGAAACTGGTCAGACCGCCGTTGGAACTCTGAAGAATCTGATTCAACTGCTGCATGAACTGCGACAACTGATTCATACTCTTCATCATCTGACCGTCCTTGAAAATCTCCAGTTTAGAGAAGTCAAGCTGATTAAGGAATTTCACCAAATCATCAGCAACACTGAAGTCAATATCTCCGAGTTGCGAGATATTGTCGATAGTCTCTGCGTTTATCTGTCCGAGTGCCTGGATTGCAGTTGCTGTCATCTGCGCTTTCATCACAGACTCTTTCGTGACTGCATTGAACACACCCAAGAATATAGTTATCTTTCCGGCTATTTCTGGAGTCAACGCATCATTCAGATCCTGGAGATTACTCAGAATCTGCTCGCCGTTCAATGAACCGAAGATACGAAGACTCTCGGCAGCATTGCGTACTTTCTTCGCATCCTGGGGACTCATATCCTTGAATGAATTGATAAAATCAGAAAGATATGTTCCCGTAGAAATATCCAGATACTTTCCAATCTCAGCAATATGCTTCGCCTGGTTAATATCCAGTTCGTCACTTAACACTGATAACTGTTTGAGTGCGTTCATCGACATCATCATCGAACGAACTGTGCTTTCGTCTATATCATTGAACAACTTCACAAATCCTATTAATGCTTCCGGATTTGAATCCGTGAAATTCTTTGCGAAATCGATGAGATCGTCAAGATTATCAATGTTATCAAATGTGCCGATGTCATTGAACACAGCAAACATCTGAGCAACAGCCCGATAGTCAACCCGTGTCAACTGATTGATTGTGTCAATGACATCATGTGGTATGCTTCCCAACGCAACCAGTGCATTCGCTATCTGTGTAACAGCATTCGCACCGCTTGCATTGTATTCCAGTTCTGCCATTGCATTGCCGAGCATTGAAATCATATCGGCAACCATCTTCACATCAGCATTAGTGACACCGGCCTGTTTCAGAACACCCATACCGTCAGCCAACGCCTTGACCTGGTCTCCGACATTGACCCCCGACTTTCCGGCAGCAGCCACACCGCCCAGGAGTTCTTCGATTAAAGAACTCGTCTCAGTCTGCTAGGACTGCTGCTGTCTGTCAGCATAGTCCTGAATAACTCCCTCGAGTATTCCGACTATCTGGTTAAGTGCTTCGTCTGCTGTGTATTGCGGCATGTAACTGATTATGTGTAATTATTGTAGTTTAACGAGTACGCAGATATTTCTTAGAAAGAACGAATACGTTCTGTTCGAGAGTCTTGATAGTGTAAATCGTGTTCGTAGTGCGGTCGTAGAGTGTGCGATAGACAATGGGCTTTCCGGTCTCATCATCTACGAACGTGCTCGTAGCCCACTTCTGCACCTTAGGCAGACGGTCAACACGCACCAGCGAATCAAGTCCGATGCTGTTGATAGTATCGGGCTTCGATGTCTTGTTGCTCTGTACAGCCACACCGTATGTGCCGTCACCGGTTGCGGTTTCAGTTGTATGACATGCACTGAACGAAAGTGCTGCTACGAAACTGATGATATAGAAAATCTTTCTCATTTTTCTTATTATAATAATGTATTTGATTATTTATCGAACTCAAATCAGACTAGCCATTCAACGTGACCTTCGTACAGAACAGTGTTCTGCTGTGTCGAGCCGTTGTCCGTAGTGATAGAGAAATAACGCTTGTCTGACGGTACGTTCATCACCTGCTGAGCCTGTTCGCTTGATATGTAGAACATCACGACTCCGATACCCAATTGCTGTCTCTCGCTGTCCATTGTCTGACGAATCATAATGCGACTTGAGCCGGTTCCGCTCGGAAATTCCAGGCGCAACTGCTGAAGTCCGGTCAAATCCAGAGCCAAGCGGGTATTGTCATTAGTCAGATTGAACAACTGAATGCGATAGTAATTCGAACTGCGGTTGAGATAGAGCGTTCCCTTTCCCTGTGTATAGACTGTTCCCTATTGGTTGAACTTCGCCATCAGGTTGGTGGAGTTGTAATAACTCCTGATGACCTTCTCCTTGACAGTCTCATCTCTCTGTACGTTATTCTGTATGGGAGCAGCAATCTTATTGACAATCTTATACGTATTGATATTCAGCGAGTTCTTGATATTGTCGCTGTAGTCCGAAGCATCCAGATAAAGAGATGCCGTGCGGATACATTCCATTCCGCGCAGTTCATTGACCAGACGGCAGACATATCTCAGACAGACCTTATGTGCGTTTAACTGACGGATGATATTGCGGTCCGGAATGAACTTGCTTCTCCAGAAAGCGATGTTATTGCCCTGGTTCTCATCATAGTCGATGACACGGGTATATGATTCCTGGTAAATCTGGGCCGATGTATCAGCACCGTAATAGATGTAGTCAACGAGCAGGTCGTTATAGACCTTCCACTTGCGTCGGCTCACATTGCGCTGTGACTTGTCTTCCGGAACATAATACAATTCATCAGAACCAGTGTCAATATCATTGAACTTCGAATACGACACCTCTGCATCATAGAACGAGTTCGCAGTCAGGGGAATTCCGCCGACTTCAATCTGGTTCATCACCTCGCGGTCCAGTTCAGACTCACCGTAAACCGGGCAATAGATGACAGCAGACTTGTCAGAGTTCTCATAGATACGTGCATTGAAATAGTCGGAATTCGAATTCGGTATCACAACACCCGAAGTCTCATTGGTGAGGTTGAACTGCACGCCGTCTATCTTCCCGCTTCCGAGCTTGAACTTACGGGCAGTTGTCTCAGTCACTTCCCCGAACTCGAGAATGATATTGCTGTCCAGATTGACTGTATATATCTCAGAGTAACTGCTGATGACATTCCCGTTCTCATCGAATTCCAGCGAAATGAACGTAGGATCGTTCTGTGTAGCCGGAACACCGTCCAGGTCGATGACCTGATGGTCACGGAGTCCGATGCCGTAGAGCGAAGGCACTTCAACCTCGAAATACTTGTCATAGTACTTCGAGTTCATATAAAGCGGAGACACCAGGCGGTGAATCGGGTCAACACCGGATGCACTGCTCGGATAGAGCTTCAACTTGTCAATGAACAGGTCGGCAGCAACAACTTCAGTCTTCTCTTTCCACGTATGGTCTTCCTCTATGACCTGCTTGCTTGCTTCACCCTTGACCTTCAGAGCAATACCGTCCAGGTCGTCAAGATTATATCCGCGCAACAAGTAGATACGAATCGTATCATAGAACAGGTTTACGGCAAGTTCAGTATGCGGTTCCTCTTCATAGAAGTTCGGGTTGTTCGTGGAATTGATGATCCTGGTGCTGTGCTTGATGACTTCCGATGAATTATAGCGCATCTGTGTGTTGATGTCAGCATCATCTATGTCGATATGATAGAAGTTGACAGCACTCTAAGCAGGATATTTCTGATACAGAGACTGGTTCTTGTACCAGGAACGTTTCGTCTCATCCGTATAACGAGGGTCTTCAACGTACTGAATCTCGTTATTCAAAGTCTTGATGATATAGAAACGCTTCGGCTGCTCATCATCAGAACTGCGATTGTTGAGCATCCGATAGCGGTCTGTGCGATATTCAATGAGAATCTCCGGAGTCATCCGGAACCAAGTTGACTGAACTGCCATTTTAAATTAAAAACAATATTTGTCTTATTTATGCAGCAATTTCAGCAAACTAAGTTCGGGATGATGATTTTTTATCCAGGCATTTCACTTTTTAGCCATTTCTTGTATGCATGTTTGATTTCGAGGATGTCGGCCCGACATTCCCTAATCCGGCCTTCATTCTGTGCAACGAAGTTCTCGAAGTACGCTTTCATAAATTCTTGTAGGAATTCGTGGTCCGGGCTGTACACATACGGGAACAACTTGTCATAGAAGAACAGACTGCTGTCGATACGGTTGCAGTAGAACTCCTTGTCGCCGAACTTGCAGACGGGAATTTCCTTGTAGTCGAACTTGTAAACAGGCAACTGCACCATATTCGTCTCATCCGGAACCGTAATCATCAGAGCCTTTACCTGGTCGTTGCTATAGTTCGCTCCGCGATATGTGCATTCAGTTACCTTGATATTATCCTCACGGGTCTTATCCCAGAGCGCACGGCAATATTCGAACTTATAAACCGGCTCGCCTTCCTTGAGTTCATCCCAAGTCTTGAATTTCTTTTGTTCACTCATCTTTATATTTCTTTGTAATTTCTTTGTAACATTTCTTTGTCTCAGTCAGATAACTACGATATTTCTTCAACTGCTGTTTGAAATCGTTGATGAAGAGATTGTACTGCCAGTCGAGATACTTGTCTAATAGTCGTTTGTCTGGTGTAGCGAAGAAGACAGCATCAGAATTTCCGTTGTAATAGACTGAAGATTCCAGACGGTTTGTAACGAACACTTCATCAGCAAATGTAAAGTTGTCATTTGTCAGCAATTTTGCCGGATTATGCAATGTAATCAATTTCTCGCAGCGACAAGCCAATCCGTCTTCGGGAAAATGCAAATCAGCAGTTATAGATGTGAAGATACTGTCTTCTTTTCGGAACTCGACAAATTGATAGACTGCTACTTTCTTGAATGAAGATGGATTACAGCATTTGTGAAAAGCAACTTTTGTTGCATAGATTTTATCTCCCGACTTTAAATCCGAGAACTTCTTATACTCTATATTATTATCTGCTGACCTCTTCATATTAATTATACTCTGACTGAGTCCGACTGATGCTGAGCATTATCCGCAGAAATACGAGACATACAGTATTCGATGAGATTGTCCTGTACTTTGCAAGCATCCTCGCAAGACAAGCCGCAACAAGCCGGAGATGTCAAGTTTCCCCACCCACGGAATGAACCGAGATATAAGTCATCCTGAAACAAATCGCATCCGTCTTCGATATGTAAGCCAGAAACCGGCTCACCAGTCCCATTGATAATCAGATTGGATATATTGATTGCCATTTCATCAGTGACATCATCTCCTAATTCGAAACTGAATACAGGTGTAGCGTCACTGTCATAAATCCATCCGAAATTATCGTATCGGAAAGGTAATTTCCAGTATTTTCTAAAATCGTAATCCATATACTTATTATATTATAATCCCGGCAATTTGAATTCCGTAGATTCACCCACTTTGAGTTTCGATGCATCTTCTCTTAGTGACTCATAGTCCCAATCAATCAAGGGATGACACAAGCCATAAGCAACCGGATTAATTTCTTCTAAGTCAAAGTTCACTTTACCATCCAGAGTGTCTGGCAATCTTGTCAGTCTAAATTTCATCTTGCTCTTCCTCCTCTTCTTTCTGTTGTTTCAGCATTAGCACAGCCATTGCATATGCTGCATCTACTGGTGTGTCACCGAATCGTCGGCTGTACATTTTTGCAGTACCTTCGATTTCGTCAAACTCCATATACTTACATGCGAATTTCCCGTCCCAACATCTTTCGATAACAGGACGAATGTCCTCACTAATTACGGGCAATGCTTCGAGTAACGCTCCAGCAGACCAGGCCGGCACAAACTTGCAGCAAGTGCTGTCGGCTTGCTCTAATATCGGGTACTGTTCGACAGTGTCACCCAAACTATCTGACCAATAACGATAATGAGCATCGTATGTCAACGGGTTTATTCCAAGTTCGAGAAGTTTCCTGCTCTCTTCTATTGTTGTAACGGTTTTCTTCATATCGTTCTTCTTTAATATATTATTTCTTGCAGAAGTTTATATGCATCTTTTAATTTCTTCCATTGCTGTTCTTCTACATCTTTTATATTCATTTTCCTATGCTGTGTGAGTTCTCTCGACGGATTCACTACAACAAACCAATGACTTGGATTTACTTGCCTTTTCCTAATATCATCTGCTTTCTTATACGAAGAATACGAATCAGATGACAACTGCAATGAACCTCCGATCAACCGTCCCAAATAATACTTTTGCTTCATATTTCAATCTGTTGTTTCTTCTTCGTGATAATGTTTCTTCAGCATTTCAACAGTTTTGTTGTATGCTTTCTGAACTGTTTCAAGAGTCTTCCAGTAATCTTCATCGTGATGCCAAGACTGTCCGGCATAGACTGACCAGTAGAAATGTCCGTAAACATTCTCGAGTGTAATGACAAACGTAACAAACTCGGCAATCTGGTGCTTCATCTTCAGAATGTCCATCTTATGTGCTGTGTAAAGACCCATACTGAAAGCATCCTGACTCAATACGTTATGCAGCACCCGTCCAGGAGAAAGAGTATTTCCTTCACCTGTATGTGCAAGTCCAGACAATTCGTCCATAGTTTTGCTTATGTCTTTCCCTCCGATAATGAACGGATTCAATGCACTCTTGAATGGATGTTCTGTTGTGTACCACGTAAATGCATTAAACCTGTCTATGTGGAACGGGTTTGCCTGAACTTTGTCGCCTTTGTATTTCTTATTATAATAATCGATAGTAACCAGCCCTTCGTGAAACTTCTCGCACCACAGTTCGATGTTCTCCCATTCCCACGTCATTTCCTTGTAAATGTCATAATGCTCATATATGACATAGTAACGGCCGACTGGTTTGTCTTTCGAATGAAATGTTACGGCTGAATCATCGAACTTCCGGTAGAAGTCCGGGACTTCATCATCCTTCTTGTACTGACTAGTGCTGACAATATCCTCTATTACTTCATCGA
>Ga0265298_10007985_pt1 | contig 12762 bp, 9 predicted proteins | sample AusTroGonzalo_MG_3_FD_193486 | JGI IMG/M metagenome (GOLD analysis project Ga0265298, IMG submission 193486) | Bovine rumen microbial communities from tropical cattle in Woodstock, Queensland, Australia - Gonzalo_01 | ecosystem: Host-associated > Mammals > Digestive system > Stomach > Rumen ... | reverse complement strand
TTCCGAACAGAGAAGTTAAGCCCTGCCGCGACGATGATACTGCGGTCACACGTGGGAAAGTAGTTCGTCGCCCTCCCACAACGGCAACCCCGACAGGTCTCAACCTGCCGGGGTTCGCTGTTTTTATATAGTGCACTCCTACCCTTTTTCATCCCATCCAAATATTCCTTGCCGCTATTCCCCAACTTTTTACTATTTTTACAGCCAAATTCCTGAAGATGAGAAGGAAGGCTATTTTGGTTGTCATTATTTTGGTTTTCAGCGCATTAGGATTCTCACAAAATCCCAATCAGGATAGCATTGCGCCCCAAAAACCACCCCATCGCCCTACCCTACCCATCGATTCGACCTTCGTGACCTACAATGCTTTCCAGTTTGACAGCATCTACCTGAATGCTTCCAAAGTCATTGACACTTTGACTTTCCACGCCTCCGACCATGAAGTCTTAGAACGGGAGAGTACCATCTACAGCACCTTAAGCAATACGGGTCTCGCACATAAATCCATGAGATTCAGCCTTCTGCATCAAGTGGGTTTCGATATGACCTTGCCTGCTTTCTCGGCTTACATACAGAACGAGAACAAGATGGTTTCGTACCAATCGGTCCTACCCTACTCCGAAATCCGTTATGTGATGACCACTGGCGACAAGGAACAACACCTCAACGTCAAGTTTGGGAGGCAATTCACCCCTCACCTATTCGTCTCATTTGCTTTCAACTCCGACTTTTCCCCCGGCATCTTCAAAAACAACCAAACCCTGAACAATTACTTTTGGTTCAATACGCATTATCTCATCGAGAACAAACGCTATGGCATCGTGGCTTATTGGTATCGTAACAAGCTGGAAATGAAGGAAAACGGAGGAATCACCAATGACGAAAACTACAGTTCGCATACGGAAACCGACAACTCCGTCATCAGTACCAACCTTAGCTCAGGGACCAATTTCATCGTGTCGAGCGGTGTCGGCTTCGAGCATTTTTTCAACCTTTTATCGCAAAAAACAAAAACGACAAAAAAGGTAAGTAAACACATTGAAAACGATACAATTACACCCTCCTACCCCATCAACGACAGCCTCGTTTCAGATTCCTTGGAACTTCCTCAACTTCTTTACGACAGTCTTGTCCTTGACACATTAATGACAGACAGCATCGAAAATTCTGTCTCTCAAGAAATTATAAAAGAGTCAAAGACCAGAAAGTTCACTTGGGGAAGGATTTGCCACAGCTTCAAATACCTCAACAACAAGCTCTTTTACAACGAGTCCTCGCCTTCCGTGGCCTTTTACCAGCCTTTCGACACTTTGCTGAACACGAGCAAATCCACCGACTCCACGTTTATTAGAGCTATTGTCAACACGCTGAAATGGAACACCTTAGGCTATAAGAAATACAACGACGACATCCCCTTCTTCCTCTATGCAGGCGTCACTCATGGGGTCTACAAGGTGAAACATTTCGATTATCTTGAAGGCGAGACCGTGTTTGTGCGCAATTACAACCAACTCAGCGTGAACGGTGGCATCATTGTCAACCTGTTCAAGTCGACGCGCATCACCGGACATGGCGAACTGGTCACCTTAGGCTACCAAATCGGCGATTTTGACCTCAGAGGCCAGTGGAAGCAATTCCTCGGAACAAGCAGCAAGAATTGGGGTTTCGCTACCTTCGACGCCGAAATCAAGCGACAGAGCGCCAGTTGGTTTGAGGAAAGCTACTACTCCAACCATTTCCGATGGGAAAATAACTTCGACGCGGCTACCTACCTGATTTTCAACCTGAAATACAACTTCAGGAATTATTGCGTTGGCGTAAAACAGACCAGCATCGCCAACTACATCTACTTCGGCACCGATGCCCGACCTGCCCAATTCAATGACATGTTCAGCATCAGAGAAGCTTATCTGAACTTCTATCAAAGCCTATGGCGTTTTGAATTTGAAGGCTTCGCCTGTGTGCAAAAATCGAGCAATGAAGAAGTTATACACCTTCCTTTATTCCTTGCCAAACTGAAAATCGGCTACTCACAGCCTATTTTCCACAAGGCGGCCACCTTGCATCCCAGCGTTACGGTGCGTTATTTCACCAAATATTACGCCGATGCCTACATGCCTGCTATCCGCACTTTCTTCCTGCAAAACGATGTGGAAATCGGGAATTTCCCCTTCATCGACCTCGCGATAGCCCTCAAGGTGAAGAAAGCCAACATTTTCGTCTCCTACAGCAACATGTTCCTGCTGACAGGCAACTACAATTCGTTTATCGCACCGCATTATCCCATGCGCGACAGCAGGATTTTTATCGGGGTCAACTGGAGGCTGTTCAACTAAAAAAGCATCACCATGATCCAATCCGACCTCATACCGACCACCAACACCTTGACAGGCATCAACGACACGCTGACGCAGGTTTCGGATGCCTTGGCCTCGAAAGGCGTTGTCAACAGCGTCATGGAGCAGGTGGCGCACAGCAGCTCGTCGCGGCAAATTGGATTGACCATCGCCATCATCGGATTGCTTATCTTCACGGCACATCTCTTTAGCGAGATTTTCAGCCGTAAACGCATCCCCGACGTGCTCTTCCTCATCATCATCGGACTGCTCATCGGCCCAGTGTTCCATTGGATTTCGGCTGAGAGTTTAGGCAACGCGGGAAGTCTTTTTTCTGGCATCACCTTGGTGACCATCCTTTTCGAAAGCGGTACACAACTGAGATTCAGCGCATTAAAAGACTCCTTCAAAGGAGCTTTGAAACTTACCGCCTTGAATTTCATCTTTTCAGCCGTGGCCGTTTGGCTCGTTGGTTGGCTCGTCTTGAAAATCGAACCGGTCATCAGCATGATTCTGGGTTGCGTGTTGGGAGGCACCGCCTCAGCCGTGGTGATTCCCATCGTCAGGCAGATGCGCATGTCGGAGAAACCCGCCATCATGCTCATTTTGGAAGCCGCCATCGGCAATGTGTTCAGTATCGTGTTGGCTTTGGCCTTGATGCAAGCCATCCAGTCGAGGCATGTAGAATTTGGCGCCATCTTGGGCGACATCTTCTCCTCCTTCATCCTCGCCACCGTGATGGGCCTTGTTGGAGCTATTTTCTGGGCCTTGATTTTGGACCAAGTGCGCAACATCAAATACTCCATCCTGACCACCCCTGCCTTCGTGTTCATCATCTACGGCCTCAACGAGTGGATGGGATTCAGCGGTGCCATCGCGGCATTGGCCTTCGGCATCGGCATGGCCAACATCGAAGGCATCTACAACGCTTGGCTCAAGAAATTCATCAAGAAAGTACCCGTCAACCTGAACGAGACCGAACGCTCGTTGTTTTCGGAATTGGTGCTTCTACTGAAGACTTTTTTCTTCATCTACGTGGGCATTTCCATCCAATTGAACCAATGGGAGCCTATTATTATCGGACTGGGAATCAGTTTGTTACTTTTCATCATTCGCATTCCCGCCGTGCGTTTCGCCATCTCGAGAAAAGAGGGCATTCCTGAGAAAGAAGAGGTATTCATGTCGGCACTCAACCCCAAAGGACTGACCGCAGCCGTATTAGCCACCCAAGCCCTCCTCTACATTCCCGACATTGAGGTTGCCCTGTTTGTGAGAAACATCGTCTTTTCGGTCATCCTTTTCAGCATCGTCATCAACTCTATCCTTATTCCGCTGATTGACAAGGAGAAAGGTCTGTATCGTTTCTATCTGAAGATGTTAAGTATCAATCAGAAAGTGAAAAATGTGGTGTCAAAGACCAAAGAAAAGGGTGAAAAACGCCACAAAAATCATTCGGTGGCGCATGAGATTGTGGATGAAATGTTTCATTCTGAGGTGATTTCCGACATCATCAAGGAACAAGACACCCCGGGAGCCGTCAACAACCGCCACGAATCCGGAAATTTTGACGTGGCGGATTGATTCTTTATAAAATCTAAAATCGACTAAACTATTTAATGCCATGAAATCAAACCAAGAGAACAAGAACTACCGCGAAATGTCGGAGTTCAAGCACCGTGTCACGCCCGAGTTCATTAGAAGCCTCAGCGAGAATGAAATCTTCGTCTTCGGTAGCAATTTGGCAGGCGCACACGGTGGAGGCGCGGCCAGAATCGCCGCCGACAGATTTGGCGCCATCATGGGCCAAGGCGTTGGCTTGCAAGGACAAAGCTATGCCATTCCCACGATGCAGGGCGGCGTGGAGACCATCAAGCCATACGTGGACGAGTTCATCGCCTTCGCAAAACAACACCCTGAGATGACCTTCTTGGTCACTAAAATCGGCTGCGGCATTGCGGGTTTTACCACCGACGAAATCGCTCCCCTGTTTGCCAAAGCCGTTGATGTGGAGAACATTCATTTGCCGCAAGAGTTTTGGAACGAACTGATTTGAGACAAAACACATTCCTATTTTGCTATTTTTGCTGCAATTTATCACTATTAATACGATACAAAATGAAAAAAGCACTGTTTTTATCCTTAACAATGGCCCTCAGCATGGAGGCTGCCATGGCCTGTACCAACCTGATTGTCGGCAAGAAAGCCTCAGTCGACGGCAGCGTGATGTGCACTTACAACTGCGATGGCTTCGGCTTCAGCGGCTCACTGTCGTACAGCCCTTCGGGACGACACGAACCCGGCGAACTGATTGAGATTCGCGGATGGGGACCTTCGCACAAAGGACGGTATGTGAAACAGGTGGAATACACTTATAATGTCGTCGGCCTGATGAACGAAAAGCAAGTGACCATCGTGGAAACCACCTTCGACGGGCGGTTGATACTCGTCAATCAAGATGGCCTTTTGGACTATTTCTCCCTGATGCGTTTGGCTTTGCAACGCTCGGCCACTGCCCGCGAAGCCATCAAGTGCATGGCCGAACTGGTGGAGGAATACGGCTACAACAGCAGCGGCGAGACCCTCACCGTTTGCGACCCCAACGAGGCTTGGATCATGGAAATCATCGGCAAAGGGCCGGGAAACAACGGTGCCGTTTGGGTGGCCTTGCGCATCCCCGACGACTGCATCTGCGCCCATGCCAACATCAGCCGCATCAGGCAGTTCCCCATGGAAAAGAAAGGCAAATACGCCAGCATCAGCAGCAAGAACCTCAAGCACATCAACCGCCCCGAGGTGGAATGTGTCTATGCCGCCGATGTCATCAGTTTCGCCAAGGAATGGGGCTTCTATTCGGGCAAGGACGAGGATTTCTCCTTCCGCGACGCCTACTGCCCCATCGACTTCGAGAATGTGCGCTATGCCGACGCCCGTGTGTGGAGTTTCTTCCGCCACCACTACAGCCATGAGGAAATGGACAAATACCTGCCTTACATCAACGGCGATTTCGACAAATGCGACCACCTGCCTTTGTGGATCAAGCCCGACAAACCGCTCTCTTTGCGCGATTTGCAGAACGACATGCGCGACCACTTTGAAGGCACGCCGCTTGACATGACCGCCGACATGACCGCCGGCCCATGGGGAATGCCCATCCGTCCGCTGCCGATGCACTTCAAGGACAGCGACAGCATTCCGTATTTCCGCGAGCGTCCCATCGCCACGCAACAAAGCGGCTTCACCATGACCTGCCAGATGCGCTCGTGGCTGCCCGACGATGTGGGTGGCGTCACTTGGTTCAACTGCGACGACGCCAACATGGTGGCCTACGTGCCGCTCTACTGCTGCATCACGCAGGTGCCCGACTGCTTCCGTCCCGAGAACAACCCGCGCACCGAGTTCAGCGACAAGTCGGCCTTCTGGATGAACAACTGGGTTGCCAACATGGTCTATCCGCGCTATTCCATGATGATTGGCGACTTGCGCAAGGCGCAAAACGAATTGGAGGACTATTACTTCGCCGACCAAGACAGTGTGCTCGTCACCATCAATGACATGATGCCCGCCGACCGACGGACTTACCTTAACCAAAAGAGCATCGCTTACGCCGACCGCATGATGACGCGCTGGGACCAGTTGGCCAAGTACCTCATCGTGCGTTACAACGACCAAGTCGTGCGCCGCGTGGACGAGAACGGCCAGTTCCTCCGCTGGGGCCACGACACGCCCGGCTACGACCAGCAATTCATTGACGCCATCGGCAAAAGCACGGGAGAAAGGTATCGTTTGAAAGAGGTGATTGAGCGGCGGGAAAGGTAACCCATCATGGCCCAATGGCAAAAGACACAGATTCAGCGAGATAACGGCGAAATGGACGAGGCTCAGGCTCCAGTCATCATCTCCGCAAGCCGCAGCACGGACATTCCCGCTTTCTATACCGATTGGTTTTTTCATCGGCTGAAAGTGGGCTATTCGGCCTGGACCAATCCCTTCAATGGTGTGAAAAGTTTCGTTTCGTATGAGAAGTGCCGCTTCATCGTCTTTTGGTCGAAGAACCCAAAGCCGTTGCTTGAGCATTTGGACGAACTGAAGGGAAAAAACATCGGCTGCTATATCCAATACACGCTCAACGATTACGAAAAAGAGGGCTTGGAGAAGGGCGTTCCACCATTGGAGGAAAGGATTGAAACCTTCAAAAGGTTGGTGGACAAGTTAGGCAAAGGCCGCGTGATTTGGCGCTTTGATCCACTGATTCTGACCGACCAGATTGGTTTGGACGGCCTATTAAGAAAAGTGGAAAACATCGGCGACCAACTTTTGGGCTATACCGAGAAACTCGTTTTCAGCTATGCCGACATCGCCTCGTATAAAAAAGTGAAAGCCAACCTTGACAAAAGCCATGTGAACTATGCGGAATGGACGACCGCACAGATGGAGAAATTTGCCCAAAGGCTTTCGGAACTCAACCAGAAGTGGCACTACCAGTTGGCCACCTGCGGCGAAAAGATTGACCTTAAGCCATACGGCATCCAGCACAACCGCTGCGTGGACGATGACTTGATGATTCGCTTTGCGCATCATGACAAGGCTTTGATGGACTTCCTCGGCGTGGAGATTTCCGAAGGCGACCTCTTCGACCCCAAACCGACCGTCATCAAGCACCGCGACAACCGCGACAAAGGCCAGCGGCAGTTCTGCGGCTGCATGGTGAGCAAGGACATCGGCGAGTACAACACCTGCCCGCATTTGTGCGAGTATTGTTATGCGAATGCGAGCAAGGAAAAAGCGCAAGAAAACTATAATAAACACGAAACGAATCCTTTGGGAGAAACGATAACGGGAAAATAATCTATATTTGCAGGACAAAACAAGCAAGATATGAGCAAGTTAATCAAAACGGACACAAGTTATGCTGAATGGATAAAAAGCGTTAGCTTGCGATTCAGGCAAAGCCAAATCAAGGCTGCCGTCAAGGTAAACAGCGAACTCATCCGGTTTTATTGGGAATTGGGACGAGATATAGTGGAAATGAAAGCAGAGGAGCGTTGGACGGAAAACTTTTGGGAAAACTTGAGCCGAGATTTGCAAACCTATTTGCCAGGTGTAAAAGGATTCTCCATTACCAATCTTCAATACACGCGCAGGTTTTATCTGCTATATTCAATGAAAGCAACCGAACACCCCCAAGTTGGGGGTGCTCTGGAAGAAGCCAGAGTCAATGGTGAACACCCTCAAGTTGGGGGTGTCTCAAAATCAGACAGTTATCGAAATAGCAACGAGACAGCGTCACTATTGACGGACCAAATGTGTTGCGTGCCGTGGGGACACCACAAACTCATCATTGACAAACTGATGGGACAGCCCGAAAAAGCCTTTTTCTATGTGCAGCAAACACTAAAATACAACTGGTCGCGTTCCGTGTTGCTCAATTTTCTTGGCACGGACCTGTTTGAAAGGCAGGGCAAAGCCATTACCAACTTTGAAATAACGCTGCCTGATGCACATGGCGACTTAGCCCAACAGTTGCTCAAAGACCCCTATTGCTTTGATTTTGTGCAACTCACCGAAAGATACAACGAAAAAGAGTTGAAAGACGAATTGGTGAAAAATGTTGAGCATTTCCTGCTTGAGATGGGAAACGGCTTTGCTTATATGGGGCGTGAGTACCGTATGTTGGTAGGTGAAACGGAATTGTTTTGTGACATGCTGTTTTACAACACTTTCATGCATTGCTATGTGGTGGTGGAAGTGAAAACCGAGAAGTTCGACAATGCTTTTCTCGGGCAATTGAGCGGTTATGTTTCCAGTGCCAATCATCTTTTGCGCCGCGAAGGAGACAATCCGACCATTGGCTTGCTCATTTGCAAAAGCAAGGACAATGTGCTGGCCCGATATGCGCTTGAAGGCTACAGCCAGCCGTTGGGCATTTCAGAATACGAGCTTTCAAAACTCTACCCTGCCGAGTTCAAAGGCACATTGCCAAGCATTGAGGAAATTGAACGGGAATTGAAAGACAACCATGGGTGTAGCAACCTACAAAGCCACAGCCGAAATGCCAGAGGAGCTGCGGAAAGCCTTGCCCGATATTGAGGAGTTGAAGAAACTGCTGTAAAAAAGGAGCTACTATGATGATAGAACAAAACACCAACTACGCTTACAAATTGAAATATATGGACAATCCCACTTTCGACAAAGTGAGGAACTTGTCCACCAAATTCTACCGCGAACTACCGCAAGCCTTGCAGGACGAACTCTATGAAGCCTTGAACCGAGGCATTGACATTTTGGACTCCGAGCCACAAATGACTGCGTACTTGTTCGCTTTCGGAAAAATGCACCAAGCCAAACTGAATTATGCTTTTGACAAATTGCCAAAAGAATTCATTGAACAACCAGAAATCAATATCATTGACTATGGCTGTGGGCAAGCTTTGGGAACGATGTGTTATGCGGATTTCCTTCATGAAAATGGCTATGCTCAAAAGGTGAAAACCATCACCTTGATTGAGCCTTCCGAAATCTGCTTGAAACGTGCTGCGCTTCATGCTTCGATGTTCTTTCCTAAAGCAGAGATAAAAACTGTGAACAAGAAGTTTGACGATTTGACCCAAGACGACATTGTGTGCAACGAAGAAACACCAACTTTGCATATTCTTTCCAATGTGCTAGATATGACAAATTTCGATTTGGAAAGGTTTGATGATTTGGTAAAAGGCTGTTTGAAAGGGTATAATCAGTTTGTTTGCGTTGGGCCTTATTTCAATTATTCGGACAAAGATGATAGAATGGATGATTTCCTTTCTAAAATGGATGGTGAAGAGAATTATTGTGAGACTTTTGACAAATATGAACTTGACCCTGAAAAAACATGGACTGCTCGAATCCTTTGTGCTTCTAAAGGCAAATTATTCTCATCTGAAGCATCAGAGGATAATACTAATAGCGGTATAGTAGATGATTTAAAAACCGAATACGATCCATCAGAAAAGAATGTTGTTTTCTCTACGGACGTAACTAAAAAAGATTTAGAAGATGCGATTGAAGATGAATTTGGAGTTTTGTATAGTAAGGACGGACATCGTTTGCTAAGATGTAAAAACAGAACTATCAAAGAGTATTCTATTAAAAAAAACACAAAAATTATCTGTGACCTCGCCTTTGCCTTTAACGGAATCTTGGAAATAAGTAGTAAATCATTGATTAAAATCATCATACCCAATTCAGTTACCAAAATAGGCAATCATACTTTTTCCGAGTGTGAATCATTGCAGCAAATAGTTATTCCTGACTCAGTTAGAACCATTGGAAATTGTGCTTTCTATGGCTGTAAATCTTTGAAACAAATTACTATACCTAAGTCGGTTACAAGTTTAGGTGATGCTATTTTTTCTGGATGCGAATCCTTAATTAATACTAATATCAAATCACCTCGATATAGGATTATCGACAAACTACTAATTGACATTGTTGAATTCAAAATAGTGTCTTATTTCGGTAATGAAAAAAACATCATCATACCAAAAATGGTCAAAGCAATAGGCAATTATGCTTTTTATTGTTGTAAAACATTACAACAGATATTTATTCCAAATTCCGTTACTAGCATAGGAGATGGGGCCTTTTGTAAGTGTGAATCATTGAAGGAAATTACTATACCAAAAAGGGTAACAAATATTGGAGTTGGTACGTTTATGTTGTGCTCGTCATTGCAAAAAATCATTATTCCTGATTCTGTTGAAATTATTGGCAAATACGCTTTTTCCGGTTGTAGATCATTAAGTCAAATCATTATTCCTAAAGGATATACAGACAAATTCATGGAAATAATAGAGTTGAATGATGTTATCAATGATATTTGGGATGTTAGCATTATAGAACAATAAAATAAAAGAGTCGAATGAAAAAGTATTATAAAACAATTGTTTTTTCAAATTCTATTTTGAAATCCAGTTTCAGATTTGAAGACAAATTTCAGATTCTCCCCATCGATATGGAAGGGAAACCGAAGAGTCCGTATGCTCGCCATTTCCCCATATTTCTCGAATACACAATTGACTATCAAAACGATGAACCAACTGACATTTTTTCACTTGGGGCGATTAGAATCAACAAGGAGAATGAAATACTTAATCTACTATCGTGTTTAACAAATCATAGGTTTTTCAAATACGATACATCGATGATTGGTTGGGGTGTTAAGATGTCTGACAAGTTGGTAGAAGATATGACCGAGGAAGAAAAACAAGGAATGGGCGATCAAGATAGTTGTATGTTTTTTGGAGTCTATAATTATTCTGGATTGAAAGAAGACTTGAGAATAGAGCAATTCACTGATTTCAAGCCCACTGTATCTTTTATAGAAGCGCAGATGCATGAATACTTTACTGACAATCCCATTGATGATTACAGTCATGAGGTTTGTTTTCCGAACACCCTATACACCGCTCTTCACAACTATTACAATCTTTCTTCAGAAACAAGAAAAAAAGTAAATTCCTGCATTTATCTCGCGTGTGATGGAATGGATATTTCCTCAAATAAACGTAGTTTGTCTTTCCTATCCTATATTTCTGCTATTGAAGGACTTATAGGATTAGAAAATGATTCTTCACCTGAGATCTGCCCTCAGTGCAAACGCCCAGTTTTCAGTGTTAATCAAAACTTTGTCAAATTCTTATCGAAATTTGTTGCTGGTAGTGTAAAATCTCAGAAAAAATACAAAGATATATACAACTTGCGTAGTAGAATAACTCATTCTGGCAAACTGTTTCTTAGCGATTATGAATTATCATTTGATGAAAGCAATGGAGAAAAGGAGTATTCTGAATGGTTGATGAGATTGGAGACTCTTCAATTGTTTAGAATTTCACTTGATAGTTGGTTAAGGTACACTGAAAAGAAAAAACAATAGACATATTACTACGGAAAACCGATTAACAATATTTACACATATATGACCGACAACAAAAAAGCACTAATACACCAATTTGAAATGGCTTCTCATTCTGAAGGCTATGCCCAATTCTTATATCAGTTAATGGGTGGTGGCAATATTACAAAAGACCAAGCAAGAGAAACGATGGAGTTTTTCATCGCCAAAATGAAGCGCGACATCGAAAGCAATCCATATCTATCAAGAGAGCAGAAAGACTACGAAATAGCCATGAGAGAATCTTGTTTTAATGCATTGAAAGTGTCTATGGGGTTGTAGGTTTTACTATTTTGCCACCTTTACCCGACAATTGTTTATGTACAATAGGGTTTTATCGCCGAATTAGTTATCAACACCTCTTGCGGGATGTGTGTATTCAGCATTAACTTTGCAAGGTCGCAAGACAAACGAGCATGTCTTCATCCAAAACATATATGAAACCACGGAAGAAACCCATGAAAGTCATTATCATTTGCTTGGCTATCATAGTTGTGCCTATCATAATAAAAGCCATCTGGGTCAGCGCTGCCACAAGGCATAACGGCGACTTTGAGAGCGAGGAGGCTGACATCATGGCACGGAGGGACTTTCTGATAGAGAAGGTGATGACCAGCCCGCAAAAGCTCATCGATGAAATGCCCGCCATCGTCGGGCCTCAGTTCCAAGGGGAATGGGCATTGTATTCATGCTCGATGCTATCGGCGGCATTGGTGAATACCACGTTTATATACGATGAGGATAGAGAAGAGAACATTGCTCGTATCGATAGCCTTATTCAGATTGTCATGTCGCCAGAGCTACGGGCTTACGACCGCGAACGATGGGGAGAAGACCCACTGGAAACCTTGGATGGCAAAGAGAGCCATGTCTCTTATCTCAGCCATTTGGCTTGGATGATTGGCGGTTACAAGCGCATCGGCGGATGCGACAAATACGATGAGCTTTATCATCGGCTATGCGAGACCATGAACCGCCGCATCCTTGATAGTCCAAACATGAATCTGCCGACTTATCCGGGCGAGTGCGTGTATGTGCCGGATATGCTGGTGGCCATTGTGGCACTTTCGGTTTATTCTCAGCAGTATGAAGGTAAGTATTACTCAACCGTTTACCAATGGCTTGCCGAGGCCAAACAGCATTGGCTTGACAAGGACACAGGGATGCTCGCGTCGTTCTTGCCTGACGATAGGGAAGGGATGTATGAGGAAGCACCCATCAAAGGCTCTTACTCGGCGTTGAGTTGCTATTATTTGACCTTCGTTGATGAGGAATTTGCCCAAGACCAGTATGAGAGGCTGAAGGCGAACTTCTTGCAGAAGCGGCCTATTACTGGTTTCAAGGAATACCACGACAGAAGATGTTGGCTTGGGATGGATATAGATGCTGGTCCAATTATTTGCAACCTTAGCCCAACGGGAACAGCCTTTGCCGTTGGTAGTGTGACCTATTTTGAGGATTGGGCATTAAGGAAAAAGCTTCTGAAGACGGGAGAACTTG
>Ga0265298_10007984_pt1 | contig 12762 bp, 10 predicted proteins | sample AusTroGonzalo_MG_3_FD_193486 | JGI IMG/M metagenome (GOLD analysis project Ga0265298, IMG submission 193486) | Bovine rumen microbial communities from tropical cattle in Woodstock, Queensland, Australia - Gonzalo_01 | ecosystem: Host-associated > Mammals > Digestive system > Stomach > Rumen ... | reverse complement strand
TCCCATTGACGCATATATCCCCGATCCCTATGTGAAGAGTGAATATGTAAAACTGGAGCTTTATAAGAGAATCTCAAAGATTCAGACCAGAGAGGATATGGAACTGATCGAAGAGGAAATGAAGGATCGTTTCGGTTCTGCAGAACCTGTTCCCAAGATGGTTGAGAATCTTCTGCGTATTGCACTGTTAAAACCCATTGCCCATAAAGCAGGTATCCTGAAGATCCGCTATATGGACGGAGAAGTGCAGTATATCGTAAAGGACGGAACTCCGGTTCTGGTGGAGAAGATTCCCGAACTGTTCAAAAGGTTCAAGGGAATGCACCTTTATACAGCAAAGGAATCCGGTCTGGCCAGACCTCACAGCCGGCTGGTACAGGAAGAACTTCTCAGTGAGATCGAGGAAGAGGTGCAGGCAATCTGGGAGACTATTATCCCGAAGAAAAAGACCGGAGACGGGACGAGATCCGGAAAATAACCCGGAAAACGGGATAAGCTATACAGCATTTAGTGATAATACTCCGTATGTCTTTTATGGGATATATGGATCAAAGGAAAACATAATATGTGTAAGAAAAACAGAAAGAAAAATATCAGGATGTTCATTTCCTCACTTCTTCTCTGCATGGTGCTGATACTGGCCTCGGGGTGTTCGGAAAAGGGAAATGAGGTAGAGTCTTTCACCACTGTCTTTGAGTTTCAGGGCAAGAGTATCAGCATCGGTGAAGTGTATCTCTATGCCCGGACGGTTATGGATGATTATGAAAAGACCTATGGTGAGCAGGTCTGGTCCATGAAGGTTGCTGTGGATGATGAGAAGACGGATCTCAGGACGCTCACAAAAAAGGACATCATCGAGGATATCGTCAAGGTGAAGGTGCTCTGCGGTAAGGCAGAAAGCTACGGGATTTCCCTGATGGATTCGGATCAGTCCAGGGCAGAGATTGAGACAGAAGCCTTCTGGAAGAATCTTACGGATGTGCAGATCAAAGAGATGGAGCTTACCCGGGACCTGGTGAAGCAGTGTATCACCGAGAATATCCTGGCAGGTAAGGTTTATGACAAGGTGATGGAAGAAGCCGGAATCGAGGTTTCCGATGAAGAAGGGCGGATGACCACGATCTACGACATGTATTTCCCCTGCTACAGGGAGTCGGCTACCGGAACGGTTACGCCTATGAGCGCGGACGAAAAGGAAGATCAGTATGAAAAGGCTCTGCAGGCCTACAATACGCTGATCAGTCCCGTGGATGATTCTCCGAATCGAAATGTAGAGGCTCTCGCTTCCTATTACGGCCTCACAGAGGCGGGCTTTGTCACGAAGTCCCCGGAGGAGCTGAAGCTTACTTACGGCAGTGAGATCACCAATATGCTTTATACGCTGGAGGACGGATCCTACAGTCTGGTTACGGAAACGGAGTACGGCTATCATATCTTCTATATGCAGTCACTTACGGACCGCACAGCCACTAATCGGAAGAAGGACAGGATCGAACGGGAGAGGAAGAATCTTTATTTTACTTCCCGTTATGCCGGATGGCTGAAGGAAGCCGACAGCAGCTATGAATATGAAAAATCGGTTGATTTTGAAGTGTATGACAAAATCTCCCTCCAGTAAAAAAACGCTGACCATGTTGTTTTGCATGGTCAGCGTTTTTTATTATTACAAGCCCCGCTCTTTCGGCTCGATCAAATCCCCAGCATATGTGAGGCGAACTGGAAATAGATCAGTAGTGAAAGCGCGTCTACAATGGTTGTAATGAAGGGGCTTGCCATAACGGCCGGGTCAAAGCCTACCCGTTTTGCCAGGATCGGCAGGGAACAGCCCACAAACTTGGCTACGATCACGGTGCAGATCAGTGTAAGGCATACAACCAGTGCGATGGTTACGGTAACGCCGTCAAAGACGAGAAGCTTGATGAAATTCGCAACCGCCAGCGTCACTCCGCAGAGGAGTGAGACGAAAAACTCTTTTCCCTGTATGCGGAAAATATCCTTGAATTCGATCTCTTCCAGAGAAATACCACGGATAATGGATACGGAAGCCTGAGAGCCTGCATTTCCGCCGGTATCCATCAGCATGGGGATATAGGCGGTAAGCACGACATATGCTCCGAGAGCCTGCTCGTAGTGGGCAATGATGGATCCGGTAAATGTAGCGGATACCATCAGCAGAAGAAGCCAGGGAATGCGCTTCTTATAGGTTTCAAAGGGACCGGTCTTGATGTACGGCTTGTCCGTAGGGATAATAGCGGCCATTCGCTCGATATCCTCGGTGTTCTCTTCCTGCAGGACGTCGATGACATCGTCGAAGGTGATGATCCCCACAAGACGGTGATCGGTGTCGACAACGGGAATGGCTAAAAGGTCGTAACGGTCGAAGGAGTGAGCCACCTTCTCCTGGTCTTCCGTGGTGGTGGCATAGATGAGATTTGTCTCCATAATGTCACCGATCAGGGTTTCATAATCATTCAGAAGAAGGTCCTTTATGGTGACCACGCCCATCAGCTCGCGCTTGGCGTTGGTCACATAACAGGTGTAAATGGTCTCCTTATCCACGCCGACCTTGCGGATCCGGTCGAAGGCCTGCTGAACCGTCATGGCCTCCTGCAGACGCACATACTCGGTGGTCATAATGCTTCCTGCGGAGTCCTCGGGGTATTTCAGCAGTTCGTTGATCTCCCGGCGGGTTACGGGGTCGGTGTTGGAGAGAATACGCTTCACCACATTGGCGGGCATTTCCTCAATCATGTCAACCGTATCGTCCAGGAACAGATTCTCGATCAGGAAGTTTAACTCCTTATCGGAAAGGGCCTGGATCAGCTCCTGCTGGGTTTCGGATTCCAGATAGGAGAAGGTATCGGCCGCCAGCTCCTTCGGCAGGATTCGGAAGGCGATGGAAAGCTGCTCTTCGGAAAGCTCACTGAGGAGTTCGGCCAGATCGACCTCATTTAACTGGGAAAGTCTTTCCCGTGCTTCATGGAGTCTTCGCTCCGAAAGCATTTCCTGAAGCGCTTCTGCTTCGAGCTTGTTTTCGGTGATGTTATCCATGGGGATGTCCTCCCTTCACTTTATTTCGATGAGTATTATTCGATAAATTACTCGCTAAAAAAACACCGACAGATGATGTCGGTGTTTTCATACATTTCATGATTATAGATTCATGATTATAGATTTCTGATCTTTGGTTTATTTCGTGCCCGTAGACCCGAAACCGCCTTCTCCGCGCTCTGTATCGGAAAGGTCTTCGGCCTCCTCAAAGACACCCATGATATAGGGCGTGATCACCAGCTGGGCGATCCTTTCGCCTGGCTCAATGGAGGCATCCACGGCAGAATGGTTGTGAAGCGCAACAAGAACTTCACCGCGATAATCAGAATCGATAACACCGACTTTATTTGCAGGGGCAAGCCCCTTTTTACTGGCCAGACCGCTTCTCGCATAGATAAGACCCGCATAACCTTCCGGGATTTCCATGGAAAGGCCTGTGGGGACGAGAAGGGTCTCCCCCGATCGGACGGTAAGAACGCTGTCAATGCAGGCATAGAGATCTGCACCGGCAGCGGAAATAGACCCGTAAGTCGGGATCGCGGCGTTAGGCTTCAGTTTCTTCACTTTTACGGGAAATGTTCTGACCAACTTCGTTTACCTTTTTTAGTGTTGTTGTCTGGCCGCGCTACATTTCGACGAGCGCAGCTACTTACTTATCATACCACATGTTACACGGCATGTGAACTGATTTGAAGCAGTTTATTTGAAGTAGATTATTTGAAACAGTTTTGTTCGGACTTATTTCGAAAGAGGAGTATACTCATTCAAGGGATGAAGTACGATCGTTCCCTGCTTTCTGGTTTCGCGCATGTCGATGATCCTCTGGTTCTCGGATCCGCGGAATTTGAGTTTCAGATTCAGCAGCTCCTCTACGAAGGGACCGTCCACCAAGACATCGATATTGTCGAGGATATTATCGGTGTAGTCCGAAATGTACCGGCTTCCGCCGGGGACCAGATTGATGTCATAGGTGTTGCCTGTATATACCCATATGTCCTTTTTCGGAAGCTCCTTCTTTACCCGGAGGATCAGTTCGCTTACAGCCGGCTGATTCTGCGGCTCGAAAGGCTCTCCGCCCAGTATGGTAAGTCCGCGGTAATAGGAAAGGCTCAGCTCTTTGATCAGGTTATCTTCCTGTTCCTTCGTCCATAAATGGCCGTAATTAAAATCCCAGGTTTTGCTGTTGAAGCAGCCTTTGCAGTGGATGGTGCACCCGCTGACAAAGACGCTTACCCGCATGCCCGGGCCGTTTGCGGAGTCCGCTTTATATATCTCCCCAATATGCATGGTAATTCCCCTTATTTTTTTTTGAATAAATGAAATATGTCTCATGGTCATAATGAACACGAGACATATTCAGTATTCTATATTTTGCTTTAAATGTCAAGAATGGATTTTATGAATCACAGCCGCAGGAAACGGAGGGCGCATATTCCGGAACTGCGCAGGAGCAACCGGAAATATTATTTGCAAAGGCTACTTCAGTAGACTCGGTAAAACTGCTCTTACTTACATGCAGAACCCTTGACTTAATCTCCTTGGTCTTGCCTACATTCCAGAAGTTCTCTCCCAGATATCCGCAGGTGCGGCGGGTAACGGTCATCTTCGCATGATCCTTGTTGTGGCACTGCGGGCATTCCCACTCGTTCTGATCGTTTACCTTGATCTCTCCGTCGAAACCGCAGACATGGCAGTAGTCGGACTTGGTGTTGAACTCGGCATACTGGATATTATCATAGATAAACCGTACCAGTTCAGCAAGAGCTTCAAGGTTATTGGACATATTCGGAACTTCCACATAGGAGATACATCCACCGGAGGAAATGGGCTGGAACTGAGCCTCAAACCGGAACTTGGTGAAGGCGTCGATATCCTCACGTACATCCACATGGTAAGAGTTGGTATAGTAACCCTTATCCGTAACATCCGGGATGGTGCCGAAACGAGTCTTGTCGATCCGTGCGAACCGATAGCAGAGGGACTCTGCCGGAGTTCCGTAGAGAGCAAATCCGATTCCGGTATCAGCCTTCCACTGTTCGCAGGCACTGCGGAGACGGTTCATCACCCGCATGGCAAAGTCAAAGCCCTTTTCCGTGGTCTGGCTCTCGCCGGTCATCAACTTGGTCAGTTCGTAAAGACCGATGTAACCAAGGGAAATGGAAGAATAACCACCCATCAGATATTTGTCGATCTTCTCGCCCTTACCGAGACGTGCGATAGCGCCGTACTGCCAGTGAATCGGAGAAACATCGCTGGTAACACCCATCAGTGCATTATGACGGCACATCAGAGCTTCGTAGCAGAGCTGCAGACGCTCCTCAAAGATCTTCCAGAAGACTTCCTCATCGCCGTGAGCGATGATACCCATCTGGGGCAGGTTCAGGGATACAACGCCCTGATTGAATCGGCCTTCGAACTTGTAGTTGCCGTTTGCATCCTTCCAGGGGGAGAGGAAACTGCGGCAGCCCATGGGGGAGAAGACATTTCCTTCATAATTCTCACGCATCTTCTTTGCGGAGATATAGTCGGGATACATCCGCTTTGCGGAACACTGAACTGCAAGCTCAGTGATATAATCGTACTTTCCGCCGGTGAGGTTGTTGCACTCATCCAGCACATAAACCAGCTTCGGGAATGCGGGAGTTACATAAACGCCCACTTCATTTTTGATACCTTCGAGACGCTGGCGGAGAACCTCCACGATGATCCGTGCATTCTCCTCGATATACTCGTCGTCCGGATCCAAATGCAGGAAGAGGGTGACGAAAGGTGACTGGCCGTTTGTGGTCATCAGGGTATTGATCTGATACTGCATGGTCTGCACGCCGCTCTTCAGCTCGTCGGAAAGACGCTCCTGAATCAGGGCCTCAAGAGTCTCGGCGTCTACCTTGCCGGCAAAACGCTCCTCGAAAATCTTCTTATACTTCATGTAGCTCTTACGGAGATACTTGCCCAGATGGATCATGTCCACGGACTGTCCGCCGTACTGCGAGGAAGCAACCGATGCGATGATCTGTGTCGTAACGGTGCAGGCTACCTGGAAGCTGTGAGGACTCTCGATCAGTTTTCCGTTCATTACCGTGCCGTTATCCAGCATGTCGCCGATGTTGATCAGGCAGCAGTTGAAGATGGGCTGCAGGAAGTAGTCGGCATCGTGGAAATGCAGAACGCCCTCGTCATGTGCTTTGGAGATCTTCTCCGGAAGCAGTACACGGCGGGTAAGGTCCTTCGAAACCTCGCCTGCGATCAGGTCACGCTGTGTGGATGCAACGGTAGCGTTCTTGTTGGAATTCTCCTCCATAACATCCTTGTTGCTGTTCTTGATCAGGCTCAGGATGGAATCATCCGTGGTATTTGCCTTACGCACCAGTTCCCGGGTGTACCGGTAAATAATGTAGGTCTTGGCAAGGATGTACTTGCCGTCCTCCATCAGATCCTGCTCGATGATATCCTGGATGTCCTCTACCAGGATTCTTTTACGCTTCTTTGTCTCGATACCATGAACGATCGCTTCGATCTTGGCATCCGTAACCTTCTCCTCGGGCTCAACCTCTGCGTTGGCCTTCTGGATCGCTACAACGATCTTACTTCGGTCAAATGGTACGATCGTTCCGTCCCTCTTTACTACTTGCATTCCCAATGCCATCCCTACACATCTCCTTTATAATAACTTTGAAATATGATATATTATTTAAGTTGGATTTAAGTTTGGCAGGCTATGATCACCATGTTACGGGTGAAAAACTGATCAAATGATAAATAAAATAGTCTGCTCAGGGGTTAACGAAGGCGATTCAAACTTCGAATCGCCCACTTCTCGAAATTATAGCACCGGGCACCGGATTTGTAAAGATGAAAGACACAAAATGTTGTTAAGATTTTTGACGCGAAATACTATATATTGGGGTATGGAAACGGAAAAAACAAAAGAAGAAAAAGCAGGACCAAAAAAAGTTCTTTTCTTTTTCGGGGCATTGTGATATAAAAACAAAGGTAGTTTCAGTTAAAAACGGAAACATATATTATAAGAAGAAACTGGTATCAAAAGAAACTGGTATCAAAAGAAACCGGTATCAAAGAACCGGTATCAAAAGAATATTGTGAAAAATGATCGAGGTGTTTGAAATGAACCAGACAGCAAAAAAAACAGAAAGCGGCCTTGGCAGAAGATTGAGTATTAAAAAGAGATTTTTCGTCGGGCTTGTTGCGGGTACATTTTCCCTTTCCCTTCTCACCGGGTGCGGGAAAAGTGATAATCCGGTGGAGCAGATGAAGGAGCGTTACTCCCAGTATGTGGACCTGGGAGACTACATGGGGATCGAGTATACCCCGACAGAGACGGAAGTCAAGGATACCGATGTGGACAGTGAACTTGCGGCATGGGTCAGAAATTACGGGGAGACGGTGCATAAGACCACAGGAGTCGCCGCGATAGGAGATAAGGTGGGAATCGATTATACAGGCCGGATCGACGGCGTGGCCTTCGATAAGGGATCTACCAACGGCGCGGGAACGGAGATTACCCTTGGTTCCAGCGGCTACATTGATAATTTTGATGAGCAGATCGCCGGACACGAGCCGGGACAGACCTTCGATGTTACGGTTACTTTCCCCGAGACCTACGGGGATGAGGCGCTGAACGGAAAAGAAGCTGTATTTGAGACCACGCTGAATTATATCGTAGGAACGGAGTATCCGGAGATTACGGATGAGCTTGTTTCAGAGAAGACCGACTATAAGACGGTAGAAGAGTTCCGGAAGCAGGTGGAAAAGGATCTGGTGAAGGAAACAGCAGAGAACGACCTTGCAACAGATAAAGAAGCTATGATGAAGCAGATCACGGAGACCTCCGCGGTAAAGCAGTATCCGGAACAGGAAATGAAGGATCAGATCGAGATGCTGACTAACCAGGTAAAATCGGTGGCTGAATCCTACGGCGTGTCTCTGGATCAGTATCTGATGTATTTCGGTTATGATGCAGATTCCTTCCAGGAGTCTCTTCGTACATCGGTTGAGTCAAATGTAAAGCGGAAGATGATCGTAGTATCCATCGCAAAGAAAGAGGATATCACTGTTACCAAGGCTGAGTCCGAGGCAAAGATCCAGGAACTGCTTAAGGCTTCCGGACTTTCCGATGTAGCAACCCTCAGCTCCAGATATGGATATACCGATGATGACTACTATTATGTGGTTCTGGAAGAAAAGGTTCTGGACTTCATTTATAACAATGCTGCACCGAAGGTGAAGGGCAGCAGTACCGAAGAACAGACTTCCGGTGAAACCGGTTCCGATACTTCCGCTGAGACTACAGAGGCAGCAAGCACAGAAGCAGCTTCGGAAAACTAAAAATAATATAAAAAACAAGTTGACAATCCCCGACCGAAATGGTATCATCTCATAGTGGCTTTCGCGAGAGAGTCAACTTACGCAGTTGTGGCGGAATTGGCATACGCGCATGATTCAGGTTCATGTCCGCATTACGCGGGTTCGGGTTCAAGTCCCGTCAACTGCACAATTTCTTATAAACTCCTGCGGATATCCGGCAGGAGTTTATTTTATAAATATCAAAGAGAATACAAAAATCAATATACAAAAATCAACGGAGGTATGAGAGATGGCAGACGGAAACAAGATCTTAATATCTTTCGAAGGCTACAAAAAGGTAGAGGATGAGTACCAGAATCTTACTGTGAACCGCAGAAAAGAGGTTGCTCAGAAGATTAAGGAAGCCCGTGAACAGGGGGACTTATCGGAGAATGCCGAATATGACGCAGCCCGGGACGAACAGCGTGAGCTGGAGCGCCGGATCGCTGAGCTGGATAACATCATCAAGAATGCCGAGATCATTCAGGAAGACTCTTCAAATAAAGAGACCGTCGGATTCGGATGCTTTGTAAAGTTCCAGGCAATGGATAAATCGGATGATGAGCCGTCTGTATGCCAGATCACAGGTTCCACAGAGGCAAATATCCTGTTGGGAAAGATCTCCAACGAATCTCCTCTTGGTTCCAAACTGCTTGGTGCCAAGGCAGGACAGATCGTAAATGTAGAGACTCCGGAAGGAACCAAGAGCTACAAGGTGCTTGAGTTCTGGAGAGAGGAAGCTGATAGCGCAGACTCTAAAGAGTAATGCGATTTAAAATAATAGATAATACGAAAAGGCCCGGGAAAACTTCCCGGGCCTTTTCGTATTCATGTGCAGGTAGTGAACCAATGAGCTTTCTTCGGCCTTGATCCTACAATATATCGATATATTCGCCTGAAAGAGCTTTATTCATGCTCCGTACCGCACAGAATTTTCCGCACATGGAGCAGCGGTCGTCTTCTTCGGAAGCGCGGCTGTCCCGGATCTTCTTGGCAGTTTCGGGATCCATGGCACATTTCCACTGTGCTTCCCAGTCCAGGTTTCTTCTGGCGTCAGCCATAGCAAGGTCGGGATCCATGGCGTGGGGGACCTTCTTTGCGATATCCGCAGCATGGGCGGCGATACGGGTGGCCATGATCCCCTGCTTAACATCCTCCAGGTTGGGAAGAGCAAGATGTTCTGCGGGAGTGACATAGCAGAGAAAGGCTGCGCCGGCAGAAGCGGCAATAGAACCGCCTATCGCTGCAGTGATATGGTCATAGCCCGGAGCAATGTCGGTTACCACAGGGCCCAGTACATAGAAGGGAGCACCCATGCAGATGGTCTGCTGGATCTTCATGTTGGCTTCGATCTGGTCCATGGGCATGTGTCCGGGACCTTCGATCATAACCTGCACATCCTTTTCCCAGGCTCTCTTGGTCAGTTCGCCCAGACGCACAAGTTCTTCAATCTGGCAGACATCGCTTCCGTCGGCCAGACAGCCGGGACGGCAGGCATCACCCAGAGAAATGGTTACATCATATTCCCGGCAGATTTCCAGGATCTCATCAAAATACTCATAGAAAGGATTTTCCTCGCCGGTCATGCACATCCAGGCGAAAATGAGGGATCCGCCGCGGGATACAATGTTCATTTTACGCTTATGCTTTTTGATCTGCTCAATGGTTTTCCGGGTGATGCCGCAGTGAAGGGTCTCAAAGTCCACACCGTCTTCGGCATGGAGGCGGACAACATCCAGGAAGTCCTTTGCCGTAAGGGTGGCCAGATCCCGCTGATAATGGATCACGCTGTCATAGACGGGAACCGTACCGATCATGGCGGGGCATTCCGAGGTGAGCTTTCTGCGGAAAGGCTGCGTGTCTCCGTGAGAGGAAAGATCCATGATGGCTTCTGCTCCCATATTGACAGCGGCCATGACCTTCTGCATTTCCACATCGTAATCCCGGCAGTCGCGGGATACGCCCAGATTGACATTGATCTTGGTGCGCAGCATGGAGCCGACGCCGTTAGCCGCAATACAGGTGTGCAGACGGTTGGCAGGAATGGCTACCTGTCCCTTTGCGACAAGATCGCGGATCTCTTCTTCCGTCCTGTATTCCTTTTCGGCAACGATCTTCATCTCGGGAGTGATGATTCCTTTTCTTGCCGCGTCCATTTGCGTGGTATAATTTCTCATGGTATTTCGTCCTTTCCGGAGATAATTTCTATGATAATATAGTTCAAACAAATCGTATTCTCTTTTGCTCGAAGAAAAATGAAATGTCAAATGGAATTAATTAAGGACCGGTCCCCGATGAAATGGGAATCGGTCCTTAGTTTATACAAGTATATAGTAGCTTAAAGAATTAGAATCTTACAGCATGTCTTTAAGAGCTTTTTTCAGCTTTACGATCTCAGCCTTAAGCTCGGCATTCTCAGCCTTAAGAGTTGCTACATCGGCAACCAGCTTTTCCTGCTTTGCAGCGGAAAGGAGAGTAGTAGTCTTAGCCTCGGTCTTTTCAGCAGCAGCCTTTTTAGCAACGGGCTTTTTATCAGCAGCTTTTTCCGGAGCCTTCTCAGCGGTCTTTACTGCAGCAGCCTTCTTGGTTGCGGGCTTCTTAGCTGTAGCCTTTTCAGCAGTCTTTGCAGCAGCTTTCTTAGCAACAGGCTTCTTCTCAGCAGGCTTCTTCTCAGCAGCCTTCTTCTCAGCAGGCTTCTTCTCAGCAGCCTTCTTCTCAGCAGGCTTCTTCTCAGCAGCCTTCTTATCTGTAGCCTTTTTATCTGCAGCGGCTTTCTTCGGTCTTCCGGCAGACTTTTTAGCCGGCTTCTCAGCAGCTTCAGTCTTGGTCTCAGCAGCTTCAGCCTTTACATCCTCAGTCTTAGCAGCATCTGCTTTTAACTGACGCTTCCATAATCCGATGGCCTGAGCAGAAATGGAAAGTTCCTTTGCTGCTTTTGTCACACCGATCTCCTCAGCAAGAGCGATTGCCTTTGCCTTATCCTCTGCGGAATAACTCTTTCTAGCCATGATAAAATCCTCCATGTAGAATAAAAAAAATTAAATGAAAAATAAAGATGATAATTAAAAAAGTTAATTGAATATTAGAAAATTCGTTTCATTCTAACATAATTCTCTTAATTTATACAATCTCTTTTTTGGTTTTATGCCATATTTTGTGGGATTTTGTGAGATATTTCCATTTCTTTATATTTGTATTGTAATGATTTCATATATGAAATGACATAATATTCTCTTTTATGAAATAATTTTATGATGAAAAATGGATTGCCATTCTGTAATAAAAATGAATTTGACATCATGAGATAAAAGGAATACAATACCAATGATGAAAAACGGGAGCCGGCGGATACCGGCTGAGAGGAAGCGTAGTCCCGCTTCGACCGGTGAACCTGATATGGATAATGCCAGCGTAGGGATATATATTCAGATAAAGAATATTCAGATAAAGAATATTCAGATAAAGAATATTCAGATAAAGAATATTCAGATAAAGAATATTCAGATATAATACTTGGATAAAATGATCATATCGTTCTGATTTGGATCACAGAGTATATTGAAAAACAAGCAATAATCATTTGAATCAATAAATGCATGATTATTTGAATGGGCTTATGTATTCAATATGCCATGATCACACATAACGAATATATTAAATCGTGTATTCGAATCATTATTCTGAATCTTGAATCCTGCAGGCAATCCGTAAAAGGGTTGCCTTTTTCATTGAAAATATTTTCATGTAAGGAGATCGCTATGTTAAAGGAATGTTGGAAGAAGGTACAGGAAGTTTCACCGCTGGTGCATAATATCACCAATTATGTTACGGTAAATGATGTGGCAAATATACTGCTGGCCGCAGGTGGAAGCCCCATTATGTCGGATGAACCGGAAGATGTGGAGGATATTACATCCATCTGCGGAGGTTTAAATATCAATATCGGAACGCTGAATCAGAGAACCATAGAAGCTATGTTCATTGCCGGGAAGAAAGCAAATGAACTGCAGCATCCCGTTTTGCTGGATCCTGTGGGAACCGGCGCGTCAAGACTCAGAACCGAAACGGCAGCAAAGCTGACTCAGGAAATTCATTTTACCGTGATCCGCGGAAATATCTCCGAAATAAAAACCATTGCTTTGGGAAGCGGAAATACAAGAGGCGTGGACGCGGATGTGGCGGATGCGGTAACGGAGGATACGATATCCTCCGCAGTGGATTTTGCAAAGAAACTTGCAGGCCGGCTGGATACTATTATTGCTATCACCGGGGCGATTGATATTGTGGCGGATGAAAATAAAGCGTATATTATTCGTAACGGTCGTCCCGAAATGGGAAGGATCACGG
>Ga0265298_10007983_pt1 | contig 12763 bp, 8 predicted proteins | sample AusTroGonzalo_MG_3_FD_193486 | JGI IMG/M metagenome (GOLD analysis project Ga0265298, IMG submission 193486) | Bovine rumen microbial communities from tropical cattle in Woodstock, Queensland, Australia - Gonzalo_01 | ecosystem: Host-associated > Mammals > Digestive system > Stomach > Rumen ... | reverse complement strand
GGTAATAGTAAAACAACAAGGGCATGCCCTGCGGGGATGCCGCGTACGATCCAACCAAGGACACAATCATGAAAATCAAGGTGAGCAAAGAGGCGTTGTCGGTGGGGCTGCAGAAGGTGCAGTCGGTGATCAATCCGAAGAATCCGATGCAGGTGCTGTCGAACGTGCTGTTGCGGGCCGGGGACGAGGGGCTGGAGCTGACGGCGACGGACACGGACATCACGGTGCGCGCCAAGGTCGCCGCCGAGGTCGCCGAGGGCGGCGCGGCGACGCTGCCGGCGAAACGCCTGTTCGGGGTGGTCCGGGATTTGGCGGCCGACACGGCGGAAATCACGGTGGACGCGGAAAACACGGCGAAAATCGCGGCCGGGAAGTCCCGGTTCACGGTGAAGGGGATCGCCGCGGAGGAGTTCCCCGCGCTGCCGGAGGTCGGGGCGACGAAGTCGTACCGGCTCGGCCAGGGGGAGCTGAAGGGGATGCTCAAGCTGGTGTCCTACGCGGCGATGCAGGACCCGAGCCGTCCGCTGCTGTGCAGCGTGCTGCTGAATTTCGGGGAGGGGAAGGTGAGCGCGGTGGCGACGGACAGCCGCCGCCTGGCGCTGGTGGAGCAGGAGCTGGAGGGGGCGGAGGAGGCGTCGCTGGTGGTCCCGCTGAAGGCGGTGAACGAGCTGCAGCGGACGCTCGGCGACGAGGGCGAGGTGACGATCGAGGCCGGGGACAAGCTGGCGGCGTTCTCGTTCGGGGACGTGTTGCTGGTGACGAAGCTGCTGGAAGGGAAGTACCCGAACTACCGCCAGGTGATCCCCCAGGGGACGACGGTGCGCGCGACGATGGAACGCGAGACGCTCCAGAACGCGGTGCGGCGGACGTCGCAGCTGGTCATCGACCGGATCGCCGGCATCCGGCTGAATTTCTCGCCGAACCTGCTGGAGGTGGTGGCCGCCGACGCGGAAATCGGGGAAGGGCGCGAGACGATGGACATCAAGTACGACGGGCCGGAGATGTCGATTTCGTTCAATCCGGAGTTCCTGACGCAGCCGCTGAAGGCGCTGACGACGGACGAGGTGTATCTGGACATGGCGGACGAGCTGAGCGCCGGGACGTTCCGGTCGACGGTGAATTTCGTTTATGTTTTGATGCCGATTCGGTTGTCGTGACGCGGGGTCGGGGGGGGCGCGGTCCGGCAGGTGGGATGCCTGGGATGGATGGGATGGGTGGGATGAAAAGGAGGGGGCCACGTGTCCCCGGAGGGGGGCGTCAGCGGGGGGCGGTGAAGGCTTCGACTAGTTTGGCGTAGGTGAGGGGTTTGCTGAGGACGCCGGTGAAGAGGGCGTGGCGGGGGTCGGCGCGGAATTCGGTGTCGGCCGTCACGGCAAAGACCGGAAGGCGGGCGAAGCGGGGGTCGGCCCGCAGTTTTTCGGCGAATTCGAGGCCGTTCACGTTCGGCATCCACAGGTCCGAGAAGACGAAGTCGTGGGGATGGCCCGATTCCAGGTCGGCGGCGAGTTTCGCCAGGGCTTCTTCGCCGTCGGGGGCTTGGTCGACGGCGGCGACGCCGGCTTTCTTCAGGAGGGCCGTCAGGACCGCCCGGTTGACGGGGGAATCGTCGACGACGAGGACGTGTTCCGGGTGTTTCATGCATGCCCCGGCCGGGTCCGGTTCCGCCGCCGTTTTTTCGGCGCCGGTTTCGACGCCGGGAATGCGGGCCTTGAAGGTCGAGCCTTTGCCGGGTTCGCTTTCGACGGAGAGTCCGCCGCCCATCATTTCGACGAGCCGCCGGCAGATGGAGAGTCCCATGCCGCCGCCGACGAGCCGGGCGGCCGTGTGGCTCGGGTCTTCGACCTGCACGAAGGGGTCGAAGATGTGCGCCTGCATGTCGGGGGAGATGCCGCAGCCGGTGTCGGAAACGGCGAGTTCGAGGTCGTTCCCGGCGTAGGAGGCGGAGACGGCGACGGTCCCCCGGTCGGTGAACTTGACGGCGTTCCCGACGAGGTTGAAGAGGATTTGGCGGAAGCGGTGGCCGTCCAGAAGGACCGTCGGGACGTCCGCGGTGCGATTCTCGAGAGCGATTCCCTTCGCGCCGGCGGAGAGGCGGAAGGAGGCGAACACTTCGTCCATCAGGCGGGACAGCCGGATGGGTTCCGGGTGCAGCGGCACCCTGTCGGCGCCGATTTTCGAGAGGTCGAGGACGTCGTTGACGAGCTGCAGGAGCATGGTGCCGCTGGCGTGGATGGCGTCGAGGGCTTCGTCGCGCTCGACCGGGCTCTCGAGGCCGCGGCGGAGCAGTTCGGAATAGCCGAGGATCGCGTTGAGGGGCGTGCGGATGTCGTGGCTCACGATGCTGAAGAACATGCTGCGGGCCTTTTCGGCGGCGCGGGCGCGGTCCAGCGCTTCTTCGAGTTCGGCGGCGTGCCGCGTGGCCTGCTCGTCCTGGATGACGAACACGTTGAACAAGCAGTTGCAGACGAGGCAGGCGAGGGAGGTGACCGGCGTGAGCGGCCAGACGATCTGGAGGACGATGGACAGCGCGATGGTGACGGAGAAGAAGAACACCATCAGACTGCGCCTGCGGGCGGAACCGCTGTCGCGGAGGAGCTTCGAGAGCACGAAGGCCGCCGTCAGGGCGTGGTAGGCCACCAGAAGCGCAATGGCCGGATTGCGCACGGGGCCGGTGACGTATTGGCCCTGCGCGTCGATGTGGAAGAAGCAGCCGTTGGAGAAATTGGCCGCCAGCAGCGCGAGGTTGGCGGCCAGAATCGCAAGTCCGGAGCCGCCGAGGATGCGCTTCGGCCACTTGCCGAGGTCGAGATAGACGGCGACATAACGGCTCCAGGCGAAGACGAACGCGACCAGCGAGAGGAAGAACAGGATGGTGTCGGCGTAGAGGCAGCGCGTCCAGCCGAGCCCCGCGAAGACGCCCCACGCCCCGTCCGCCACGTAGTAGAAGAGGACGCCCAGCAGGAAGACGCGGTAGCTCCTCCCGCGCTCGGTCTTCACCCCCCGTCCGGCGAGGAAGGAGAAGTTGACGACCAGGTGGATGGCGATCGCCACCAGCGAAAAGACGGAATAGGAGTAGCCTTGCATCGCGTCTCCGGATCAATCCAGGGCGGCGCGGCGGTCCGGCGTTGGATTCGATGTGGGCATTTTCTCTCGCCTCGTTGGGGGCGAATGTAGCATTCGCGGGGGGGAGAGGCAATGGGGAATTTGCGGGGGGGGCGCGCCCGGCCGGTGGGATGGATGGGAAGCGGGAGGGGTTTCCACACAATGGAAACGTGTTTCGGAAATTTTTCCACACAATGGAGTCGTCAAAGAAAGACCATCACATTTATTCCGGTCGCGGACGGATGAGGTAATTCCATTCCGGGTGGAACGGGTGTCGGAGGATGCGGATGGTTTCGAACGCTTTTTCGACCTCTTCGCCCAAGGTGTAGGTTTTCGTGTTCGCTTCGGCCGTGACGGTCAGACCCGTCTTCGTCCGGGTGTTGCCGATGAGGGCGACGATGGTTTCCAGACTTTCCAGCGGCCTCCCGCGCCAGTTCATGCTGATGTGGGAGAACAGGCGGTGTTCGATTTTGTTCCACTTGCTCGTTCCCGGCGGAAAATGGCTCACGTAGATGTCGAGGCCGGCATCGTCCGCGAACTCCTGCAACGCCACTTTCCAGAGCCTGCAGCGGATGCCGTTGCTGCCGCCGCCGTCCGCCGTGATGAACAGCGCCTTGGCGCCGGCGTGGGTTTCTTGCCCCATGCACTTCCACCACCGCCGGATGCTGTCCACCGCGAAGCGAGCCGTGTCGTGGCTGATGCCGACGCTCACGAATCCCTTGTTTTCCGTCACGTCGTACACCCCGTACGGGGCGGTTTTCTCGTGCCCGTGGGAGAAGTCGTACACCTCCGTTTTCGGGCCTTCCCCTTTTGGATGCCATTCGCGGCCTCCGTTCGAGAAGTTCCCGATGAGTTCCTTCTTCTTGGCGTCCACCGAAATCACGGGACACCCCGCTTCCTGGAACTTCTCCGTGACGTCCGCGATGTGTTCGAACTGCGCGTCGCGGTCGGGATCGTCGCCTTCCTCGTGGGAACGCTTGCACGACTGGATTGTGTAGCCCGCTTCCTTCAGCAGGCTCCGCACCGTCTCGTGGCTTGCCGGAACCCCTTGGGCGGCCATTTCTTCCGACAGGCGGCGGAGGCTTTTCGTCGTCCAGCGCAGGTTCGACATCGGGTCGCCGCGCACGTGCGGTTCAATCAAGCTGTCCAGGATTTTCATTTGCCTCTCGCGCAGAGCCGGGTCCACCTTCCTGCCGCTCCCCTTTCGGCGGACGCCCTTCCCGGAGGGTCGTTTCCCGGCGGTCTCCTTCGCTTTTTCCAATTCGTCCATTCCCCGCGCGATAGCTTGGCGGGACAGTCCGCTCAGTCGGGACATGGCCTGGATGCCGCCGTGCCCGTAAACTTTCGCGGCATTTGCCGCCGTGAGGCGAAGCGCCCGCTCGTCGAGGGTTGCGCGTGCCGTTTTCCAGTATTCGATGGTTTGCAGGGGAGAAGTGGCGTTCATGGGTGTCCCTTTGTTCAATACCTGGGATTCTGCCGCATCCCGCCTTCGTTTTGCAAGATAAATGTTATGTTTTTTATTTGACGTTTACATTGTGTGGAAAAACCCCGGAAACATGGTTCCATTGTGTGGAACTTTTTGCGGCGAAAGGAAATGGGGTTATGGTTCCGCCGTGAGGAGGAGGGAGCGGAGGGGAGTGGGAAGGGCGGCGAGGAGGTCGCGGAGGATGGGGGCGGGGGGGAGGGGCGCGGGCGAGGCCAGCCATTCGGCGATGACCAGAAGCATCCCGCCGTAGTAGTGGCGGAGGACGGGCGCGAGGCCGACGGGCATGTCGCGGCCGGTGCGCATGCGGATGTACACGGGGGTGCTCCGGCAGGCGTGTTCCAGGAAGGTCGCCGCGAAGCTCTCGGGGCCGATCATGTCGCGGAAGGCCCCGAGAAACATCCGGCGGTCGCGCCGAAAGCGCCGGATGGCGCGGCGGAGCATGTCCCCGTAGGTCGGGAGCGGGCCGCCGGCAAGGGCCGCGCGGATGGCGGCGAGGTCTTCTTCGGCGTAGTAGCGGATCACGAGGTCGTATTTGCTCTTCCAGCGGTTGTAGAAGGTGCGCGTGGAGTGGCCCGCCGCGCGGGAGATGCCCCGGACGGTGAGTTTCTCGAAGGGGGTTTGCCCGGCCAGCCGCCGCAGGGCGTCCTCGAAGGCGGCGCGGACGGCGTCGCCGCGGGCGGCGGGGGCGGAGGGCGGGGAGTTCGGGGCTTTGCGTTTCATGCGGTGAGGCTACCGCGCCGTGCGGGCCGCGTCGAGCGCCATCTTCACACTTTTGCAAATGTGTGAATTGACGGGGACGGCGGCGGGCGGGTAGAGTCGTGTCCGGATGCGGATTCCGGCCGCGCCCCTTTCCGGGCGCCGCCGCCCGCCAGAACCACCCCCAACCCAAGGATTCCCCATGGACGTGAAAGAAACCATCGCCAACCTCCAGTTCATCGCCACCCACCTCGCGCACCAGGCCGACGGGCACTTCGTGCAGTCGCGCGTGTTCGCGGCCAAGGGGTTTTCCAAGCTCGCCGAGAAGTACGCCGGACACGCCGCCGAAGAGCGCGGCTGGGTCGGGAAGTGCATCGACCGCATCCTCGACCTCGGCGGAGAAGTGAAGCTGGAAGCCGCGCCCGCCGGAGAGGTCCTCTCCGACCCCGTCGCCTGGGTCAAGCACGACCTGCAGGTTTCCAAGGACGGTCTGGCCTGGCTCGCGAATGCCGTTGAAGCCGCCCGCGCCGACTACGCCACGTTCGACCTCCTCCGCGCCTACTACCTCGACGAGGAGGAAGACCTCCGCTGGGGCGAAGCCCAGCTTGAACTCATCGACTGCATCGGCGTCCAGAACTGGCTGCTCCGCCAGCTTTGAGCCCGGAACGGAAGGAACACCGCCATGAAAATCATTCCCGTCCGCTTCACCGAAAACGGCTTCATGACCCAGCCCTTCGCCCTTGGCGGCGAGGGGGCGGAGGGGCTCGACCCCGCCGTCAAGTACCGCTCCTGCCTCCAGAACTGGGTGATCGACACTGGGAGCGAGGTCATCCTCGTCGACACCGGCCTGCCCGCCGAATTCCCGGACTCCGCGCCGACGCCCGACGCGACGATTTACGTCGGCTCGAAGATCAAGACCTACCTCGAAGCCCTCGCCGACCTCGGCTACAAGCCCGAACAGGTGTCGAAAATCCTGATCACCCACAAGCACGCCGACCACACGGGCGAACTGCGCGCCTTTCCCAACGCGCAAATCATCTGCACCGCCGCCGAGGCCGAGGCGGACGAAATCAAGCCGTACCACCCGACCGTCGCGGCGTTCGCCGACGGGCCCTACCACGAGTTCCCGGCGTCGCAGATTGTCGCCCCCGGCGTCCGCTACCTGCCCGCGCGCGGCCACACGACCGGCAACGCCCTCGTCGTCGTCGAGTCGGACGGCCTTTACTGGATGATCCACGGCGACGTCACCTACACCGACGTGGCGCTCTACGCCAACAAACTCTCCGTCGTGTACGAAGACCTCGCCGCCGCGCGCGAAACCCTCGACCGGTGCCGCGCCTTCTGCGCCGCGCGGCCGACCGTCTGGCTCGGCACCCACACGCCCGAGGCCCTCGAAAACCTCGAAGCGCGCCGCGTCGTGGACCTCGCAAACCCGCCCGCCGTCATTCCGCCCGGCGAAATCGTCTTCAAGACACCCACCGGCAAATACGTCTGCTCGGTCTGCGGCTACGTCTACGACCCGGCCGAACACGACGGCGTCGCCTTCGAAGACCTTCCCGCCGACTGGCGCTGCCCCCGCTGCCGCCAGCCCAAGGACAAATACAACCCCGCCTGACGCCCTGCGCCAGCGCTTCGGCAAACGGGTTTTCCACACCATGGAAAACCCGTTTCCATTGCGTGGAAAAACCGCCGGCACCGGTCTTGTGGATTCCCTCCTCCCGCATCCCTCCCGCAATCTTGTCCCCCTTTGTCTTGTTTGTCTTTTTCACCCCTCCCGCCTTCCATCCGTTTCCCCGCGGGTGGGACGCCCGCGCTCCCAGTGCTTTCCCGGCTCCCTCCCGTTTCCCTTCCGCTACCTTTCCTCTGTGCCCTTTGTGGCCTTTGTGGCGGAAAATCCTCCCTCTCTTCCCGCCCCGGCGGAGGGGATGACCACCTTGCCGGGACTGCCCCGGCGGGACTTCGCCCCGGGGGCGGTCAGGCGAACCAGTCGGGTTTGGTGATTTTGCCGAAGAGGTCGCGGACGAAGAGGGATTTGACCTGGGTATTGGCCCGGCGGACGATGTCCTTTTTCGCCTGTTCCTTGTTCACGTAGGGTTCCTCGCGGAGCTGGAAGTCCCCGAGGGGCTTGACGGGGCTGCCGGCGTTGAGTTCGCGGGAGAGGAGCTGCTTCTGGACGGACCGCTTGGAGAAGTCGGCGGCGGAGACGACCTTGTCTTCGGAGTTGAGCTTGATGGCGTGGATGATGGCTTCGTCGAGGCGTTTCATGGCCGATTCCACGGCTTCGGGGGGGAGGCGCCCGGCGAGGTCGGCGCGGTAGGCGTCGCGCTTTTCGCCGGAGCGGAGGTCCAGCAGGTGCCGGTAGAGGTCTTCGTCGATGAAGTCCGGCAGCGACGCGCCGTGCATGCCGATCGCCCGCCGCGCGGCGAAGTGGAGTTCGCCCGCCCGGAATTTGGAGGTGTCGATGACGAGGGTCCCGTCCGGGCCTCCCTGCACGCCGGGATCGCTGTTGAGGCGCTGGCGGATCTGGTTCTGCAGCTTCTTGGGGTATTTCGAGACGATGTACTCGCATCCTTCGCGGAAGTTCTCGGCGGCCTTGGCGTCGAGGACGTAGGTGCGCAGTCCCGTGCGGTAGGCGGGGAAGCACATGTCGTTGTCGATGCCCTTGACGGTGACGGTGAAGTCGCCCGGCGGGTTTGCGGTGCGCCTGACGTCGATCATGTAGTTGCCCGCGTGGCGGTCGCCCTGCCCGGTGACGAGGTCGAGCCACTCGAGGCGGTTTATGCCGCGCAGGAGGCCGCCGACGACCTTGGCGTGCTGGTCGTCGGGGAGGGACGCCACCTCTTCGGCGGAGAGGCTCCCCGCCGGGGGCTCGGCGCCGCGGGCGAACTGGGTGGCCGGCAGTCCGGGGGCTTTTTCCATGAACAGGCCGTAGTCGCCGCCGTGCATCCCGACGGAGCACTTGGGGACCACGTCGCCCAGCCCCAGGAGGTTGGCGGCGGTCTGGGTCGCGAGGTTCAGCTGGGCGACCTGCTGGGCGGGGGCGTAGTCTTTGGAGAGGGTGAGGGTCTCCATGCCCTGGCGGCCGAGGGCTTCGGGCTTGAATACGCGCTGGGAGCCGTCGGCATAGGTGACGAGCTTGACGGTGTTGGCCTGCCCGGCGCCGAGGGTCTTGGACGAGGCGAGGCGCGAATCGTCGAGCATGGGATCCACGTCCGCGTCCGACATGCCGTGGACGCGCGCCTCGACGAGCGACGTGAAGGCGAGCTTGCCTTCCGCGAGCGCGCGGGCGCTGCCGGTGGAGAGGAACTGCTCGGGCGTCATCTTTTTGCGCACGGTCTTGACCATCTGGAAAAAGTGCGCGACCTGCGTCTTGAGCGTGCGGGTCTTGGGATGGAAGAAAATCTCCAGCTCCTTCCACGCCGCGTCCCTCATCCAGTTGCCGTAGTTGAACTTGAGGCTCGAGATGCCGAGCTTGAGGTCGTCGGTGTCGAGGGCGGCGTAGCGCTGCGCCAGATTCAGGATTTCCTGGCGTTTCTCCTGCGATTGGGGGTCCTCCAGGTATTCGAGGGCGGCCCTGCCGATGGCGCGCCGCAGCTGTACGGCCTGGCAGAGCGTGGGGGAGACGTTCAACACGGTTCCCATGTTCTCCTTGGCAAAGAGGGGGAACCGCTCCCGCATCCCCAGGCTCTGTCCCACGAATTGCCGCAGCATGGCGCCGCCGATGTTCTTGCGCGCGTCCGCGAGCAGCTTTTCCGCGCCGTCCGCCAGCCCGGCGAGGCGCGAGAGAAAACCGCGGTCAGGAATCACGCGCCCGCCGTCCGGCGTGGGGAACCCCTCCTTGGCGGCCCGGGCGATCGTCTTGCGGGCCTCCTGCAACTCCACCGCGTACGCCGTGTATTCTTCGCTCGACAGCGACGCGCCGGGGCGCGACGCGAAACTTTCCAGCCGGTCCGCCAGCGGCTGCAGCGCCGCCTTCATCCGTTCGATGGCCGCCTCGTTGCCGTGCATCGACAGCGCCTGCCGCGGCAGCAGCGACACGAGCCGCGCGTCCAGACGCTCCGCGGCGTCGGGGTCGTCCAGCGCGTCCGCGAGCTGCATGGCCAGCGAAACGATCTCCGTCTGGCGCCGGTCGCACTGGAGGGCCAGCTCCAGCACCGTGTCGCAGGCGGCGCCCACGGCCTCCGGCCGTTCGGCGAGCGCGTGCAGCCGTTCCGAAAGCGCCCCCTGGGCGTCGATGGCGGCCCGTATCGCCTTGGCCGCGGCGGATTTCGTCCACGAAAACACGCCTTTGGCGTCGGTGGTGAAGGCCTCCGCGATCTGGCGCCCCGTGAACCCCGCGATGGCCTTCATCGTCTTCTGCGCCTTGTCGGCGGCGGCGGAGAGAGCCTTCCGCTCGCCCTTGCCCAGACCGGGAACCTCCGTCACCTTCCGGATGGACTTCGCGTCAACGCTCCCGGCCGACAACTTCGCCGCCTCCAGCAACATCACGTCCAACTTCTGCGCGAGCGTCCGCGCATTGGGCGGATTGGCCTGTACATTCCCCGGCTGCCCCTGGGGCTGGCCCCCTGGAACAATCACCGGCGGATTGGCGTGGTTCTCCACGCCCCCGACATGGGGAGGATTGACACCCGGAATGCGGTTGCCCGCCGATACAAAACCTGAATGACCACTCATTGTTGCACTCCATTTCCTCCCTGTCTACACGCCACGTCGCAAAAAGTTACGCCCCTCCGCTCCTTCCCCGCAAGCGCAAACCCATTTTTCCCCCCGGCCCATCCGCCGGTCCACCCGCAAACTCCAAGTTTTCCAACGAGCGGAAAATGTTTTTCGCGGAAGGGAAGTGGGAGGGAAGCGGGAGAAAAGAATCCACAAGAACATCCCAAACCCCCACCCAGGGCCGCATCTGGAAGCCGCCGCGCCGAAATCCCCGCGCTGCCCGTCCAGAAGCTTCCGCGCCACTTCCGGGGGTGCGGCATCCTGCCGCGCCGGGGGAGAATGGGCGGCCCAAAGGCCGCACCGCATCTTGTCACTTGTCACTTTTCACTTGTCACTGCGCCCAAAGGGCGCTGCGGCATCCTGCCGCGCCGGGCGACTGGCGGGCGGAAGAATGTCCCACGCAAAGTCCGCCAAGTCCGCCAAGGGAGTGCGAGGAGCGCGGGAGGGAAGAACTCACGCGGAGACGCGGAGGCGCGGAGGGCTTGGAGGGGGGGCGCCCTGCGGGCGCAGTGAAAAGTGACGAGTGACGAGTGACAAGTTTGCGGTGCGCCCTGCGGGCGGATCATGGCGGGAGGGATGTCGGCATTGAAAACCATGAAAACCGCTCCGCGGACATGGAAACGCGGGAGGGATGCGGATGGACAGTCGGAGCGCGGGCGGCGCGCCGCTTTGCATGCCACGCGGCGAAAGGTTACGCCTAATGACCAGCGGCGTCGCGGTCACTGTGCCGTCCACGGCGACGGTCGCCATCCAGCGGAACTTCACCGGGAAGTCCTTCGGCTCGGTGCAGACGACCGTGACGTCTCCCGTGTCGTTGTTTGCCGAGAGCGTGAACGTCGCCGGCAAATACTTGTCGGAGGCGATGCCGTGCTGCCGGAAGGCGTTTTCCATGTGGCGGCGGGGGCCGAACCGCGTCAATGCGAGGTAGAGGCTGTCCACCTGGCGCGGACGCTTCGCGCCGCCGCAGAGCTCCGTGAGCTTGTCGGCGATGGCGCCGTTCGCCACGGCCCCCGCCGGGCCAATGTCGTTCACGGCGGAGAGCGTCTGCCCGTCAGGGAACTTGAAGGTGAAACGGCAATCGGCGTCCTTCAACACCCTCGGGTGCTTCGTATTGCCGATGCGGTTCGCGTCCGCGTTTCACCAATTGCCCTTCATTTTGCACCACCGCCATTTGGCCATGGTCTGGACGGCCTCGACGCCGTGCTTGTCGAATTCTTCGAGCATGGCGGCGAATTGTTCCCTCGTGCCTTTCTTGACGTTGAATTGCCAAGGCAGCCCGTGGACGTGCCATTCCATGAGGAGTTGCAGGTTCCCATGACCGTCGGATTCATCGCACCAAGCCTGGAGAAGGGCGGTTGGCCCATGGGGTGCCGCGATGAGGTAATCGTCCTTTTTCATTTCGGCCAGATGGGGGATGGCGTCGGGAATGCTGTCGTAATGGACCAGATTCCCGGACGACTGGAAGTGGATGGATACAGCCATGCCCCTGTCCATTTTCATCCAATTCCATTCCCCGGCGTGGAACGTGTAGCGCAAGACGGACAAGTCTCCGTCCAAGGCGATGAGGAGATTGCTCCTGAAATGTTCCCAATAAATGCCGGAAGGAAGGCAGCACCAAAGGTGATTTTCGCCCGTTTTCGCATCCCGGACCATGTGGCGGATACCGATGGCGTCGAAACAATCGGCGAACATGCGCTCGTTGTTCTTTTGGGTCAGAACGTAGTCGATGCTGTCGAGGATGCGCTTGAGGGCTTTGCGGCTCGGGAGTTTGACGGGCGTCAGCTCTCCCTTCAAATGCCGCCGGTAGTCGGCGTAAACGACGAATTTGGGATGGATTTTCTTCACCGAACCGTGCAATCCGCCGCCGTGGTGTTCGCATTCCGGGTATTCGGCGGGCGGTCGCGGCAACCATTCCCAGCCTTTCTGGTCCCCGTCGGCTTCGTCTGGTGCCGCATCGTCCTCCGCCGCATCCCGGACAGGTTCGTTTTCATCGGCATTCTCGGGGTCCGGCTGCTCTTCCACCGCCGGTTTGCAAGCGGATTCTTCGGCGGGGCGTGCAACAGTTCGTTCGTCATGCACCGTCGGCTTTTCGCGCGCGTCCCCGATGAAGGTTCCGAACAGGAACGCATTCCCGTGGACCATGTCGCCAGTGCGGGGCACGTAATGCCCCTCGACCCGGTTGGCCGCCACCAAAAGCGTCCAGGGAAAGGAAGCGGGACTGTCCATCGGACCGGACCAGAGGTGAAGCCGATAGCATTTCTCGCCGCAAATGGTCATGGTTTCGCAATTCTCGACGATGGCGGCGAATTCCGCCCGCGCGGACTCTGCGGAATCGTCGCCCGGATTCAGCATCCGCGCCTCGGTCATGTACATGTCCACGTGGTCGATGGTGGGGTCGTTTTTCTCCTTGCGCATCCTTTCCACCGGGTTGCCATCGAAGAAACGGATGGTTCCCTTGTCGTTGTTGCACACCAGCCAATCGCCAATGCCGGAAAAGGCCATCTCGAAGCACCCGCCTTCGGAATACTTCGCGAACTCGTCTTCCTGCCAGGCGTTGACGACGGCAAACGGAAGGTCCATGCGGTCTTCGTAGGCAATCGCGGAATGCCAGAGCATCTCCCCGTCGGGTCGGAAAAACTTGCGGACGCGAAAGATGTTCTCGCGCAAACACCAAGGCTCGCTCCACAACAGCATGTGGAACATGACCACCTCCAGCCCCGTTTCCTTGCGTTCAAGCTGGTAAAGAAACAGGAGTTCCTTCGA
>Ga0265298_10007981_pt1 | contig 12764 bp, 10 predicted proteins | sample AusTroGonzalo_MG_3_FD_193486 | JGI IMG/M metagenome (GOLD analysis project Ga0265298, IMG submission 193486) | Bovine rumen microbial communities from tropical cattle in Woodstock, Queensland, Australia - Gonzalo_01 | ecosystem: Host-associated > Mammals > Digestive system > Stomach > Rumen ... | reverse complement strand
AGAGCAGGGTCTTGACGTAAGCGTTCTCGGAAGCGAGGTCAGATCCGAGCATATCGCGGATAAGGAAGGCAGATGTATCATCTGCGGCAAGCCCGCAAAGCCCGCAATCGTTGCCAGAACATACTGACTGCGCCGGCTTATTAATCGAATATTATAAATCCTCAAAGACTGACATTCTTTCAAATGTCTTCGGATTCTTTGGGATTAAAGACTGTATATGCGGTTCTGCTGATTGCCGCCGCGGCTGCGGCAGTCTGTACCGCCGGCTGCATAACCGACTGTACTTTCGGAAATCCCGTATATGACGGTTCAAATCTGATTGTAATCTTGGAGAATGCCGGTGCCCAAAAGAATGCGTCCGTTCAGATTACAATCTACAGTCTGGATAATTTCAGGCAGGTTGAGTATGACACTCTTGTCTCGACCGTTGTGTTAAGAAACGGCATCAACGAGTTTTCTCTGCCCGTTAAGTTGAAAGACGGCAGGTACAAGCTTTATTTATATGTCCTCGAGAACGGCAGAAGACACAGCGCGCAGATAAGGGATATCGCGGTTAACAACGGCATAAAAAGTGCCGGTGCAGACAATACCCGTGCAGATAATATCGCCGCAGACAATGTCGGCGCAAACAATACCGGTGCAGACAATACGGGCACGGTATAGGTATATTCAAAGCGGATATAAAAAAAGATAAAATTACTCTCTCTTTTCGGTGAATTATGGTCGGATATCTCAGAAAGGAACTGCTGGGTGCGGCTTTGGGGGATGAGCCGTGCGATATCGTATTCAGGAACGCCAACGTCTTCAATCCGTTCTCGTGCACGTGGGAGCTATGCGATTTCGGCGTTAAAGACGGCATTGTTGTCGGTAAGGGCGATTATAAGGGAGAAGAGGAGACGGACCTCGGCGGCGCCAAAGTGATTCCTGGTCTTATCGAGGCGCATGTTCATATCGAAAGTTCACTGCTAACACCCGCCGAATACGGGCGTGTTATTCTTAAATGCGGCGTTACAACGGTTATTGCCGATCCTCACGAGATTGCAAACGTCTGCGGCAAGAAAGGCATAGAGTATATGATCTCCGAAGCCGAGAAGACAGCGGCGGATATATTTTTCATGCTTCCTTCCTGCGTCCCCGCTACTGCGTTTGACAAGGCGGGCGCGGTCTTGAACGCCGATGATCTGAAGGAGCTCTATGATTCGTATAATGTCGCAGACCGCGGTGAGAAATCATCATCCCGCGGCGGCATCATCGGACTCGGCGAGATGATGAATTATCCCGGGGTTATCGGCGGCGACGAAGAGGTATTCCGAAAGCTGGCTCTCTGCGATATTCGCGACGGACACTGCCCGCATCTTTCGGGGAAAGTCCTCAATGCCTATGTAATGCAGGGTATAGGGAGCGACCACGAGTCCACGTCGTATGAGGAGGGTTATGAGAAGTTGAACAGCGGCATGCACATCCTTATCCGCGACAGCACCGCGGAGGACGGCTCGGGGCTGATCTCGCTTGTAAACCCCTATACGGCTTCGAGATGCATGTTTGCGACCGATGACCGCCATGTCGATTTTCTCTGCAGTGACGGCAGTATAGACGACTGCATACGAAATGCGATTGCACGCGGTCTTGCTCCGGATCTTGCCTACAGGATTGCGACGCTTTCGGCGGCGGAGTATTTCGGTCTCCATGACCGCGGTGCGCTTGTCGCCGGTAGGCTCGCCGATTTCTGTATAATAGATGAGTCTTCGCCGGAGAAGTTCTGGGTTGTAAAGACCTACAAACGCGGTATCGATACCGCAAAATTCGCTGATACACCGGTAAAGCCCGCCGTTTTGGACTCGGTCTTCGATATGCCGGAAATCAGCGTGTCCGACATTGCGCTTCCGAAGAGAAACGGCACTGCGCACGTTATCGGCATCGTGAAAGGGCAGATTATCACCGAAAATCTTCGGATGAATATCGATTCGGCGCAGATTCCCGATATGCGGGAAGGTATCATCAAATGTGTTGTCTGCGGGCGGTACGGCACCGGCAAAATCGGAGTAGGGCTCGTTAAGGGTCTGGGTCTGGCAAAAGGCGCCATTGCCGTCTCGGTTTCGCACGATTCGCATAATGTGATTGCCGCAGGGTGCAGCGATGAGGAGATAGTCCGCGCTCTGAATCTGATTCGCGAGAACCGCGGCGGCATATCCTGTGTCTGCGGCGATGACGAGTGTGTTCTTCCGCTGTCCTGCGGCGCTCTCATGTCATATGATCCCTATGAGAAGGTGAATGAACAATTATGCGGCTTATATGAGGCACTTATAAAGATCTGCGTGCCCGATATAACCGACAGCCCGATTATTCATCTTTCGTTCTTGGCGCTGACCGTGATTCCGTCTCTCAAGATTACCGAACGCGGTCTCTTTGATGTCGAAGCTTTTTCCGATATAAATCTCTTTGAGTGAATTTTCGGGTTCACTGTTTTTTATTATATTCCTGATTTATAGTCGGTTAGTTGCCTGTTTACTTTTCTGTCGGTCTTGTGCACCCTTTTTATATGAGGTTATTGACTGTATCTGTGATTATGCAACCCGTTTTTATAAACCTTCATATGGTTTATTGATATGTTGAAAATATGGTTTAATTCATCTTTGTTCGTATATCATCTAACAATATTATGTGAAAAACGTGATTTTTTGCTTTTTTTTGGTCGTTGTGATCTGCCCTGATGAAATATTGTTCTGATAAGTCGATTTCTGCTTGTATTTCCGCTAAGATGGGGTGGATGGATTGGATCTGTGACGTGTGGCTGTGTGCTGTGCGTGTGTGCGTGTGTGTGTGATGTGGCTTTTTCGCCTGCGGGCGGCAATTCTTGGCAGGTATCCGGGCAGCATATCAATGGCTGATATATCTTTGATTAAAGAGTGACTCATGAAATATCGGGATGGCGATTAATGAGATAACGATCAATGGTTTGCCTGTCGTATCTTGCCGTGCTTCGAAGATTCGGATTGAGGGGGGTTTGCGGTGCCGCGTCGTGATGTCGTTGAAGTCTCGATGCAGTTCTTTTTGGTAGGGTAGATTATTCATGATGTATTTGTCAGGTCGTCGGAGCATACTGTTTGCTTAGTCTCGGTAATGTATGTCTTTGAATGTCTGTTTATGTATGTTTGTCCCATATGTCTGTGTGATGGCAAGACAGTATTTGGGCTTATGTCTTGACGGTTGACGGATGCCTGTTTTTTTCAAATTTTCAGTTTGTTGCTCATCGCGTTTATTATCCTATATAATCCCGTATTATCTCATATTTTACTTCCCGCCTCTATCTCTCCCTTCTTTTTCCCTCTCTTTCTCTTCCTCCTCCTTATCTCCATTTTCCCTCCTCTTTATTTTCTTCTTTTCCGCTTCGGCTCGGTACGTTAATCGGTAGGCGGTTTTGTCTTTCGGCAGCGTTGTATATTCGGATGATTCGGATTATCATGTCGGAATGTCGTGCCGTTGCCGACGTCGATCCCTCTGAAGCTTATCTCTCGCATGTCGCGGTTGTGAGTCAGCCCGTATCTGTTTTCTTTCAAAAAAATCTCAAAAATTCTTTGAATTTTGGCAATCTCTATGTCGGCAATTTGCGTTTTATTTGTCTTTTTGACCTTGATATGGTGTTATTTTCAAGGATTCAAAAAATCTGTAAAAAATCGTCATAAACCATATATTGGTTTATATAACATTGGTGGGCTGTGATCGTTTTCCGACCGCATTTTCCGGTATTCGGCAATATCGTTCCGATACCTTTTCGGCACTTTTCCAATCACCTTTCAATACCGCTCCAATATCGCTCCAGCACCTCTCCAATATCGTTTCAACATATTTTCATTGCCGTTGCAAAATCAATGTCCGAACATTTCAGTCGGATTTCAATGCCGAGGATAGCGTAATAATGCGTGAAATGTCTCAAATGCCGTAAAAAAGGATACTCAACCAATAATCGCCGAATGCCATGTGAGTAGATATGGTTCAGACCCGCGGCGCCTGCGGCGGCTCATTCAGAGAAGCAGATGACCTGCGAAGATACTTAAGAGAAGTATCAGAACGGGCTGGTGAATCAGATAGATTATCAGTGAGTTCTGCCCTAATCGGATGAGCAGGGCGGCAGTCTTCCGCGGCACCCGCGGTGCAAGGGGTACCGAAGCGGAGGCGGAAATGTCTGCGCCGGAAGGGAGATCGGATGGGGGGTTTTCGGACGGCGTCATTGTGAGTTTCCCGGCAATCTCCGGGAATCGACCGCTGCGGCGTATTCCATGCGGGTATAGATAAGCGGCGATTGCGATGCCGATGAGGAAAACGCCGAACCACGGGAGAAGGGGTTCATAGTCTACGGAATAGAAGTAACTCGGCGTTATTCCGAGAGGAATAAGGAGCGGGGCAAGGAACGGCTGAGATATATTGAATTGGATATCGCGGATAAGGAAACCCGCGACAATGACGGCAGCGCCGATAATCAGATTATAACACCCGAAGCGCATGAAGAACGGCGACAGCATTATCGAAAGACCGATGAGGTGAAGGATGCCGAAGACTATCCATCCGTCGCCGATGACGAGGAAAGTGACTATTGATATTCCGATGCCGACAGCAAAGATAAAAAAACCGCGTTTGAGCGATTTAATCCGGCAGTCTTTTTCCGAAAGGCGCTTTTTTGCCCGCTCGTTGCTGATGTATGCCGAAATTCCCGCGACGGCAACGAAGATGATCGCGGTCGTATACCCGAATATCCTCCAGAAGCCCTCCGATACGTTTACCGGCGCTATTACAAAGTAATTCAGGTCAAAGAGAAGATGAAACCAGACCATCATGACAATGGCAATGCCGCGGAGAAGATCTATCTCAAAGTATCGTGAGGGTGCAGGCGATATCTCATCGGCATCGGTTTGCATACAGTATCTTGGATCTTATCCGTATTTGCATATTGCATTTGCATTCGAAAGCACACCATCCGAAAGCACACTATATAATATTGTTAATTCAAATCTGCTATTATGAGCGAAGGTGCGGACGAACACATAATAGAGGCAGTCGGAAGAGCGAGAATTACAATCCGAGACGGCAAAGTGGTCTCGGTGGAGCCGCCGGCAATAAAAGGATGCCCGCTTGCTAAGCGATTCATGTATCCGGTCTCGGATATGACAGCGGATGAGATAAAAAAGAACATCGAGAGAAGAATCGCCGATTTCGGCATGTGCACGCCGCAGCGTAAAGTTCTCTCGGATGACGACTTTGTGCTCTTCGGAGCCTCGGAACTTCTAAACTCAGCATTGGCGGCGGGAATCATCGACTGCGCAGTTCTCGCCTGCGACGGCGCCGGAACGGTAGTTGCCGCAAACCCAAGATTGATTCAGGGCATCGGCGGAAAAATATCGGGAATCGTGAAGACAACCGCATATCCCGAGGTAATTGCGAGGATTGAAGCCAACGGCGGTCATGTCGTCTTCTCCGACGGCAGACTCGACGCCTTCCGGGGATGCCGTAAGGCATATGAACTCGGTTACGGGAAGGTCGCCGTGACGGTTGCGCTTGTCGACGATGCCGAAAAGATTCGTGCGGCATATCCGGACGCGGTCATAATCTGTGTTCATACAACTGGACACGGCAGGGAAAATGCCGAAAAACTCGCGGAAACATGCGATCTTATATTTGCCTGCGCATCGGCGACAATCCGCGATGTCGCGGGCAGCAGGGCGCTGGTTCAGGGCGGCACCGGAGTGCCCGTCTTTGCCATGACACAGAAGGGTAAGGATATAATCCTTGAAAAGATTCGGACTACAAAGATGCAGGTCATGATAAAGGGAAACAAACTCCCAATGAATCTCGGCAGCGAACCCGAACCGCTTATCTGACGACCCCAAAATCTCGACGGAATTCAACGCAAATCAGGTTATTTACAACATTCACGGCAAAAGATAATAGTTTACGGAGTCAATATAATAGGCATGGAAGCGTCACGTGAGATTGAACTCAAGGGACATATCATAGATTCGGGTCTTATCACCCGCGTTTATGATAAGGTCTATGACATGAGCGGCAATGTCGAAGTAACCCAATTCGACATAGGGAAGCAGAAGACGGATCCGAGCTACGCGAGGCTGATTATCAGCGCCGAAAGCGAAGCGGAACTGGACAATATATTAAGCGAACTTCACCGCCTCGGAGCCTCCGTTCCGGAAGTCGAGAATGTTACTCTCGAAACGGCGGAAGGCGACAGAATTTTACCTCACGGCTTCTATTCAACCACACATCATCCTACGTTCATAAAATACGACGATAACTGGATTACGGTCGAAAATATCGAGATGGACTGTCATATCGTCGTCGACGAGAAAGCAAAGCGTGCATTCTGCATTCCGCTTGCGAAGATAAAGAAGGGTGACAGAGTAGTCATCGGCGACCGCGGCGTAAGGATCACGCCTCCCGAGCGTTCCCGTTCGGTGAACGTCTTCGAATTCATGCAGAATACGGTCTCTTCGGAGCGTCCCAGCGAGACCATCATCAAGAAGATTGCCGTTGAGATGAAAGAGATAAAGGCAAGAGGAGGCAAGATTGCCATTGTCGGCGGTCCCGCGATTGTTCATACAAGGGCGGCGCCTTCGCTTGCGGAGATTATCAGAAACGGATACATCGACGTGCTTTTCGCCGGCAACGCACTTGCAACGCACGATATCGAATACAACCTCTACGGAACGTCGCTCGGCATGAACCTCGATACGGGCACGCTTGCTGTCGGCGGTCACAGACACCACATCTCGACCATCAGCGAGGTAATCAGGGCGGGCTCAATCAAGAACGCGGTCGAATGCGGGCTTATCAAGAAGGGTATCATGTATGAATGCGTCAAGAACAATGTCCCGTTCGTTCTTGCAGGCTCGATACGCGATGACGGACCGCTTCCCGATGTCATCACCGATACCATGGTAGCTCAGGATACCATGAGAAAACACCTTCACGGCGTCGATATGGTCATTATGATAGGCACGCTTCTGCATTCGATTGCGGTCGGCAACTGTCTGCCCTCATATGTCAAGACCATCTGCGTGGATATCAACCCCGCTTCCGTCACAAAGCTCAATGACCGCGGTTCCTCGCAGGCAATCGGCGTTGTAAGCGATGCCGGCGCATTCCTGCCGCTTCTTGCGAAGTATCTGCGCGAATAAGCCCGTGAACCGGAATAAATATCCCGAATACCGAGATACCTTTTTTTTGCAAAATCTGCGTAAAAATAATAAAAGAGATTAATGAATAAAAGAGATTAGTGGCATCCGCAGGAGCAGTCGTGACCGTCGTCATGCTCTTTGCAGTTTGCGTCCGTGCATCTTGAGAGTCTGCCTGCGGCAAATTCTTCGGCGGCTTTGTCTGCACTGCCCGTTATTCCGCTGTAGAGTCTGATTCCGTTCGCTTCAATCAGGTTTTTGGCTCCGTTTCCGAGACCGCCGCAGATGAGGGCGTCGATATTCTCTTCTTTGAGGAAGTTGACGATATCCCCGTGACCTCTTCCTCCCGTGTCCTTTACCGTTGACGATATGATTTTGCCGTCGCTAATCTCGTAGATCTTGAATTCTTCCGTCTTTCCGAAGTGCCCGAAGACTTCTCCGTCGCTGAAGGTTACTGCAAGTTTCATTTTACCACCTGATTTTTAAGTTATGTCCCGACATGTATTGAGTGTTGTGCTTTATGCGGTTTTGTCGGTTTTCTGTTTCAAAATATCTTATCTGAAATTTATGTTGCCAAAATGTGTACGGTGTACACATTTCCGGATCCTAAAATGTGTACGGTGTACACATTTTTCTACTTTAATCTCATATGCATTAAATAAGTAATACATAATTAAGTAAAACAAATCCGGGGAAATATGACAGTCACGTCAGGCAGATCATGCAAAAAAATCATCGCGGTAATCGGCGATGCCAAAGTGCCCGCCGGTTCGGAAAAATACGAGCTGGCACGCGAATTGGGGTGTCGGCTTATAGACGAGGGATACCGCGTGATGACGGGGGGAATCGCGGGAGTAATGGAAGGCGTATCAAAAGGGGCAAAGGAGTCGGAGAATTACACATGCGGTTCGACAATCGGCATCCTGCCCGGATTTGACCCGGGTAAAGCCAATCCGTATGTCGATACGCCGATTGCCTGCGGACTTGACATAGCGCGAAACACCATCATAGTAAACTCGGATGCGGTTGTCGCAATCGGCGGAGGTGCGGGGACGCTTTCGGAGATAGCGTTTGCGTGGCAGCTTTACAGGCTCATCATCGGATACCGCATCGAGGGCTGGAGCGGAAAGCTTGCGGATACGCGAATCGACTGGAGGGTCAGATATCCCGAGATCCCCGATGACCGCGTTTACGGTGTGGACAGCGCCGATGAGGTAATTGAGCACTTAAACAGACTTTTGCCGCTTTACAACATCCGTCATACCAGAATACTATAAATCTTAAACGGCGACCGTTCCGATAAAAATGCAATGAATAATAAATGAAATGGATAAAATAAACGGATAAAAAATCGAAATTGAAAAAAATGTAAATATGCCGCCATTCAGTGTGTCAGCGGCATGCAAAACGGCTTTTCTTCCTTAAGGACAAATTCCCATTCGTTCTTGCAGTCGCAGCCTTTTTCGTAAAGCATCTTCAGCATCTCGGTATCGCCCGAGAGTGAATACTCCCTTATGGCGTCGACAATCTCGTAATCGCATTTTCCGCAGTTGTGAGGACCGCGTTTTTTGCCGCCGGCAACAGGGTCGCAGAGGACATGGGTGCCCGCCTCAATCAGCACTTTAAGGACGCTCCACAGATACGGCGGTCTGTAGGCATTCTGTTTCCAGAGTTTCTCGACCTCGGTCATGTTCTGGATATTGCAGAGATTCATCGAGATTATGTCCGAATACGGGATTACGTCCCGAATCGAGCTTTGCATGTCGTTCATTGCCTCAAGTTCGGTGAGATACGGCGGTTTCATCATGAGGTATGTCTTGGTTCCGCATCCGGCATTGCGTGCCTGAGAGACCGCATTTTTGAAATCCTCGAAGGTATGACCTTTATCTATGCATTTTTCGCGGATGAAGTCGTTTGAGGTCTCAAGTCCCATGGCGACGTAAAGCGGCGTCTTTTGCGAGCCATTGTCGATTATTTCTCTGAATCCTTCAAGAATATCGGATTTCACATACTCGGTTCTGGATTCGGCAATAATGGTTTTGCCGCGGAACGCCGCACCGATTGCATCCCGCGCCGCAGGGGGCACTTCGTTTGAATCGAAGAAACTGCCGGAGGTGAATATCTTTATCAGCGGAAATTTCTCGATTTTGTATTCCGAGAGCACATAAGCAAGCTGCCTTTTGATATTCTCCGTGAGTTCGTCGCATGTTACATTGCGGTAGCGCTCGCTTTTGTAACCGCACATTGTGCAGCGGTTCCACGAGCAGCCGCCGGATTTGAAGATAATCGTCAGGCAGTCGATTATTTCTCCGTTGTGAGTCTCTTTTCCCGACCAGCATGCAAGCGGTTTTTCGACTCGGTCGCCGTATTCGGATCTCATTTATGTCAGTATAATTTGATCTGCGATATGAAAACAATTTGCAGGCGGAGACTGCGACAACGCATGCCCCGTCGTCACACATCCCTTCAAAGATCGTGGAAAGAACTGCGAATAGAGAGCAACTCTGAAAATGTCAGAAAGGATATATGTACAAAGATGAAACTGTTAATTATGAAAAGGATTGCTTATGCGTTTATCATCCTTGCTTTTATCGTCTGCGGCGCTCAGGCTTATGTAATAACCTTTGATATGCCGACCGAGATAAATCTGGGAGATTCGCTGGTTTTGGAGGGTACAAGTAATATTCCTCCCGGAAATTCACTGGAGATTGTGCTCTATACACAGGATATGCAGAAGAATAAGATAGGCACATATCCCTTCACGATTCAGACCGACGGCGTCTGGAGAGTTGATATTCCGACTTCCAGGCTTGATGCCGGCAAATACAGACTCGAAGTCAACGATGTAAATAATATCGGTCTCGGTTCGAGTTCAACGAGTTTCAAGCTGTTTAACATTGTCGACCGCAAAAATGAGATTACGGTTACATCTCCCTTAATTCAGGAGTATAACGGCGCTCTCAACGTCGCGGGAAAAAGCACTACACGCGGAAGTTCGGGTATTCAGATTCGCGTAGATGACGAGTACGGCAGTACGGTTTCACCGGAGGAGTGGATTGCCACCGATAAAGAGGGATTATTCGATAAGGATGTGCCGATTACCAAACCCGGCATTTACTATGTCGCTTTCATCGACAATAAAGGACTTATCAGATATCAGGAGTTCGAATCGCGGGTAAAAGCGGCACCCACGGCGGCGGCAACGACAGCGCCGACGGTAAAGCCGACAACGGCGACGCCGAAGACAATAAATTCCCAGACGTTTTCGTCCGCGGGCAGTCCTGCGACCTTTGAGATAAAGACACTCCCGGGAATGCTCAAGGTTTCGACTTCAAACAACTGCGACTGGATCCTCGAATATGTTGACGATTCCGGCAATTTCGGCAGGGTCAACGACCGCACCGGCGACGGCGAAGAATCCTTCTCGATTCCCGTCTCCGGCGGTATCGTCTATGTGAAGGTCTATCCCGCGGATGCAAAAGACAGCGGATATGCCACAATCTTCGTTGACGGCGCTTCGATGGTCACGGTTAACGAGAATGCGGGCAAACTCGTCGACAGCGCAAAGCCTGCGGAGACTCAGTCCGGCAGCATGATGCCGGTTGCTATGCTTTCCGCGTTTGTCGCACTCGGCGTTGCGATGGTTATCCGCCGCAGATAAGCAAAAATGAAATAACAGGGTATTATCATCCGAGATAATATCATCATATTTTTAAGCTAATACGACAACATTATAAGCGCATGTTATGCACGAAATGCCGTGAGCATTCTTCGTGATCATTCGTGAGCCGAGGTAGTCTAGTCCGGAAAGGCGGTGGCCTTGAAAGCCACTGGTGTTTCACCTCAAGAGTTCAAATCTCTTTCTCGGCGCTCAATTTATCGTTTTTTTGTGAATTTAGAAGGTTTTGGTTGTTTTTATCTTGTGGTTACAGCTGTTTGTTCTTGATCTGCACCCGCCGATTCTGAAGAATTACGTGCGGAATGCAATCAATTGAAATGACATATATAATGTTAACATAGATAATTTTATTATCCCGAAATATGTTGCTTATCGGGGTTGGTATGGTATTATGGTAAATCTCACTGCAAAATCTTCAGCCGCGGATATTGCCGCCATGGTTGTAATCATTGCCGCATTCTTTTTACCGCTCGTTTGCGGTATTACGGGTATTGCGCCTGAGGGTGCGAGCGCCGAAGAATCGGCGTCAATGATAGGAATCCTGACGCTTATTCCGCCGGTACTGGCACTCGTACTGGCGTTCCTTACAAGAAACGTCATACTGTCACTCTTTATCGGTGTGCTTTCGGGCACGTGGATAATTTCACTCATGCACGGGGACATCATCGGCGCCGTCGCCGGTGCATTCTTCTCGTCTACGGAATATTTCATCGGCACATTCGCCGACCGCTGGAATGCCGGAATTCTCATGCAGGTTCTTGTAATCGGCGCTCTTATCGCGATTATTACCCGCATGGGCGGAATGCGTGCCATTGCCGAGAGTGTAAAGAAATGGGCAAAAGGTCCCAGAAGCGCACAGCTTACGACTTGGATTATGGGTTTCATCATCTTCTTCGATGATTACGCCAACGCACTTATCATCGGACCCATCATGAGACCGGTCTGCGACAAGTTCCGCATCTCGCGTGAACGCCTCGCATATATCGTCGACTCCACCGCCGCTCCGATTGCCGGAATATTCGTCATATCCACGTGGATTGGAACGGAGCTTGTAAACCTCAACGAAGGTCTCGCAATCGCGGGCATAACGGGCGTCTCGGCTTACAGTCTCTTTATCGACACGATTCCGTATCGCTTCTACAATCTCCTTGCACTCTTCTTTGTCTTCGCATCCGCACTTCTCCTCAGAGAATACGGACCCATGCTTGCCGCCGAAATTCGCGCAAGAAAGACGGGAGAGACGATTCGCGAGGGTTCGGAAATTCCCGACGGGGTAAACAAAGCCGACCCGGTCAAGAATACCGTAAACGACGAATGTGCGGTTCTTGAAACCTCGGAGAAAGCGATTAAAAGCAGCATATGGAATGCCGTCATCCCCATCGGCGTTCTGATTATCTCCGCAGTCATCCTCTTCTACACCAACGGCGCCAACGCCATCATGGCGGGAGACGGTCTTATCTCGGCGGAAGAGTTTGCGACTCTGGGCACTCTGGACGCAATCCGCGATGCATACAGTTCATCCGATGCCAGTATCGTCTTGTTCCAGGCGGCACTCCTTGCCTGTATAGTCGCGGTTGTGATGGGCTTCGCTCAGAAGATCTTCTCGCTCAGGGAAGGTATCGAGACATGGGCGCACGGTATGAGGTCAATGCTCTATGTCTGTATCATTCTCATACTCGCATGGTCGATAGGTTCAATCATCGGCGACCTCGGAACAGCCCATTACCTTATCGGCGCACTCTCGGAGAATCTGCCGATGTGGATTGTGCCGGCGCTTATCTTCATAATCGCGGGTATCATCTCGTTTGCGACGGGAACGGCTTACGGAACGATGGCTATTCTCCTGCCTCTCGTTATTCCGCTTTCGGCGGCAATCTCGGGACACAACAACGGCAATGAGATTG
>Ga0265298_10007980_pt1 | contig 12767 bp, 11 predicted proteins | sample AusTroGonzalo_MG_3_FD_193486 | JGI IMG/M metagenome (GOLD analysis project Ga0265298, IMG submission 193486) | Bovine rumen microbial communities from tropical cattle in Woodstock, Queensland, Australia - Gonzalo_01 | ecosystem: Host-associated > Mammals > Digestive system > Stomach > Rumen ... | reverse complement strand
ACCAAAGTGATGTAGTTGTCAATATCAAACCGGATAGAGTTATAGTCGTTGTAAATCAAGATAGCATCTGGCCAACGCTCATAAGCCATCTCGAAGGCTTTAATGAGCCAGTCATAACCAGTTTTTCCGCCACCACCAAATGATGCTTTAATTAATGGGTTGCCAGGCTGGTGAGTACCCACAGCCTCATTCACCACGTCAATCATAGGCAGCGTGTTATACTTTGCCTTCACATGGTCGTACCAGTTCACATAGGCAGCATAGCGCTCTTTAGGTGTCAGGTCGTTAAGCCAGTTTGGATATTGGGAACCCCACACCAAGGCGTGGAACTTATAGGGGAAGTTGTGGTTTTTGGCATAGTTGAAGGCATTGTCGCAGCCCCAATTAAAGTTACCACGAGTGCCTTCTACCGAGGCCCATTTCGATTCGTTCTCGCAGGTAATCTGGTTCCATAGTTTGTAAAACTGAGGAACGCCGCCACCGGCATCTACATTGTAACTGGTGGTGATATTGCCAAGGAATTTGTTTGGATTGGATGATATCTGAGCGGCAGCAGGCAGTGCACACAGACATGCCGCTAGTATCAAAAAGTTTCGAGTAATTGTTTTTTTCATTGCTATTATTTTAATGTTTCATTATTTCACTCTCAGGTGTGTATGTCCTTCTGGCATAAATGCGGGGAGAGAGACGTTGGGCATGGCAATGCGGCTGGTGAAAGGGGCTATCTCCTCGTCGTCAGGCAGGATATAGTCACCTACGATCTCATAGTGGTTTGTAAAACACGTCTTTCCCCTCTTCAAGTCACTCCTATTGGTATCGTATGCCAGTCGGCCAGCCTTCACGCTCGACTTGATGAGTTTGTTGATGGGTACATTCATATTGAACTTCAGGAAAGCGGGAATATCAATATCACATTTTGAGTGCACAGTAGGGATAGACTCCTTGAACAGCCAGTCATAGAGGAACTGTGGCCGGGTACTGGTGATGTTGTATTGGTATTCAATGATGCTGCCAGACTGAACGTCAGGCACGGTGACGTGCATGACCACGTAGTTACTGTCAATACGTTCTTGAGCAAAGTCCTTGATGTTTACTTTTCTTTTCTCTACTTTTCCCTTTTCATTCTTGCTGAACACTGTGATTTTCAGGTCTGACAGTTCATCATGATTGATTCTGTAATTGTCATCGGCATTGAAACAGGTGATGTCGATGTTGGCGTGCTGGGCACCGTCTGGCTTCATAATCTTGGTGCGGAGTCTGACCTCATATTTGACCAGCGTATTGCCCTCATCAATATCGTTTTTACCGAAATCATCAAGATGCTCTATGCTGACATCCGAGTCAGACTTATTGTAATTGTCTGCTTGATCAGAAATCTGATAGGTCACCTTCATGGTCTTGCACAGGATGATGGCATCGGCATCGACAGCCTTACCCCAGCCGGCAAACTCCCATTCCATGTTCGAAGGCTTGCCGAATTTCTCGTTGGGCAGTTGAGCATTCACCATGCTTCCGCATGCCAAGAATGCTGCTAGTAATAATAATTTCAGTTTAGGTAATTTGGTCATATCAATTATGATTATTAATTTTGCGACTGTGTTTCACACCGTTTTCATCGACATATTGTTCGATGACAATACCACGGTGCTGTTGAGTTTCTGACAGACGACGGCCCGACAGATCGTAAAATTGACCATTGACCATTGACCGTTGACCATTGACCTCCTGTATGCCGGTAGGGTCACACTCCGTAAACTGCCAGGCATCGACGTAGAAGTCGGTAGTAGCAGTGGCTACGAAATAGAGGTTCTTCACACCTTGGAACTTTGTAGCATCGAGTTCAAAAGAGTGGTCTTCCATTTCTGTCGACGAAAACTCGATGGTGGCTATTGTATTTCGGCTTGATGTACCTGTTCGTATATCCATTGTACCTGTTCCCTTGGCACGCAACGTGAATGTTGCAGCACCCGTCGATCCGAAGTCTGTGCTGCGTACGTTGATCCATGAGCCTGCCTTCATCTTCACCTGTATATTCTCAGAAGCATCATTACCCAGTGTGCTGACTTTGGTATTTTTTTTGATGTTGGTAAAGTCTTCATAATCTATGCCGCCACAACTGGCCATGGTCTCGGCTTGCTGTAATTCATAGGGATTCAGGTTCTTGATGGCACTGACACCAGTGAGATTCGGCGTAACTTTGCTGATGGTTGCCGCCTCCTCGTTGACAGTTACCTTATTGACACAGATGGAACGGAATACACTGCAATCATTGCCAATGATACCGGCATTCTGCCATTTCTGCATCAGGGGAGCCCCATGATAGATGTGATAGTATTGGCCCTGGAATTTCTGCAGGTGCGAGTGGTTGTTGTTGGTACCCATGCCGGGATGGGGGCCGTAGACGCCTTTATATACCCAGGAATCAGGATTCATGGGGTCATCGCTGACCATATAGCACATGGTACATTTGTCGGGAGTGGCGGCTGTGGTGGGATGCTCACTCTTGTAAGCGTTCCAGTCGGCTGTTGTGCGGTCTGCCCAGTTCGAGCAGTAGGTATAGACATATTTGCCGCCAATGACGTTCAACTCGTTAGCCTCGAAATGATAGGGAGCAGGTATTTTGACGGCCTCACCATCTAGAACAAGCATCGACCCCTTTAATTTTACGATACGTGCAGCCTCTGGCATGATTCTGCTAGGACCTAGTCCACCAAAAGCAATCCAGCCTGTTCCGTTATCATCAATGACTACGCCTGGATCGAAATTAGCATTTGTACCCTGTGAATTGGCACCTGGTGTGTCGTAATGGATCATCAACCCGCTGCTCAGTGTTTCCCAAGGACCGATAGGAGAATAGGCTTTCAGTGCGCCAACGCCATGACTGCTGTTGCAGAAATAGAGGAAGAACTCATCCTTCTTTGTACGTTTGGCTGTGTGCCACGTCACGGATGGTGCCCATGAGACGCCGAAGCCTTTGTACCATACGTTAGGAGTCCATGAAGAACAGATTTTGGCTGCATCGATGGTGCCATGGAAGGTCCAGTTCACCATATCGTCTGTAGAGAAGACCACTATCGACTTGATGTTGCCATACGTATTCTCGCCTTTCTTGCCATTGGCAACAAACTCTTGGTGGTCGTTAGAGCCATAGACATAGAGTCGCCCGTTGTACTCCAGTGCCGTTGGATCGGCACAGAAAATGTTGGCGCTGATGGGATTGTTGTTTTCATTCCCCTTGTAGTCAGTTGCCATAGTTTGGGCATTTGTCTGCAGACAAGCCGCCATGAGGGCGGCACCCATGAAAATTTTTCTGTACATAGTATTATAAATCATGATTTCAGTGTGCAAAGGTAATAAAAAAAATCAAATGAAGGATACTTCTATGTCGCATTTTGTTTCCTTTGTGTATCATACGCCAAAAGAAAGCATTTATCAGTCAATCCTTTTTTAATTCCGAATTCCGAAATTCTAATTCCGAATTCCTACTCGGACGAAGTCCGATAACTCTTAACTCTTAATTCTTAACTCTTAACTCTATAGAATGACCTGTTGATCTTACCATTGAAAGTACGCTCAATCCTGTCTGTTTTACAGTAAAAAAGAGGTATCTTGTAGGTCTCCAACTTGGATTTCAGATGAGTAGCCAGTCCCTTTTTGTCCAGTTCCTTCCCCTCCTTCATCACCACCAAGAGTTTCAACGCCTTGCCTGTTATCGGATGGTCAACAGGTATGCAGACACAATCCTTTATGTCAGGGAAGGACAATGCGGCATCCTCCACCTCCGTGGGAGCCACCTTGAAGCCCCCGACATTGATCACATCATCCTCGCGGCCAGTCAGATGCAGCATGCCCTCCGTGTCAAGCATTCCAAGATCAGAGGTGTAGATGACCCCGTTCTTCAATACCGCTGCCGTCTGTTCTGGCTCTCCCACATAGCCCGTCATCAGCGTCTTACCTTTACAGGCAATCAGTCCTTTGTCGGTGATGATAATCTCGGAGTGTTTCATGGGCTTGCCTAAACAGCCTGCCTCACATTTCCCCTCATTATAATTATAGGTACTGATGATACCTGTTTCCGTTGAGGCATAAGTATTGTAAAGGCGTGTCGTGGGCAGCAATCGACATAGTGCTTCCATGTCGGCCATCGAAATGGCTGCCGCACCTGTCTCGATGAATTCTATTTTATCAGACAATGAGGCGAGTCGTTCCGCACCAAACTGCAGGATGATGCGAATGCTGGCAGGAACCAGGAAGGTAGCCATCCTGGAAGAAGGATAGTCGAACGCCTCGAAAAATCCGTTCATGTCTTTCAGCCCATCGACGATAATGAGCGTTGCCCCCAGCATCATGATAGGATAGACCTTCGACAGACTTCCTATATGGTTCAAGGGTCCGTTCACCACAAACGCCAGTTCATGGGAGAATCCTTGACCGTCTATCAGATTCTCCGCATCGGCCACGATGGTCTGATGACTGATGATGACCCCCTTCGACCGTCCTGTCGTTCCCGTGGTGTAGAGGATATCTGCCGATCCCTCTGGCACAGCGTGTGCCAACAGTTCGTTGCAGATCTTCTGAAATGACGTCTCTGGCATATTCTTCTCCAAGGGAGCCACTACACACCCCGTCAGGTGAAGTGCAAAATAATCTACAAGAAAATCGATTGTAGGCAGCGCCCTCAGACAGGCAATCTGGCCTTTCTGATAGTTTGCCCTTTTGAATTCAACCACCCTCGTATTGATTCTCTCCTGTAGCGACCTGTAGGTACAACGCTCCTGACCGCAGACAATAGCCACCTTGTCTGGGTACGTCATGGCATTCTGTTCGATATAACCCTCTATGGTCTTCATGTCACTTTTCTGCCAGTTTCTTTTCTACAAGCGTCACGATGCTGTCAAGTGTCTTCAGGTTCTTGGGCGTCGCATCTGTCGCATCCAGACTGATGTCAAACTCATCCGAAAGCATCATCAAAATTGTGGTGACACCCAGCGAATCCAGTTCGCTGAACAGGAAGTCTGCGTCGAAATCGACCAGAGGAAGCGCATCCTCCAGCATCGTCCTTATTTTTTCTTTCATCTCACTTCGGCACTCCATCTTATTTGATCATTATAGGATTAAGGAATGAATATTTTTCTATCTCTTTATCTGACGGTTCAAGAAGAACTGTCAGAGTCTCTTCAGTTCCACTGCCCGTCAGCGATGCATATGTATCGAAATCCTCATAGAAGGAGATACGGGCGATACGACCTTCTGCCACATTTCTTGCCACGGCAGACTTCTCGCCGTCTCCGTCTATCGCCACAAAGGTCATATCCGGTCTTCGTAGTGCAAAATACAGCACCATCTCGCCCCACCCACTGTTGATGAAGACAAGGGTCTTCGTAGAGGGCATGATCTGCTCGTCGATGGCCTGGAGCCAACTCTTCTTCTTGCATCTTTTCAGTCTCCTGTTCACAGATGTAGTGATCTCTATCCCCCTGTATCGGTAACAGTCTGACACAAGCCCCGTCGTTGACGGTTTTCTTCTTAGGATATGCTTGATAGTAAGCGGCTGCAGCCGCTCCTTTCCATGCCGATACACCAGCCATCGGAAGATAAGCGGTGGAAACAGGTATGCCATCAGCACAACGGAGAACATGCCTATTATGGTGACCAACGCCAGGGAATAGAGGGCTGGATGCTTAGCAAAGATCAGGGCTCCTATTCCGATGAACATGATGAGGGCAGAGATGATGATGCTGTGCTTATAGGAACTGAGCATCTTCCGACGGTAGGCATATTCATACTGACAGCCTTCGGTCATAAAGATGGTATAGTCGTCGCCTTGACCGAAGATGAATGTTGCCAGAATGATGTTGACCACATTGAACTGAATGCCCAACAGCGACATGATACCCAATATCCACACCCAACTGATAGCCATAGGCAGGAACGATAGCAGTGCCAACTCGATGCTGCCCAGTGAGAACCAAAGGAAGCAGAACACGATGATACCGCAGGCCCATCCTATATAGTTGAAATTGTCTGTAAGGCTGTTGACAATGGTCGTGGTCAGTGTCTGACCCTCATCCGTGACCTCGGTGTTCACCATCGTATAGAAGTCATCGAATGAATCTTCAGCGAACCCAGCCTGCACGGCAGCATCTTTCAATTGCCTACACAACAGTCTGCCCTTCTCCGTGCGCCAGGTGTTCCATTGGTCGATGGTGGAAGGTGAAAGGTGAGAGGTGGAGGCTGATGTGCTCGGCTGCAATAACTGCATATCGCTTTTCTGTTCTGCCGTCATATAGTTGATGTTACGCAGGTCGGCATCGAAGGAGGTCTGCATGCTGAAGTAACCAAACACCAGAGTCAGCGCCACCACTGTCCATACAATCCATGTCTTGTTCTCTAATGTCAAATCACCGATTTTGCTCAGAAAACTGGGAGTGGTTTTTGGCACCCGCTTCGCCAAATGTGGTAACCACAGGAGCACGAAGAGGATGGTGCCCACAAGTAGGAAAGCACTGAAGAGTCCTAGATCGCGCAGTGCCACCGACTCTAATGGCACTAGAGCGAGAAACGCTCCCACAGTAGTAATATTACCAATGACCAGGGGTACTGCAATCTCTCTCAGGGCAGAACGTGTGTCAACGGTATAAGGCAGATGAGCAATGAAATGAAGGGGGTAGTTCACCGCAATACCCAGGATGACAGAAGAGATGCCGATGATGATGATCGACACCTCACGGTGAACCAGTGTCAGGCAACCCATGGCAAACAGCCAGCCCCATGCGATGCTGAGTGCTATGAGCAACAGGTTGCGCATGTTGCGGAACTCCAACCAAAGCAGCAGGAGGATCAGCGTGACAGCCAAAGCACAAGACATGATGCTGTCGGTCTTGATTTGTTGGGCATTCCCAACGGCAATCACGGGGCCACCCGTCAGGTGAACATCCACATCCGGGTAGGTGCTTCTTACGCTGTCGCACCCCTGTTGCAGCATGGCCACCAACTGGGCATTATGCTCTGTCTCACTGGGCCCATAGGGAGAATCTATCAAAAGCATCGCCTGCTGCCTGTTCATGGCAGCGCTCAGACGCTCTAAGACAGGGGTAAACAGATTGAGCGGATCATGCTGAATTTGCAAAGACATCATACCTGCAGTAGGAAGCATCAGCAATTGCTTGTCGTTCTCCAACTGCCGTAATACATACTCGGGATCGGCCGTCAGACGGTCTATACGGGCATAGTCTTCTTCGGTCAGCAACCAGGGCATTCTGGCATATATGCTACATATCGCCTCCTGCATCACTTCCAGATCGTCAGAAGTCATATAGTCTATCACAATAGCGGTGTCAGCCCTGTCTATCACCTCGCACAGCCGCTCCATAGCAGCCTGGCGTGTGCTGTCAGGAGCCAGGAAAATGGCGTAGATACGCTGTGCGCCCGAAGTGCTCTGGTATTCCTGCAGAGCCTGCTGCTGCCCACTATCGAGCGGAAGGAAATCGGCGATATCCTCCTTATACGTCTGTCCCGACAACAACAGTCCCAGGACAGCCGTTAGCACCAGTAGCGATGACCAGCGTAGAGACGCATGAGTCTTCAGCACTTCGAAAACATATAGTATGCTATTAACCATTAACCCTTAACCCTTAACCATCCACCATCCACTAGCCACTCAAGAAACAGGGTCTTCCATTGTCGGCTCTCGGCTGTTCCTTTCTGTTCGCTGGCCCCAAAGCCATGACCTCCCGTAGGAAACTGCACATACCTGTGGTCTATGTGTTGCGCTGTCAGTGCAGAGTCGAGCAGCACGGAGTTTCGGTAATCCACCACAGGATCGTCTATACAGTTGACCAAAAACACCGGCGGACACTGTGGGGGTACATGACGTTCAAGCGACAGCAAGTCTCGCAGTGCCTTGTTTCTGCTTTTGGAATCGCCCAGCAATCCTCTGCGGGACCGTTTATGGACATATGGCTCTGTCATCGTGACAACAGGATAGACGGCCACAATAAAAGCAGGACAATCGGCAGGACTGAACAGTTCTGCAGCAGACATGGCCAGGTGGCCTCCAGCAGAAAATCCCATCACACCTATTTTTGACGAATCGACACGATATGCCTCTGCATGGGTTTTGATGTATCGAATGGTCTGACGCAGATCGTCTTGCGGATCAGGATAGCGGTTTCCACGGAACAGCAACCGATAGTGTGTCAGAAAAGCAGGAAATTTGGCTGTGCGATAGTTCAGCACAAAGGCGTTTATGCCATGACTCTGTAGCCATCGTCCTACGGCATGCCCCTCGGTCTCGCTGTCGTGCCAGAAATAACTGCCACCAGGACATACAATGACGGTCAGGTTGCCCGACGCCTGCTGACCCTCTGATATATATGGAGTCAGTTCCACCCGTTGGCGCACAGATGTCCCTTCCCAGATGTTGACCTGGGCACCTGCCATGGTGGACAGCAGGTTTAGAATCAGGAGAAATATGATTTGCTGATTAGACATCTTGTTCTATACGGTTTGCCATCGTTTCATATTTTTCTATATAGTGCCGGCGCATCCACGATGCTTGGGTTATCGTATCGCCCATCATCGCTAATTCTGAGGGGGCAATGGGATCGCCGACCTCGATATACATCGGCCCCTTTTTTAAATGATAGGTCTTGGGAGGAAGGATACGACCAGGACCATAGAGGTACATAGGAATTACGTCGAGCCCCAACTGTTGGGTTATATGGAAGGCCCCCTGGTGGAACCGTCCTATACGACCATCTTTCGACCGGTGACCCTCGGGATAGATAGCGATGCTATAGCCTCGTTTGACTAGCGACTGCAATTTGGGCATCAATGTGTCGATGCCATCTGACACCGGATAATACTCAGCATGACGAATCAATAGGCCGTAGAACGGGTTATGCCACACCCAGTCATTCGTCAGGAAGATAACATTGGGGGTGAATATCAACTGGCAAGCCAGGTCAAAGTGCGACTGGTGATTGCAGATGAAAACTGACGGTTTCGAGAAATCGGCTTTCTTACTTATTTTATAAGTGAATGTTGTACCAGGAATGCCATGCTTCAACATGACGAATCGAAGCGAGTAATAGATAATTTTATGCAGGTTCCGACATTTCCGCTCTGTCATCTTTCCTATCTTGACATACAGCCATACGGCAGGGTTGATGATGCAGAAACAAAAGAACGACATAAAGATGATGGAGTATGCGGTCCTGAAGAATTTGCCAAACCATCTGAAAAGCCTCAACGGCAAGCCATAGACGATGGCTAGAATGCACAGCACTGTGTTGAGCACACTGATTCGGGCAAAATCCTTGCCTGGGCGGAAATGGCTGACGCGCTGTTCCCTTGGAGGATAGTACACATCAATGTTGATGGGCACCAAATCTATTCCGTGCCATGATGCAAAGACCAGCAGTTCGAGTTCTGCCTCATAGCGTGATGTCAGCAAACTGAGCCCATATAGTTTCTTGATAGGGTACAGTCGATAGCCTGTCTGAGTATCTGGCAGACGGCGTCCTGTCTGGATGCAAAACCAGAAGTTGGAGAACTTATTTGCAAAACTGCTTCCTTTCGTAAGGTCTATGCCATCGAGATTCCGGCTTCCAATAATCAAGGCTCCTGGGTGCTGTTGGTTGGCTTTCAGGAAATGACGGATGTCACTGGGATAATGCTGTCCATCACCATCAAGCGTGATGGCATAGGCAAACCCCATCTGTAAGGCACGTTTGAAACCACATTTCAGTGCATAACCCTTACCGCGATTCTTTTCATATTCTACAATGGTAATGTTTTCTATGGAATGAAGTATGCGTGAGGTATTATCTGTAGAGCCGTCATTGACAACAATAACGTCGCAACACTCATTGAGAGCGTCGCCGACAACAGCAGCAATGGTCCCATCATTATTATATGTGGGAATCACGACACATATTCCTCTGTCGTGTAATTGCTGGCGCTGTTTGTTCTTGTCGTTTTCTGTCATTGCTCTCTGCAAGTAAAAGATATTTTTGCCAACGAGATATCGTTAGAAAAGACGTTGGTCAGGACCATGAAGGTCTTGTCATCATTGTTTGTGACGATTTTCTCGAAGGCATAGGTGATGTCTGGGGTGTCCAATGGCGATACCACGTTCAGGAACTTCACATTCTTCACGGCCTGAATACTGAGTTCCCGTTGCAGGTGCTCTTCCAGTAATTCCTTGGCTATCTGTATGATACAGACACCAGGAGTGATGGGATTACCAGGGAAATGTGCCTGATAGATGAAGTGACTGGCATCCAGATGAATGTCATAACGTACACAGGAGTCTGCTACTTCCTTCGTGCGGATATGATATAAACTATTTAGTAACTTCATTGTCTATAGGTCTAAATTGATAGTTTATACGTCGTCTTTCGTTCCTATATTCCGTCTTACCCTCTTGAAGACAGATCATCAATTGGGCAAGATCCTTACGAACCACACGGCGGATATACCATTTATCCATCATCATGATGACACTGTGCAGTTTCACCTTCTGGCGTCTCGGATCATAAGTAAAATCGAGAGCGGTAATACCGAACTCATTAAACAGACTTCCTTTGATCTGGTCGCCTTCTCTCAGCAGGATGCTGATGCCGCTGATATAGGCACGGGGTGTTTCAATATAGGCATTATATTTAATGCGTTCACCATCTTTTGTGGGGAACGTGGACTGTGCATACAACAGAATTGTAAACAGCGGACTAACGAACAGTAAACATATCAGGGCTAATCGTTTCATTCGTTCTCATATTTTTCAGTTCTATCGTCGTCTTGTCGCCATTCTTCTCTATCAGTTCCACTTGTGTCACCATCGCCTCCCGTTGACTGAAGTGAAGGATGATCTCACGGAACATCTGCTTCATATCCCTGCGCTGAGGCGAGAGAGTGGCTACCCACTTTTGGCCCGACACGGAGATACTGCTCTTGAAACTCTTGTCGTCGTTAAGGCAATTGCCCACCACACTATTCATCATGATGTTGGCAATCTCCTTGAAAAATTTATTCTGGTTGACGTCTATGACATCATGACGCTGTTGATTCTTTAATAAAACCTTATCATGATTGATGATGAAGGTGTAGGTGTAAGGGGAAGTGTATTCCCAGCGCAGACAATGGCTCTGTTGGTAATACATCCGGCCTTTTGATACCATCTCCTCGTTGAGCATCTTCAGATGCTTGGTCTGGACAAAATCACACTGCATGGTCTTCATAGTAGCGGCAGCCTGGCTGATTTTTTGACGGATCTGAGCATCACCCTGCTGTGCTATGGAAGTGAGCAGTGAGAAGTGAAAGATGAGCAGTATCAGTAATCCCTTTTTCATATTTATTTCGCTATTAACATACAACCAAGTACTATAAACGTCACTCCAATCCATTTCATGACCGACACTTCCTCATGGAAAAAGAGCATGGCGGCCAGCATGCCGAACACATAACTCAGACTGACCATCGGATAGGCTGAACTGAAGGGGAATACCTTGACGATATACATCCATAGCAGCGAGGCCAGACCGAAGAGGATGCCACTAATGGCAAACTGCCAATTGGTGAGCAGACTCAACCAGAAATCCCGAGTCCACGCAAATGAAGGCATTCGTGTCAGGGCAAACTTCAGAAACACTTGCCCACCTGTCAGCAAAAGACTTTGCAGTATGGCGTATGGTATTATTCTCCACATGATAAAACAATTGCTAAAGAGTGTATGGACGGCAGATGGTCGTGGCCTAATCGTGCCATCAGTTTTCTATAGAAGGGGGTCGTCTCGTCGTGACACCCCACCAGCACTGTTCGACATGCTCCGCTTGTCAACAGTTGCTTGGCATCACGCATGGCCCAGTCCAGAGAATTTTCATCTTGGGTATAGGTAACATTATACCCATGACAACCAAGATGAATGGCAATATTACTGCTTAATGTGTTGTGCGTACTCTGCATGAAGTAAGTCGGCTTCAGCGAGGTCTCACCTTCATTGATCAATTGGAATAACAACTGCTCGGAGTTTTCCAGACACCCCATGGCCGTTGCCGTGATGATAGCATCTGGTTTTTCTATGCCAGCGAGGCGTAAGGCCTTCAGTGACGACAGCAGGGAACTCTTCATGATCTTTCCCATGCGCCGGGCCTCCATAGGTTTCACGTAATCTCGTATCTCGGCCAATTCCTCCTCTGACGTGATTTCAACACGGGAGAGAACCGTTGGAAGATTGAAAATTGAAGATTGAAGAGGGAAGAGGGAAGAGGGAAGAGGGAAGATGTTTGCTTCCGTTCGCGAGAATACGAGCGATGTGTCATTGCCTCCGAAACCGAAGGAGTTGCATACAACATGACGAAGATCGTAGGAGTCCTCGCCCATCGTTGGGACGATAACGTGGTCGTCGGCCTGTGACCATCCTAGGTTGGCTGGCACAAACTGATGTTGCAGGGCTAACAGACAGATGACGGACTCGATACTACCGGAAGCACTGGTGGTATGACCAGTGAATGATTTTGTGGAACTGACCAGTGGCATGCTGTCGCCAAAGACACGTCGCAAAGCGACACTTTCTGACAAGTCATTATTAGGGGTACCTGTTCCGTGAGCATTCACATACTGAACATCTGTTGGTTTCAGACCAGCCATCTTCAATGCTTCTGTCATAGCCAGGTAGGCACCCTCGCCATTCTCCGATGAGGCTGTCTGATGGAAGGCATCGCAGGCATTGCCATAGCCCGTCAGCCAACCATGAACAGCAGCCC
>Ga0265298_10007979_pt1 | contig 12767 bp, 10 predicted proteins | sample AusTroGonzalo_MG_3_FD_193486 | JGI IMG/M metagenome (GOLD analysis project Ga0265298, IMG submission 193486) | Bovine rumen microbial communities from tropical cattle in Woodstock, Queensland, Australia - Gonzalo_01 | ecosystem: Host-associated > Mammals > Digestive system > Stomach > Rumen ... | reverse complement strand
CTCATAGTCGCGGCGCTTTTCGTGAAGCTCGCCGAGAAGTACGACTACAAGAAGGCGGCGCTCGAATTCTGGCTCTGCAACGAGTTCGCCCGCGTCCACGGCGAGCTTGCGAAGGTCATGTCCGGCTATGTCGGCTCGACCGTCGACTTCGAGACGCTCGCCCCCGCGGTGCCCGCGGCAGACTGACGCGCTACTGGTGATACTCGATGGACGCCTTTTCGCGGAGATCCGCGACAAAGGCGTCCATTGCCTTTCCGCGGGCCTCGTGGCGCAGGAGGTCCTTTATCTGGTCGTGGACGTCGACAAGCGTCTGCTTTATGGCGGCGTATTCGGCCTTGTTGGCCTCGTAGAACGCGGCGACCTCTTCCTCCGTCGGGTCTGCGACATGGGCGCACGCCTGGCTTACGAGCATGTTGACGCGCACTCCCTTTTCGATCTCCTTGCGGAGCGTCTCCTCAGTGATGCCCTGGGCGGCGAGCGCCTTCTCGAAGTTCTCCTCGCCGCCTATCTGCTCGACTACGCGCGCGACTTCGGCGTCGACATCCCTTGCCGCGACGGGAAGCTCCACCTGGGAGGCGCGCTCAAGGAGAAGTTTCGCGCCGATGGCCTGCTCAAGCGCCTTTTCCTGCAGCTTTGAAACGTTTTTCTTCACCTCGTCGTTCGTCATGCCGTGGCTCACGTAGAACTTTACGAGCCTGTCAAACTCAAAGTTGACCGCCTCGGCCGAAATCCGCTGTCCGTTCACTGTAGCTGTCTTCATGTCTGTCTTTCCCTTAAAGCAGGCTAAAACGTTGTTTTTCGGGTAGTATACCATATTCTCGGACGTCGTTCAGAGCGCCCGTCGGGGTTGACTCTGTCTGGGAAATTCGGTATACTTTCCTTTGATAATTTCCATAGGGAAACCAACGAAGAAAGGAACCTAGAAATGCTGAACCAGGAAATCTACGACGAGCTTGTCGCCAAGTTTGAGAAAATGTACGGCGAGAAGCCCCAGGTTGTCGCATATGCGCCAGGGCGCATCGAGGTGTTGGGCAACCATACCGACTACAACGAAGGATACGTGTTTTCCGCGGCAATAGACAAGGGTACCTTCTTCGCGGCCTCTCCTACCGCCGACGACAAGTGCGAGCTTACGGCCGGCGACTTCATGGAGACGGTGAAGTTTACGCTTTCCACGGTCGCGCCCGCCAAGGAGATGACCTGGTGCAACTATGTCACGGGAACCTTCAACTGGCTCTTCGACGGCAAGCCCGCCGAGGCGAAGCACGGCTGGAAGGGCATGTTCCTCGGCAACATCCCGCTCGGCGCGGGCCTGAGCTCGTCCGCGGCGCTTGAGATGTGCACGGCGCTTGCGCTTTCGAAGATCTACGGCATCGAGAAGGACAAGACCACCCTCGCAAAGATCGGCCAGAAGGCCGAGCATACGTTCGCGGGCTGCCCCTGCGGTCTCCTCGACCAGGCTTCGTCCATGTACGGAAAGGCCGGCGCGCTCGTCAAGAGCGATTTCCGCTTCAACACCTTCGAGACGGTCGATCTCGGCCCGACGGTCGCGTTCATGATGGTCAAGTCCAACGCGAAGCACGCGCTCGTCGACGGCGCCTACGCGAGCCGCCGCCAGGCGTGCGAAGACGCCGCGAAGTATTTTGCCGGCGTCCTCAGGAAGCCTGTCACCCACCTCCGCGACGTCACGATGGCGGAGTGGGTCCTGTACCGCGGCGGCCTCAGCGACACGACCGCGCGCCGCGCTGTGCACCCGATCGGCGAGGACGAGCGCGTCCTCCAGGGCGCGTCGCTCCTCGAGAAGGGCGACCTCAAGGCGTTCGGCGCGCTGATGTACGATTCCCACGAGTCCAGCCGCAGCTGGTTCGAGAACTCCTGCGAGGAGCTCGACACGATCGTGGACGCCGCGAAGGCGATTCCCGAAGTGTACGGCGCGCGTCTCTCCGGCGGCGGATTCGGCGGCAGCTGCTGCCTGCTCGTCGATCCGACCGCGGCGGATAAGATTGCGGCCCAGATCACGAAGGAATACAAGGCCAAGCACGGCGATGAGCCTACGGTGAGCCTCATCAAGCCTTCCGAGGGCGCGCATCTCGTCTAAAAATCCAAGGAGAAAAAGGCATGAACAAGATTGTCAGAACGCTGGCCTGCGCCACTGCCGCGATCGCCGCAGTGTCCGCGTGGGCGGATCTTGATGAGCTCGAAGACGAGCCGACCGATTCTTCCGAGGCCGAGACCTCGGAGCTTGCGGACGACGAGGCTGCGCTCTCCACGGATGATGATTCGGACAAGTCCGCCAAGCCGGCCGCGGCAAAAGCCCCTGACGGCAAGGTGTTCCATCTCATGCCTCTCTGCCGTCTCATCGAGGGCCGCTGCGAGCTCAAGATGCCCGGGGCGTCCGAGTGGGTCACGGCGGAGGAAGATCGCTTCTATCCCCTCGGCTGCTCGTTCCGCACGGTGGGCGCCGACTCCAAGCTTACGATACAGTTCGGCTACGAGTGCGAGGCGGTGCTGGTCGGCAACTCCTCCTTCGGCATCCTGCCGGCTGCGCTCGGCGAGCAGAAGCGCGCTGTCGCGCTCATCTCCGGCAAGCTCGGACTTAAGCTTCCTAGGACTCTCGCCGCGGGGCTCTTTTCCGTTACGGCGCCTGGCTTTACGGTCTACGATATCGCGGGCGAGTCGCTGTACTCCTACAAGAGGACCGGCGACGGCGACGAAGCCGTCGTAAGGTGCGTCACCGGCTCGATGGCGATCAAGGGTCGCCACTTCGAGATCCCCAAGATGACTGTCGCCAACGAGCTCAAGATTCGCAGCTCCCAGGATCTGCTCTTTACTGGCCTCTACGGCAACAGCGGCGACTTCATCGTGAAGCTCGACCAGGGTGTTGTGTCGACGACCGACTTCGAGACGAAGGAGGAGACGATTTCCCCGAGCGTGCTTGACTGGCATCTCTCCCCGAAGACGGCGGTCCGAATCCATCGCGCCATGCCGTCGATCGGCGAAAGGATGTCCGTCACGGTCATGACGTTCGATACGAGCGGCGAGCTCAGGAACCGTTGCGCTTTCACCGAGGGCCGTCCCGAGGTCAACACCGGAGAGCAGGGCGCTGGCGCTCTTGCCGAGCAGGAGGCTGCGCGCGCCAAGAAGGCCGCGGAGGCCGCCGATGCCGTATCCGAGGAGGAAGGCGACGAGGAGGACGACGAAGGTGATGCGGACTCTGGCGAAGAGCCCGCCGCCGAGGAGGAGTCCGACAGCGGTGACGATGATGATGATTTCTGACGCAAACAACAAATAGTAACAACAATAGAGGCCTATAAGGCAATAAAATGGTAATTCTCCAGTTCAACAAGCTGATCCGCAACAAGTGGGTTTGGGGTGTGTTCGCAGTCATCATTTCCGCTGCGTTCTGTTTTGACGATCTTTTCACCACGCGTGAGCGCGAAGAGCGCGTCGGCGGCGTGGCCGGCAAGCTTGCGGGCGAAAGCGTCAAGGCCACGGACTTCGATTCCGTAGCCGACGATGTCCGCGGGCTTGGCCGCAACCGCGACTGGCGCCGCAAGACGTCCGAGGTCAACCGTACGGCGTGGGAGACCCTCGCGGCGCTGCTTGTCGCCGACCGCAACGGCATTGCCGCGACCGACGCCGAAGTCCGCAACACCATCCGCGGCGACCGCTCATTTGCCGTGAACGGTCAGTTCAGCTTCGCGCTATACCAGCGTCTCCTCAGGGAGAATTCCGTGACTCCCGAGCGTTTCGAGGAATTCCTTAAGCGCCGCCTTACCATGGCCCGCATTGAGGATCAGATGATGGAGGCTGCGGCCTGGGTATCCCCGGCCGAGATCGATCTCGCTGTCGCGGACATGACCGACAACTTCACTGTCCGTGTCGCACGCTTCACCCAGACCCAGGAAGAGGCCAATGCCGTTTCGCTTGACGATGACGGCCTCAGGAAGTGGTATGACGAGAACGCCGCCTCCCTCGCTCTTCCCGAGCGCATCAAGGTAAGGCTTGTCAAGTTCGACGCCACCAGGGAGGATGTGCAGACCATGATGTCCGTGACCGAGGACGACATGCGCGACCTCTATGACACGACCATCGACAAGTACACTTCCACCGACACCAACGGAGTCGAGGTCGTGAAGCCCTTCGAGGAGGTTAAAGGCGAGATCGAGAAGGATCTCCGCCTCATTGCCGCGGTGCAGTTCTTCGAGACGAACCTCAACCACAGGGCGTATGCGGTTTCCGCCGAGCCCGGAACGTCGCGTCTTGACGCCATCGCCAAGGAAGACGGCCTTGAGGTGTCGACGAGCGACTGGTTCTCGATAGAGGGCGGCTATGTGGACGGATTCATGAAATCGCCTTCGTCTATCTGCCCTGGCGCGAAGGGCTTTGCCGAGGCTGTCGCCGAGCTCGATCCGACGAGCGACGATCTGCGCTACGGGGTCGTAAGCTCCGACAAGGCGGTCTGGCTCATCGAAAGGACCGAGACCAGCCCTGCCCATACGCCTTCGTTCGACGACGCCAAGGAGATCATCCGTCCCCGCGCCCTTCGCAGCGCCCAGGCTGATGCGTTCAAGGCGTCTGTCGAGGCGATCGCCGCCCAAGGCGCCGAGGCCGTGCTGGCGACGGGGAACGTGTCGTCCAACATCACGTTTGCCGTGTGCGACCTTACCCAAGGCGAATTCCAGGACCAGAATGTCATCGCCAGCGTGGCGAGGAAGCTTGCGAAGGGCGAGGTGTCCGAGTTCGCCAAGACCGGCACCCGTTCGGGCCTGCTGGTCGTCTGTGAGGACCGCCAGAGCGGCGACGCGGCGAAAGCGACGCTTCTTTCTTCGCAGGTTCGCGATGAGCTGGCCCGCATGCAGGCCGGTCAGCTCCCCGAGCTGTGGCGCAAGCAGAACCTCGACCGCCTTGGCTATGAGACGTCCGACATATCGTCCGTCGAAGAGCCTGAAGAAGTCGAAGAATAGTCGATGACCGTAAAATTCAGGCGAATCCACCCTGATGCGACGCTCCCGTCCTATGCGCACGAGGGCGACGCCGGGATGGATGTAAGGAGTGTCGAAGACCTTGAGATCGCGCCCGGCGCGCGTGCTCTCGTGCACACCGGCCTCGTGATGATGCTTCCTCCGGGCTGGGAGGCCCAGGTGAGGCCCCGCAGCGGTCTCGCCCTCAAATGCGGAGTTACGGTTCTCAACACCCCGGGAACCATCGACGCGGGCTACCGCGGCGAAGTAGGGGTGATACTCGCCAACTTCGGCGAAGCCGCCTTCAAGGTCGCCAAGGGCGACAAGGTTGCCCAGATTGTTGTCGCGCCGGTGACGAGGGCCGAGATCGTCGAGTCCGCCGAGGTGGACGAAACGGAACGAGGCTCCGGCGGATTTGGCTCTACGGGGGTCTGACGAAATGGTCCTGAAGGTCTGCAAATACGGCGAGAAGGTGCTCCGCGAGAAAGCCTCGCCGGTCCCGGTCGTGACTGACGAACTGCGTAAGGTTGCGGATGACATGCTCGAGACGATGCATGCCGCCAAGGGCGTCGGTCTCGCCGCCCAGCAAGTAGGAAGAACCGAGAGGATGTGCGTAATCGACATCCCCGAGGGCTGCGACGAGCAGGAGGATGAGCTCTTCAATGCGCCGATCGCGATGCCGCTCAAGCTTTGGAATCCCGAGATCGTCGCCCAGGAGGGGACGGTTTGCGACAAGGAAGGCTGCCTCAGCTTCCCTGGCGTAGGCGGCTCTCTGATACGCGCCGCCCAGGTGACGGCCCGCTATATCGACGCCGACAACCAGCCCCAGATGATTACGGCGCGCGGCTACCTTGCGCGGGCGCTGCAGCACGAGATCGACCATCTTGACGGCGTTCTCTACATCGACCGCATGTCTGCGGTTGAGCGCCTCAAGTACGCGTCTAAGCTGAAGAAGCTATCGAAATCGAACGGCGGTACGCGCTGATCAGGAATTTCTTGGAAAGAAGAACCGAAAATGATCGACATAAAGAAACTAAGGGATGAATTCGACTCGACGGCCGCCGCGCTTGCCCGCCGCGGCGTAGAGAAGGCGACGCTTGAGAAGGCGCGTGATCTGGATGCGAAGCGCCGCGCGCTCGTCGGCGAGACCGAGACGTTGAAGGCCAAGCGCAACGCCGCCTCGAAGGAGATCGGCAAGATCGCGAAGGAAGGGGGCGACATCGCCGCCGCCAAGGAGGAGATGAGGAAGGTCGGCGACCGAATCGCCGAGATCGACAGGGAGCTTGCCGTCGTGGAGCACGACCTCAGGGAAACGCTCCTCATGATACCCAACATTCCCGCGCCGGAGATCCCTACCGGGATGGACAGCTCCGCAAACGTCGTCGTGCGCATGGTCGGCGAGTGGAAGGATCCAGACTTCAAGGTGCTTGACCACATGGCCGTCGGCGAGAAGCTCGGCATCTTCGACTTCCCGCGCGGCGTAAAGCTTACGGGCACGGGCTTCCCCATCATCCTTGGACAGGGCGCGAAGCTTCAGCGTGCGCTTATCCAGTACATGCTCGACGTCCATTGCCAGACCCAGGGATACACCGAGATGCTGCCGCCGTTCGTGGTGAACTCGGACTCCATGACAGGCACGGGGCAGCTCCCCAAGTTCGCCGAGGACCTCTACCACTGCCAGATCGACGATTTCTGGCTCATTCCGACGGCCGAGGTGCCGGTGACGAACTACTATCGCGACGACATCCTGCAGGCGAAGGATCTTCCAGTAAAGCTTACGGCCTATACGCCCTGCTTCCGTCGCGAGGCGGGAAGCGCCGGCAAGATGACGCGCGGCATGCTTCGCGTTCATCAGTTCGACAAGGTCGAGATGGTGAATTTCGTCCATCCCGACACCTCGTTCCAGCAGCTTGAGATCCTGGTCAAGGAGGCTGAGGCGATCCTTACGGGTCTCGGACTTCATTTCCGCGTGCTTCAGCTCTGCAGCGGCGACATGGGCTTTTCGGCCGCGAAGTGCTACGACCTCGAGCTTTGGGCGCCGGGAGAGCAGCAGTGGCTCGAGGTAAGCTCCTGCAGCTGCTTCACCGACTACCAGGCGCGCCGCCTGAACTGCCGCTTCAAGGATGTCGACGGCAAGACGAAGCTCGTCCATACGCTCAACGGTTCGGGCGTCGCCCTCCCGCGCCTAATGGTCGCGCTCCTTGAGCAGCACCAGAACGCGGACGGGTCGGTCACGATTCCGGAGGCGCTCAGGCCGTACATGAACGGGCAGGAGAAGCTCGTTCCCGTGAAGTGATTTTCCGTAACCAGAAAAGACCACACAACCAAAGAAAGGAAACAAGCAATGAAGAGATGGGTATGCCCCGTTTGCGGGTATGTCTATGAAGGTGACGCGGCTCCAGAGAAGTGCCCGCAGTGCGGCGTTCCGGGATCCAAGTTCAAGGAAGAGGCCGTTCAGACCGGCAAGAAGGTTTGGGCTTGCGAGCACACGGTCGGGTGCGGCAAGGTCGACGATGCCGAGGTTACCCAGGGCCTCAAGGACCACTTCAACGGCGAGTGCGCCGAGGTCGGCATGTACCTCGCGATGTCCCGCCAGGCCGAGCGCGAGGGCTATCCCGAGATCGCGGAGGCGTTCAAGCGCTACGCGTTCGAGGAGGCCGAGCACGCCGCCAAGTTCGCGGAGCTCCTCGGCGAGGTCCTCACCGACTCCACTAAGAAGAACGTTGCGATGCGCGCCGACGCCGAGCAGGGCGCCTGCGCCGCCAAGCTCGCGATCGCTAAGCGCGCGAAGGAGCTCGGCTACGACGCGATTCACGACACGGTTCATGAGATGGCGAAGGACGAGGCCCGCCACGGCGCCGGCTTCGAGGGCCTCCTGAACCGCTATTTCAAGTAATCGGCTCGGTCGAGCCTGATCCGAAAACGAGGGACGGCTTCCGCCGCCCCTCGTTTTTGTTGTGGAACATTGCTGTCGTCGAAGTCCGGTACCGCCCACAGTGTGCAGACTTCGGGCGGGTCGCGCGGTGCCGGCCTTCGACGACAGCACGTGTTCTTGACGCAGCATGGCCTATATTGGTAAAATATCTCGAAAAGGGAGTATAGTCCATGCCTTCAAGAAGTGATTACGAAAGATTGTTGGAAGCGGCAAGGAAGGAGACCGGAATCGAGGCCTTGGTCGCCGACGAGTCCGGTCTTGTGACCGTGCAGGTTGACGAAAAGTATATCGTCAACTTCCAGTTCGTAGAGGCGACCGGCAAGATGCTGTGCTTCATTGAGGTCGCCGAGCTGCCCGCGGATGCGCCGGCGGCCGTCTACCGTGACCTCCTTGCCGGCGGACTCTTCGGAAGGGACACCGCGGGCGGATACTTCGCGCTTGAGCCCGAGACCGGGACCGTCGTCTACAACTATTTCTTCGACCTTGACGAGGCTTCGAAGGATGTCGAGGAGTTCGTCCGCACCATCGAGAAGATACTCCAGCTCTGCGACATGTGGGCGGAGAGGATCAGGGACTCCATGTCCTCAGGGAGCGACGAATCCGGTGCGGATTACCGCCGTCCGCCGCTGTTCCACATCAATCCGTAACTTTTTCTGACGGTGATGTAACCTTTTCTATTTTGCGGTGTATAGGGAATGAAAGGAGTGTTGTCATGCCGCTAAACATAGAGTCATTCTGGAAAGTCGCAAATTCAACCTACATCTCCTCGCAGGACATCGCCGTGCACGGGGAGGGCAAGAACGCCACCGCCAAGCTCGGCAACTACGTGTTCTCGCAAGGGGCCAAGATGAACGACGCGACGATGTCCGCGTTCAGGGCCGCGCTTGAGAAGGAGTACGGCGTGTTCGGCGCCAACGCGTTCGACTCTACGCTCGGCGCGCGCAGCTCCATGCACAAGTCCTTGCGCGCCATGGACGTGAAGCAGACGATCTCAAATCTCGCTCAGATGCGCAAGAACCGCTTTGTCGCCGAGATTAATCGCCAGCTTGACACGTCCCCGCAGATGCTGAGCCTGTCCGATGGCGATCGCAAGAGGATACGCGAGGAAATCGCAAAGGATGCCTTCAAGAACACCGACCTCAAGTCGTGCCGCACCGCTGCGGACGTAGGTGTCGCGGCGCAGAAGCGCATATCTGCCGCCATGGATGCCGTGCGGAACAATCAGGACCTCGGCACGAAGGATATCGGCCCTCGCCAGCACCTGTCGTCGGAGTCCGCGAGCAACGAGCCGACGGGGCTCAGGAACCTCAAGGTGGGATTCTCCAAGGGCGAGACCTCGATCGCCGATCTGGTCAAGCGCGGCCTCGCTGGCGAGGGTATGCGCGTCAACCGGTCCGAGACGAATCCGGTCATCCTCGAAAAGCTGAAGACGAACGGCGTCGAGCCCGGCTTCATCTACCGGAACGACTGGTCGGCCGACGACACGCGCGGGCTGATGACCGACATCGACTCGGAGGCGAGCAGGCGCATCCTCGACGAGCTTAAGGACAACAACCCGTCCCTGGCGAAGAAGTGCGCCGGCAAGCCCCTGCGCGAGCAAATAATGTACGCCGGGCGAGCCCATCCGGCGGGCATCGCGGCCGTGGCCGAGTTCGCGATCCAGAATGCCGCGCATATGTTGCAGGAGATGGGAGGTCACGTGCCGTCCGGCTACGTGTTCAGGGCGCTCGCGGAAGGGCTTAAGGGGCAGTTCTCCGAGCAGGACATCGCGAAGCTCGCCGACGGCACTGCGAGCAAGGGCATCATCAAGGAGGCCAAGCTGTACCTCTTCGCGCAGATACGCGACGGCGTGATGAACGTCGGACCAAATGACGATTTCCACGAGATGTCGCCGATCTTCAAGCATTTCTCCGATCGCGCGATCGTGAAGCTCGACTACAACGAAGGCGACAAGTTCTCCTCGGGCGACTCCGCCCACGCCGGAACCTTCATGCGCCCCGAGCGCGTCGCCGTCGGCCGCAAGATGGGCCAGCTGTACCGCTTCACTTCGCGCCAGAGCGCCGACAAGATCTCGGCTGGCGCCGTCACGGAGGCTCTGGCGAACGATCTGACGCGCATCGCGGGCGTGCCGTCGCAGGAGCTGGAGATCGTCCGCGGCGAATATTCCGACGGCCACCCCAAGATAATGCTCGCCGCCAAGTTCGCCAACGGCTACAAGGACCTCGAGGCCGGCATGCTGAAGGACGGCCGTGTCGTGAAGCCCGCCGGCGCGTCCCCGAAAATGAAGATGGAGAAGCTCGGCAAGTACAAGGCGTTCTTCCTGGTCACGGCCGACCGCGACGGCATCGGCAAGCGCGGGCAGAACAAGGGCTTTGTGAACGGCAAGTTCTTCGCCATCGACCCGGGCCATTCTCTCGAGGGGAACGGCAAGTACCTCAAGATCTCGGACGATCTCACGTTCAAGGACACGTACGGCAAGAGCACGAAGCCGCGCTTCAACAACTTCTCGGTGTTCGACGACGACACGTTCTTCTCGAAGTTCGAAGGCGTGGTGAAGATGCGCGATCAGATGAACGCCGGAGAGTTCAAGAAGATCTTTGACGACTACAGGGCGGCGTTCAGCCCGGACGAGGACGGCATCTCTGCGGCGGAGAAGTCCCTGCGCAAGGGCATAATAGACGACATCAACAAGAAGGAGACGGAGTTCAACGCGAACCTGAAGAAGATCATCGACGTCTCCGTCAACAACCTCGCGCTTTACGACGACCTCTCGGACAACGGCCCCGCAGTGCAGCAGGGCGCGATCGAGACAGTCGCGAACCTCGAGAAGCTTACCTCCCCCACGACATGGGTCAGCAAGAACGGCAAGGTCGCCCTGGACCACCTCGAGGTCGTGCAGGAGACCCGTGTCCCCTGGAAGGCGGCGCTGAAGGGCGACAACATCGTATATTTCTGCGAGACGAAGCTGTCCTACGAGACCTCGCAGCTGCTGGCGTCCGTGGCGGGGGCGGCCGGCGCGAAAGTCGAGACGGATGCGCTCGGGGTGACGCGGGTGACCGTTCCGACCGGCAAGGCGGAGCAGATATTCGCGGCGTTCAACGAAGAGAAGGTCATGCAGTTCACCCACCCGGAGGAATACCGTGCGCGCATGGAGGGCGGCGACGGCCTCAAGCAGGCGACGCTCTACAAGCCCGTTCCGTACACGAGCCCAAGCGCCGATCCGCGTCCGCTCATGAGCGTCGACGACCTTCCCGAGTCGATCTCCTTCGAGGTTGAGGGCGTCGAGTACAGGTTCCCTAAGATACACTACCAGGACCTCATATCCAAGAAGTCTCACGTGCACCGTCCGCGCAACGAGGGCGAGCTGCGTGCGCTCCTCGCGGCGCAGGTGCGGCACGGCAACGAGGTCCTCGGCGCGCTGATGTGCGGCCGCGAGAGCCTCTTCGAGCCGACGAACGCGAACATCGTAGCGCTCACGTACGCGCTTCACGCGGCGGCGGTCAGGAAGGGCGAGTTCATGTACCGCGGGTCGTTCTCCATCGAGGACAGGAACGGCTCGATCGCGCGTTGGCTTGACAAGGCCAACAACCTGTACATCCGCACCTCCACGCACGCGAAGCCCTATCAGTCGGCGCATGTCGACGGCCACCTCAACATGCCGCGCGGGTACGATGTGCCGACCGGCGCAGGCGGACTTCTCAACGGCATGAGAACGTTCCACTTCTTCACGATACCCGACAAGGACGGCCTCGCCAACGGCGGCAACGGCAACGGCCCGAAGCGCAGGCTGTTCCTCAAGTGCGAGACGTTCGGAATCTTCTGCTCCACGGCGCACCTGCGGATATTCAACAAGCCGGCCTCCATGGTCAAAGGCATGAAGACGCGCGGCTACAGGTTCGGCGACGTCATAGAGTCCATCTTCCACGGCTCTTCGCTCTTCGCATCGTTCTTCACGCCCAAGGAGGCGCCGGGCATCCGCAAGGAGAACCTCACGAAGGTGCAGAAGAACGCCATCATGTGGGCGCACGACAAGCTTGCCACGAAATACCCCGCGCTGGCAGAGCGCCTGATAGCGGGCAAGGTGCTGGACGGGGCCGGCATCAACACGATGGTCGACAACATGGCGTGGATACTTGAGCATATGCCCGAAGACGAGGACGAGAGGGCGTGGGTGACGGACGTCCTGGACTACATGTTCACGCCCCTGGAGGCGAAGTTCGGCAACGAGAAATACGGCGACGTCGGCAACCGCATCGGCAACGAGATCATGGTCGACGCGACCGACCTGGCTTGAGCATGATGCGGGACCGCGGGCCCGTGCCCTTGCCGGGGGTACTTGCGGGGTGAGGGGGATTATGGTATCATATCCCCCCAAATGCGGAATCGGGGGCTAACCGGTTCCGGTCGTGCCGGCGCGGTGCCGTTGCGATGTTACGGACAAAACCCCGGAAAAAGGGCACAAATCCGAAAGAAAAGAAGGAAAGAAAGATGCAGAAGAGCTATCGTGCTCCGAACCCGGGCGAGAATCGCTCGTGGTTCCTCGTGGACGCGAAGGATCAGCCGCTTGGCCGCCTCGCAGTCGTTGTCGCCAACAAACTCCGTGCGAAGGATCTCCCGACGTTCGATCCGTCGGTCGATGCCGGTGCGTTCGTCGTCGTGGTGAACGCGGCGTCCGTCAAGCTGACGGGCAAGAAGGAGGAGCAGAAGGAATATCAGCGCTACAGCGGCTATCGTGACGGCCTCAAGCGCTTCAGCGCCGCTACGATGCGCGCGCAGCATCCCGACCGCATGATCAAGGAAGCCGTCTGGGGAATGCTCCCGAAGAACAACATCGCCCGCAAGATGATGACCCGACTCAAAGTCTTCGC
>Ga0265298_10007978_pt1 | contig 12771 bp, 6 predicted proteins | sample AusTroGonzalo_MG_3_FD_193486 | JGI IMG/M metagenome (GOLD analysis project Ga0265298, IMG submission 193486) | Bovine rumen microbial communities from tropical cattle in Woodstock, Queensland, Australia - Gonzalo_01 | ecosystem: Host-associated > Mammals > Digestive system > Stomach > Rumen ... | reverse complement strand
ATATGTATCAAAAATTCATAGATACAATTAAGAAATTCATCAAATATATGACAGGTACTCAAGAAGAGAAAAACCTTATAAAATTAAAAGACAACTTAGAGAAAACATTTAAAGAAAAATATAAAAACACAGACTTTAGTAAGATTGAAGAGAGTACAGCTAAGGAAGGCAATGTCAAATACTCTCTAACTAGCCATCCTGAGATTTATAATGAAATAAAAAAATATGACAGTATGGAAGATTTCATATTTGAAAGTAATATATCTTATGATGAACTTGAAGCTGCGGGATTAGGTGGTATGGGTGAAATTGTAGAATATTACAATAATAAAAACAAACCTATACTAAAAGATTATGATAATACTAAAGAATCAGCTACATTTACAGAAGATAGATTAGATAGTATTATAAGTGAATCTATTAGTGATTATGATGATAATTATGCTAGGGCATATATTACACACATGTCTCCAGAACAATTCTTAGGTTTAACTGCAAGTGAAGAAACTATGCAAAGATTAAACCAAGAAACAGGAGAACTTGATGTAGAAAAACTTGCTAAGGAAAGACAACACATATTTTTAGATGTAAATTTAGAAACAGGCAAAGTAACAGGACATGAAGGTAGACATCGTATGTTAGCTTTACAAAAGGCTGGTATTAATGATGTTGAAATGGTTATATATCCAGATTCTGGAACTTACGATAGAGAAAATGCTCCTAGAATAGAATCAATGAATTTGATAGGGCAAGACTTTAGGATAGGTAAAGGAACAGATACAACTATAGGTGAAATGATACCTGTATCTAAAGCTAATGTAGAAGAACTTAGAAATAATTTGAAAACTGATTCTAAGGTTAGATACTCTTTAACAGATTCTCAAGGCAGAGAACTATCTAAAGAACAACAAGAATTCTTTAAGGATAGTAAAGTTAGAGATGAGAATGGTAATCTTAAAGTAATGTATCGTGGTGGAGAACAGGATATTAATATATTTGACAAAAATCAAAAAGCCACAAGATATACTAATTTTGGTGCTACTTATAAGGCAGATGTTAAAGGATTCTTTTTTACAGATAATATTGAATATGCAAAAGAATTTGGTAATCCAAAAGAGTATTATTTAAATTCTACAAAACCTTTAACTTATAAAAGTAATATTGAGGATTTGAACAGAATATTTAAACCAATGCTTGATGAAATGTTAGAAAATCAAGACATTTATCAGTGGCAGTATGATAGAGCAATACAAGAAGGCACAATATATAGAAGATTTATTGATGAAAATGGAATATCATGGGAAGATGTAGACAAAAATTCATTTAACAAATCTTTAGAAATAATGAAAGAATTAGGTTATGATAGCACAGTAGTTAATGAAGATGAAGGTGGCACATCTACATTTGTTTTTGAATCTAACCAAATAAAAAATGTTGATAATTTGAATCCTACATCTAATCCTGATATAAGATACAGTTTAACAGTTAGTGAAGCAAATACAGGTGTAGATAATCAAGGAAGAAAACTTACAAAAGAGCAACAAGAATATTTTAAGGATTCTAAAGTAACTGATGAAAAAGGTAATTTAATTCCTGTATTTCACACTACAACTGGCTTAGATTTAGTTATGAACAAGGCAGAGTTTTATGAGTTTAATCCTGTAGGAACTCCAGGCTATAGATACGGAGATAAAGTAGTTAATTTTTATACCGATTCTAAAGAAATGTCAGGAAGCTATGTAGACCAAAATTATATAGAAGCCGATACTACAAAAATTGAGAATTTAGACCAAGCTCAAGGTATTGTTGACTATTATAACAGTTCAGGAATAATAGATTGGGAAATACAAGAAAACAATGGTACTTATGAGTTATATGATAATGAATACGGTGAGGTAATACACACTTTTGATTCTCAAGATGATTTGTTTAGAAACATTAGAAAAGTAGTAATAGATGAATCTGGCTTGGATGCAGATATAAATGCTAATGGGTATCAATATGAAGGCTATTTAAATATTAAAAACCCTTATATTATAGATGCAAAAGGAAAAGAATGGAATAGAATAGAGGTTGGAAACCTTCAGGAATTAAAACAAGGCATAAAAGAAAAATGGGATATTCCAGAAAGACAATTAGACAAACTTGAGGGTAATACATTAAAAGAACTTAATAGAGACCTTACAAAAATTGGATACCAATTAAAAAATGATGAGTATGGAGATTTGTCTTTGTATACCAAAGAAGGAATACTTGCAGCTGATTTGTTAAATGTAAACGATGTTATGCAAGAAATCAGAATTGATTTAGATAGTGATTTAAATACTCCTATTTCTACAAACGATATAGTATTCCAAGCACTAGCTGAAAACGATGCTGGTGCTAATTATGATGGAGTAATAATTGAAAATGTAGTTGATTATGGAGGAGTATCTACAAATGAAGAAACCCCTCACAATGTATATGTTGATTTTAACTCTAATCAATTTAAGTCTTATGATAATCTAAAACCAACTACTGACCAAGATATTAGATATTCTCTAACAACTATGGAAGATAGTGAAATGGATGAAATCAGCCAACAACAATTTGATTATTTCAAGAACACTAAAGCAGTTAATAAATACGGAGAATTGGAAACCGTTTATCATGGTACTCCAGCCGAGTTTAATGTATTTGATATTGAAAAAGCTGGCAAAACAGGATTGGTATTTGGTAATGGATTCTACTTTACTAACTCAAGAGGAACTGCTAGAGGATTTACTGAAGGTGGCTTATACGGAGATACAGATGACCAAATAAAAACTGGTTATGTTAATATCGAAAAACCAGCTAGTCGTGATACAAAAACAATGTCTTATAATGAATTTAAACAATTATACGAGGCGTTAAACAATAATCCTAAGATGTATATGGATGATATGGAAATGTCTAGTATTGATGCTTTATTGAGTGATTATGGTGATATTTATAACGACAAAGAAGGAACTATAAAAACATTCTTTGATTCTTATAATACTGATGTAGATATGATTGATAATCTGTCTTATATGTATAATCCTACAGAGTTCTATAAGACACTAAGAGATGTTACAGGATATGATGGAATTATAGTCGAAAATCCTTCTGGATATGATGCTTACGAGAAATACTTTATTGCATTTAATCCTGACCAATTTAAACTTAAAGATAATAAAACACCTACAAACAATGTAGATATGAGATTAAGTTTAACAAGAGCTGACCAAATTACTCCAATGGATGTAGCTCCATATAGTAATACATGGGGTAAACAAGTAGAAGATGCTATAGCTCCATTACAAGAACAAGTTCAACAATTAACTGATACTATTAACGAGTTAAAAGAAAATATAGCTCCTATATCTGAAGAAGAAGCTGTTAACTTAAGCAGAGAGAATCCTAACGAGGAAGCTCCTATTAGAAATAATTTAACTGCTGAAGAATCTCAAGAACTAGATTACTTAGAAAACATGAGTAAAAAGTTCCCATTAAGAGGAGAAAACTTAGAGAAGATGGAATCTCTAAGAGCTAAGGAATTAAATAATCCTGAAACAGAAATATCTCCTACAAGAGACCTAAATGATATTAGAGATTATGATGAGGTAGGAAACAGGGATGTAAACGCTTACCAATATGAGCATCCAGAGGTTAAACCTTATTTCCAAGAAGAAGCTCGTAGGATGTTAGCAGATTTAGATAGTTCTATTAAAGCAGAAAAATATGCTATACCTACTAATGAAAAAGGAAAAGGCTCTTCAAAATGGGATTGGGTCGGAGTTAAGAGACAAACATCTCCAGAGATTGCTGAATTATTAGATGGAGATAGAGGTTATTCTTACTCATACGATGATATTCGTAAAGGTTTAAATGCAATTATAGAAGACCATGGTAATGAAAATATAGCAGTAGCTAAACGTATAGAATTCTACTTAGATGAACGTTTAAGAAACGGTTATACAACTATGGAAGGTTATGAGATTGAACCTAATGAAGCATATAATAATATGTTAAGAGAGCAAGAGTGGACTGATTATTATGAAACAACTCCAGAAATAACACCTCCACAAGAAGATTTATCAGATTTAGAACTTAACCTAGAGCCTTTTATGGATTATATAGACCAATCTAGTGAGAATAAACAAAAAAGAGACCAATTAAGAGATGAAGTCAATACTAAGAAGGCAATGTATATTCCAAAAGAAAATAACGTTAAACGAGGCTTAAATCTATTAAAAACAATGTTTGTTAATGAGTACGCAGCAGTAGACGATTTTGCTAAACAAAGTGGTAACATGAGTATTAAGCATAAAGCAGATACTTATAATAACTATCAAGCATTAGCACAAAGCAATATTTCAAACGCTCAAACAGACAACGAAGGCAATGCAATAGGTCGAAGCCTTAATTCAATATGGACTGAAGCTCAAAATAAAGGCTTAAGAGAAGCATTAGATGATTATTTAATTCATTATTCTAACTTAGATAGGTCTTACCAAGGTAAAGGTGGAGATTATACAATCGACCAATCTAAGAAATTAATTAAAGAATATGAAGCTAAATATCCAGAATTAAAACCACTTGCGAAAGCAGTATGGCAATATTCTCGTAATGCTAGACATAACTTAAGAGATGCTGGAGTTATAAGCCCAGAAGTCTCAAATATGTTAGGTAGAATGTATCCTCACTACGTACCATTTGTTAGCGAAAATGTTGACAAATATTATGTGGATTCTAAGGAAATTAAACCTAAGAGTACAATTAAACGTGCAAGAGGTGGAGCTAATTTAGGTATGTTATTACCAGTAGAAGAAGCTCTATCAACTTATACATATTCTCAATTTAAATCTACTTTAGGTAATGATTTAATGAGAGAAATAGTAAAAACAACTAATAATCCTATAGAATTAGGAGCAGATACTAGAACAAATTATGTAAATGCTGATAATTTATATAGAGATGAAAACGGTTATTATTTAACTGCTTATGATAATGGTGACCAAATTTCTACTAAGATTAGCGAAGACATGTATAACGCTTTATCTAATCAAATGAAGAATTCAGTAAAAGGAATGGAACAAAAACTATCATTCATTACTAAACCATTACAAAAATTAAGTAGAATTAGAAGAGACATTTTAACTAAATGGTCTCCAACATTCCCAGTAACAAACGCATTAAAAGATATTCAAGATGCAGGATTTAATTCTAAATATACTAAAGAGTTTATAAAACACTATCCAAATGCTTTATATGAATTAGCCACAAATAAAGGCCAAGCAGCACAATTTAAAGCGTTATATGGCTCTGCTCTTAACATGGGTCAATATGACGTTGATAGTGGCTTATATAACGCTAAAAAAGGTGCTAAAAACCTTAATTTCTTAAAAGGTATTGAAAATGCCAATGAGTTGATAGAATTAGCTCCAAGATACGCTGAATTTAAAGCAAGTTTAGATAATGGTGCTTCATTACAAGAAGCAATGTATAATGCTCGAGAAGTAACAACAAACTTCTCAAGAGGTGGAGTTATAACTAAAGCGTTGAATCGTAACGGATTCACGTTTTTAAATGCTTCAGTACAAGGATTTGATAAATTCATCCGTAACTTCTCAGGAGAAAATGGTGCTAAAGGTATAGTTAACTCAATGATGAAAGCTGCTATCTTAGGAATTGCTCCAGCAGTATTTAATGAACTAGCGTTTGGATGGGGCGATGATAAAGATGAAGACTATGAGGCTTTACCAGATTACATTAAAGACAATTATTATTTAATAAAAACATCTGATGGTAACTTTATAAGAATACCTAAAGGAAGAATGTTAAGTGTATTTGGTAGTGCAGCTCGTAGAACTTTAGAGATGAGCCAAGGAGAAGACGATGCCTTTAAAGGTTATTTAAGTAATGTAAATAATCAAATAGGAGTTAATAACCCAGAAGAAAATAATATATTTGCTCCATTCTTACAAGCATTTGGTACTAAGAACGGTACAGCGTGGTATGGAGGAGATATAGTTCCTTCAAGATTACAAAATGTACCAGCAGGAGAACAAACAGATTCTTCTATAGATTGGTTGAGTACATTTGTTGGAGAAAAGACTGGAATTAGTCCTTATAAGATTAATTACTTATTAGACCAATATTCAGGCGGCTTAGGTGACTTAGTACTACCAATGATGACACAAGAAGCTACAAGTAAAGCCGAAAATCCACTAGAGTATTTTGCATCTGGTTGGGCTGATAAATTTAGTGTAGATTCAACAACAGATAATAAATATGTTAGTGATTTCTATTCTAAGAAAGATGAAATGACAGTTAAAGCTAATTCTAAGAATGCAACTGATGAAGACGCATTAAAACAAAAATATCTAAATAATATTAGTTTTGAAATGTCTGAGTTATACAAAGAAAGAAGAGAAATTCAAGCTAGTGATTTACCTAAAGCTGAGAAATATGAAAAGGCTCAAGCAATTAAGAAAGAAATTAATGCTCTAGCTAAAGAAGGATTAGATAATTTTGAGAACGTTGAAATTAACGGAGATTATGCTAATGTCAATGGTCAAGAATATCAAAAAACTGAAGACGGATGGAAGAAAATGAAAAGTACAACATCTGATGAAGTAAATTCTTTAGGATTGAGTAGTAAAGAAAAAGATACTTATGTTAAAACACAACAAAGTATTTCAAATATCAAGAGTGAGTATAAAGGCGAAGATGATTCAATAGGAAAGAAACAAGAAATAATTTCTACTATTAAAAACAGTAAATTAGATGATAATACTAAGATGAGTCTTTACCAAGATACTTATAGAGAGAAATTCGCTAATTATGTTACTGATTTAGGAATTAATGTAAATTCTTATTTAGACTTTAAATCACAAGACTTTAGTGCTAATAAAGATTCTAATGGTAAATCAATTAGTGGTTCTAAAAAGACAAAAGTATTTAATTATGTAAATTCAATGAATATTCCTTATGAACAAAAATTAATTTTAATCAAATCTGAATATAACTCTTATAATGACCACAACTATGAAATACTAGATTATATTAATAATTCTGGTATGAGTTATGATGAGAAGATGAGTTTATATAAAGATTTAGGATTTAAAGTTAACGGAAACCAAGTAAGTTGGTAAAAAATGGGAATGATTAGATAGTATAATGCAATTAGAGAGAATGCCTAATTCTCTCTTTTTGTATGTACAGAAAGGAGAATTTATGGCAAAGGAAACAACGGTTGCAAGAACACCAGAAGACTTGCAGCGAAGATATAGATTCAAAAACATAGAAATAACTAAAGAAGAATTAGATGAGTTTTTAGATAATTTAGCATTTGATAATCATTTATCTAGTACTTCAACAAATCCAGTACAAAATAGAACTATTACTTTAGCTTTAGCGAGTAAGGTAACTGCTGTTAGTGGTAAAGGATTATCTACAAACGATTTTACTGATTCAGAAAAAGTAATATTAGACCAAATTACTCAGCAAAAGATTGATAATTGGGATTCTAATACTTTTTCAATTGATTTAGTTTATCCAGTAGGGTCTATTTATTTAAGTACAAGTTCAACAAATCCAGGTAGTCTTTTTACTGGTACAACATGGGTACAAATAAAAGACAAATTTTTATTAAGTGCAGGAGATACATATACAGCAGGAGATACTGGTGGAGAAGCAACACACACATTAACTATTGATGAAATACCCTCACACAACCATGACTCAAGAGTACAATGGAATAATTCTACAGGACATGCTGCTCCATTTATAGAACAATGGAACAATAATGGTAATGCTTGTGTTGATAATCAAAATGGTTTAGACGGATATAGAGGTGGGGGTCAAGCCCACAACAATATGCCTCCATATATTGTTGTATATATGTGGCAAAGAACTGCATAGGAAAGGAGAATTATATGATAAAAATTGAAGACAATGTAATTCATTTAACTAGAGGAGATGCTACAGGTACAGATTATAACGTTTTAGCAATTCAATTTCCTCTATCAGATGGCTCACTTTATACATTTAAAGTGGGAGACAAAATAAGAATGACAGTTTTTGATAAAAAAGGTTACACAAGAAGACCAATTTTATCTAAAGAGTGGACGGTGGCTGCTGCTACAACTACTCCAGAACTGCCTTTAACAAGTACAGATACAAAGAAATTTGAACAATCTAATAAGAAAATAACTTATTGGTATGACATAGTTTTAAACGATACAACAACTTTATTAGGCTTAGATGATGAAGGGGCTAAAAAGATGATTGTATATCCAGAAAGTGAGGAGGATTAATATGTTACAAGCAAGTTTAGGTTTTAAGGGAGAGCCAGGAGTAAGTCCTACATTAACTACTTCTAAAAGTGGTGGTACTACTACTATTACAATAACTGATGTAGAAGGAACTAAAACAGCAACTATCTTAGATGGTGAAATTACTGAAGCAATGATAGTAGACGATTTGACTCATAATGATTCAAATAAACCTTTAAGTGCAAAACAAGGAAAAGTATTAAAAGGTTTAGTAGATGCGTTCCCAACTTTTTATAGTGGAACTACAGACCCAGCTTCTGGAACTGGAGCAAATGGGGATATTTATTTCAAATATGAAGAATAGGGGTGATTAGATGTCAAATATGATTTTAGACCAAGCTGGAACTGGTAATTCCTCAATGAAATTGAGCGTTGATTATACTGATGGCAACGGTTATTTGACTATTACTGCTTTATCAGGTGGTAGAGATAATTACTCTGTAACCGAGGATTTTGGTTCTAGTACTAAAGTTTATTGCAAAATTGCTGGAGAAACTTTTGAACTAATTCCTCTAGCTTTAGGGGAACAAGGAATTAGATTTGGTAAAAATTATGCTTATGCTACATTCTGGACTGGAACTACAACTAAATCAGGCATTAGTGGGGATGTAAATATTGAATTTACATTTACTTCTTCACACGGCAATTCTAATATTGATAATTCAAAATTTGTTAAAACACTTAATATTAAAAAATCACCAGTAATAACAGATGTAACTGTTTCTAATATAGGAAGAACAACTGCTGATGCTTCATTTACTGTTACAGATTCTGGTGGAGCTGCTATTAGTGATACAAGTATAGGTTGCTCTTTAACTAATTACGGAACAGAAGTAAGCGTAATCACAGGTACAAGTGGCTCTTTTAGTGGATTAACACCTAATACTACTTATTATACTAGAGCGTTTGCTAGTAATAACTATTATGATAATACTTCTAATGTAGGTAGTTTTACTACTATAGGTAACGCTCCAACTATTAATTCAGTAACAACAACACCAGCGTTGGATTCATGCGAATTTGATATTGATGTTTCTTATGACATAAATGACGGATTTAGTTCTCAAACAATTGAATATGGAACTACTGAATCTTACGGAAGTTCTGTATCAACATCAGAAATTACTGGATTAGACCCTAATACAAAATATTATTACAAAATAACAATAACAGGAACATCAGGAAGAACTGCTGTTTATACAGGGAACTTTACTACTTTAAGTGCTGGTGGAAAAGTTAGATATAAAGTAAATGGATTATGGAAAGAAGCCAAAGTTTATTTAAAATACGGAGGCGTATGGAGAGAAACTGTACCTTATATAAAAGCAAATGGTACATGGGAAAAAGGAGAGTGATTAAATGAATGGAGTAATATTTGAATTTCATATAGGGAATACCTATTCAAGAAATTTTATAATTAAGAAATACGATGAAGACATAGACAAGATGTATTTCAGTATTAAAAAATCAGATGATGATGAAAAAACTATATTACAAAAGACATTAGATGATGGAATAACTATTGTAGATGCCGAATACGATGATGACAATAATGTTATTTCAAGAACTTATAATTTATTATTAAACGCTGATGATACAGAAGGATTTAAAGTAGGAATAGAATATCCATTTGACATTAAGATTGTTACAAATAAAGACGCTGATGATATTAAATTAACAATAATGAATGGAACTTTAACTCTAACAACTGTAACTACTAGAAAATGGAATGAGGTGGCATAATGGAAATTATTTTATTAGATAATCAAAATAATATAGAAGCTGAAGCTACTGTCTATCCTATAGACTATATTCCAGATTATGTAAAAGCGGAGCAAGAACGTAGAGAAAATGAAGCTATAAGAATTTCTAATGAAACAACAAGACAAGAAAACGAATTATCAAGAATAGCATTATATGATGATTTAGAGTACAAAAAAGAAACTGATTATTGGCGTGGAGATAAAGGTGATACTGGAGCTACTCCAGTTATTACTGCTAATGCTTCTGTTACGAGTACAGTAGGTACTCCTTCTGTAGTAGTAACTAAAACAGGTACTGATGAAGCTCCTACAATAAGTTTTGCATTTTCTAACTTAAAAGGAGATAAAGGTGACCCAGGAGCAATTAAATTTGAAGTAGTAGCTGAATTACCAACTACTGAAATAAAAGAAGATACTATTTATTTAGTACCTATAACTCCAGATACAAGTGGTAATAATTACGCTGAATATATTTATGTAAATGGTCAATGGGAATTATTAGGTAAGATAGGCGTACAAGTAGATTTATCAGGCTATGCAACTATAGATTATGTAAATGGTCTTGTGGGAGATATTAATGATGCTTTAGATTCTATTAATAATGAGGTGATTTGATGGGAACTACAGCACAAAAATTAACTTATTTAAATACTACAAAGACCAAAATAAAAGATGCTATTAATAAAGCAGGGAATTATTTAGATTCTAGTGATACATTTAGAAGTTATGCAAATACAATATCTCAAATGATAGTAGATACAATCAATGACCCTCAAACAACATGGGATAAATTCCCTAAGAAAACAGGAACAGGGGCAAGCGTTACATTAAATGGAGTATATACTGCTCCTATAGGAATTAAACCTAATGGTAATACAAGTCAAGATACTACAACAGGGAATAACCTAATAGATACAAATGGAGGAACAACTTTAACTGATAATAATGTAACATTTACACCAACATATAATTCAAATGGTGGACTAGAAAGTATAAATGTAAATGGTACGGCAACAGCAAATGCAACTTATATATTTCCTAATTATGTAACATTAAAAGCAGGTACTTATTATATTTCAAAAGGTAGTGTAAATTATGTTCGTATGCTTATAGTAGATAGTAATGGTACATCTTATATAACAACAGGAACTACACAAGATGAAGAAAGTTTTACATTAAGTGAAGACAAATCAGTTAGACTATATTTAAGAGTATATAGTGGAACTGCAATTAATAATGTAATCCTATATCCAATGGTAGCAACAACAAGTGAAGCAACCTATGAACCATATACCTATGGTGCAAGTCCTAACCCAAATTATCCTCAACCTATCCATGTAGTAAGTGGTGATAATGTATTAAGTATATGTGGGAAGAACTTATATAAACCTTATTCCCACACTAGAACTAGTGGTGGTTTTACAATAGACACCAATTTAGATGGGACAATTACTACAAATGGTACGGCAACAAGCAATTTTGCTTCTATAACAAGTGCTGATGCTACAAACCACTTACAATTTTTAAGGGCAGGTACATATACTCTAAGTGGTGGTTATAGTGATAAATTATATGTTCAAGTAATGAATAGTACAGGAACAACTATACTTGCAGTTTCAAAAACAACTAGTGCAACATTTACTTTATTAAATGATACTCAAGTATATTTAAGGGCGTATGTTGAAAGTGGTGCAAGTGGCAATATTACATTAAAACCAATGATAGAATCAGGTTCGACCGCCTCAACCTATGAACCCTATATAGGACAAGATTACCCTATATATTTAGGAGTAGAGAACTTGTTTAATAAAGATAATATTACTAATAATAAAAGAGTTAATAGCAATGATGGTACTTTTGGGAATATGACAGGAGTTTCGTATAGTGATTATATAGATATAGAAGGTGCAAGTTATGTATATTTAAACGGCAACACTACTTCACAAAACCTAACTTCTTATTTGTGTGCTTTTTATGATAGTAGTAAAACATATATAAGTGGTGTATCAACAACTATGCAACAACCTTTTTATAATGGTGCAATAAGCGTTCCAAATAATGCAAAATATATAGTATTTAATTTAATGCCTAATGATAAAAATAATATTACATTAACAAAAGGAAGTATGCCATCACACATAAGTGCTACCCCAATAGAACTATGTAAAATAGGAGATTACCAAGACTATATCTATAAAGATAATGGTAATTGGTATTTATATAAAGCAATAGGAAAATATACTTTTACAGGTAGTGAAGCAAGCTGGACTTTAAGAGAAACAAATACAAATACAATAAGAATGACTTGTGATACATTACAAAGTTTAGGTATAGCACCTCAAAAAACACCTTTAAGTAATTATTTTATTGGAAAAGCAAATAACACTGAAATAGGCGATTATGATAATCCATCAATAGCACCAAGAGATAATGGTAATGGTTTTACAATAAGAATGTTATTAAGTATAGCAACAACAAAGGAAGAGTTTATAACTTGGTTAAGTACTCATAATACAATAGTATATTATGTATTAAGTACACCTACTACTACTGAAATAACTGATAGTACACTTATAGAGCAATTAGAAGCGTTGAAGAGTGCAACAAGTTATGAAAACCAAACAAATATAAGTCAAGAGAACAATGACTTACCATTTATTTTAGATGTA
>Ga0265298_10007977_pt1 | contig 12772 bp, 10 predicted proteins | sample AusTroGonzalo_MG_3_FD_193486 | JGI IMG/M metagenome (GOLD analysis project Ga0265298, IMG submission 193486) | Bovine rumen microbial communities from tropical cattle in Woodstock, Queensland, Australia - Gonzalo_01 | ecosystem: Host-associated > Mammals > Digestive system > Stomach > Rumen ... | reverse complement strand
CGGAGAGCTTACCGTACGGATAGTCCTTTGCATATTTCTCCACGTCCATATAGACAGAGCCGTTGGATACATAGGCATAGCCTTTGTCGAGTATCTTCTGCACAAATGCAATCTGCTCGATGATATGACCCGACGCATGCGGCTCGATAGACGGTGGTAACACGTTCAGCGCCGCCATGTCACGGTGATAACGGTTCGTGTAGTACTGCACCACCTCCATCGGTTCGAGTTGCTCAAGACGCGCTTTCTTGGCTATCTTATCTTCGCCTTCGTCCGCATCGTGCTCCAGGTGTCCCACATCCGTGATATTACGCACGTAGCGCACTTTATACCCGAGATACATGAGGTAACGGTACAGCAGGTCAAACGTAATCGCCGGACGAGCGTGTCCTAGATGCGCATCACCATACACCGTCGGACCGCAGACATACATGCCTACGTGTCCTTCGTGCAGGGGTTTGAACGTCTCTTTGTAACGAGACAGAGAATTATAAATTTCTAACATCTTGTTGATTGACGATTAGACGATTTACGATTTACGATTAGACGATTTAACCTTTGCGCTGCAAAGGTACTACTTTTTTTTGACATACGCAAATAAAAAAGAAAAGCAAAATTCTCTATATATATACATGTATATATATACAAAAATAAAACAAAGAAAATAAATGGCAATTGCATGAAAAAATAAAAAACATCCGCCACGCGATGAAGCGTGACGGAGTGAATGGGAATTCAAGTTGTCGGTAAGCAACGGGAGCTTAGAGCAAGGTCTTCGGGTCGAGGTTGTTGCGCTCGATGTCCTTGAAGTAGTTGAACGTGCCGACCTTGAGTTCTTCGCAAGCGGCTTCGTCGCAGACGATGATACCGTGTTGGTGCATCTGGAGCATAGAAACCGTCCACATGTGGCTGATCGGCTCTTCGATAGCGTGTTGCAGGGCGCGGGCTTTGTTATGGCCGTTCACCATGATGAGCACTTCCTTGGCATCCATGACCGTACCGACACCTACGGTGAGGGCCGTCTTGGGCACTTTATTCACATCATTCTCGAAGAAACGACTGTTCGCAATGATCGTATCGGTAGTGAGCTCTTTCTTACGGGTGCGGCTGGTGAGCGACGACCCCGGCTCATTGAAGGCGATGTGTCCGTCGGGACCGATACCACCCAGGAAGAGGTGAATGCCACCGATATTCTTGATTTTCTCCTCATAGCGTGCGCACTCTGCAGCCAGGTCAGCAGCGTTGCCATTCAGGATATTGACGTTCTCCTTGCGGATGTCAATATGGGAGAAGAAGTTATTCCACATGAAGCTGTGATAGCTCTCCGGGTGCTCTTCGGGCAGATTGACGTACTCATCCATGTTAAAGGTAACGACATTGCGGAAGGACACTTTTCCTGCTTTATTCAGTTCGATGAGGGCCTTGTACATGCCGAGTGGCGAACTGCCGGTGGGCAGACCCAGGACAAACGGCTTGCTCTCTTTCGGATCAAACTCATTGATTCGTTTTGCTACGTAATTTGCCGCCCATTGGCTGAGCAAATCGTATGAAGGTTCAATAATTACTCGCATAAATTCAAAATTTATAATTCACAATTCACAATTTTAAGACCGTTTGAGGACAACGGCGCTGCGGGCAGGGAGATACATCTTGAGCCAGCCCTTGCCGTCCTTGTCATAGAGCGGGTCATAGTTGGTGAAATGCTCTACGCTATCATCGGCGAGGCCGAAGCCTGCGAATTTCTTATCATCGGTATTGAGCACCACTTTGTACTTGCCGGACGGAACAAGGATTCCGTAGTCCGAGAACGATTTCTGGCCGTTCCAGTTGAAGATAAACAGCAGGTCACCACGCGAATAAGCCACCACCTGGTCGCCCTCGTTATCCCACCATTTCATTACCCACGGCAGGTGTTTGCCGACGTTGTATTTCTTCTCTTCGGCGGTCGGGTTCTCCACCAGGACATGTTTCTTGAGCAGATGGATCATCGCCTCATCGAAGCGGTTGAGGTCCGCAAAGAAATAGTTGGGATTATCCACCAGACTCCACTGACGACGTGCGTACTTATAACTCCATCCGTTGCCCTCGCGCGGGAAGTCAATCCACTCCGGATGGCCGAACTCATTCCCCATGAAGGTCAGATAGCCGCCATTGATGGTAGAAGCCGTGATAAGACGGATCATCTTATGCAACGCGATGCCACGGTCCGCCATGAAGGTGGAATGACCGTGCTCGAAATGCCAGTACATATCTGCATCCACGAGGCGGAAGATGATGGTTTTGTCGCCCACGAGCGCCTGGTCATGACTCTCGGCATAGGAGATTGTCTTCTCGTCCTCGCGGCGGTTGGTCATCTCAAAGAGGATGTGACCGGCTTTCCAGTCCTCATCCTTCACTTCCTTGATATACTTGATCCAGAAATCGGGAATACCCATCGCCAGACGGTAGTCGAAGCCGACACCGCCATCCTTGATCGGACAGGCCAGACCCGGCATACCGGACATCTCTTCGGCAATCGTGATCGCCTCGGGCTTCACTTCGTGAATGACCTTGTTCGCCAGCGTGAGATACATCAGCGCATCGCCATCCTCGTTGCCGTTGAAATATGAAGGATAACCGTTGAAATCCTCGCCCAGACCGTGACTGCGGTAGATCATCGAGGTAACACCGTCAAAGCGGAAGCCATCAAAGTCATACTCATCGAGCCAGAACTTACAGTTCGAGAGCAGGAAATGGAGCACTTCGTTCTTGCCGTAGTTAAAGCAGAGGCTGTCCCAAGCCGGGTGCTCACGGCGGCCGCCATCATGGAAATACTGATAGCCGGTACCGTCGAAGTTCCCCAGACCCTCGAGCTCATTCTTCACCGCGTGGCTGTGCACCAGATCCATGATGACATGCATACCGCGTCCGTGCGCATCGTCGATGAGCGCTTTGAGTTCGTTCGGGGTACCGAAACGGCTGGAGGCCGCAAAGAAATTGGATACATGGTATCCGAAGGAACCGTAATACGGGTGCTCCTGGATCGCCATGATTTGCACGCAGTTGTAGCCCAAGTCGGCAATACGCGGCAGTACATCGCGGCGGAACTCCTCGTAGGAATTGACTTTTTCCTCTTCGGAGGACATACCTATATGGCACTCATAGATATAGAGGCCGCCCTTCTCTTTGAGGCGTTTGCCTTTGTTTTTCCACTGATACTCCGGCTCGTCCCATACCTGGGCGGAGAATATCTTGGTCTGCTCGTCCTGGACGACACGGCGCACATAAGACGGGATACGCTCTCCATAGCCGCCGTTCCACTCCACGAGCAGTTTGTACATCTGACCGTGCTGCATTGCTTTCTGCGGCAGGGTTGCCTCCCATACACCGTTACCCACCGGCTGGAGACGATACGCCTCGTCCTTCTGCCAGTTATTCATATCTCCTTTGATATAAATAGCGGTGGCATTCGGCGCCCACTCACGCATCACCCAGCCTTTGGCTGTCTTATGCAAACCAAAATACAGATATCCGGTTGCCCACTCGCTGAGCGGTTTGCCTCCGGTCAACTCTTTCTCTTTATTGACTGCGTAGTCATAGCGTCCCTGCAATGCGCCTTCATACGGCTGCAGATACGGATCGCGCTCTACGAGTTTCAAGTGTTTTTCTTTCTTGGTAGCCATATTATTGATGATTTACGAATTCACTCTTGCTTTGACGATGAGTTTGCGGTACTCCTTTCCCGGCGCGATACCCGGCTGATGAGCGTCTGACGGGAAGAATACAGCAAAATGACCGGCCGGCACGATGAACTTGGCGGTTGCCTTGTCGCCATAGAACTCCACATCCTTTCCTTCGTCGTACTCCTGCGTCACTTCCTGGCAATCCACCTGCGCTTTCCATCCCATCTCTTCGTCTCCGCCCAGCGGAATCTGGATATCCAGATAGTCCTTATGCGCCTCCATGCGGCATTTGGCCTCTTCCTTGCCTTTGAAATCCAGAATATTCACAAACAAATCCTTGCCGTCCAGATAGATCTTGCATGCAGGCATCTCCTCCAGATCATTCTCGTTGTAGAATTTCATGAATTCTTTCAATCCCGGTACGCTGTCGTAATACCAATCAGCGTTCTCTAATTTGTCAAGTATCATATGTGTTGCGATTTAATTATTTTCACTTTCTGGCGCAAAATTACAATTTTTTTCGCATATACGCAAGAAAAAAGGGACTTTTTACGCAAAAAAAGCCTAAAAACCTTGCATAATTGAATTTTTTGTTGTAACTTTGCGGCCGAATTTTGTAAATAACATTTATTAACAATATTTTTTATGCATATGAAGAAAGGTTTATTCTTTAGCCTCATTGCTGCAATAGCATTGTTGGCATCGTGTAACAAATCGTTACCGGAACCGGATCAGATCACCGTTAATCCGAATCCCCTGACCAAGGTAGGAAACAAGGTTGACGCCGACATCACCGGTACGTTCCCTGCAAAGAAATTTGCGAAGAAGGGTGTATTGGTAGTGACTCCGGTTTTGAAGTACAAAGGTCAAGAGTCCGTTGGCGAGTCTGTAACCTATGTAGGTGAGAAGGCGAAAGAGAACGGCAAATCCGTTAACTACAAAGAGGGTGGCAAATACACCCAGCACTGCTCGTTTGATTACGTTCCGGATATGCGCAAATCGGAGTTGTATCTTCGCTTTGAGGCTCGTGTAGGCAAGAAAACGCTTGAGATTCCGGATCTCAAAATCGCTGACGGTGTCGTAGTTACCGATGAGATGGCTGAGGCTCAGGACAACAAGACGGCTGCCACCCCGGACAAGTTCCAACGCGTTATTCAGGAGTTGACAGAGGCTGATATCAAGTTCCTCATCCAAAGCGCTAACCTCCGTGCATCGGAGACCAAGTCTGAGGCTGTGAAGGCGCTGCAAGCTGCCATCAAGGACGCAGACCAGGCTGAGCGCAAAGAGATCAACAAGCTCGAGGTTGCCGGTTATGCATCGCCGGACGGTGGCTTGGATCTGAACGAGAAACTGGCTGAGAACCGTCAGAAAGTGGCTCAAGACTTCTTGAAGAAGGGTCTGAAGAAAGACAAAGTGAACGCTGAGATCGAGTCGAACATCACCGCTGAGGACTGGGAAGGTTTCCAGAAGGCAATGGAGAACAGCAACATGCAGGATAAAGAACTCGTGCTGCGTGTTCTGTCGATGTACAGCGATCCGGAGGAGCGCGAGGCACAGATCAAGAACCTGAGCTCTGTTTACAAAACCATCGCTGACGAGATTCTGCCGGCTCTCCGTCGCAGCCGTCTTATCCTGACGACCGACCTGATCGGCAAGAGCGATGACGAGATCAAGGCATTGGCCAAAGAGGATCCGGCTCAACTGAGCGTAGAGGAGTTGCTGTATGCCGCTACTTTGTTTGACGGCAAAGCAGACAAGATGGCGCTTTATCAGAAAGCAGCTGAGTTGTACAACGACTACCGTGCATACAACAGCATGGGTGAGCTGTACTTCGCAGACAACAATATTGCAGAGGCACGTCGTTGCTACGCAAAGGCATTGGCTATCCAGCCGAATGATCCGGACGTGAACTACAACGCAGGTGTTGCCGCTATGGCTGATGGTGACTTGGCAAAAGCAGAAGAGTATCTGGGCAAGGCAGCCGGCACGAAGGCTGATTTGGACGCTGCTCTGGGTACACTGTACACTCAGAAGGGTGACTATGCAGCCGCTAAGAAAGCATATGGCAGCAAAGCAACCAACAACGCCGCTGTTCAACAGATCCTGGACGAGGACTACGCTGCTGCAAGCCGCACGCTGAACAACGTGAAGGAGCCGAACGCAACGACCGCATACCTCAAAGCTGTGGTAGGTGCCCGTACCAACGACAAGGCAGCCGTTTTGGCAAACCTGAAATCCGCTATCGCTCAGGATGCAGCTCTCAAAGCACGCGCTGCTGAGGATATCGAGTTCGCTAAGTTTGCTGAGGACGCTGAGTTCCAGGCAATCGTTAAGTAATGTCGGTTTTATTTCCGAAAGTAAATAAACCCCGTGAGTGGGACTATCGCCCCATTTACTTCGACGAGGAAAAGGAGGCGCGCAAGGATAAAAAACTTGCGCGTCTTCGTCGCGGGGCTTTTCGGGAAGAGCATGAGAAGAACATGACGGAACTGCGCAAGAAAAAGCAGTCCAAACTCATCTTCTGGCTCGCGCTGCTCGGATTGCTCCTCTTTGCGTTTTACTTTTTATTATAATATAAGGAGTGGACATCATTCATCTATTACCGGATAGCGTAGCCAACCAGATCGCGGCAGGAGAAGTGATACAACGTCCTGCATCCTGTCTCAAAGAGTTGGTGGAGAACAGTCTGGATGCGGGAGCAAGCCGTATTCAGATCATTGTTCGTGATGCAGGCCGGACCCTGCTGCAGGTGATAGATGACGGCACGGGCATGAGTGAGATGGACGCCCGTCTGGCATTCGAACGGCATGCCACGAGTAAGATCCGCGAAGCGCAGGACTTATTCAGTCTGCGCACAATGGGTTTCCGTGGAGAGGCGCTTGCCAGCATCTGTGCGGTAGCCCAGGTGGAGATGACCACGCGCAGAGCGGAAGACGAGACGGGTACGCTATTGGAGATTCACGGTTCGGATGTCATTCGCCAGGAACCGTGCAGTTGCCCCGTAGGAACGAATATCAAGGTCAGCAACCTCTTTTTCAACGTACCGGTAAGACGCAAGTTCCTCAAGACCGACCAGACGGAATTGCGTAACCTACTGACCGAGTTTTACCACATCGCTCTGGTCTATCCGAAAGTATCGTTCACCTTCGTCCATAACGACGAGATATTACTGGAACTGCCGACAGGCTCGGAGAAACAACGAATCGAAGCCATCTTCGGCAATCCCAAACGCAACGTTTATACATCCGCCTTTGTGGATATCCATACGGAGACGGATCTGGTGACCATCCACGGATTTGTCGTCAAGCCGGAGAATGCCACCAAGAAATCAGAGCAATACTTCTTTGTCAACGGCCGATATATGCGGCATCCGTATTTCCTGAAAGCCGTTCAAACGGCCTATTCGGGCATGCTGCCGAATGACTATCAGCCGTCTTTCTTTATTTATTTCGACATCAATCCGGAGTCCATTGACGTGAATATCCACCCCACCAAGACGGAGATCAAGTTTGCAGACGAGCAGACAATCTTCCAGATTCTGATGGCTTCCGTACGTGAAGCGCTGGGTAAGTTCACTTTGGCGCCGCAGATTGATTTCGACACCTCCGGAAGTATCGATATCCCTGCGCCCACCCCTCAGACCGTCAATCGGCCGCAGGTGACCGTGGACCCGAACTACAACCCGTTCCGTTCACGTAACGTCATCTATCCGGATAAAGCACCCACCCACTGGGAGAGTTTGTATGAGGGAATTCAGAGTGATCGGAGTAATCCGAATACTCAGAGCGATCTGAGCACTCCAAGTATTCTGAATCTCTCCGACGTAGAGAGTTGTCCGCTTTGGCAATATGGCGGGAAATATATCTTATTGCCGAGTACACAGGGGTTGGTACTCATCAATCAGCGCCGGGCACATATCGCAGTAATGCATGCGCAGTTCATGGAGCAGTTGACACTGACACAAGGCGCCATGCAACAACTGCTTTTCCCGGAAGTGCTGACCCTATCCAAAGAGGATATGATTTTATTCGCAACCATCTCCGCTGACTTGAAAGCCATCGGTTTTGATATCGAGCAACTCAGTCCGGACAGCTATTCCATACAAGCCATCCCTGCGCAACTGACCAACGTCTCTGCCATACCGGTGCTACAGGACATCCTGCATCAGGTACGCGACCGAGAAGCCAACACCCAACAAGAATGGCGCGAACAGATTGCGCTAAGTCTGGCACAGAGTGCCGCAATTCCTTACGGGAAACCCCTTAGCGAGGATGAGATGCGGGATCTGGTTTGTCGCCTCATCCAACTGCCCCAATACCGCCGCACAGCGGATGGTAAATCGATTCTCTCGCTCCTAAGCAACGACGAGATCAACAAACGCTTCTAATCTATGAAACACTATCTATTTATCGGTCTGATAGCCGTCATTGTATCGGCTTGTACGCCGCAAGATCATCTGACCATCCTGCACACCAATGATACCCATTCGCAAGTGGATCCCAAGTCAAACGGACAGGGAGGATATGCACGTCGGATGGGATTGATCAAAGAACTCCGCCAAGCTGACAGATATCTGCTGTTGGTGGATGCCGGAGATTTCAGTCAAGGCACCCCCTATTTCAATTTCTATCACGGGCGGGTGGAAGTGGACGCCATGAACCGAATGGGTTATGACGCCTGCACGCTGGGAAATCATGAATTCGACAACGGCATTGATACGCTGGCAGAAGTACTGAAAACCGCCAAGTTCCCCGTGGTGTGCGCCAATTATGACTTCACAGGCACAGCCCTGGAAGACATCGTTCGCCCTTATACCATCGTCCATAAAGGAGCCCTGAAAATAGGTATCTTCGGATTGGGATGCGATCCCAAAGGACTGATCGCGGACAAGAACTTCCTTCCTATCCGTTTTCTGGAGCCATATGCCATCGCCCAATCGATGGCAGACACCCTTCGCGCACAGCAATGCGACGTTGTGGTATGCCTGAGTCATATGGGCACATACGGAAAAGCGCCGGAAGATCTATGCGACACCGCCCTCATCGCCCGCACACGCGGAATCGATGTGGTTATAGGAGGTCACACGCACCAATTATACGACCATTTGCGCATCGCCAATCTGGACGGAGATTCCATTCCTGCATGCCAAATGAGCAAGGCCGGCGCATATTTAGGACGAATTGTGCTATATTTAGGTGACAAAATCGAAAAATAAAACAAAAAAATTTGCATATTCCAGAAAAAAGCAGTAATTTTGTGCCGTTTTTGCAGAATAGGCGAAAACAAAGAATTACGAAAATTAACAAAAACACACATAAATATTAACTTTAAAGATTTAGTATTATGGCTGAAATTGAAGCAAAAGTGAAAGCTATCATCGTTGACAAGCTCGGCGTTGAGGAATCTCAGGTAACTAACGATGCTAACTTCCAGACCGATTTGGGTGCTGATTCGTTGGACACCGTAGAGATGATTATGGAGTTTGAGAAAGAATTCGGAATCTCTATTCCGGATGAGGATACACAGAAAATTTCTACCGTAGGTGATGCAATCGCTTACGTGGAGAACGCAACGAAGTAATTCGTTTCCACAAGTGGTTTACGAGTTTACGGGGAAACTGTAAACTCGTATGCTTTTTATGTGTAGTGAGGTGTTTATGCAGTTACGAAGAGTAGTTATAACAGGTTTAGGGGCGCTGACTCCGATAGGCAATTCCGCCCCGGAGACATGGCAGGCATTGGTGAGCGGCAAGAATGGTATTGGCCGCATTACCGCCTTTGATGCCAGTTTATTCAAGACACAATTTGCGGGCGAAGTGAAGGATTTTCATCCGGAAGAGGTTATCGACCGTAAGGAGGCACGCAAAATGGACCGTTATTCCCAATTCTCTGTCTGCGTGGCAGATGAAGCATTGCGGGACAGCGGTCTGGATTTGGATCAAGAGGATCGCAGTCGTGTCGGTGTCATTTGGGGAAGCGGCATGGGAGGTTTGCAGTCCACCGAAGAGGAGATCATTGATTTCGCCAAAGGAGACGGCGTTCCTCGTTTTAACCCGTTCATGATCCCCAAGGCTATTCCGAGTATTGCAGCCGGACAGATCTCTATCCGGTTCGGGCTGGGAGGTCCGAGTTTCTCGGTATCCACCGCCTGTTCCTCCTCCTCTCACGCAGTAGGTTCGGCGTTTGACCAGATCCGTCTGGGCCACGCTGACGTACTGCTGACCGGAGGCGCAGATGCCGATGTGACCTATACAGGCATCGGCGGATTCAACAGCCTGCACGCCCTCTCTACACGCAATGACGATCCGGAGCATGCCTGCCGACCGTTCTCCAAGTCCCGTGACGGGTTCGTACTGGGCGAAGGAGCAGCTTGTCTGGTCATGGAGGAGTACGAACATGCCAAAGCGCGCGGCGCAAAGATATACGCAGAGATCATCGGCGTAGGCATGACCTCGGACGCCTATCACATGACGGCACCGGATCCGGAAGGCAAAGGCGCAGAGCGTGTGATGCGTTTAGCCATCCAGGATGCAGGACTGCAACCGGAAAATATTGATTATATCAACACGCACGGCACCTCTACCCCTCTGGGCGATGTGACAGAGGTGAAAGCGATCCAGCGTGTTTTCGGAGAGCATGTATATGATATGAATCTCAACTCCACAAAGTCCATGACCGGTCATCTGATCGGAGCGACGGGCGCTGTGGAAGCACTGGCATGTATCATGGCGCTCAAAGACGGCATCATTCCGCCCACCATCAATCACGATCCGGAGGATGCGGATGAGGAGATTGACTACCGCATCAACTTCACTTTCGACAAGGCCCAGAAACGCGATATCCGTTACGCCCTGAGCAATACGTTCGGCTTCGGCGGACATAACGCGTGCCTGGTATTTAAGAAATGGGAATGTTAGGAGTTAGAGGTTAGATATAGGGAGGGGCACCCCTCAAAAGTGCCCTATTAGTCACTTTTATAATTTATTTAAGGTATTATGATTACAAAAATCGGCGAAAATGCAGGCCTCGTATGGGGTGCGCTGCAGAATGGAGCACAGGGACTGAAAGCTATCAAGAAAGCTACCAAGCTGAAAAACGATGAGCTTTTCCTGGCGCTCGGTTGGCTTGCTCGTGAAGGCAAATTGACCTTCAAAGAGGAAGAAGCTGACACCATCGTAGCTTTAGCTTAAGTATGGTAATAGCTATCGTAGGCGCCTCGGGCGCTGTCGGACAGGAGTTGCTTGCTGTTCTCGAACAGCGGCAATTTCCTATCTCCGAACTACGACTATTCGGTTCGGAGCGAAGTGCCGGCACCAAATACCTGTTTCGTGGCAAAGAACACACTGTACGATTGCTACAACATGACGACGCTTTCAGGGGCGTCGATATTGCTTTTGTCTCCGCGGGCGCAGGTGTGTCACGTGCGTACGCTGAGGATATCACACGTTTCGGAGCTATCATGATTGACAACTCATCCGCCTTCCGCATGGAGGAAGATGTGCCGCTGGTAGTACCGGAAGTGAATGCGGCGGACGCCTTGAACCGTCCGCGCAACATCATCGCCAACCCGAACTGCACAACGATACAAATGGTAGTGGCTCTGCGTGCGATCGAGCAGCTGAGTCATATCCGTCGTGTCCGTGTAGCGACCTATCAGGCCGCATCCGGCGCAGGGGCACAGGCGATGAAAGAGTTAGAGACCCAATACCGTCAGGCGCTGAACGGCGAAGAAGTGACGGTAAACAAGTTCGCCCACCCATTAGCCTTCAACCTCATTCCGCATATCGACGTATTCACCGATAACGGTTACACAAAGGAAGAGATGAAGATGTATAACGAGACACGCAAGATCATGCACTCGGATATCAAAGTGAGTGCCACCTGTGTGCGTGTTCCGTCGCTTCGCGCACATAGCGAGAGCATCTGGGTGGAGACAGAACAACCCGTGAGCGTGGCACAAGCCAAAGAGGCGTTTGCCAACGCACCCGGCTGTGTGCTGATGGACGAACCGGAGAAAAACATCTATCCGATGCCGCTATTCCTGAGCGGCAAAGATGAAGTATTCATCGGACGAATCCGCAAAGACCTGACCGACGAGTGCGGACTGAGTTTCTGGTGCGTGAGTGACCAGATCCGCAAAGGCGCCGCCCTCAACGCCGTGCAGATTGCAGAGACATTGATTAAATGACGAATGAGCAAATAGAAATAATGGCTCCGGTAGGATGCTGGGAAAGTCTGGCAGCGGCGATACAAGCCGGCGCCACCAGCGTCTATTTCGGTATCGAGCATCTGAACATGCGTGCCCGCAGTTCGGTCAATTTCACGACCAACGACATGGCAACCATCGTGGCTACCTGTCGTGAGGCGGGTGTGAAGACGTATCTGACGGTAAACACGGTCATGTATCCGGAGGACCTGTCCTTGATGCGTGAGATCGTGGACAAGGCGCATGCCGTGGGTGTGGATGCCATTATTGCCAGCGACATCGCCGTGATGCAGTATGCAAACAGCATCGGGCAGGAAGTGCATTTGAGTACACAGCTCAATATCGCCAACACGGAGGCGCTGAGGTTCTATGCGCAGTTCGCGGATGTAGTCGTACTGGCGCGTGAGCTGAATATGGAGCAGGTGGCTTCCATCTATCGGGACATCCAAGAACAGCATATATGCGGACGCAGCGGAGAACCGATACGTATCGAGATGTTCTGCCACGGAGCGCTATGCATGGCGGTGAGCGGTAAGTGCTATCTCAGTCTGAACAACTACGGCCTCAGCGCCAACAGAGGGGCGTGCGTACAGGTATGCCGTCGCGGATATACTGTCAAAGACAATTCCTCGGATCTGGAACTGGATGTGGACAACCAGTATATCATGAGTCCGAAGGACCTGAAGACCATCCATTTCCTCAACAAGATGCTGGATGCCGGTGTGCGTGTGCTGAAGATCGAGGGCCGTGCCCGTGGTGCGGAATATGTAAGCACCGTAGTGCAATGCTATAAAGAGGCCGTGGAGGCATGGCAACACGGTGAATTCCGCGATGACGCCGTTATCACGCCGAAGATCGAAGAGTGGAACGAACGGCTGAGCCGTGTATTCAACCGCGGTTTCTGG
>Ga0265298_10007974_pt1 | contig 12774 bp, 11 predicted proteins | sample AusTroGonzalo_MG_3_FD_193486 | JGI IMG/M metagenome (GOLD analysis project Ga0265298, IMG submission 193486) | Bovine rumen microbial communities from tropical cattle in Woodstock, Queensland, Australia - Gonzalo_01 | ecosystem: Host-associated > Mammals > Digestive system > Stomach > Rumen ... | reverse complement strand
TCGTCAAATAGTCAAATAGTCAAATCGTCAAATAGTCAAATAGTCAAATAGTCAAATAGTCAAATCATAAGATGGTCTGCAGATTAGATAATGAACTGTGGTTTCCAGACCCGCACTATGGCGACGACGACGGTTGCATAGCCGTAGGTGGCGACTTGAGCGTCGACCGCCTGCTGCTGGCCTACCAGCACGGCATATTCCCCTGGTACTCATTTCGTTACGACGAGCCTACCTGGTTCTGTCCGATGGAGCGTTTCGTCATTTTTCCTAACGAGATTCACGTCAGCCACTCCATGCGGACGCTGATGAACAAAGACCTGTACCGCCTGAGCTTCAACGAAGATTTCGAGGGTGTCATCGAGCAATGCAGCCAGCTCCGCATCGACGAGGACTACGCGTGGTTAGGCCCCGACATGAAGGCGGCCTACACGGAACTCCACCATCAGGGTTTTGCGGCCAGCGTTGAAGTGTGGGAACCACAGCCCGACTCCGAAAGTCAGACTTCACCCGACGATCAAGCAGCCCCGGACAAAGGGAAAGAACGGCTGGTGGGTGGTCTCTACGGCGTGAACATCGGCTCGGCCTTCTTTGGCGAAAGCATGTTCTCGCTGGTACCCAGTGCCTCGAAACTGGCCCTCATCCACCTTGCACGAACCCTCCAGCAGATTGGTGGCTCGCTCATCGACTGTCAATTTGAAACCGCCCACCTCAAGTCAATGGGCGGGCGGTTTATCAGTTACGATGAATACATGCGGATTATCTCATCCGACTGATTTTCAACGTGTTATTTCTTTGTAGATATCTTCTTGGTTGTCGTAGACTTCTTCGTGGTGGTGGTCGTCGTGGTCTTCGGCGTGTAGTATTTCAGGGCCTCAGGCATCCAACCCTGAATGTTCTTGATGCGGGTGGCATCCGACGGATGGTCGCTCAGGAACTCGGAAGTCTGATTGGTCGACGAGGCGGCCATGCGCTGCCAGAAGGATAGGGCCACCTGCGGGTCGTAGCCAGCCATCGCGGCAAAGACCAGTCCCATGTGGTCGGCCTCGTTCTCGTGATTGCGCGAGTAGCTCAGGTTCTTGAAGTTAAAGCCCTGCGCGGCAATAGCCTGGATAATGCTCTGCGTATTGGCTCCCATGCCCAGCGCACCAGCCACCATCGAACCAATCTGCATGGCGTACTGCTGCTTGACCTGCGTGCTGAGCTGCTCGGCCGAGTGCTTGGCTACGGCGTGGGCAATCTCATGACCGAGTACGATGGAGAGCGAGGCTTCGTCCTGAGTGATGGGCAGCAGTCCTTCGTAGACCACAATCTTACCACCAGGCATACACCAAGCGTTGGCTTGTTTGTCCTGCACCAGATTGAACTCCCAAGCGAAGTTATTGACTTCGGAAGCCAACCCGTTGTTCTTCAGGTAGTTGGTAACTGCCGTTGCCAGGTTCTGCCCCACCCTTTTCACCATTGCGCTGTTAGTGGAATTGGTCGACACCTTGGCCGACTTCATGAATTCCTGATACTGCTGAGTAGCCAAGGAGAGCACTTCTCCGTCGCTGACCATCAGCGTCTGCTGGCGCCCCGTGATGGGCACCGTTGAGGTGGTTCCACAGCTAACCATCAGCATGGCCACCATCGAAACAAGAATAACTTTGAGTTTTTTCATTGTCGTTTACATTTTATTAACAAGATTTTGGGTGCAAATATAGTGTATTTTTTCGTAAACACAAAGAAAAAACCGCAGATTCTTGACGAACCTGCGGTCTGTTGATCGATTTCTCTCTAATTTTTTCTTGCTTTCTTAATTACTTTCTTACTTGTTGACAACCAGGCCACGATTGTTGAGCGTGGTGTTGAGCAGCGTCAGATAGGTACGATACTGCTTGTTGTCAAGCACATAGCGCATCCACTTGATGTCGCGCTCCACGGCCTTGGTGACCTTCTCGTTACGATCGGCCTCGTTGGCCAGAGCAGCCAGTTGCATCTCAGCGTTGAACGTGTTGTGGATGCTCTCCACGGCTTCCATCTGATCAGTAGTCAGACCTAGTGCCACGCTCAGTTTGCGCATGTTCACACTCATGTCGTAAGCCTCGACATTGTTTACGTTCTTTGTCTCTTCGTTCTCGGCAAATGCCATAGTCATGCTAAACATTGCCAACGTCATCAAAACAATCTTTTTCATTTTCAATTTCCTTTCTTTTCTTTACTCGGAGCCTGGGTTATGGTTGTTATCCTTTTTAGTTTTTATTATTTACTTTCGGCTCCTACTTTAATCATTAATGTGTTGTTTTGTTATCCTTGTCGCAACCCTTTGTTTGGTTTTGACGGTGCAAAGTTACGGCGATTTTCGGGAGTGACCAAACATTTGTGCGAAATTGTGTGCGCAAACAGTCGTTTCTTTGATGTGTGTCAAATAATCGGCGTTTATTTGAATTTTTCATGTTTTTACCATAAAAACGTGGTGTTTTCAATGCTTTTTCGTGCCATTGAGCCTCGTCCGAAAGTACTTCCACTCGGAAAATCGCAAATAAATTTGCATTTTCACTCACTTATTCGTACCTTTGCAGTCGCTATATATATAATATAATAAGGTAAGAAGAATATGGAACATCGATTTCTGGCCGTTCACTACCAGCTTCACTCGGTAAAAGACGGCGAACGCACCCTCGAAGAGCAGACCATTCGTGAGCAGCCCTTCCAGTTTATCAGCGGCTTCGGCGTATCGCTCGATGCTTTGGAGCAACACGTGCTCTCCTTGGAGAAGGGCACAGAGTTTGACTTCACAATCTCGCCAGCCGAGGCTTTCGGCGAATACGACCCATCGGGTGTACACACGCTGGCACGCGAAGTGTTCATGGTGAATGGCAAGTTTGACGCCCAGCACATCTATCCTGGCTCCATTATCACCTTGACCGATGCCGAGGAAAACCACTTCCCTGCCCTGGTGAAGGCGGTCGACAGCAATGGTGTGACTGTCGACACCAACCACCCCCTGGCTGGCAAGACGCTGAACTTCACAGGCGAGATGATTGAGAACCGTCCCGCTACCGACGAAGAAATCAACGCGCTCATCAAGCACATGACGGGCGGTTGCGGCGGCTGTGGTGGCCATTGTGGCGACGGTGGCTGTGGCGAAGGTTGTGGCGAAGGCGACTGCGGCTGTGGTTGCAAATGATTTTAGTTAGTAACGAATAGTAGAGGTGAGAGGCGATGAACACGTTTGGTAATAATTTCCGGCTGACCACGTTCGGCGAGAGTCACGGTGCTGCCATTGGCGGCGTCGTCGACGGAATGCCCGCAGGCATTGACATTGATCTTGAGTTTATCCAAAGCGAACTGAATCGCCGACGTCCTGGTCAGAGCAAGCTGACGACATCGCGACAAGAAGGCGACCGAGTGGAACTGCTCAGCGGCGTCTTCGAAGGCAAGTCCACGGGCTGTCCCATAGGCTTCATCGTGCGCAACGAGAACCAGCACTCGCAGGACTACGAGAACCTGCGCACGGTGTTCCGTCCCTCACACGCCGACTACACCTACTTTTCGAAATACGGCGTGCGCGATCATCGAGGAGGCGGACGCTCGTCAGCCCGCATTACCATCAGCCGCGTCGTGGCTGGTGCCCTGGCCAAGCTGGTACTGCGCCAGCAGGGCATCACCGTGCAGGCCTACACCTCGCAGGTAGGCAATATCAGTCTCGAACGCGACTATCGACTATACGACCTCTCGCTAACCGAGCAGAACGCCGTGCGCTGTCCCGACCCAGAGAAGGCCGCCCTGATGGAACAGCTCATTACCGAGGTAAAAGCACAGGGCGACACCATTGGCGGCGTCATCACCTGCGTCATCAAGAACTGTCCCGTAGGACTGGGCGAACCCGAGTTTGGGAAGCTACACGCCCAACTGGGAGCTGCCATGCTCAGCATCAACGCCGTGAAAGGCTTTGAATATGGCGACGGATTTGACGGCGTCAGCAAGCGTGGCTCCGAGGTCAACGACCATTTTATCAACAAAGGCGGCATCATCACTACTACCACAAACCATAGTGGCGGCATACAAGGCGGCATCTCGAACGGTCAGGACATCTACTTCCGCGTGGCCTTCAAACCAGTTGCCACCCTGTTGCAACCACAAGAAACGGTCGACATCGAAGGTAACCCAACGACTCTCACCGCCCGAGGCCGACACGACCCGTGTGTGCTTCCGCGTGCGGTTCCAATCGTCGAATCGATGGCTGCAATGACGATTTTAGACCAATTTTTGTCAATAAAGAGTCAAAATTAGCATTTTTTTGCATTTAATAAACAAATTATTGACCAAATAGTTTGGATTATCAAAAAATAACACTATCTTTGCAGAGCTAATCGGGGCTTGTGAAAGTCCTTATAGCTTAGTTAAGTCTAGTTTAGTTTTTGTGTTGGTTGAGGGTTGGCGATTGCCAGCCCTCATTTTTTCCTCTTCATCGTCATCTGCTCATTCAGGGTCATGCGGTCGGCAAAGGCCTGCTCACCGTAGCGGCGAATGTAACGGATACAGGCAGCACGACGTATTGCGTACGATAAAGCCCGCTGACACGATAGCCGTTCTCGTCGATATAACGGAGTATCTCGGCAAAGTGCTGGTAAAAGCGATAGGGACCGTAGCACTTCATGCAGACAGCCTTGGGAATAGCTGGCAGACGCTTGAAGGTGATGAGCTCGGTATTGGGCATCATCTCCTCCACTTGTTCGCAGTATTCGATGTCGATGTCCTCAGCCTTGTACTCCTTCTCGTATTCCACATTGAAGCTGTAGATGGGCAGCATGCTCGGCTGATGCGTTCCCTCGTCGAAGAGGTCGCGAACGTCCTCCAGCGAGAAACCCATCTCCTTCAGCCGCAGGATGGCATTCAACTGTTGCATCTGCGACACGATGTAGTATCTGTAGCCCGTCCACTCGTCGACTTCGTGGGGAACGAGCAGCTTCATGCGTTCGTAGTGGCGGAGTGTCTTCACCGTCACCTGACAGAATCGCGAGAACTCGCCTATGGTCAATCTGATATTCTCACCCATTATCTTCGCTTTTTTTCCTGCAAAGATAAGGGTTTACCTTAGGTACGAGCCATAAGTTTAGGCAAAATATTAGGAATTATTAACGGCTGAACCTCACCGTCGAGTGCTGGCCACGGGCATTGGTGGAACGCTCGATATAGAGCCCCGACTTGGCAGGTTGCTCCAAGCGCTCACCAGCGAGGGTGTAGAACTCGGTATGCACGGGCGTCGCATCGGCCTCGGGTGCCTGGACAGCGGTAGCATTGACCACCTTCAACAGACCCTTGGTGTAGAGTTCAGTAGTATCCCACTCCAGGCCTTCACCAGGCGTAGCAGGAAGAATCTCGGCAAAGGTGCCTGTAACGGTACCCGTAAACGCCTTGATGGAAGCACCAGCCGTATAGGAAGCCGCTGTCATGGCCTCGTTGAGCTGGAGGGTGGTGCCCTGGGCAAGTTTCAGACCAGCCTTGAAAGTCAGACCACGGTCGACAGCCAGCGTATCGCCCACCTGCAGGGTAGCTCCTGTATTGAGGGTGACTGCACCACTAATGGTTCCCTTGCCAGCCAACGTAGCCCCGCTGGCAACGGTGACGGCTCCCGTACCGCTGTGCGTACCATTGATGGTCAGCGTGCCAGCATTGACCTTGGTAGTGCCACGATAGGGGTTGGCACCCGTCAATCGCCAGTTGCCCGTTCCGACCTTGACGATGTGGACGGTACCTCCGCGGTCGTTGCCTGTGCAGTCCCAGTTGTTGATGATACCACGGAACGTCTCGTCGCTGTTGGCCGCACCTACAGTCCAGGTACAAGTGAAGGTCGACGTATTCTTCGATGAGCCCATCAGGTAGGTGCCGGCAGCACCCGACAGGCCACCGATGGTCTGGGAACCATTGGTGCTCCAATAGCAGAGGCGCGCATTGCCACGCAGTTCAATGACGGTGCTGTTCATCTTGGGCTGTTTGTCGAGCAGCAAAAGCGAGCCTGACTTTTCGCTCGACACGCCATTGGCCAAAAGCCGCCCTGTAAAGGTACTCCAATCGCCGCGAATATACTCACGCAGGTAGGGAATGTTCAGTTGAAGCGTACCACTTCCTGACACCTTATTATCCATGTAGCAGTTGCGATGGGGCGACAGTTGCGAAACGGTGTTCTCCGTCACCTCGATGGGGAACGAATAGGTCTCGTAGCCCTCGTTCTCGCCATTGGTCTTCAGATGCCCGCCCGCCATAATAAGGCGCGAGGACGAGCCAATGCCGGCCTTGGCTATTTCAGTAGTGCTCAGGTACAACGTAGCCCCACGCAGCACGGTAGCGCCCTTATAGCCGAAGAACTTGGCTGTTCCTACTGTCAGCTGTCCCTGTCCGTCGAGCGTCAGACTTGCCATAGCGTCGGAGCCTTCCACCGTGCCGTTCATGGTGACCAATGTAGAGCGGTTGGCAATATCGAGCGTGGTGGTCTGCATCAGCTTCATCGAACGATTGGTAGCCGTATTGCCTCCCGTGTAACGATAGGTTCCGCCATTGGCCACCCAATTTTGGGCAAACTCGGCACTACTGCCGATGGCACTGGGCTGGCCACCATTCTTCAAGGTGGCAAACTCAAGCACACCGTCGTGCAGGACGGTAGCCCCAGTATAGGTATTCTGCGTCTTCAGGGTCAGGGTGCCCAAACCAGCCTTGTTCATTGAGGCAACGCCACCAATGGCTCCCGTCCCGCTGATAGTGACGTTGGCATCAGAACGCACGACGACAGCCGTTTTCTCAGTTGGTTCGTTGAGGGTAATGGTCTCGTCGGCGGTGGGATTGATGAGCCACTCACCAGCGCCTTCACCCGTAAAGCTCTCTACATCGATGATGCCCGTCTCAAGTGGACGTGTCGACACCGTAGTAGTGGCATAGCCCGAAGTGAGACTGCTGCTGAAGGCACTCACACGAACAGTATAGCGTGTGCCTGGCTCCAGGCCAGTAACAACGTATTGACGAATGCCAGCCTGGGTGGTTGCCACCTCACGATAATCGCTGTCGTCAGTCTTGACCTCGACCAAGAAGCCGTCCTCGCCCTCGGTATAGTCCAGCCACGTGACAGTAATCGACTGCGTGGTGGTTTTCTCGGCAGCAAGGGCTATCGGAGTTCGCAGAAAGGGGGTACGGTCGGCCTGGCTAATGCTGTTGATGTAGTTCTCGATATTGGCATAGCCATTGGCGGCTTTCGTCATCGCATCATCCTTCTGGGGGTCGGTACCATTCTGCTGTTCCCACAGGTCGGGCATTCCGTCGCCGTCAGCATCGGCAGGCTTCTGGCCTGCAAAGACGCGCCACGTGGAAGGGGCACCATAGACCAGCGTCTCCTCATTCGAAATCAGGTTACCCAGCTTGCCGTAGCTCAGCACCTCGTCGGCCATGTAACAGTCGACAGGGTCGCGATAAGGCAATGAGGCGCCAACGGTGGGCAGATTGGTCTCCAGCAGCGTACGGCCTGGATTCAACTCCAAAGCAGGATAGTCGTAGGGTTTGGACTCGCGGGTAGCAGCATTGTAATCGGTCACCTCCTGCGGGTCGAAGACACCGTCGATGTTGCGATCTTGCCAGTTATCACGACCATAGCAATGGAAGTCGGCATTACCGCCCGTAAAGGCAGCTCCGCCCTTGGCTGGGCCGTTGATAAAGAGGTTCGACTCAATGTTGACATACGACTTACCCTCGGAGTCGCCGCCCATGATGTAAGCACCGTTGCCCCAGTTGTAGACCATGTTGTTGGCATACTGGTTAATGCCTTTCACCTTAAAGTTGCGGGTATTGTTGTCGCACAGAAAGTTACCAATCAGCGACACGTAGTTGGTCTGCATCAGTCCGCCTGCCGAGTGAGTCATGAGTCCCTGCCCCACCACGCAGTTCTGCAGCGTGATGTTCTGCGGCGTAGTACCCTTTCCATCGGGATTGATGCTAAAGGTCTCGTCCTGTCCCCATGCAAACGAGCAATGATCAAAAATCATGTTCTGACCATTGGCAATGCCCGCGCAGTCCTTGCCCGAATCGCCGTTACGTCCCATACGGAAGCGCATGTAGCGCACAATAATATTGTCGGAACCTGAGAACGACACGCCGTTACCATAGACCGTCACACCCTCGCCTGGGGCCGTTTGTCCAGCCACATAGAGGTTCTTCGAGAACACGATGCGCGAGTTGATGCGGATAACACCTGCCACGTCGAACACCACGATGCGGTTGGGCTGGCTCACAGCATCGCGTAGCGAGCCTGCGCCTGTGTCGTTCAGATTAGTAACGTGGTAGACCTTTCCCGCACGTCCACCAGTGGCGAAACGCCCCCACCCCTGAGCACCCGGGAAGGCCAATAGGTCGGCAGCAGCGGCATTTAAACAGCCCAGCACAAGGATGACCAGGCTGATGATTAGTTTCGTAGTAGTTTTCATTTCTATGTCTTGATTTGTCTTCTGCTTATTCTATCGCTCCTATAATCTCTTGAATCGATTTGTAGCCATGGCGGTCGAGCCAGTCGTTCAGCCCGTCGCGTACTTTGATGGTCACCGTTGGGTCAATGAAGTTTGCCGTACCAATCTCGATAGCTGTCGCACCACACATCAAGAACTCCACAGCGTCCTCGGCTGTCATGATGCCACCAAGGCCAATGACTGGTATCTTAACGGCTTGTGCCACTTGGTAGACCATGCGCAACGCCACAGGCTTCACAGCAGGGCCACTAAGACCGCCCGTTCCGATGCTGAGCACTCGGCGGCGCTTCTCAATGTCGACAGCCATACCCATCAGCGTGTTAATAAGCGACACGGAATCGGCCCCTTCCGACTCTACCGCGCGGGCTATCTCGCTGATATTCGTCACATTAGGCGACAGCTTGACAATCAGAGTCTTATGGTAACGCTCGCGGACGGCACGTACCACAGAGGCAGCACCTTTTGTGGTCACGCCAAAGGCCATACCACCATCTTTCACGTTGGGGCACGAGATGTTCAGTTCAATGGCAGGAATATTATCCAACGCATCGACACGGGCTGCACACTCGGCATAGTCCTCAGGCGACGAGCCGCTGACGTTGACGATGTAAGTTCCACCCGTCGGCTTCAACTTCGGATAAATGTGTTTGCAGAAATAGTCGACACCCTTGTTCTGCAGGCCTACACAGTTCAACATACCCATCGGCGTCTCAGCCATACGAGGATAGTCGTTGCCTTCGCGGGGATGCAGCGTCGTACCTTTCACAATAATGGCGCCAAGGCCATCGAGCGGTACAAAATCCTGAAACTCAAGTCCATAGCCAAACGTGCCCGAGGCGGTCATCACGGGGTTCTTCAACCGCAAGTTTCCTATATTTACATTTAGATTTGCCATAATCTTCGTTCTCCTTTCATGCTACAGCCGCCACAACAGCCGCTTGATATTAAACACAGGGCCATCCTTACAAACACACAAGTTGCCCTCAACCGTCTTCTCTACACAGCACAGACAGGCTCCCAAGCCGCAGGCCATCATATTCTCCAGCGAGACCTCGCACTCAACTTGTTGTTGATAGGCAAAACGTGCCACAGCCTTCATCATCGGCGTAGGACCACACGACTGGATGAAATCGAACTGCCGCTTCTGCAACACAGAATGCTGCGTCACAAAGCCACGCTCGCCCTCAGAACCGTCCTCCGTCGTTACATATACCTCACCATACTTGCGGAACTCGTCCAGCATCAGCAGGTCTTTCGCAGAACGTGCTCCCAGCAGGAATACAGGTTTGACGCCAAGCGACTTCAGCAGCACACCCTGATAAAGCAGGGGAGCAACGCCTACTCCACCGCCAACGAGCAGCACCTCAGACCAGATGTTTTCAACGCCTGGCATCGTGAATCCATTGCCCAACGGTCCCACGACATTTACCACATCGCCAGCCTGAAGAGCAGCCAACTTGCGAGTGCCATCCCCAACAGTGGCCACCAGAAGCCACAATTCGTTATGCTCACGGTCTATATAGTTCACGGAAATCGGTCTCCTGAGAAAAGTACTTAAGCTCCCTTCGACCTTCACCTCAACAAACTGCCCTGGATTCATCTGAGGCAATCGTTCATCACTCGTCAGCCTGATCAGCACGTAGCGTTCATGGAGTCTTTTGACTTCTACGACACGCAGATCAAGCACATATTTCTTCAATTCGTTCATGTTCCTTGTTATTATTAGAGTGCAAAGGTACGAATAAGTGAGCAAAATACAAAAGGAAAATTTGTTTTTCTTTTCATTTTCGAGCGAAAGTCTTTCGGGCAAAGCTCAATGGTATGAATTAGTGAGCAAAAAACAAAAATAAATTTGGTTTTTCTTCTTTATTTACGTTCCTTTTTTATATCTTTGCACCACATTTCCATCAATATGAACCAAAAACTGTTACTGACAGTTCTGCAACTACTGATTTTTATGGTGGCAATGGCTCAGCCAGATGCCTCAAAACTGCCACAAGTCAGTATCAATACCCATAGCGGACGCCCCATCGTCAGCAAGGATGTCTATGTGCTTTCACGAATGGACTATACAGACGAAAGCGACCAAACCATCAGCTATGATTCACTATGGATTAGAGGACGGGGAAACTCCACCTGGTCGCTTGCTAAGAAACCCTATAAACTGAAATTCGAAAAGAAACAGAAACTGCTGGGCAAGGGCTATGCCAACGCCAAGAAGTGGACATTGTTGGCCAATCATGGAGACAAAACTCTAATACGCAATGCCTTAACTAGCCTTATGGGCAAGCGTGTAGGACTGAAATTCAACCCAGCAGCCAAATTCGTTGACCTGACAATCAATGGTGACTACCTCGGCAACTACCAGCTTTCTGACCAGGTAGAAGTCAAAGCCCATCGCGTCAACATCACCGAGCAGGACGTACCACTTACCAATACCAGTAACATTACTGGCGGTTACCTACTCGAAGCCGACGGATTCAAGGACTTCCATACCTCCAGCTACTGGGATAACGAGCTGAAGAAGAACCTGCCCCCCGACGGTTTTAACACAACTAAAGCCAGCGTTCCTGTACGCATACACTATCCTGACGCTGAAGACCTGGAACAACGGCAGACTATCTATATTAGCGACTACATCAAACAATTTGAGAACAGGCTCTACAATAACCGTTTCGACGATCCCGAAGAGGGTTACCGGCCGCTCGTCGACTCCACGTCGCTCGTCAACTGGTACCTGTGTACGGAAATGTCGGGCAACGTCGACGGCTGCTTCAGTACCTACTTCTACAAGGAACAGGACGACCCGAGACTCTACTGGGGCCCTCTTTGGGACTACGACATCGCCTACAACAACGACAACAGGTCGGACAGGCTGGGAACCAACGACACCCGCCGACAGCTGATGAAGGATGCCAGCTACGGCAATCTCAAGCTTTGGCTCCAGCGCATGTGGAAAGACCCCTGGTTTGCCAAACTTGTTAATAGAAGGTTCCGTGAAATAACTGATGACGGAATAGAACAATACCTCAACCTGCAGATTGACAGCCTCACAACCCTGCTCGAAGCCTCTGTGGAGCGTAATTACCAGCGGTGGGGCATCAGTATTAGGGCACTACGAGAACGGGTGCTCTACAGCACATACGACGAGTACGTTGATGACCTCCGAGACTATATCCACACTCATCTGGAATACCTTAAGGAGGCCTTTGCGAGCTTGCTGCCCGAAGAGCCTGACAAGCCCCAAGAACCAGACAAAACCACTCCCGACTTTATACCCGACATAAACCGTTACTACACCATCAGCAACGTAGCTACAGCCACCTGTGCTGACCCAGAGGCCAGCACTTACACTATTGTCGGTAATACGCGTCGAGAGGCATCATTTACACAACAATGGCACATCACGACGCTACAGAACGGCTATCAGTTCATTGTGAACCGTGCAACAGGACTGGCACTCAACGACCCTACGACAGGGGAACCTGAACCGACAACGCTCATAGGAACGCAACTGAATACTGCCAAGGCTGATTCTACGGACGCACGACAGCAATGGAACATCATTGGCCAGACTGGTGATCGATACAACCTTATCAACCACTATTCAGGACACGCCGCCAACCTTAGTGGTGGCAACAGCGCTGACGGCACACCAATATTAAGCTACACAAGTGATGAACGGAACGCCACTTCAAACAATCGCCTATGGCTTTTATGCGACGTTGACGACGTAGTTCCAACAGATATCAGCCTTCCAAATACAGCCGACACAGATTACGCTCTGGCCTACAATACGGAGGCAAAAAAGCTGCATTTTGGCACTGAAGACCCCTTTATACTCAACTTCAGCGTGAACATCTACAATCGTCAGGGACACCTGATACGCACCTTCAAGGCAGCCGACGGTACAACGCTGGCCGACCTGCCTGAAGGGCTATACTTGATAAGCTGGACAACCCACGGGCGCCAGCATACTATCAAGCTCAACAAATAGCAAATTTCCTATTTCTTGGCGGGTACAAAACTCTCCCACGTCTGGTCGTCATAAAAGACGCGTATCTCTGTGACTCTTCGCTGTACTTTGTCAATAATTTTCACATCTTCTCTTAAAGAAATAGGGTGTGTACTTTTTACACTATTAATCATTGATGCCGTCGAACCGCGATTTTCAGCAACCTGTGAGGACACCTCTGGAATAGGAGATGAAAAAATGTCCAAATCAAGACCCTGGTTATGGGGTATAGCAGAAGGTGATGAACCAGCCTGATTAGTATTGCCACGCTCC
>Ga0265298_10007973_pt1 | contig 12774 bp, 10 predicted proteins | sample AusTroGonzalo_MG_3_FD_193486 | JGI IMG/M metagenome (GOLD analysis project Ga0265298, IMG submission 193486) | Bovine rumen microbial communities from tropical cattle in Woodstock, Queensland, Australia - Gonzalo_01 | ecosystem: Host-associated > Mammals > Digestive system > Stomach > Rumen ... | reverse complement strand
CCATGGCAACTATCTTGCCGTCCAGCGGGGCCTCCTTGATGCGGTCTATTGATTTGCGTTTGCGTTCATGCCAGGTACCCTCATCATCACCTACGCTCTCTGATTGTACCAGCCTTGCCACACGCTCGCCGAACTCGGCGCGTATCTGCTCAATGGTTACGTCTGTGTCCTCTACAGTGTCATGTAGGGCGGCGGCTGCCAGAAGTTCCTGGTCCGGGGTTATGGTAGATACAATCTCCATAGCCTCCATGGGGTGTACAATATAGGGGAATCCTTTGCCTCTGCGTTCTGTTCCGGCGTGAGCCTTGACTGCGAACAGTATGGCGCGGTCCAGTAATGCGGTGTCTAATGGTTTGTTTGGCATTTTTTATCCTTGTTTATTCATAAATGGAAGGTCTTTTGACTGCTCAAGCAGCATCTCGGCCATCATTTCATTGTTGTCTGATTCTCCGTTCAGCAGGTCAAACATGTGTTTGATTCCGGCCTTGCCGCCTCCGTTCTTAAGTATGTAGGCTATACAGAGGTCCTGCGGTCCTATAGATGATGATATGATATCCAGGTCCGTAAGTCCAATCTGGTAACATGCAATCTGATAGGCGCCCTCGGAGAAATCCTTTATCATCCTGTCAATATCACCCAATGTCTTTAGTCCGATGCTCTTGAATACGGACAGATATGGCATCAGTGAAACATCCTGAATCTCTGCCTGGTTCATGGATGCTATGCGCTTGTTGAGTTGGGCAAACGGATCCAGGTCCATATAACTGCGGAACGTATCGCTGTCAATTGGCACCTCATCCAGATTACCTGAACGTACCAATGCCTGAACGCGGCGGCGATAGTCTGTAAGTTCAATCCTTATCTTGCTGAATTCATCATCCACCAGTTCCAGCATACCTGCCAGACGGCTCATGTTGCGCATATAACGTTTGGGAATCTCCACACCTGACTTGTAACCGGTGTCATGGTCCATATTGGCCCAAGCATGCTGCAGCAGTGTGCGCATCTGTATCTCAAAACGGTAGGGGAAATCGGGTATGGAGCAGATGTAATGGAGAGACAGGTAACCAAAACTGTCTATCTCATGTATCTTGCGCTTGTCTACTGAGTTCTCCCAGTCTATGGTGAACAGACGTTCCACGGCCGATGCCACCTTGTCAACATCATCTATATAGAATGTAATGACGCGGAGCCCCAGAATATCCGTAAGATTTGCCAGACTCTTGTATTTGTGTCCTTTCAGTTCCAGTTTTCCGGCCAGGGAGTCATATCCTTTGACGCGTGATTCTATGGCTGCGACAGCCAGACCTGCGTCCTGCAAAGTCCTTCTTAAAGTATCGCGCACCTGTGCTTCAACCTCCCTGAAACGAGGCAGGTTATCCTCATACTCCTGGAGTATTGCCTGACAGTGCGGATCTAAATGCCTGTTTGCTGACATTGGCGTTAGTATTATGGTTCTATCTGCGAAGATATTTTTTTTATTTGTCTCACACAAAGATTTATTACCTATATTTACAATTCAAAAAACGCATTGAGGAAATATGGAAATAGCTATAGGGATAATATGTGCAGTGATGGGTGTGGCCTTGGGATTCCTGCTTGGAAGAAACCGCAAGAGGGAGAGTGAACTGGAAGCTCAGGTCAAGGTCCTTGAGTCTGCCAACGCGACTCTGAGGGAACAGGCCTTTCATGACAAGGAGGAATCGGAGTCCCGTATCCTGAAAGCCAAAGAGGAGTGGCAGGCTCACACCCGTGAGATGCTGGAATCCCAGCAGGCCAAGTTTGACGAGACCATTGCCAAGGTATCGGCCCAGATGAAATCAGCAACTGAGGAGATGCTCAAGCGCCGTCAGGAGGAGTTTGCCACATCCAGCAACACCAGTATAGGCCAGATAGTGAATCCTCTCAAGGAGACCATTGACAAGATGAAAGAGGCCATGCAGGAGAACACTCTCAAGCAGACCTCAATAAGTAGTGAGATAAAGACCCAGGCCGAGAACATGATGCGCCAGAGTGCCGCAGCCAAGCAGAGTGCCGATGAACTTACACGTGTGTTCCGTCATGCCGGCCGCGTACAGGGCAACTGGGGTGAGATAATTCTTGATGAACTGCTTGAGTCGCAGGGGCTCACCAAGGGCGTGCATTATGAACTGCAGTCATCCATCCGTGATGCGGCGGGTGATGTGGTACGTACCGATGATGACCGTAGCATGCGCCCGGACGTTATTCTGCACCTGGACCAGAAACGCGATGTGATTATTGACTCAAAGGTATCGCTTACCGCATTCATGGATTACGTGAACACTGATGACGAGGCTGAGCGCCAGAGGTTCCTAAAGGCTCATGTGGAGAGCATCCAGAAACATGTCAAGGAACTGGCCGGCAAGGATTACTCATCATACGTAAAGCCTCCCAAGGTCAAGATGGATTATGTGATAATGTTTGTGCCCAATACCGGTGCCCTGTGGACTGCGGTGAACGCGCAACCGGACCTGTGGCGTAATGCCATGGAGAAAAACGTCTATATAGCCGATGAGCAGACCCTGTTCGCAGCCCTGCGCATAATCAACATGACATGGACACAGATAGCACAGGCCCAGAATCATGAGAAAGTCTATGAACTGGCCAGTGAGATGATGGATCGTGTGGGGCAGTTCATGGACCGCTACAAAGCTATCGGAAAGGCCCTTGAGAATGCCGGCAAGGCATATGAGGCGGCCGACAAGAAACTCCAGCCCAGCGGCCAGAGCATAATCCAGACCTGCGCCAAACTGCAGAAACTGGGTGCCAAGCAGAGCTCCAAGAATCCCATCCCGCAACTGCAGGATTATGATGCGGATTCAGATCCGGAACCTACGGAACCTGCCATAGAGGAGAACTAAAAAAGACCTGGGCCGTATGGCTCAGGTCTTTCTGTCTTAATAGGAAGGTGGTCTTAGTCCTGGATCTCAAAAAGGTTCAGGAAACCGGTCATCATGAATACTGAACGGATATCCTTATTGATGGCCTTTACTATTACATTACCGCCCTTGGATGCAGCTGCCTTGCGCAGTGAAAGGAACAGACGCAGTCCGGAACTTGAAATATACTCCAACTCTGTGCAGTCCAGAATAACTGTTCCTGCGGCATACTGCATCAGGTTGTCAAAATCCCCGCTTATCTCCTGTGAGGCGGGAGTGTCCAGACGACCGATCAGCTGAGCGGTCGTTACTGAGTCTTTTGTGTTGATCTTTACTTCCATAATTCTCATATTTATTAATTTATACTTTTATATCAGTCTTCCGTGTCTCCCATAATAATCACCAGCCTGTCACCCACCATAAGCTTAAGGCTGCCGTGAGGAACAATATACTTGGGTCCGCGACGCACCATTACCACACGGATGCCATGAGGCAAATGCAGGTCTCGCAGCGTCTCACCGCCTTCCAGGTCCTCCTGTGCCACGATATGGTCACGCAGCATACCCATCTCCTCAGGGATCTCCATGCCAAATGTCTCTACATCGGGATCGTCATCAATACTCATGTTGAGCAGATGGGCCATAGGAGTCAGGGTCATTCCCTGCAGCAGGAGTGAAAGAAGTGTTATGCAGAACACTATGTTGAATATCTCACTTGATCCGTCCACACCCTCCAGTACGGTATAGAGAGCAAACAGTATCGGGCCGGCACCCTTGAGTCCCACCCATGATGCCAGCAGTTTTGCTCTGAAGGTGAGCCCCTTGAACGGCAACAGGCTGAGTATGATACCTGCTGGGCGTGCTATGAATATCAGGAACAGGCCAATGTGCAGTGCGGGCCAAACCAGACCGTGCATCTGTGACGGCTTGGCCAGCAATCCAAGCAGCAGGAACATGATGAGTTGTGAGAGCCATGTGATTCCGTCATAGAACTGCAGCACCTCTTTCTTGCATGGCAGCTTGGGAGTATTACCTATTACTATAGCCGATATGTAAAGGGCAAGCAGTCCGTTACCGCCTATGTATGATGTCGCACCGTTGGCAAACATGGCGATACTGAGTATCAGGATGGAGTAGAGTGAGGGGTTGGCCAGATGTATCTTGGTCAGGAGCCACCTTGCACCACGGCCGATTGCCAGACCCATACCGAATCCCAGTGCAATCTGCTTGATAAGTATCCACGCTCCGTTAAGCAGGATAACCCATGTGCCGGTTGCTCCCGATGCGGAGTGTATGGTCTCCATGATCTGTACAAGCAGAATGGTAAGCACATATGCAGTGGGGTCATTACTTCCGGATTCAAGCTCCAGGAGCGGTCCCAGATTCTCGCGCAGTGACAGACGGCTGTTCCTGAGTATGGAGAACACTGATGCCGAGTCTGTGGATGACATTACGGCAGATAACAGGAAACAACCCAGGATTGATGCACCGGCTCCTCCAATCTGGTCACCGAATACCAGATATATGAATGATCCAGTTATTACAATGGTCAGTGCCAGACCAAGGGTGGTCATGGAGATACCCTTGCGTATGATAGGCTTGGTCTCGCTGAGTGATGTCTCAAGACCACCGGACAGCAGGATAATTGTCATGGCCAGATGGCCCAGGAACTCAGCTACATGCAGGTTCTCAATCTTTATGCCCAGACCGTCCTCACCGGCCAGCATTCCGATGACAAGGAACAGCAGCATCGTGGGAACGCCGAACTTGGTGCCTATCTTGGCCACAAGTATGGATACGAACATGAGCAGGGATATGAACATTATAAGGTTCCCTGCTGAGAGGTCAATGTTGAAAATGGACAGAGGTATCATCATTTGCTCAGTTTCTTTATCAAGGTAAGGATGTTGTGACCGTCAATGCGCTCATAATTGATGCGGTCCATGATCTGTCGTATCAGATGTATGCCCAGACCTCCGATTGCGCGGTCCTCGGCACTCTTGGTGATGTCAACCTCAGGCTTAGCCGTGGGGTCAAACGGTTTTCCGGTATCGGAGATAATGAATATCATCTCCGTTCCGTTTGATTTTGCTTCTATGGTAATGTCACCCTTGGTTCCTTCAGGGTATGCATAGTTCATTACGTTAACCACAGCCTCCTCAATGGCCAGATTGATCTGCATTATCGTGGCCATGTCAAAACCATTGGCCTCCGATACATCATCAATGAACTCATTCAGTCTGGGAACGCGCTTAAGGTCATTGGTAAGGGTGAGACTGCGCTGGTATACTATATCCTTCTGCTGCTTGGTATACTGGATGGCCAGCATGGTAAGGTCATCGCTCTGGTCGGCCTCACCTACAAACGTATGTACGGCATCAACCATAGCCTCAATGACCTTTGTAGGCTCAAAGATATGGCTTGCCTGCAGCTTGTGTGCCATATCCTCAAGACGTGTCATCTCAAACTGGGCGTGATTTATGTTCTCGGCCTCGGTCAGTCCGTCAGTATAGAGGAATATGGTTGTACCCGGGTCAATGAGTGTCTCCTGTCTGCTGAATTCCCAGTCGGGCATTACGCCGGCGGGAAGGTTGGAATCAACCGGCAGCATTCCGGCACCTATGTTACCTATCAGGACGGGTGCGTCATGTCCGGCGTTGCAGTAGTGCAGACGGCCGGTGGGCAGATCCAGGACTCCCACAAATATGGTGACGAACATGTTTGAGTCATTATCCCTGGACATCGTCTCGTTCAGGTTGGCAATAATCTTGTCGGGCGATGCCTCATGTGCCGCGATGGTTCTGAACAGAGCCTTTGTAATCACCATGTAAAGTGATGCCGGAACTCCCTTGCCCGATACGTCACCAATGCAGAAAAAGAGTTTCTCGTCACGGATAAAGAAATCAAACAGGTCTCCGCCAACCTCCTTGGCCGGTGTCAGCTGGCCAAATACATCAATGTCATCACGCTCAGGGAAGGGCGGGAATATCTTGGGCAGCATGGACATCTGTATGTCACTTGCAATCTTAAGCTCTCCCTGTATGCGACCCTTCTGCTCATTGATTTGTTTGATCTCATCTATCTGCTTGATGATGGACTGCTGCATGTATCGGAATGATTCATTCAGCTTACCAATCTCATCATTATGCTTGGATTCCGGAATCTCCTCATCAAAACGGCCCGATGCAATCGTCTCGGCCTGATAGGTCAGCTCCTCAAGCGGCTCCAGTTGCTTGGATATGACACTGCTGAATATCATGAGCATAAGCAGCAGGCCTACCACCACAATACCTATGATAGAGTTGATAAGACGGAAATAACCGCCGAATATATCGGCCGCAGGGCAAACCAGACCTACGCTCCAGCCGGTATCACCGAGAGGACGGTAGAATACGTAGCAGTCCTGGCCCTCAACAGTGAGCTGGCGTACGCCCTCCTCACCGGCCTGCATGGCATGTCCCAGGTTTGTCAGGGCGGTATCGGCCTTAATCAGTGTAGGTGTAAAGATGGTCTGATAGAACAGCTTGGTGGTATCGGGGTGAACAAAGAACGTTCCTCCCTTGCCAATCATGATACTGTAAGAGTTGGGGTAGGGCTTTACGCTCTCAATGGTGCTTGAAAGCCACTCCAGGGAGAGGTCAACAGATATGGTTCCTATGAACACGCTGTCACGGTCCTTGATGGGCTTACAGTATGATATTATCATGTTTGATGATGACTCACCCGGATTTGTATCCATGAACGGCTCGGTCCAGCAGGGGGCGTCAAGCAGTTTGGGCAACTGATACCAGTCCATTGAGAAGTACTGGTAGTGCTCACTGCCCTCCTGTCTGGTAATTATCCTGCCCTCATCATTATATGAGTAGGCCGAGAAATACAATCCCTTACTCTTGAAATAGTTGGGCTCAAAAGAGATGGCACATCCGTGCAGGAACGGATTGTTCTGCAGAATGCGGCGTGTATAGACAAACATGGAGTCCGGCCCGTCAAGGTGTCTTGTGATTAGCCAGTCGGTGTTGTCGGTGGCAACCTTGACCTCGGTCAATATGGTGTTGACACGCTCAGAGGTGTTTTCAAGCACCTGTGTGGCATGATTGATAGCCTCATTCTGAACGGCCAGACGTGACTCATTGAAAAATACCAGATGTGCGGCAATAAAAATAAGACCGGCAAACAGTACCACCCAAAGACTGATCTTTGTGGCCAGTGATTTTCCTTTTTTCTGTTCCATATCGTAATGACCGGTTTTATTTTGCAATTATATCGTCATAACTGATCTCATTGTAGAGCATGCCGTTCTCAACCATCATGCGGCTGGCCTGCTCAACCATATCGGGCCTGAGGCGGAACTCACGTGACTTTGATTCGCGGTCCACAAGCAGCCTGAGCACATCATCAAGCATAAGTTTCTGCAAGACACGGTTGGTAGGAATGTGTTCTTTCTGTACATATTCCATCACAATGTCCAGTGTCTCTTCGGGGTTTTCAACGGCATATTCCCATCCCTGGCGGCTGGCCTCGGCAAAACGGTAAGCCTGGTCCTTATGCTTCTCATAATACTCCCTGGTCATATAGACACCATCCTCCTGTATGTTGTAACCGTGGTCACAGAATCTGTAAACGTTGTCAGGGGTAATCTCAATGCCAGTCTGCAGCAATTGGTAGTACTCATTGTAGCTCATGGCAAGCGTTGCGTCTATAGCGCCCGATATAAAGAGGTTTACGTTTGATGCAAAGGGTATCCAGTTGTAATGAAGACCGTCTTTCATGCTCATGCACATGGCTACCTGTCCGAATCCGGCGTTCCAGATTCCCACCTTGGCGCCAATCTGTTTCAACGGGTTCATGCCCCTGCGTGAGACAATAACCATGGCGTTGTTCATGGATGTCTGCAGGATATTTACCAATGGAATACCGTCATCTATGATTTCCAAGGCCTGCGCCAGCTGTAAAGTGGTCGCCTGGCTCTCATTATTCCTGATACGGCTTATGGCGGATTGGGTTACGGACGGGTGTATGATTTCAACATCCAGCCCGGCCTTCATGTAGAAACCTTTCTCCTTAGCTACGTAGTAGCCTGCAAACTGTGCCTGGGCGGTCCACTGGGGCGTGAATACCATGTATTCCTGTGCCGTGGATGTAAGAGAAACAATGCCTGACAGTAACAGAATGGAAAAGATAAATCTCTTCATTATTTGCTTGGTGTTTACAATCTTGCAAAGATAACAAATATTTGCGTATATTAAAAAATGGTATATCCGATTTAGCAAATAGGGTTTTCCCTCTCCTGTTTTAGGGAAAATTCCTGTCAACGGGTAAATTCTTCTCTATATCTTCGCATCGGATTTAAACAAAATCTGTTATGAAAAAGTATTTAGTATTGATGATCACCATAATGTTGCCTCTCACGGCCATGTATGGTAAAAAGAAGGAGAAACAGAACATAATGGTATGGGGTGAAGTCACTACGGCTGCCGACAGCCTGGATTACCTTACCATGTACAAGAACTGCCCGGCCGAGGTGACGGCACAGTTCCATTTCCTGTACCAGGACAACACAAAGTCTGATATGTATGACCTCTTCATGCCCGATACCGTGGCGCAGGTGAATGATCCCGTCCCGGTGGAGAAACCTGTAAAGGAGGTCCTCATTGACAATATCGTATACAGCACTGTTGATTCAGACGGCAAGAAATACAGCACCAGTGACCCCGATGACCCCATGCTGGCTTATCTGCTGGTGGATATGTTTGACCTATATCATGACATATTCTGGTTTGACGCCATACACCGCGCGCATTACTACCATAACCGCAACTATGACCGCTGGACACCCAATACCAGCCGCTACCGTCAGTCTCACGGACGCAACAGCGCACCCGATATCAATCTGGACAAGGTTGATGATGCCGCACTCATTATAGGTGCTGCCGCTGTTGCAGTTGCATCGGCCGGAATGCTCGTAGCTGTCGTAAAGAACTGGGATAAGCCCGATGACAGATTCCCGTATTTCTCCTTGACTCCCCAGGTCCAGTTCTTTACCCAGTCCGGTACCATGCGTGATGTGCTGCAGCTCAAGTGCCGTTTTGGCAACTACGGCGGATTCTCAATCCTTGCAGACCTGGGTTACACCACCGGTTCACTGAATGAGAAAAACCTCTTTGATCCCGGTTTCACCTGGAGCCTTGGCGCAGGTTTTGACATGGGTGCCTTCTCTCTCTCATTCCGCGGCAAGCCCGCAACCCACCGCTACTCGGAGAACTTCTTCAACTGTGAGCTGGGCTATGATATTTTCCTTTCAAAGAACCTTGCCGTAGACCTAAAGGGAGGCGTAGCGCTGATAGATCACGACAGTGAACTCTACTGGGATGTACCCCTCTCAGTTGGCGTCCTCTGGAAATTCTAATGTGAAATTGGGGACTGTCCCCTTTTCCACGTGTTAAGTTTGGCACTAATTGCTTACTTTAGCATGTGGAAAAGGGGACAGTCCCCAATTCCACATGCAGGAATAGCAACAGAATATACGAAAAAGAAAGGAGTATTTTATTTACATTACAAAGATAGAAACGATAATGATGTTTTAATAGATTTGTCGGAAGTAAAATGGGTATGCGATTAAGAATGAAAATAATGCTATTGTTGAATGTGGTATCTATGAACAATAGCTATGGAAATCCAGACTTCAATCCAGATACGACATATACCGATGGCTTGTTTCAATATGTTGTAGAGACTGATGGTGATGATTATTGGTGCGTATGTGAGAAAGTATTGAATAAAGCTTTACCCTATTTGTCATTGCCAGATACTGTCAGTTTTGAAGGACGGGTAATGCCTGTGCGAGCAATTGCCGACTCAGCTTTCTTACGTTGTAATGCTCAAGTGATAAAAATGCCTTCTACGGTAAAGAAAATAGGTAATTACGCTTTTGGACTGTGTATCTATTTGAAAGAGATTTATATTCCAGACGAAGTTTGCTTTATAGGATCTGGTGCTTTTATGTATTGTTATAGACTTGAAACTGTCAATATTCCATCTTCTCTCAGATCAATTGAACCATTGACATATTGTTCATGTTTAAACTTAAAGAAACTGATAATTCCCGAGGGAATTGAGATAATAAAAGATAACGCATTTTCATATTGTGGAATTGAAGAGATACACATTCCCTCATCAGTAACGATAATTGGTTCAGAAAAAAATAATCATGATGTGTTTTATGGTTGTGAGAACATCATTAAAATGACGGTTGATTCAAAAAACAAGGTTTTCGACTCTAGAAATCATTGCAATGCAATTATTGAGACATCTACCAACATGTTGATTAGTGGATGTGGAACTACAAAAATACCCCGAACAGTCAAAAGAATCAGTTCTGGAGCATTTGGCCATAGGGATAATCTTGAGAAAATATTTATTCCCAGAAGAGTTAACAGTATAGCGGATGGTGCTTTTAAGGGTTGCTCAAATTTAAAGACAATAAAGGTTTCACGCCTAAATGGTACTTTTGATTCGCGTAGTAATTGTAATGCCATAATACTATCAGAACGTAATAGGTTGCATACAGGTTGTAATACTACAATAATACCTTCAGATATAAAAGCCATAGACGATTATGCTTTCTCTGGATTGTCAATGGATTTTATCGTAATACCGGATTATATAACTGAGATAAACACTGGCGCTTTTCAGGATTGCACAAGATTAAAGTATATAAGTCTTCCAAGTAGTTTACAGTATATTGGACCGTCTGCATTCAGCGGCTGCAGTTCTCTTATGTTTGTAGATGTTCCTTCAGGAGTCAGTAGTATAAAAAATAATACTTTTAAGGATTGCAATAGCTTGAAATCTGTGAAAATCCCGTATAGCGATATAGATGTGGATTCAACCGCATTTAGTGGTTGTGCAAGCTTAATAGATGTGTTTGTAAATGATTTTGTGTATGATTATAAACAGTAGATTATACACTATATTTTGTAGGTATGATTTTATTAAACAAAATGTGATAGATTCCTATTTTTGATATAGTATTAACTTATGTGAAATTGGGGAGTCCCCAATTTCACATTTCATTAACAATATGATATGAGAAAAATACTATTAATAATACAGTTGCTTGTTAGTTGTTTGATAATAAACGCTCAAGAAATAACAAAAAAGAGTGTTATATTCAGAGACTCTTTAGGTTGTGTGACTTCTATTGATGAAGAAGAATTTAAAGAGGGGAAAATTATTAGTATTATTCATTTCATTGTTGATAAGAGAGGCAATAAAGTTCCTTCTTACAGAATAGAATATTCTATGAATATTTCTAAAATCAGTTATGATTCAATATTGACATATCACGAGTATAAAGGGGAAGATTGCATACAAGACAAAATAGTTACATATTCCTTTGATAAAAGAAATAACAGATTAATCTCTCAGAGAATACAATATGTTAATTCTGTTGATGTGGTATATCCCAATGAGAAAATCACTCTTTTCAAGTATAATAGATATGGTAAACTAATTAAGGCCAGACATGGTCAAGGTACTAGTAATAAAATGACTTACAACTATGTTGATAAGGTTTCATATTATGGAAATAATGTGACGGTTAAAAGCTTTTTCTTGCCATCTTATGATAACAAAGGAAATAAAAGAATAATTCCCAAAAGAGAATATGAGATTTGCTTGAAGTCTATGATGGATGATCGTGGCCGTGTAGTATATCAAAATGAAATTAATATATTTGATTCGACTTCTGAAATATTAAGATGTGAATATGATGATTATGATAATCTGATTAAAAAAGAACATTATTCACAAACAAATAAAGGCGAGTTACTATTATTTAGCGAATTAAATGATATAGAATATGAGTCAGGCAGGATTCTAAAAATTACGCATTACAGAGAGGATGCATCTGGCGTCAAGACAATAACGAATAGTGAAGAATATAAATACGAATAAAACAAATACATTGTCGCCTAGGGACATGTTAGCGTTCCATATGCATATGATAGTGATACAGGGACTTTTTCATGTTATGACTGTGATGGAAGTGATTTTGAAGCAAAATTAAAGGATATTCATAATGAAGAAATGATAAAGAATAAGGCTATGAACAGATTCATTTTCATTCTTTCAATGGTATTCGTATCATGCAATCATACACTGGTGAGTTCGGTGTCAACAGTGTTTGATTCCAGTGACAGGCCTATATCAAGAAATGAGGTTCAATATGATGATAATGGGTATGTAGCCTCCATACTATATTATGATTTCGTTGACGGCGCTTTTGTGGAGGATTCAAAAGTCGTTTATTCGTGTGCATGCAGTGGAGAGATTACAGATACTGTCATTACACACTATGAGATGACAGATGGAGAATGGAAACCTGTATCCAGAGCGATAGACAGTTATAATGATCGGTTCCTAAAGTTCAGGTCAACTGGTATGAACTATGACAATGAGTGTTGGGATACGACATTTGTCGTTTCATGGGATTTTGATTCACTATCCAGAATAAGCGCACAGATAAGCAATTCATGGAGATTGTTATATGAATATGGCGATGGCTTTGTCCGGCGCACAGAACTGAACCTGGAAGATGGTAAGTATAATGTGAGGAGTATTTATGTCGACTCTTTGGATGATAGTGGGAATGTCATTAAATATGAAGTCTGGACATATGAACCGGAATCAGGTTTCCAAAACAAACGGGTCTCTTATAAGACATATGATGAAAACAATCGGGTTGAATTAGATATTCCGGCCGATAGTCGGCCACCGATTCCGGTGATACTCGGCCACCTGAGTTAGTTTGGCAAATATATCAATATTTCTTTCTCATACTGTCCCCTTTGAGTTCAAAACGCAGAGATTTGTGT
>Ga0265298_10007972_pt1 | contig 12776 bp, 8 predicted proteins | sample AusTroGonzalo_MG_3_FD_193486 | JGI IMG/M metagenome (GOLD analysis project Ga0265298, IMG submission 193486) | Bovine rumen microbial communities from tropical cattle in Woodstock, Queensland, Australia - Gonzalo_01 | ecosystem: Host-associated > Mammals > Digestive system > Stomach > Rumen ... | reverse complement strand
GACGAGCTACTCGTGTAGTCCATCTTCGAGGCCACGCCGCAATAGAGCATCAGCTGGGCTACGGCCTTCTTCTGCAAATCGGTGGAAGAACTATAGGTATCCTTCATGTTATCCCAGTCAATCGGCGAGCCAGCGGGGATGCCCGGCACATTGATACCCTTAGTCCAAGTAGTGAAGCCCGGCATGTCGGCCTGAATCTCGGTGACAGACTTCTCACGGTTGTAGTACAGGATCTGTGCCATAGCCGTAGCCACACAGCCCGTGACAGAGCGAGCGCCACCATCCAACGGACATAGGTTGTTGTAGGGCGAGCCCTGACTCCACTTGCACTGCATGAACTGCTCCACCTTCGGGTGGTTGGCAGGCAGCTTCAAGATAGGCGCACCCGCCTGAATGGCTTCAACCTGACGAGCGTAATGGTCGAGCCAGTCGCGCATGTTGGGAGGCAACTGCTCGTAGTCGAACGTGCCCTGCTCACTGTAGCCCAAGACGGCCTCCGTCTGGTCATCACCCGAGACGATAAGGAATCCCTCACTATTCTCGCGCTCAAACACATAGTAAGGCTGTACCTGAAGCTGCCCGAGCTTCGGCGCCAACCGACGGGCATTGCTGATGGGCACCAGCGAACGGTTGTCACCTTGTTGTTTCATGAAACCGAGCGCCCGCTGCTGTGCCTGCTGACGGGTGATAGGACGAGCCTCCACACAGAGCGAAGTCATCACGAGTAAACCTGCCAGCAGAAAGTTTACCAAGTGCTGGCAGCCCCTAAAAATCGAATTGTTTTCCATCCATTATTCAAATTTTAGATAGTAATTTATGTTTTCGGTGGCAAATATACGAAAAAAATTTTGTTATTTCACACATTTTACGTACTTTTGCATGCAACATGCCTAAAATTAAATGAAACCGCTGTTGAAACCTATAGTCATTGTGATAGTCACGGCATTTCTGATGCCGCTGCTTTCGCATGCACAAGATAAAGATACGGTCAGGGTCTATGACCAAGCTCATCCTCTTATCTACGAGGATGCCATGGACCTGTACCCCTACTCTTTTTTGGACAATGACAGGAGAACGGGTTACAACGTAGAGTTGGTCAGGCTTTTGCTGGAAAAGCTGAACATACCTCACAGCATTCGCCTCAAGGAGCGCAGAGAGGTGCTGAAAGACATCAAAGAAGGCAAGGCCGACCTGACAACGGGCATGGACGCCCTGTTCCACGACGAATACGGTTACTACGGCAAGACCATCATCCAGCTGTTCACCCACAGTGTGGTAACCCCCAAGAACAAGCCCGTTAGGATACGATGTCTGGATGACCTGCAGAACCAGCGGGTGATTGTCCATACCAATAGTTTCAGCCACCACGTCATGATGAACCGAGGCTGGGGCGACAATGCGATTCCCTATGAAGACATGGTGGAAGCCTTGCAGGACGTCAACGAGATGGGCGAGGGACAAGTGGTATGGAATACGGCTTCGCTGAAATGGATTATCAACAAGAACGGCCTCAAGAACCTTCAGATTACGCCTGTCGACATGGCGCATGGCGAGTATAAGTTCATCTCCCGTGACCCACAGCTCCTAAAACTGCTGGACAGCGTCTTCATTGAAGTCAACTCAACAGGGCTGCTCGACGACCTGCAGAAACAATGGATGCATCCGGAATATTCCGAGACTGGCATCCCCTCATGGATTTGGTGGCTTACCGCCATCATCGGCTTAGGCGCGCTGGTGCTCATCTACCAGACCCTGAGTTTCCGACTACAAAAGAAGCACATGATGAAGGTGGCGAAACGCAACAAGAAACGCCTGTCGATTATCCTCAAGTCCAGCCATGTGCAGATCTGGACCTATGACCTAACCACCCTGATGTTCACTTGGATGAACAAAGACGGTGAGCCGGAAAGGCAGTACACAGGATTGGAGTTTGCCCGTCGCTATCACTCAGAGGACTTCCGCCGCATTGGTGAAAGCATCCGTGAGCTGGCTAACGAATCGACCAAGGAGATTAGCCTCAACATTCGTGCGAACGAGAAAATAGACGGCGTAGAGCAGGAACGTGAATACACGATTGTGCTCTCCGTACTACACTATGAGGAGGGCAAGCCCAAGGTGATTATCGGCACGAAGATTGACGTGACCGAAGAGAAGAAGCGCCAGAACAACATCAAGAACCGCATGCAGCGCTACCAGTCCATCTTCGAGACGGCATTGGTTGACATGGTTTACTTTGATGCCGACGGTAATGTTGCCGACATGAACGAACGTGCAAAATGTTCATTCAAAGCCACGCTTGAGGATGCCATCAGGCACAAGGCGAACGTCACGAATTGCATGGCAGACGACTGCTACAAGCTGGGCGATGATTTCTATGCCACACAGATAGAGGGCAACCACTACGGAATCAAGTACTACGAGCGCCAGCTTGTGCCCATCCGCACCTCCGACGGACGCCTGCTGGGCACCTTCGGCTCAGGCCGCGACGTCACCGAGGTGGTGACAACCTTCCACGAACTGCAAAAGGGCATCACCATGCTCCGTGAATCGAACAAGGAGGTGGGCGAATATGTGAACAACATCAACTTTGTATTGAATGCCAGCGGCGTGCGCATTGCTGAATACTCGCCCGACAACCACACGATGACTATCTACCGTGCGCTGAACGTGGTACAGCTCAAGCTCACGCAGACCCGCTGCATGACCCTCGTCAACGACAAGTCGAAGAAGACGGCTATGCGCATGCTGAACAATATGGACAACCGCGTCAACAGCATCATCGACATGGAGGTGAAGACAACGCTGCAACTCCACGGCATGCCCTTCTATGTACACCTGCGCTTCGTACCTATTACTGACGCCAGCGGCAAGGTGGTCAACTACTACGGTATGTGCCGCGATACCAGTGAAGTGCGTAACACCCAGCGACTGCTGGAGATTGAGACGGCTCACGCTCAGGAAATAGAGGACCTGAAGAATTCGTTCCTGCGTAACATGAGCTACGAGATACGTACGCCGTTGACCAGCGTAGTGGGCTTTGCCGACCTGCTCGAGCAGGAGCATGATCCCGCAGACGAACCGCTGTTCATTGAGGAGATCAAGAGCAATTCAGCCCATCTGCTGCGGCTCATCAACGACATTCTGTTCCTCTCGCGCCTCGATGCCCACATGATCGAGATGAACAAACAGTCCATCGACTTCGCCCAGACCTTCGGAGGCTACTGCCAGATAGGCTGGAGCAACTACATGAAGCCGACGGTGAAGTATATCGTGGAGAATCCATACGAGCGACTCATTGTCGATATCGACGATACGAACATGGGGCGCATCATCGAACAGATAACAGCCAACGCCGCCCAGTACACTGAGCATGGCACCGTACGTGCCCGCTACGATTATGTAGGGGGTAAGCTCATGATTGCCATCGACGACACAGGCGCTGGCATGTCGTCTGAGACGCTGTCGCATATCTATGAGCGCTTCTCATCGGGCAACAACCAAGGCACGGGTCTCGGCCTGCCTATCTGTAAGCAACTGGCCGAACAGATGGGTGGTACCATCGAGATCAGTTCAGAGGTGGGCAAGGGTACCACCGTCTGGATCACGATGCCCTGCACCGCAATAAAAATTGACAGAAAGAATCAGTTATGAACATATCAGCATCAAAACAGATCTATCAACGGGCGAAGCAGTGGGTGACCACTGTCTGTCAGACAGGTTCACACTGCCGGATGCTGGTCTTGTGCCTGCTTGCGTCTTTCGCCACCCTGACGGCATGGGCAGATCCCTCAACGAAATACACCGACAAGCGCCCCCTCATCATCACGGGCGAGTCGGACGTGCCCCCTTACGAGTACCTGTCATCGAACGGTACGCCTACGGGACACAACGTCGAACTGCTCGACTTTATTCTCAATGAGATGAAGATTCCCCATGTGTTCAATCTGACAGAATGGAACAAGGCGACGCTCCTCTTTGAGCGTCACGAAGCCGATCTGATCATCACGCCATCGGGAATCTACGACACAGCTCCCTACTACAACTCACGCAACAACCTGACCTACTACCGCTTCATGGTGGCTAGCCGCGTAGGGACCAAGACCATCACCCGCACTGAGCAGCTGAAGACCGCCAAGGGTATCGTGGTGCGTATCAACGACAAGACCATCCCCACCCTGCTGAATACAGAGAAAGATTCCCTGCAGATCAAAGAGGCATCGGTCAAGGACGCGCTGATTGGCGTCTATACCAATAAATATAACTATTTCATTTGGGCAGAAGAGCCCATGAAATGGAAGATCCGCGAACTGAGTCTGACAAGCGACTTCACCCTAAGCGAGATTAACATCCCAGCCAAGGAAAGCACCTTTGCCGGCTACGACCAGGAGCTGATAGACCAGATTGACGATCTCTATGCCCGCTTGGAGCAGCACGGCCAACTGGCATTTATCCACGACAAATGGCTGCACCCCGAACGCTCGCACAACAACGCACCGCTCATCGCCGTGTTCATCACGCTGGCAATACTGGGTCTGGCGCTCATCCTGTTCTATGTCAACCGGATGATTCACCGTCAGCTGGCAAACGTGAAGCTCAAGGCGAAAGATGCTGAATCCATGATGCGCCAGGCACTGAGCATGGGCAATTTCGTCGTGACGGAGTATGACATCAAGACCAAGAAGCTCACCAACCGCCACGGCCGCTTACTGCCGGCACATGGCATTACCCGCGAACAGTTCTATACCAGCCTGCAGGAACAGACGAGAGACGAGACTTTGCAAACCTACCAAGCGCTGATTAATGGCGAGAAGGACTTCCTGAACTTTGACCGCTACTGCAACCTCGGCACGGAGGAAGCACCCAATTGGGTCTATCTGAGCGGTATGTCCTTTGCAGAACGCGATGAGCACGGTCATGTACGCTATATCGTCTCCGTGCTGAGGGACATGACCCGTGAACATGAAGAGGAGAAACAGGATCAGGAGCTGGCTGCGAAATATATCAAGATGTTCGACTCGACGCTGACGGCCATGTCGTTCTATGACAAGAACGGCCGACTACTCGACCTCAACCAGAACATGCGCACGCTCTGCGAGTTCGACAAACTGGGCGAAGCTGCCTTCCGCAACTCAAATCTTTTCGACAGTGCGATGCTCAAGGGCGACCTCGACCCTGCCCGCCGTGAGAACTTCCACGTCTGCCAGCACATGCTCTACCCCGAATTGGGCATCGACAAATATATTGAGATACGCATCAACCCGACGTATATCAAAGACCGCCTACAGTACTATGTCATCACCTCGCGCGATGTCACGGCCGAGCGTGCCATGTACTTGGAGCAGCATCGTCAGAACGAGGAACTGCGCAAGACAGAGGAGCAGATCAACAGCTTCGAGCAACAGTTGCGCTACCTGCTGGAGAACAGTAACATGTGGGTATGGCGCTCGTCGCTCAAGGAAAAGCGCATCTCGCTGTCACACTCGCTACAGAAGGACGAGTACAGCATGTCGTTCGAGGATTACCTGGCCTGCATCGACGAGCAATATCTACCCGAAGCATTGGAGCACTACGGTCACATGAAAGGAACATCCAACAACATCAATGCCATCTACCTGTTCAAGCAGACGCCTGCCAACCCGAATCCCCACTGGTGTGCCTCCAACGGCATGCCCATCTACGACGCCGACGGCAACCTGGAGGGACATTTCGGCATCGTGCGCGACGTGACCGAGCTGATGGAAGCACAGATGAGCCTGAAACGCGAGACGGCACGTGCCGAGGACTCAGGCAAACTGAAGAGCGTGTTCCTCGCCAACATGACCCACGAGATACGCACGCCGCTCAACGCCATCGTTGGCTTCAGCGACTTGCTACAGATGATTGACACAACCGAGGAGCGCAGTGAGTTCATCCGCATCATCCGTAACAACTGCGACATGCTCATCCGCCTTATCAACGATATCATCGAGGCCTCGACAATGAACCAAGGCCCGCTGTCCATCGAGCCGACCGACATTGACTTTGCCGTAGCCTTCAACGACATCTGCCAGACGCTGGCACAGCGCGTGCAGGAGCCGGGCGTGGAGTTTATCGTCGACAACCCCTACCCCTCATTCCGCACCTGTCTCGACAAGGGACGCATGCAGCAGGTCATCACCAACTTCACTACGAACGCCGTGAAGTACACGCATCAGGGGCACATCAAGGTGGGCTATCGCTACCTCTCGTTCGAGGAACTGCAACAGCAGGTGGACGACCCGCAGGTGAAGAGCCAGCAGAGTCCGTTCTGCGGCATCTATATGTACTGCGAGGACACGGGCGCCGGCATTCCGAAGGACAAGCAGGGGGCCGTCTTCGAGCGCTTCGTGAAACTGAACGACTTCGTACAGGGCACGGGTCTCGGCCTGAGCATCTGTAAGAGCATCTCCGACCGCTGTAGCGGACGCATCGGCGTGATGAGCGAGGGCGAAGGCAAGGGTTCAACATTCTGGATATGGATTCCCTGCTATCAACTACAGTAAATACCAATACTAACATACAGACTACTATATGCAGAAAAGTAAATATATGCTCGCCAACGACCGTGATGCCCTGTGGGGACTCACCGTCACGACTATTGGCTATGAGGAGATTGCGCCGGGCGACTCCTACCCTACGAAAGGACATGCCGACGGTTACTACTTCGAACTGGACAAGGGGCGCATCCTGAATGAATACCAGTTGCTCTACAATCCCGAGGGCGAAGGCATCTTCCGCAGTGAGCACGTCAAAGAGACCCGTCTGCGCGAAGGGGACATGTTCCTGCTCTTTCCTGGCGAATGGCACTCCTACCATCCGCTCAACAACCGGGGCTGGAAGAGCTTCTGGATAGGTTTCAAAGGCAAGAACATAGACGACCGCGTGAAGGCTGGATTCCTCTCGCCCGAAAAGCCCATCTACCACATTGGCTACTCCGACGAGATCGTACAGCTCTACAAGCAAGCATACGCTGCCGCTTTGGAAGAGGCTGCCTACTCGCAGCAGCTGATGGCGGGCATCGTCAACCACCTCATCGGCATGATGTATTCACTGGAGCGTAACATCCAGCTGATGACCCGCTCGCAGGCTCAGGTCGACATGATCAGCCGTGCCCGTCTGCGCATCCGTGAGTCACTCGAAAGCGACCTGACCATCCAAAGAGTGGCAGAAGACCTGGGCGTCAGCTACTCTAACTTCCGTAAGCTGTTCAAGGAGTTCACAGGCATCTCGCCCGCCACCTACCAGCAGGACCTGCGCCTGCAGCGTGCCAAGGAACTGCTCAGCACCACCAACATGAGCATCAAGGAGATAGCCTATCGGCTCAACTTCGAGTCGCCCGACTATTTCTCGGCCAAGTTCAAAATCAAGACGGGCCGCCGTCCCAGCGAGCTGAGAAACCAGTGATTGTTTTTCCAACAACGGATTGATTCATCCTATCATATCAGACAGATTACAGATTATAATACCAATCACTATTCATGTCAACATTATCTATTTTAATTGTCATGGTCTTCGTCATCGGCTACATGTGCATCGCACTGGAGAGCCTGACTAAGATTAACAAGGCAGCCATTGCACTGCTCATGTGCGTCTTCTGCTGGACGCTGCTCATGATGGGGCCTGGAGCGTATTACCCCGAGGTGGCTTCCGAAAGTGTCGTTCACCACATTGCCGAGGTCATTGAGCATCACCTGGGCGATGCCGCCGGTACCCTGTTCTTCCTCATGGGTGCTATGACCATCGTTGAGATTGTCGATTCCAACGGGGGCTTCAACTTCGTGCGGGATGCCATCAAGACGCGCTCGAAGCGCAAACTGCTCTGGCGCGTGGCGTTCATGACGTTCGTACTCTCAGCCATCCTCGACAATCTGACCACCTCGATCGTCATGATCATGGTGCTGCGCAAACTGGTGCAGAGCCGCGAGGAGCGACTGATCTATGCTGCACTGATTATTATTTCAGCCAATAGCGGCGGCGCCTTCTCGCCCATTGGGGACGTGACGACCATCATGCTTTGGATCAAGGGCGTCATCACGACGCAGGGCGTTATCAGCGAAATCTTCGTGCCGTCACTGGTGTCGATGATCATCCCCGCCTTCATCCTGCAATATCAGCTGAAAGGCAAGTTTGACAAGGAACAGAACCTGAAGGTGGCCGAGGTCAGCATGCTCACCAAGGCACAGCGCGACATCATCTTCTGGTTGGGCGTGGGCGGTCTGATGTTCGTGCCCGTCTTCAAGACGCTCACCCACCTGCCGCCGTTCATGGGCATCCTGCTGGTGCTGGGCATACTCTGGACAACGACCGAGATCTTCCACTACAACACCTCTGAGGACGACACGATGGCGAAGCGCGTCTCTGACCTGCTGTCGCGCATCGACCTCTCGACGATCATGTTCTTCCTGGGCATCTTGATGGCTGTAGCCGTGCTGCAGGAGATTGGTGTGCTCACCGCTATGGGAGAGGGACTGAACGAGACCTTCTCGGGCAACTACTACCTCATCTGCGGCATCATCGGCGTGCTCTCGTCGATTGTCGACAACGTGCCACTCGTGGCCGGCTGCATGGGCATGTATCCCGTTGCTGCCCACGGCCCGATGGCGGTCGACGGCATTTTCTGGCAGTTGCTGGCTTATTGTGCCGGTGTGGGCGGTTCGATGCTCATCATCGGTTCGGCCGCCGGCGTGGTAGTCATGGGATTGGAGAAAATCACCTTCGGCTGGTATCTGAAGCGTATCACGTGGATAGCCTTCGTAGGCTATCTGGGCGGTATCGCCTGCTATTGGGTCGAACGCGCACTGTTCTTCTAAATGCACATCGTCAGACTAATCAAAGACTGGACGTTGCCTTTCGCCATGGGCGTGGGCACGGTAGTCTATCTACTCTTTGCCTTCACGCCCCAGCTGGACCAGTTGGGGCGTTTCTTCTCGCCCGTCATGGCAGCCGTCCTGCCCATGCTCATGTTTCTGGTGCTGTTCATCACGTTCTGCAAGGTTGACTTCCGACAGCTGCGTCCCGTGGCGTGGCATCTGTGGACGGGACTGTTTCAAGTGCTGCTGATAGCCGTGCTGATAGCCGCCATCCTGTTCGGTGTCAGCAGTCGGCAGGAGGTGGTGCTATTAGAGGCTGTGCTCATGTGCATCATCAGCCCCTGCGCGACGGCGGCCGCCGTGGTCACGCAGAAGCTGGGCGGTAGTCTTGAGCAGACCACGACCTACACTTTCCTCTCCAACTTCATCACGGTACTGCTTGTACCCGTCTGCTTCCCTGCCATCGAGCCCTCGGCTCACATGGCGTTCTGGCCGGCCTTTCTGAAGATACTCTACGAGGTATTCATCGTGCTCATCGTGCCAATGCTGCTGGCCTACGTGGTGAAACATTGGATGCCACGGCTGCACCGTCGCATCATCAGCGTGCGCGACCTGAGCTATTACCTCTGGGCCTGCACACTTATGATTGTCACGGGCACCACCGTGCGGAATATCGTCCATGCCGAGACGACGGTTCGGTTGCTGACAGCCATTGCGGTGACAGCACTGCTCGTCTGCATCTTCCAGTTTGCCGTAGGGCGCTACATCGGCCGTTACTTCCAGCATGCGCAGGAGGCAGGGCAGGCCCTCGGACAGAAGAACACGACCTTTGCCATCTGGCTGGCCAGCACCTACCTCAACCCGCTTTCGAGCGTGGGGCCGGGCTGCTATATTCTCTGGCAGAACATCATCAACTCCATTGAGATCTGGCAGAAACGGAAAGAAACCAATAACTAAACAACTAAAACGATAGGAAATGGAAAAAGTCATAGGGAATCATCAGAAAGCGAAAAAGGGTTTTCTCTTCTTCATCTGTTCCGTCTCGGCGATGGGCGGTCTGCTTTTCGGCTACGACTGGGTAGTGATAGGCGGTGCAAAGCCGTTCTACGAGGAGTTCTTCGGCATCGGCGGCTCGCCGCTATTGCAGGGCGTAGCCATGACAACGGCACTGATAGGCTGTCTGGTGGGCGCGATGGTGGCTGAAAAAACAACTGTCTTGGTGAAGATAGTCAACACTTTCAGTATGGATAGATGCCCAAATTGCTTGCAAATGATGTATTTGATGTAAATGATGTATTTTTGCCTATTCCTACAGGAATAATAGAAAACTACAGGCGATAGGAGATATTGACCAGAAGCGAGGAGGCAGTGACATGGTATTTGGCATAGGCCACATGGAGTTTCAGACGCTCCAGCATCAAGCCTGCACCAATGGAGAGGCCTGCACCGTGGTTGCTGCTGCCATCGTCGGCATCAATCTTCATCTCAGACGCACGCAAGGCATTATAGCCAGCAGCCACATAGAACTGTTCGCCTAACAAGAGATCGGCACCCAAGATGAAGTGACGGCCGATGCCATACTCCCAGTCATTGAGTCGGACAAGGGTGGCAGAGAAGCGCAACGGCGAACCAACAAGGCGTTTGGTCACGCCCAACTGCAGGTCGAAGGGCAGCCGCTCGAAGTCGTCCTCGTAAGCAGTGAGCTGTCCGCCCAGGTTCCGGGCAACAGCCGAGACGCTCCACTCGCTTTCATCGTCATAATAGTTCAGTCCCAAATCGACGGCGGCACCCAATGAATTGTATTGTCCGATATAGGAGGTGATCATCTTCACCGTGATGCCACCATTGATATGATTGGTCAGTCCGTAGGCAAGCGAACCACCCACAGCGATGTCGCGGGCGCCAAAGGTACCCGTCTGCTCGCCAGAAGTATTGGTTTCTTTCAATGTTCCATAGTCCATGTAGCGGCCGCTGAGGCTCCACGTGCCTCGCTCACCAAAAGCACGGACAAACGAGGCGCTAGCAGTGACGGTGCCCTGCATGTAGGTCATCATGTTCAGGTTGATGGTGCGGTCGGTGACATACTGAATGAGGGAAGGATTATGGAATACGAGGGAAGCGTCGTCATCGGTCAGCGCAATCTGGTCGCCACCCAAGGCTGCCACATGGGCACTCACTGGCAACCTGAGGAAGTTATAGGCGGTCTGACTCTCTTGGCCAAAGCCTGTGAGCGTGCAGAGCGTCATCAGAAGGGCAAAAACTGAGCGTTTCATCTAAAATTTACTTTTTTTTTCATTTTGCTTGCCAAAAATTATGAATTAATTCGTATTTTTGCAGGCCATACGTAGATAATAACGCAAAATTCGGGTTTTTATTATGGAGGTGAAAAAGAGTTCGAAGGCCAATCTGGAGACAGGGCGCACGAAACGGTTCCTGATAGGACTGTTTGCAGCACTGACCTGTCTGTTGATTGCCCTCGAGATTCCTCTGGAACCTAGCGACCCGCTCGACGACCCCGAACTGCTCGAACAGCTGGGCAGCGACGAGGAACTGCCACCGCTGATGCGTCCGGAAAACGAGCTAGCCTTGGCACCGAAAGCTGAGCCGGCACCCACGATGGAGCTGAAGGTGGTGGAAGACGAGGACCTCACCGAAGAGGAAAAAGAAGAGCCGACGCCCCAGCCCGAGCAAGCAATGGAAGGCGATGCCAGCGAAGACGAGCTGCCCGATCCCGACGTCATGGAGCAGGACAAGGACAACGAGGTGCTGAACTTCCGCGTCGTGCAGGATCTACCGCAGTTTCCTGGCGGTCCGCAGGAGTTTATCAAATGGCTAACGCGCAACCTGAAATATCCGGCAATAGCCCAGCAAAGGAAGATGCAAGGCCAGGTGACGGTCGAGTTCATCGTCAATAAAGACGGCTCGGTCACCGACGTGAAGGTGGTAAAACCGCTAAACCCCTACTGCGACCGTGAGGCACTGCGCGTGCTACAGATGATGCCTCGCTGGACGGCAGGCGTAATGGACAACAAGCCCTGCCGCACTAAGGTATGCATACCAATCGTATTCAAACTTTGACAAGAACACCAATTGCACGAATAAAAGATAAAACATAACAATAATATGTACAATTCGAACGAGATCCTCAAAAAAGTAAACGAAGCACTTGAAACGCTGCCCTACAATCGGCAGCCGGCTTCGCTCTACGATCCCATCCGCTACGTACTGTCGCTGGGTGGTAAGCGCATACGTCCCGTACTGATGTTGCTGGGCTACAATCTCTACAAGGAGCAGCCCGAGGACATCATGATGCAGGCCCTGGGCTTGGAGACCTATCACAACTACACCCTACTCCATGACGACCTCATGGACAATGCCGACCTGCGGCGCGGTCATGAGACCGTACACAAGCGCTGGGATGCCAACAAGGCTATTCTCTCGGGCGACTCGATGCTGGTGCTGGCCTATCAGCGCATGGCACAGTGCGACGCCCGTCATCTGCCCGACGTGCTCAACCTCTTCACCGAGACCGCACTGGAGATTGGCGAGGGACAGGAGTATGACATGAGCTTCGAAACACGCAACGACGTGACGGAAGAAGAGTATATCGAGATGATACGCCTGAAGACCAGTGTCCTGTTGGCTTGTGCCCTGAAGATTGGTGCTATTCTGGCCGATGCGCCTAAGGAGGATCAGGAGAACCTCTATAAGTTCGGCGAACAGATCGGACTGGCCTTCCAGTTGCAGGACGACCTGCTCGACGTCTATGGCGACTCGAAGGTCTTCGGTAAGGCTATCGGCGGCGATATCACCTCGAACAAGAAGACCTACATGCTCATCAACGCCGTGAACCGTGCCAACGCAGAACAGCGCTGCGAACTGATGCGCTGGATTGAGGCCAAAACCTTCGACCGTCAGGAGAAGATCAACGCCGTGACGCGCCTCTAC
>Ga0265298_10007971_pt1 | contig 12778 bp, 7 predicted proteins | sample AusTroGonzalo_MG_3_FD_193486 | JGI IMG/M metagenome (GOLD analysis project Ga0265298, IMG submission 193486) | Bovine rumen microbial communities from tropical cattle in Woodstock, Queensland, Australia - Gonzalo_01 | ecosystem: Host-associated > Mammals > Digestive system > Stomach > Rumen ... | reverse complement strand
CGCTCGGAGTCCGGTTCTATGCGCCGTATGAAGACGGCACGGTCATTCCCGAAAGCAGAAACATCTCGCTGAAAAACGGCCGTATCACCAGGGAAGCGGCTTACGACCATCGTGACTGGTATCATCCCGGCGATGAAGCCGAAGGACATCTCTGGCTGAAACGGCTGAAAAACGGCGTTGCCAGCCCGATCGTGCTGAATCACACCACCCGCAATCTGATCTCCAATCCGGTAAACCGCAAACTGCATCCGAACTGGTATACCGAAGAAGCACCCGGCAAATTCTATGCCGGCGCCATGAATCAGGGCGGCATCCCGCGTTTTACTGATCCGGATTTCCAGAACGCCATGATCGCCTGGGTCGAAAAACTGCTGGACACCTATCCGATGCTCTGTGCCGTGACGTGCGGCGCGCCGGACGGCGGACACGTTTGGGACTGGCGGGACCGTGAAAAATATCTCAAGCCTGGCGTCAGTGCCGCGCAGGCGTATGCCAACCTGATGTGGGATTTCCACGTCGCCATTGCCGACCGGCTCAGGAAGACCCATCCGGACAAAAAACTGTTCTGGTGGTGTCAGTACAACGACACCGTCCCGGACAATATCGATCCGAACCATATCCCGGACAACCTGATCTTCAGGCCCGGCGGCGTTGCGCCAGAAACGCTGGTCATGAAACATGTCTTCGATTCCAGGCTCCAGGTCCCGCAGCGTTATGCCAGGACATTCGGAAAGCGCGCCAAAGGGGTCGGCTGGGAATACTGGCTGCCCTACCGCTACCCTTATATGCCCCGTTATCCGATCTTCTATCCGCACGTGCTTCAGAAATACCGGCAGGCGATGCTGCCTTACTCCAACGGCATGTTCGCGGAGATCTCCGCCAGTTACAAGAGCGAGGGAAACCGCGACCGGAAGACGCAGTGGCGGTTGGGCGAAGCCAAACTGATGGCTCCCATGGTCTACATCAACTGCAAACTGCTGTGGGACCCGAATCTCGACATGAAAGCGCTGCTGGATGAATATTACCGGCTCTATTTCGGCCCGGCGGAAAAGGAAATGCTCGCGTTTTTCGAGTATGCCGAAAAAATCTGGTGCCGGAACGAAAGCCGGACCGTTACCGAAACTTCCGGTTTCCTGAAGGAAAAGGAGATCCCAGAATTTTTCCGGCTGCTCGCCGCCGCCAAAGCCAAAACCGAAACCGGGTCCGTTTACCGCCGCCGCATCGAATATCTCGAAAAAGGTTATGCTCCGCTGAAAAAACTCTTCTCGTCGCTCAAACGCAGCGGTCCGCTGTTCCGCATCAACAGCTACAAAGCGAAAACCGAACCCGACTGCGACCTCTCGACCTATCGCTGGTGGCAGCCCATGCCCGACAACCAGACCGCCGCACCGATCCGGAAGAACCGCACGGAAGCCTCGTTCACCCTGTCCGAGGACCGTAAATTTCTGCAGATCGCGGTCCGCTGCTATGAATCCCGGATGGACAAACTGGCCGCCGCCTGCCGGAAAAACGACGACAAAGGCATTTTCAGCGACGATCTGGTGGAGATCTATATCGACACCCCGGAACGCAATTATTTCAAGGTCTGCGTCAATCCCAACGGCGTGATCTGGGACGAATGCACCGACGTGACCATCATCACCCGCGACACTCTCCCGATCCTGTGGAATCCGGGGACCCGCGCGGCAGTCAGGAAATATGCCGACCGCTGGGAAGTCGAAGTCGTCATACCGACTGCGGATTTCGGCAAGCTCGGTCCCACCCGGCAGTATCCGTGGGGACTCAACATCTGCCGTACTCGGGTAGTCGACCGCGGAGTGAAGAATGCACAGTCCTTTGCCATCGCCCCCACCGGCGGTCCTTACAGGACTCAAAAATACTGGGCCAGGATCTGGAAAAGATGACCCTGCCCCGACGACGGATTCCTGAGAAAACGAAAAATCCGCCGGAAGGCGGAGGAAAGGACGACTATCATGACAATGCGGCCGAAATTTCACTTCACCGCGCAAAAAGGCTGGCTGAACGATCCGAACGGTCTGGTTTATTATCGCGGGGAATACCATCTCTTCTTTCAATACAATCCGAACGGAAAGGTCTGGTCGCGCAAAGATATGCACTGGGGGCATGCGGTCAGCAGCGACCTGCTCCATTGGCAGGAACTTCCTCCGGCCCTCTTCCCCAAAGAAAACGATGCCTGCTACTCCGGGAGCGCCATCGTCGACTGGAATAATGTTTCGGGACTGCAGACGGGAAACGAGCCGCCTCTGCTGGTTTTTTTCACCAGCACGGGCAGAGGGGAGTGCCTTGTTTTCAGCAACGACCGGGGACGGACCTTTGCCGAATACCCCGGCAATCCGGTCATCCGGCACCTGGGGAGAGACCCGAGGATCCTTTATCACGAGGAATCTTCCCGCTGGATCCTGGCGGTTTACGACGAGGTGAACCATATCGCATTTTATGCGTCCGAGGATTTGAAACACTGGACTTTTCAGAGCCGTCTGCACGGTTTTTACGAATGTCCGGAATTGTTCAAACTTCAGGACAGATGGGTGATTTTCGGAGCGGACGGACGTTATCAGATCGGCAATTTTGACGGACGCGCCTTTGAGCCGGAAACGCTGCCGCGGCCGCTGTTTACGGGAAACGCCTACGCGGCGCAGACGTTCAGTAATGCAGATCGGCGCATTCTCATTGCGTGGATGCGAAGCAACTCCGGGCTTTATGCGGATCTGCCGTTCTGCCAGCAGATGACGCTGCCGTGCGAATTGACCCTCGACGGCGATGCGCTTCGGATCGATCCGGCCGTGGACGTGCCCCGGGAAATCATTTCGTCCCCGGATCGGGAAACGGTCATCGAGGGGATCGCGATTCCTCCCGCGGAACATATCGAAATTGTCCGCGACACCATGTCCGTGGAGATTTTCGTCAACCGCGGGGAAAGATATTTTGTGAAAGCCCTGCCTCCCCGCTGAGCCTGCCCCCTCTTGGGGAACAGAGCGTTTCAGAAAACCTCCCAGAAATCCTTTCCCCCGAGGTCATGCCAGCGTTTCAGCCAGCCCCCCTTGGGGGAAGAGGTGCACGTCTTTTCGAAATTGTACAGGTCATCCCAGTATGTTATAGTTTCCCATTCCTCTTTATCCAGCCCCAGGACAAGCCCCGCCTCTTTTTTTTCTTCGTCGGTGGATTTCCATTCGGCGGGAACCTCAAAATTGTATAATCGTACCTGGTTCAGATACAAGGGGGCGGATTGGCGCATGAAGGCAAGAGCTTCGTCCGTTCTTCCGGCAGCCATCAGTTCATCCGTGACAGCCAGAACATCCATCATCATGATCCCCCAGACCTCCTTCGAAAAGCCGCCTGCGAGCCAGTAGAACTTTTCCGGGCATGGGAACGAGTCCCTCTTTGCCAGATAGCAGCAGCGCTTGAAAAATCTTCCAAAATGCTCGCGTTGATGCCTGGCATAGTCCTGATCTTCATATGGGCCGACAAATCTCCGCCATGTTTCCTCCTCATCCAGAGTTTCCAGTCTGCACAGTTCCACCATCGGATGCCAGTGGGAATGGTCAAGCCAGCCGCGGTCCAGCAGGATTTCCCGGCAGTTGCGTATATGGCTGATGATCGAAACGCCGCTTGTCTTCTGGACCGCCGAAGCGTGGTTCTCCTTGAGACAGTTCATGACGTTCCTCGAAATGTCATCCATGTAGCATCGTTCCATGTTTTTACCTCTCCATCGTTGTATCGATCGATTTGCCGGAAAAACGGCAATATCTCGAAAAAACTGTTTTTCTGATATTCTCTCTACTGTCCGGTAAAAATTGCCGGACTTGACTGATAATGTCGGCTCCTGCGTTATATGAAGGATATCTGACGTCTTTGATTTGAACGTAGAAGAACCGACAATGCTTTACTATAGCATCTTTCAGCAGCTTTTCAACTTCATACCCCGATATCGTTTCGACAAAATCTTTCGCCCGCATTTCAAGCTTGCGGCCGATATCTCAGCATCCTGCGGAGATTTCCGGACAGGTGGATCATTCGCCATGCCAATGGGTCCGGCGGTAGGCCTGGGGGGAAAGCCCGGACCTCTTCTTGAAGGCGTTGGAAAAATACAGCTGATTGCAATACCCGAGCTGATCGGATATCTCCTTGATCGAAAAGAGCGGCGACTGAAGAAGCCGGCAGGCCCGTTCGTGCCGTAGACGTTCGCGGTACTCGGAAGGGGAAACTCCGAGATGACGGTGAAAGAGCCGCATCAGGGTATGGACCCCGCAGCCGTGACGTCGTGCCAGTTCGGCGATGGAAAGGCGGTATGCCGTATCGTCGCTGATCTCCCGCAGAATATTTTCAAGATTTTCGGGCAGCTGTTTTTTGCGGCCGGCCTCCGCGGCGATTTCCGTCAGAAGACAGCAGGTCAGCCCTGAAATTTCCGCACCGCTCTCCGGCAGATATCCGTTCAGCAGATCGATCAGATGCCGGAAACGGTCCGCCATGCTTTCCGGATCGCGCACGGGAACGATCCGGACGGCCTCCAGGCGGAGAGAACGGATAAGAGGGGAAACGAGATCGCCGCGGATCATCAGCCTTATCCGGTGCATGGAATCGCCCGGGAGCTGTTCGAAACGGGTGTCCGATCCTTTGTGGATGATGTAGATTTCGCCGGGCCGGACGATTTCGGAGATCCCGTTCTGCTCATACCGCATAATGCCGGAAAGGAGCAGCTCCAGCGTCATTTCCTGCATATTCCGGAAACGGTACCAGGCGGGACTGTCGATCCGTTCGATCTCCGAACCGAAGACCGGGTAGACCGTGGAATAAAAGGGCTCGTTCCCCGCCGATTTCCTGGCACAGTAGCGGAGGATCCGGTTCGGACCCCGCCAGCTGCCCGAGAAAATTTCCGTGGTGCCGTCCCTGATAACTGTAATTTCCTTTTGCATGACGGGAATATACCGATCATTGCCGCCGATTGCAAATATTATTTCGGGAAAATTCTCATAAATTCGGTATTTTTTCTCATAAAGAGTATATATTTGCTCAAAAGCCATATATCTGAAATCTTGCTTTTCCCGTTTTTCCGTGTAAATTATGAAGACAAGGATGTGAGAGATTGAACATTATTCATATCCGATATCGGAAAAACGGAATTCGATTTTCGGATCGGGTTCCGTTTAATTAAGGAAATAAAAATTCAAATGAAAGGAAATGATAATGCGGAAATGCAAGAAAAGTTTTGACACCTCATCTCTCATACCTCATCTCTCATACCTTACAAGTGATCAGAGATCAGTTTTCAGTAATCAGCATGAGATAAACGGGAAGACCTCTTTAAACTCATCTCTCATACCTCATCTCTCATACCTGAAGCGTAAAACGGCATGGCGTTTTACGCTGATAGAGCTCCTGGTCGTGATAGCCATCATTGCGATTCTGGCAGGCATGCTGCTCCCCGCGCTGAACAAGGCGAAACAGAGTGCCCAGAAAATTTCTTGCGCCAGTAATTTTGCCTCGTCCGGAAAAATGCTCCTCCTTTATTCCGATGACTTCTATGAGTTCTATCCCGTGTGTCATTGCAATACGTTCAGGACCTTTAGGGAAAACCCGTGTGTTATGTTCGGCTACTGGCCGAAAGAGGGAACCAATGTCAGATACGGTGCTTACGGGAACAGATCCGGAGGTGCGAACAGACCGGACTCCAAATATGTATGTCCCTCTGCGAAGCCGTCTTCCGACACCGATCCCCAATACTGGGCCGGTGGTTATTACTACACGCAGGGATACAACTTCAATTTTTCGGCTACGAGATCCGATTCGAAACCCGCTCTCCGGAAAAAAACAAGATGGAAACATACCTCGAGTCTGATGATCATGGCGGATGCGTCCGATTGCGCGATCGATTTGCATCCGATGACCGGCAAAAACGGTGCAGAAACCTACCGTATGCGTCCCCGGCACAGCAACGGATGCAATATCCTTTTCGGAGACAATCATGTGGAATGGCTTATCCAATCGGCGATCCCAGACAAAAATCGCAGAACCGACAGCCAGGCTAAAGCGTTTTTCAATCCGCTGGACGACAGTGACTGGTATTGAAAAAGTTTACTTCAATTTTACAGTTTGTTAGGAATATTTAAGCCATGAAAAGAAAACTGGTCTTGTTGTTTTGTGCCCTGACGGCGGTGCTTTTCGGCGCACAGATGCTCCCGGAACAGCTGGAGCCCCGGCTGCCCAGGAAAATCGTAACGGGGAAAAAACCCGTGCTCACCATGGTGAAGAACGGGAAGGTGAATTTCGAAATCGTAGTCCCCGCCGACGCCGCCCCCTCGGTGAAGTTCGCGGGCCAGGAAGCGGCGGAGCTCCTGGGCAAGGCCTTCGGCACCAAACTCAAGGTATTGAAAAAAGCCTCCGGGAAACGGCCCGCCATCATCCTCGGCAGTCCGGAATATGCCAAAAAACTCGGCATCGATGTGAACAAGCTGGACCGGGACGCCTTCGTCATCCGGACTTTCCCCGGCGGCGTGTTCATTGCCGGACATGACGATCCTCAGAAAAACGAACGGGAACTGCTTGCGGATCACGCCACGATCTTCGGGACCTACGATTTTCTGGAACGGTTCGCCGGAATGAGATTCTATCTTCCGGGCGATTACGGGACCATCATTCCGAAAATGAAAAACTGGACCGTGCCGGAGATCGACATTTACGAACGGCCGGATTTTCTCCAGCGGGACTACAGCGACTACAGCGGCAATCCCGGCACCGAGCTGGCGGGCAAGGCGAGGCTGATCAATGATCTGCGCAACCGCCGCCAGACCAGGATGCCGTACAGATGTCACTCGCTGCAGCGCATGGCATACGGCAATCGTTTCGGGTCAAGCCATCCGGAATATTTTGCGCTTCAGAGCAACGGCAAACGGTGCATCGACACCGAATATACCGGCCGCGGTCACTCGGACGGCAGTCATTTCTGCTATTCCAGCAAATTCAAGGACGAGGTCATCGCCGACATCATTTCCTATTTCAAGGGAGAACCTGCCTCGGTCCGCGGCATCATAAACACCCGAACCGGCAAAATCGGCTGGAATACCCGGCCTTGTCCTCCCGGCGGCAAATTTTTCAGTCTCTGCCCGCCGGACGGCGTCAAGAAATGTCTGTGCCCGAAATGCGCCCCGGAACTCATCAAAGGGACTCCCAAGCAGATACAGGAACACTACTGGCGCTTTTTCCGCGATGTGGCGCAGGCGGTGAAGGATTCCGGAGTTTCCGGGACCCTCGTCATTCCCTGCAACTACGGACACTGGCGAGGCAATCCGCCCGACTTCGATATTCCGGACAACGCCGTTCTTCACTTCTTCATGCACGGACCGTGGAGCGAACTCACGCCCCGCACCCGGGATCCGAAAGTCGCGGAACTCAAGTCATGGGCCGGCAAGGGCCGCGGCAAACTGCTGCTCTGGACCTATCCGGGCAAATACAAAGCCATCTTCCCCGGAATCCCGGCCACCACGCCCCACTATGCGAATTCCTTTTTCCAGCGGGTGCGTCCGTATGTGCTGGGCTGCTACTTCGAATCTTACACCGACCGGCTCTTCTTCAACTACCTTGATTTCTACGTTTACGGGAAAATCCTCTGGAATCCGGATGTCAATGTGGAAGAACTGCTGAATGAACACCATCGGCTTCTGTTCGGCCCGGCGGCGCCCCAGGTGAAAGACTTCTTCGATTCCCTGGAACGCAACTGGATGAAGATCGCCGGGCATGTGGTGGAAACCAGCCTCGGCCCGCTTTCGGTCTATCCTTCCGAAATGGAGATGTGGAAAACCATTTACACGCCCGCCGAAAGGGCCCGTCTGACCGGACTTCTGGATAAGGCCGAAAAAGCCGTCGCCGGACAGAAGGAATATCTGGCCCGGCTCAAAACCCTGCGCCGGGAGATGTGGCAGCCGCTGCTTGATACCGCTGAACGTTTCTCCGGCGAAAAACGCGCCATTGCCGAATGGAGTGCTTACATGCCGGAGACCGCCAAGGCGCCCGTCATCGACGGCAAGCTGAACGATCCCGCGTGGAAACAGGCAAAAGCCATCACGCTGATCCCAACCAAAAAGGGAAGCAGCCCGGTCAAAGTCCGCTCTACGGTCCGGACCCTGCGGGACAAGAACTACTTCTACTTCGCGTTCGACTGCGAATATCCCGGTGTCCCGAACACGGTGGAACGGTCTTTCGACAACCGGGATCTCTGGAAGGATGCCGGCGTGGAAGTATATCTCTCCCCCGATAAAAAAATCGACCGCTGCTATCAGATCATGGTCAACGCCTCCGGCTCTGTCGCCGATCTGGTCTTCCAGAAGGAAACCAGAGACTGGTCCTGGAACAGCGGGGCTGAGGCGAAGAGCGTCATCACTCCCGGCAAGGGATGGACCACCGAGATCCGGATCCCCCGGAGCAGCATGGAGCCCGCGTCGGAGTCCGGGATGCTGGCCAATTTCACCCGTAATTACAATCCGCCCACCGAAAGGGCATTTTCCTATGTCTGGGGACCTTTCTATCTGATCGGCAACAACGAGGTCACCCATTTCGGGACTCTCCGCTTCCAGCCCGACCCGCGGGTGAATCTGATCAAAGACGGGGATTTCGACCGGGAGCCGGATACCAGAAAGCCGAATCGTCTGGGTGTCTGGAGATGGCGCGGCAAAGGCAGTTTCCCCGTTGCGAAGGACTTCCTGGTGACGGGCAGATATTCGGTGCTTCTGGACTCCGTAAAAGCCGAAGCAGACGGCCGGGCCATGATCTCGGTTTCTCCCGATCTCAAACCGGATACGGAATACGAACTTACCTTCTTCGTGAAGATGGACAAAGTCAAATCACTTGCCCCCCAGAGCAGCGGTTTCTATGTGAAGATGGATGACCGGGGGCCCGTTAAACAGGGGCAATGCTTCCCGCACCGGAACCTCTCCGCCTTTTCCGGAACGGTCCCGTGGACGTTCATGACGTTCCGGTTCCGGACTTCCCCGCAGGTTCTTCCCGGCCGCAATCCGAACATCTCCTTCATTCTGCGCAAGGCCGAAGGCCGGGTCTGGATCGACCGTGTCCGCCTGTATGAAGTCAAGTCTTCCGCAAAATGAGATCCGGCGGTGTCCGGCTCCGGTTTTACAAATAGCAAGAGGTGATTCATGAAAATTCAATTCGATAGTGGGAAAGAGCTGTTCAGTGTCGTTCTGGCCGGGGATATCTGTCCCGGCGGCATCGGGGGCATCGGTTCCCCGGAAAATTATGCCGGGATTCTGGCGGGAGTCCGCGATTTCATTCTCGGCGGAGATTTGCGGCTGGTCCAGTGGGAGACGCCCACGGCCGCCGTGCCCGCGCCGATCGTCAAATCCGGTCCGAATCTGAACTCGAAAGAGGAAACTGTCGAAATCCTTACTTCCGCCGGATTCAATGTCGCCCTCCTGGCCAACAACCATACCGGCGATCATGGTCCGGATGCCGTGCTTGAGACCATTGAAAAGCTGCAGAAACGCGGTTTGAAAACCGTGGGGGCGGGGAAGGATCTGGAATCCGCCCGGGCCCCGCTGGTCGTAAGTGCCGCCGGAAAAACGGTGGCAATTTTCAATTTTGCGGAAAACGAGTTCGGCTGTGCTAAAGCGGATCGGCCCGGCAGCGCTCCGCAGGATCCGCTGCAGGACATCGCGGATGTGCGTGCCGCTGCACAGAAGTTTGATTTCGTGATCGTGACGCTTCACGGCGGACACGAGCACGATCCGTTCCCCTCGCCCCGGCTGGTCCAGTATTGCCGGGCTTTCGCCGATGCGGGAGCAAGTCTGGTGTTCAACTGCCATACGCATTGTCCCGAAGGGGTCGAGAACTGGAACGGGACACCCATCGTTTACTCTCCGGGCAACTTCTATTTCCCAAGGGAGGGCTGGTACGACCGGCTTTGGCGGTATGGTTACCTGGTCCGCTGCAGCTTCGGCGAAAACGGCGCGACCGGACTGGAACTGCTGCCGTTCTACTTTGACAACGAGAAAGTGACGCCGCTGGATCCCGAGGCAGCGGAATGTTTCGACCGTTATATGGAGAAAATCTGCACCCCGATCAAGGATCCGGCCCGCCTGCAGCGGCTGTTCGAATCCTGGAGCACCGGTTCCGGGAAAAATTATCTCAATACCTTGCTGACTTCCGTTCCGCCGGGCAATACCTGGCTTGATTTTGTGCACGAACGGACGATCCGCTTTCTGGGAATGCGGGTCCGCAACAGCTTCACCTGTGAATCCCATTGCGACATGCTCAAATGTCTGCTTCGTCTTGCTGAGGAGGAACGGGTGGAGGCGGCCGCCGAAGGTCTTGCCGAAATCCAGGAAATGCAGCAGGGATTCGACCCGCAGGCGGGGAAACGCCATCTGCCGGGCAACTGACCATCTGCAATCGTAATTGCTTTTTTTCAAAACGCTGTTATATTATTTGCATTGTTTTTGCCTCAAATGTTCAACCTTTTCAGGAAAGGATAAAGCAATGAAAGCTCTGTATGGATTTTTCTCACTGATGCTGTCGGCGGGCGTGCTCGCCGCCGGAGAACTGACGGTCGGGGATTTTACCGATCCCTCCTGCTGGAGGGCGACCGTGGACAGGAAGCGGGAAAAAGCCGCAATCATCGACGGCATGCTGAAATTTCAAGGTCCGAAGTCTTTGTTCACTCTGACTCTCCGGAATTATCCGCTGGGCGGCATCGACAATATGGAAAAGATCTATACCGGCATCGCCTTCAAGGTCAGGGGCGATGGTTCCGATGAATGGGGTGTGATCTCCGTTCAGGCCGGACCGCAGGGCGGCGGCAAGTTCTATTTCCCGCTGAAAAACACAGAAGTCGTTGAATACCGCGTGGCGTTCTCCGACATGGCGCCGAACGGCGACAACACCGCGCTGCCGGCGGCGAAGTATGCCGCGAAGGACATCACCGGATTCAAGATCGGCGACATCTGGGCGATCGGGCAGAACAACTATCCGCGCAAACCGCATTCCTTCAAGATCTCCGACCTGCGCCTGCTCGACGATATCCAGGGAAAATTCGTTCCCAGCAAGTTCCAGCCCGCGCCGATCGATGGCGTCATCGCCAAAATGAAAGCGAAGCAGCCGGTCCTGATCCTCTGCGTCGGCGACAGCATCACCGCCGGAACGAGTCTGCGCAACCGCGAAAAGGACCGTTATGCGACCGTGCTGCAGGGCCTGCTCCGCAAGCATTACGGATATGACGGGATCACCGTCCGCAGCGTAGCCGTGGGCGGCGGCCATACCCATGACTCAATCGCGTGGCTGGACCGCGACCTGGCGCAGGGCAAACCGGACGCGGCGACCATGCTGATCGGATACAACAACCGTTCCGCCGCGCAGAAGAAGGAAGTCTACGCAGAACAGCTCGTGCGCTGGATCGAAATGTTTGCGATGAAGACCGACGGGAAAGCCGCGGTCGTGCTGATCCCGACGGTGCAGGGCGTGCCGCGCTTCTTTTCGCAGCAGGACATGGCGGAGGCCGTCTACGAGATCGGAAAGCGTTACGGCCTCGCCGTTGCGCCGGTCGACAAGGCGATCGCCAAGATCGGCCCGGTCGAATACAGAAAGACCTGCCTCGCCGACAGCATCCATCCGAACCCCGAGGGGCACAAGCTCTTTGCGGAAGTTTTGCTCGAATGTTTCCGCTGACAACTGCCGTGGCGCTTTTCGTTCTGTAATTCGCCTTCACCGTAGATAGATTAACTCTCCGGACATGTAGGGTTTCATTAACTGTGCTTACCCTGTTTTCGAGCCCTCCTGCCTCAAATTGCTGCAGAGTTAATGAAAACTGCACCCCGCATTACATTAATGTGAACCAAAGCGCCCCAGCGGCTGTTCGCAATGCCGCGTTCCAGGAAAGTGCGGAATTTCAAAAAATGATTTTGAATTTTCGCACTTCTTGGCTTGCAAAAGCGAAATAGCATACTGCCCGTTGAGTTTGCCTTGACAAGGCGCAATTAACAAAAAAGAAGCGAAGAGAAGCAGAAAAAGGCTTGATTTTTGCGATAATCTGCGGTAGAGTTATAGTGTTGTGAGGTCTTTGCGGAGGCAAATCAAAGTTTTTAATCCTAATGGAAAGGATCAAGGAATGGGATTGGGTGAATCACTCATAAAAAATACGATCTGCGACATTGTAAAACCGCGGATCGGTTCGGTGGTCAAGGTCGATTTGTTGTTGGGGCCTGATCATACCGGGATCTATATCGGCAACAATGAGATCGTTGAAGTCGCAAATATCGACTGGACTGCCACGGTGCGCATCGTTTCGGCAGAGGAATTCATGGCGGGTATTTGTCGGGTCGGAGCGTTTATTTATGTCGCCTGCAAACAGGATCGAGACGGCAATTGTATTGCCATGGGCTCTCAGGATATTGCCGACCGTGCAAGAGCAGCCGTCGGCCAAACCAGCGAATACAGTCTGATTTTCAACAACTGCCACATGTTCACGGAATACTGCGTCAGCGGCAGAAAAACTGATCGCCTCGGTCTTCTTTTGGGAGTTGAAAACGCATTGAACAAGAAGTTCATAAAACACGATTATGAATGGCTGCCGGACATGTGGCGGTCCACCGGAGAAAGATTCGGATCTAATCCATGTTTTGTCGATGATGACGAGCCGGAGTCGGACAATGAACCGGAAGACAATGAACCGGAAGTCGATGAAGATTTCGAAGACGATGAGAATTCGGAATTTGAAGAGCTTCTCGAAAAAGCGGAATCAGGCGATGCCGAATCACAG
>Ga0265298_10007970_pt1 | contig 12779 bp, 22 predicted proteins | sample AusTroGonzalo_MG_3_FD_193486 | JGI IMG/M metagenome (GOLD analysis project Ga0265298, IMG submission 193486) | Bovine rumen microbial communities from tropical cattle in Woodstock, Queensland, Australia - Gonzalo_01 | ecosystem: Host-associated > Mammals > Digestive system > Stomach > Rumen ... | reverse complement strand
CGCTCCGCCGGCAAGGGCCGCCAGGGACGCTCCTCCTGTGTAGGCGAAAAGGTTGAGCACCTTTGGGTGCTCCATCTGGCGGCATTTGCCGTAGATGAATTCCCAGTTGGGGGCCTGCTCCGGAAACACTCCTACATGCTTGAAGGACGTCAGGCCAAGGCGGAGGCTGAACGATCCGGATGAGGCTTTTGCTTCTCCGGACAGTGGCCGCCCATGGCCACTTGAATGGGAGGGGCCCGCCGCTTGCGGTGGGAGGGATGGAGCGAAGCGGAAGTCCGGAGAAGCAAAAGCCTCGTCCGGATCGTTCAGCGGGTACCGGATCCACCACTGGTCGTCCATCTTGCGTATGCGCTCCCAGGTGCCGCTGTCCTCCTTGCCGGCCTTGCCGAATCCGGCGCCGGGCTTGAACCGGGTATGGCTGAGCCGTCCCCATTCCGCCTGGGTCATACTTTTGTCCCACAGCGCCTTGGGCTCGGGGCGCGCCAGTACGTAGGAACCGAAGCGCTCCAGCTTTTCGCCCTCGCCGCTGTCAAGCAGTTCGTAGTCTGCCCAGGATGTTTTCGGAAACTCTATCATTCGCAAACCGGCCTTACCGTGTGATAAAAAATCATAATGTACAAAGGTATTGATATTTTTGCTAAATTTGCGCCGGAAAATTCAAAAAACCATATAGAAATGCAACAGCACATTGATTCCTACGATTTTACAGGAAAAAAAGCCATCGTCCGCGTTGACTTCAACGTCCCCCTCAACGACCAGTTCGAGATTACCGACGACACCCGCATCCGTGCGGCCATGCCCACCCTCAAGAAGGTTCTCGCAGGCGGCGGCTCACTCATAATCATGTCCCATCTCGGCCGTCCGAAGGGCGTAGCCGACAAGTTCTCCCTCAGGCACATCCTCGCACACGTCTCCGAGTGCCTCGGCGTCCCCGTCAAGTTCGCACCCGACTGCCAGAAGGCCCAGGCCGAAGTCGCCGCCCTCAAGCCCGGTGAGGCCCTCCTCCTCGAGAACCTCCGCTTCTACGCAGAAGAGGAAGGCAAGCCCCGCGGACTCGCAGAAGATGCATCCGACGAGGAGAAGAAGGCCGCAAAGGCCGTCGTCAAGGCCTCCCAGAAGGAATTCGTAAAGGTCCTGGCCTCCTACGCCGACTGCTACATCAACGACGCATTCGGTACCGCACACCGTGCACACGCCTCCACCGCCCTCATTGCCGACTATTTCCCCGACGACAAGATGTTCGGCTACCTCATGGAAGGCGAAATCAAGGCCATCGACAACGTCCTCAAGAACGCCCGTCACCCCTTCACCGCTATCATCGGCGGCAGCAAGGTCTCCAGCAAGCTCGCAGTGCTCGAGAATATGCTCGAGAAGGTCGACAACCTCATCATCGGCGGCGGCATGGGCTACACCTTCATCAAGGCCGAAGGCGGCAGGATCGGCAACTCCCTCCACGAGGACGACCTCATCCCTCAGGCACAGGAAATCATGGCAAAGGCTAAGGAAAAGGGCGTGAACATCTATCTCTCCGTCCAGACCCTCGTAGCCGACGCATTCAGCGCAGACGCCAACACCAAGCTCGTCCCCTCACACGAGATTCCCGACGGATTCGAGGGTGTCGATGCAGGTCTCGAGTCCCTGGAGCGCTGGGGCAAGGTCATCATGGATTCCAAGACCGTCCTCTGGAACGGCCCCGTCGGAGTCTTCGAGATCGCTCCTTTCGCAAACGGTACCCTCAAGATTGCCGAACTCCTCGCAAAGGCGACTGAAAACGGCGCCTACACCCTCGTCGGCGGCGGCGACTCCGTAGCTGCAGTCACCCAGATGGGCTTCGCAAAGAAGGTTAGCTACGTCTCCACCGGAGGTGGCGCAATGCTCGAGGCCCTGGAAGGCAAGGAACTCCCCGGCATTGCCGCGATCAGGAAATAGTTTCCGCCTATACAGAATCGAGGCCGGCAGGACACGTTCCCACCGGCCTTTTTTTGCGCCGCCTCACGCCTGGCAGGCCGCCGAAAAACTGGGGTGCCTCCTCCTGAAACCTTTGGTCGCCCGTGACCATGAACGGGAGGGGCCCGCGCCGTAAGGCGTGGGAGGGGCGGAGGCCGTCAGGCCGGAGGGTTTCAGGAGGAGGCACCCCAGTTTTTCGGCGGCCCGGCGGGCGCGGAGGATGGGAGGCATCCAGTCTCTCTGCCGCAGTTCAATAGCGATTCTACCGCGTGTCGAAAATCTTGGAAGAAAATTCCGGCCACCTCCCGTAACTTTCGGAAAAACGGGCACTTGGCAAAAAAATTCCGTGTCGAAAATAGTTGAAAATTTTTAGCAAAAGCCTTGCTAATTGCGAAATTTTTACTAACTTTGCAGTCCCAAAAATCGGCCCTTGATAGGCCAACTTATTGAGGGTCAACGATTTAGGGTTTAAGGAAATATATTTTTAAAGTAATACTACAATGTTACAACCTAAGAGAACAAAATTTAGAAGGGAACAGAAGAACCGCATGAAGGGCAACGCCCAGCGTGGCAACCAGCTCGCATTCGGTTCCTTCGGAATCAAGACCCTTGAAAATTGTTGGCTTACCGCGCAGCAGATCGAGGCCGCCCGTCAGGCAATCTCCCGCCGTATGAACCGTGAGGGCCAGATTTGGATCAGGGTTTTCCCTGTCAAGCCTATCACCAAGAAGCCTCTCGATACCCGTATGGGTAAAGGTAAGGGTGATCCCTACGCATTCGTAGCCCCCATCACTCCCGGCCGTATCATCTTCGAGGCAGAGGGCGTTTCCCTGGAGACCGCAAAAGAGGCTATGCGCCTCGGTGCCAACAAGCTCCCTATCGCGACCAAGTTCGTCGTCCGCAGGGATTATGTCGAATAATTTAATGGAGGAAAGAAAATGAAAGCAGCAGAAGCCCGCGAAATGTCTGTAGCAGACCTGCGCGACCGCATCGCAATCGAGAAGAGCAATCTCGACACAATGAAGATCAATCACGCCATTTCTCCATTGGAGGACACATCCAAATTCAAGAAGACCCGCAAGGATATTGCTCTTATGATCACCATCCTCGCCGAAAAAGAAAAACAGAACTAATATGGAAAGAAATCTTCGTAAGGAAAGAATAGGTGTCGTGGTCAGCAGCAAGATGGACAAGACCATCGTCGTAGCTGTCGAGCGTAAGGAGAAGCACCCTCTCTATGGCAAGTTTGTCAAGAAGACCACCAAGTTCGTCGCCCAGGACGAGAAGAACGAGTGCGGAGAAGGCGATACCGTCCGCATCATGGAAACCCGCCCCCTGAGCAAGACCAAGAACTGGAGATTAGTTGAAATCGTAGAAAAAGCCAAGTAGTTATGATACAGCAGGAAACACGTTTACAGGTGGCCGACAACTCCGGAGCGAAGGAAGTCCTTTGCATCCGTGTGCTTGGCGGAACCAACCACCGTTATGCTACTGTTGGCGACAAGATCGTCGTCACCATCAAGAGCGCCATGCCCGGAGCTGATGCCAAGAAGGGTACCGTCTCCAGGGCTGTCGTCGTGCGCACCAAGAAGGAAATCCGCCGCGCTGACGGTTCCTACATCCGCTTCGACGACAACGCCTGCGTTCTCCTGAACAACGCCGGCGAACTCCGTGGCACCCGTATTTTCGGCCCTGTGGCCCGCGAACTTCGCGAAAACTATATGAAAATTGTTTCACTGGCACCGGAGGTCCTTTAATCTATATTATTATGAACAGAATCAGAAAAGGCGACACCGTGTATGTAAATGCCGGTAACGATAAGGGAAAGACCGGAAAGGTCCTTTCCGTTGACCTCGACAAGCAGCGTGCAATCGTTGAAGGCGTCAATATGGTCAGCAGGCACACAAAGCCCAACGCCAAGCAGCCTCAGGGCGGAATCATCAAGAAAGAGGCCTCCATTCATATGTCCAACCTCAACCTCATCGACCCCAAGAGCGGCAAGCCCACTCGCGTAGGTTTCAAGGTGGAAGGCGACAAGAAAGTCCGTATCGCTAAAAAATCCGGAGAGGAGATCAAGTAATTATGGCAAAGAAAGCAGAAAAAGTTGAGGCCCAGGCCCTGCCTGCAGGATACGTTCCCGCCCTCAAGAAAGTTTACAAGGAGCAGATAGTTCCCAACCTTACCAAGCAGTTTGGTTACACTACTGTCATGCAAGTCCCCAAGCTCGTGAAGATCACCCTCAACGAGGGCGTCGGCCAGGGCACCCAGGACCGCAAGGTCGTCGAGGAGTCCGCTGCAGAGCTTGCACTCATCACCGGCCAGAAGGCCCTTATCACCTCTTCCAAGAAAGACGTCTCCAACTTCAAGCTCCGTAAGGGCATGCCCATCGGAACCAAAGTCACCCTCCGTGACGTCAAGATGTACGAATTCCTCGAGAAGCTCATCCGTGTGGCTCTCCCCCGTATCCGCGACTTCAACGGCATCGCCGAGAAGATGGACGGCCAGGGCAACTACACCCTCGGACTCAAGGAGCAGATCATCTTCCCCGAAATCGACATCGACAAGAACCCCCGTATCCACGGTCTGGAGATTACCTTCGTCACTACGGCCCGCACCGACCAGGAGTGCCGCGCACTTCTCACCGAGTTCGGTCTGCCTTTCAAGAAACATAACAAATAAGATACTATGGCAAAAGAATCAATGAAAGCCCGCGAAGTAAAGCGCGCGAAACTGGTTGCTAAGTACGCAGAAAAGAGAAAGGCACTCAAGGAGGCCGGTGACTGGGCAGCTCTCGACAAGCTCCCCAAGAACGCCAGCCCCGTGCGTCTCCACAACCGTTGCTCCCTCACCGGCCGTCCCAAGGGCTATATGAGGGCATTCGGCCTGAGCCGTATTCAGTTCCGTGAGATGGCCTCCAACGGTCTCATCCCGGGCGTTAAGAAGGCAAGTTGGTAAAAATTAAAATCAAACAACGATATGACTGATCCCATTGCAGATTACCTCACCAGGGTTCGCAACGCCTATCTGGCCGGCAACAAGGTCGTGGAGATTCCTTCTTCCAAGATGAAGGTCGCCATCACCCAGATCCTTTGTGAGAAGGGCTACATCCTCAGCTACAAGGTAGTCGAGGGTACCCCCTACAATACTATCAAAATAGCTCTCAAGTACCACCCGCAGACCAAGACTCCCGCCATCAGCAAGATTGAGCGCGCCAGCCGTCCCGGTCTCCGTCAGTACACCGACGTAGAGAACATGCCCCGCGTCCTCAACGGCCTCGGCATCGCCATCCTCTCCACGTCCAAGGGCATCATCACCGACAAGGAAGCCAAGGAGCTTGGCGTCGGCGGTGAAGTTTTATGCTACGTCTATTAATCAACAAAACAGAACATTACAAATGTCACGAATTGGTAAATTGCCTGTAAGCCTTCCGTCCGGAGTAAAAGTAGAATTACTCGACGGCAACGTGTTGAAGGTTAAAGGACCTCTCGGCGAGATGACCCAGAAGGTCGATCCCGACATCAAGGTCACCGTAGAGGACAATCAAATCAAGTTCGAGCGCCCCACCGACCAGCCCCGTCACCGCAGCATGCACGGTCTCTACCGCGCCCTGGTGCACAACATGGTCGTCGGCGTCTCCGAAGGCTTCACCACCCAGCAGGAACTGGTCGGTGTCGGATACCGTGTATCCGTCCAGGGCCAGCTTCTCGTCTTCTCCCTCGGCTATTCCCACGAAATCCACCTCATGCTTCCCGCAGAGGTGAAGGCTGAACTTCCCGATGTCCGCAAGGGTGAGAATCCCCGCCTGCTCCTCAAGAGCTGCGACAAACAGCTCGTCGGCCAGGTGGCAGCCAAAATCCGTTCATTCCGCAAGCCTGAACCTTACAAGGGCAAGGGTATCAAGTTCGTCGGTGAGCAGCTTCGCCGCAAGGCCGGCAAGACCGCATCCGCAAAATAATAGGAGGAAAGAATTATGGCACTCAATAAAATCGAAAGAAGAAGAAGGATCCACTACCGTATCCGCAAGCACGTCAACGGCACCGCCGAGCGTCCCCGTATGGTTGTCTTCCGCAGCAACAAGCAGATCTACGCCCAGGTCGTCAACGATCTGGAGGGCAAGACTCTCGTCGCGGCAGCATCCAACGACAAGGAGCTGGCAGCCAAGACCAAAGGCAAATCCGGCATCGAGGCCGCTGCCATCGTCGGCAAGGCCATCGCCGAGCGCGCCCTTGCCAAGGGTATCACCACCATCTCGTTCGACCGTGGCGGCTATCTTTTCCACGGCAGGGTTAAAAGTTTGGCAGACGCAGCCCGTGAAGGCGGTCTCATTTTCTAACAGAGCAGACTATGGCAAATACAAATGTTAAAAGAGTAAAGACTTCTGACCTTGAGCTCAAGGACAGACTGGTCGCCATCCAGAGGGTTACCAAGGTCACCAAGGGTGGTCGTCACTTCCGCTTCGCGGCCATCGTCGTCGTCGGCGATGAGAACGGCGTAGTAGGCTACGGTCTCGGTAAGGCAAATGAGGTCACCGCAGCCATCGCCAAGGGCGTGGAGGATGCGAAGAAGAATCTCGTCAAGATTCCCGTCATCAACACCACCATCCCTCACGAGCAGGAGGCTAAATTCGGCGGTTCCCGCGTTTTCATGAAGCCCGCAGCTCCCGGTACCGGTGTAAAGGCCGGCGGTGCTATGCGCGCCGTATTCGAGTCCGCAGGTATCCAGAACGTCCTTGCAAAGTCCAAGGGCTCGTCCAACCCTCACAACCTCGTGAAGGCCACCGTGACCGCCCTGACCCAGATGAGGGACGCCTACACCGTCGCAGGACTCCGCGGTATCCCTATGAGTAAAGTGTTCAACGGTTAAGGAGTACACGATTATGGCAAAGCTCAGAATTACACAAATCATAAGCAGCAACGGCGAGACCAAGCGTCAGAAGGACAACCTTCGCTGCCTTGGCATCCGCCGCATGCATCAGACCGTAGAGGTTGAGCAGAATCCTGTCACTATGGGACAGCTTGCAAAGATCGCCCACCTCGTTAAGTATGAAGTTATTGACTAAGGAGGACCGTGATTATGAAACTTGAGAATCTCGCACCTGCAGCAGGTGCAACCAAAACAAGCAAAAGACTGGGTCGCGGTCAGGGTTCCGGTAAGGGCGGCACTGCCACCCGCGGTACCAAGGGTGCACAGGCACGCGCCGGCTACGAGCACAAGATCGGCTTCGAAGGCGGCCAGATGCCTATCCAGAGGCGCCTTCCTAAGTTCGGCTTCACCAACCACACCCGCGTGGAGTACAAAGCAGTCAACGTTTCCGCCCTTGAGGCTCTCGCAGCCCGCCTTGGCACCGCCACCATCGACGTGGAGGCCATCAAGGCCGCTGGCCTCGCCGGCAAGAACGACCTCGTGAAGGTTCTTGGCAACGGTGAAATCACCGCCGCCCTCACCGTCACCGCCGACGCTTTCTCCAAGAGCGCAGTTACCAAAATCGAGGCTGCCGGTGGTAAGGCAGTCGTAAGCGAGTAAGACAATGAAGAAGTTTATTGAGACAATCAAGAACATCTTCAAGATCGAGGAGCTTCGCAAGAGGATCGTCTACACCTGCATCCTTGTCCTGATCTACAGGTTCGGCTGCTTCGTGGTCCTTCCCGGAATCGATCCTTCCATGCTGGCGCGCTTCCAGCAGAGCACGAGCGAGGGTCTTGTAGGCCTTCTGAATATGTTCTCCGGCGGTGCGTTCGGTAACGCTTCGATCTTCGCACTGGGTGTGATGCCGTACATCTCGGCATCCATCGTCATCCAGCTCCTGGGTGTCTTCGTGCCCTACTTCCGCAAACTCCAGATGGAGGGCGAAAGCGGACGCAAGAAGATGAACCAGATGACCCGCTGGCTCACCATCGGCATCATCTGCATCCAGGGCCCTGCCTACATGGCAGCTCTTCACGGCCAGATCCCCGGACAGGCCTTCGTCGCCGTCCAGCAGCTGGGATGGAGTAACTTCATGTTCAACCTCGTGTCCACCCTTATCCTTATGGCTGGCTCGATGTTCGTCATGTGGCTCGGTGAGCGCATCACCGACCGCGGTATCGGCAACGGTATCTCCCTCATCATCATGATCGGTATCGTCGCCCGTCTGCCTTACGCAGTCGTCGCCGAAGTCGGAAGCAAGCTCAGCGCCACCAACGGCGGTCTGCTCCTTCTCATCGTGGAGTTCGTGATCTGGTTCTTCGTCATCATTGCGGCCATCGCGCTTGTGCAGGCTGTCCGCCGCGTCCCCGTGCAGTATGCCAAGAGGGTTGTCGGCAACCGTCAGTACGGCGGCGTCCGTCAGTACATCCCCCTCAAGATCAATGCTGCCGGCGTCATGCCTATCATCTTTGCACAGGCCCTGATGCTTTTCCCTCTGATTTTCTCCCGCTGGGATGCAACCAGAGGACTCGCCGCTACGCTTGGAAACTATACCGGTATCTGGTATAACCTCATCTTCTTCCTGCTCGTGGTAGTATTCACGTACTTCTACACTGCCGTCACGGTCAATCCCCAGATGATGGCGGAGGACATGAAGCGCAACGGTGGATTCATCCCCGGCGTGAAGCCCGGCAAGAAGACCATGGAGTATCTGGACGCCGTGATGTCGAGGGTGACCCTCCCCGGTTCCATTTTCCTCGGCATCATTTCCATCCTGCCTGCAATCGCTATCATCCTCGGAGTCAACAACTCCTTCGGTAGCTTCTTCGGCGGCACCTCGCTGCTGATCCTCGTGGGCGTCGTGCTCGACACCCTGCAGCAGGTGGAAAGTTACTTGCTGATGCGCCACTACGACGGCCTCATGAAGACCGGCCGCCTGAGCGGGCGTTCAGGAATGTAGTTCTTTGAAAAATTTGAAGGTCCGATGGTCAAGCCCAAAACCGAAGAAGAAATCGCCCTGCTGCGCGAAAACGCCATAATAGTCTCCAAGACTCTGGCGGAAGTCGGCCGGCACGTAGCCCCCGGTGTCACCACCAAGGAGCTCAACAGGATTGCCGACGAGTTCATCCGCGACCACGGTGCGATACCCAGCTTCCTCGGTTATGAGGGCTTCCCCGCGGCACTTTGCATGTCCGTCAACGATGTCGTCGTACACGGTTTCCCGTCCGACTACGCCCTGCGCGAGGGCGACGTGGTTTCCGTCGACTGCGGCACGCTGTACAAAGGATACAACGGTGATTCGGCTTACACCTTCCCGGTAGGGGAGGTGGACGCCGAAACCCGCCGCCTCCTGGATGCCACCAAGGCATCCCTGTACAAGGGCATCGAAGCAGCCGTGGCGGGCAACAGGACCGGCGATATCGGATACGCGGTACAATCGTACGTCGAGGCGCTGGGCTTTTCGGTCGTTCGCGAACTGGAAGGCCATGGTCTCGGGAGGGAGATGCACGAGCAGCCCGGTGTTCCCAATTACGGACGCCGCGGCAAGGGCACTCACCTCGTGGACGGAATGGTAATCTGTATCGAGCCTATGATCAATGCGGGCGGGAAAAGTGTGTACCTCGACCGCAACGGCTGGGCCGTTCATACCTCCGACCATAAGAAATCAGCGCACTACGAACTTACGGTTGTTGTCCGTAAAGGCCGGGCCGAGCAGCTGTCAACCTTCGATTTTATCGAGAAAGATCCCTCAATCAAATTTTAAACAGTTTAATTTTAATGTCGAAACAAGTAGCTATAGAACAAGATGGAAAGGTCATCGAGACCCTTCCGAACGCGATGTTCAAAGTCGAGCTTGAGAATGGTCATGTCCTGCTATGCAACATATCAGGCAAAATGAGAATGAACTTTATCCATATTCTTCTGGGCGACAGAGTCAAGGTTGAAATTTCTCCTTATGATTTGACCAAGGGAAGAATATCTTTCAGATACAAATAAAATTTTCCGCGATATGAAAGTCAAAACATCCATCAAGAAGCGCAGCGAGGATTGCAAGATAGTCCGCCGCAAGGGCCGTCTGTACGTAATCTGCAAGAAGAACCCCAAGTTCAAGATGCGTCAGGGATAATAATCAGTAACTAATTAAGTAAAGTATAATTATGGCACGTATAGCCGGTGTTGATTTACCTAACAACAAACAAGGAGAAATAGGTCTGACCTATATCTTCGGTATCGGCCGCAGCTCCGCCAGGAAGATCCTGGACAAGTGCGGTATCGACAGAACCATCAAAGTAGGTGACTGGAACGACGAACAGATTGCCAAAATCCGTACCGAGATCAACGAAGAGTACAAGATCGAGGGTGAGCTCCGCTCAAGTGTCCAGATGGACATCAAGCGCCTCATGGATATCGGTTGCTACCGTGGCATCCGTCACCGCGCAGGTCTCCCTGTCCGCGGACAGAGCACCAAGAACAACGCCCGTACCCGCAAGGGCCGCAAGAAGACTGTTGCCAACAAGAAGAAGGCGACCAAGTAAAAATTGATGAATTATGGCAAAGAAAACTACAACATCCAAGAGGGTTGTCAAGGTTGAAGCTTATGGCGAGGCCCATATTTCATCAACCTTCAACAACGTCATCGTTTCCCTTACCAATGCCCAGGGCCAGGTTATCAGCTGGGGTTCTGCAGGCAAGTGCGGTTTCAGGGGATCCAAGAAGAACACTCCCTACGCTGCCCAGATGGCCGCTGAGGACGCTGCCAAGACAGCTTACGATGCAGGTCTCCGCAGGGTCAAGTGCTATGTGAAGGGTCCCGGCTCCGGCCGTGAATCCGCAGTCCGCACCATAAACAATGCAGGCATCACCGTGACCGAGATCGTCGACGTCACCCCCATGCCCCACAACGGTTGCAGACCCAAAGGCCGTCGTAAAGTTTAACTCTTAAAAGAAAGATTACTATGGCAAGATATACAGGTCCCAGCACCAAGATCGCCCGTAAGTTCGGCGAGCCCATCTTCGGCTCAGATAAATATTTCGAGAAGCGCAACTTCCCTCCGGGACAGCACGGTCTCGCCTCCAAGCGCAAGAAGCAGAAGGAGTACGGCACCCAGCTCAAGGAGAAGCAGAAGGTCAAGTACATGTACGGCGTCCTCGAGCGTCAGTTCCGCAACACCTACGAGAAGGCTACCCGCATGGCCGGCCAGAAGGGTGAGAACCTCATTCTCCTCCTCGAGTCCCGCCTCGACAACGTAGTCTACCGTCTCGGAATCGCTCCCAGCCGCGCAGCAGCCCGCCAGCTCGTTTCCCATCATCACATCACCCTCAACGGTGACGTCTGCAGCATCCCCTCCGCACAGGTGAAGCCCGGCGACGTCGTCGCTGTCCGCGAAAGGTCCAAGAGCCTCGAGGTCATCCAGGCAAGCGTGGCATCCGTCACCAAGTATTCCTGGCTTGAGTTCGACCAAAAGAACCTCTGCGGTAAGTTCCTCAACCTCCCCGCACGCGCCGAGGTCCCCGAGAACATCAACGAGCAGCTTATAGTTGACCTCTACTCCAAGTAACAGTTAACACCTAGAAAAGATAATTATGGCAATCTTAGCATTCCAGAAGCCCGACAAGGTGATAATGCTCGAAAGCACCGACACCCTTGGCCGCTTTGAGTTCCGCCCCCTGGAGCCCGGTTACGGCCAGACCATCGGCAACGCTCTCCGTCGCATTCTCCTCAACTCGCTCGAAGGCTTTGCGATTTCCCAGATCAAGATTGTCGGAGTTGACCAGGAGTTCCAGACTATCCCCGGCGTCATCGAGGGTATGCAGGACATCATTCTCAACCTCAAGCAGGTGAGACTCCGCAGAATGGTCGAATCCGTCGATTCCGAAACCGTCAACATCACCGTCAGCGGCAAGCACGAGTTTACCGCTGAGGATATCTCCAAGGGATTGTCTTCTTTCAAGGTGTTGAACCTCGACCAGCACATCTGCTCGCTGGAACCGTCCGTCAAGCTCGAAATCACCCTCACGATTACCAAGGGCCGCGGCTTCGTGCCCGCCGAGGAACTCCGTGACGAGAACACGCCCATCGGCACCATCCCCGTGGATGCCATCTACACTCCTATCCGCAAGGTCAACTGGAGCGTGGACAACTGGCGCGTCGAGCAGAAGACCGACTACGAGAAACTCTCTCTCGAGGTCGAAACCGACGGCTCCATCAGCCCCGATGATGCTCTCCAGGAGGCAGCAAGCATTCTGATCTACCATTTCCGTCTGTTCACCGACGAGAAGAAGGTCGCCATCGAGAACGCAGTCGAAACCACCACCGGCGAGCTCGACGAGGAATCCCTCCACATGAGGCATCTCCTCCTCAGCAAGCTCACCGACGTCGGTCTCTCCGTCCGCGCATTCAACTGCCTCAAGGCAGCAGAAATCGAGACCTTCGCAGACCTCGTGTCCTACACTCGTCCCGAGCTTATGAAGTTCCGCAACTTCGGCCGCAAGTCTCTCCACGAGATTGAGCAGCTTGTCGAGAAGATGAAACTCGACTTCGGAATGGATGTCACCAAGTATAATATCGAACCCAAGAAAAAGAACGTTTAGAGATGAGACACAATAAAGCTATCAATCATCTTGGTCGTCAGAGCGGTCACCGCAAGGCTATGCTCGCCAACATGGCTTCTTCCCTGATCCTTCACAAGCGTATCAACACCACCGTGGCAAAGGCCAAGGCCCTCCGCAGTTATGTCGAGCCGCTTATCACCAAGGCAAAGGATGATTCCACCCACTCCCGCCGCGTTGTTTTCAGCTACCTCAAGGACAAGAACGCTGTTGCAGAACTCTTCCGCACCATCGCTCCCAAGGTGGTAGACCGTCCGGGCGGATACACCCGCGTGCTCCACACCGGTTTCCGTCAGGGCGACGCCGCAGAGATGGCA
>Ga0265298_10007969_pt1 | contig 12780 bp, 12 predicted proteins | sample AusTroGonzalo_MG_3_FD_193486 | JGI IMG/M metagenome (GOLD analysis project Ga0265298, IMG submission 193486) | Bovine rumen microbial communities from tropical cattle in Woodstock, Queensland, Australia - Gonzalo_01 | ecosystem: Host-associated > Mammals > Digestive system > Stomach > Rumen ... | reverse complement strand
AAGGCTCAGACCGATGGCCAAACCGGCAAAGTTGTTGGTGGCACCGTTGGTCTTGGCTGTTGCACCAAGTACGACGAGTACGAAGACACAGGTGAAGATGATCTCAGCCAGCAGACCGCCAATCATAGAAACGTTAGCCTGCAGGTCGTTGGCACCTGTACCCTCAAGTCCAGGAACATTGGAGGTCAGGGCAGCCAGCAAAGCACTGCCGATGAAAGCACCGATGCACTGGAAAATGATATACATGATACCCTCCTTGAAGTCCATGCGTCCGGCAATGATGCATCCTAAGGTAATGGCCGGATTGATGTGGCAACCAGAGATGCCGCCAATGGTATAAGCCATAGCGACAACAGACAGGCCGAAGGCAAGAGCAGTACCCACCACAGCGGGAATGTTGTTAACAGGATCACAACCGAGGCTGACAGCAACGCCACAGCCCATGAGTACGAGCACCATTGTGCCCACCATTTCTGCTAAATACTTTTTCATAATCGTTAGTTTTTTATTGTTAATATAAAAGTTGGTTATGCAAAATGTTTACATGGCCGAAGCAGCAAACAGCCAGTCGTAGATACAAGAGCAGATGCCGAAGAGGGCAATGCCTGCAGTACAGATAACGAGCGCTATACGGGTGCTCAATTCTGTACGGAAGGTAGGCAGCGGACTATCGGTCTGCTTGATATACATGGCCTTGACGATGAGCAGGTAGTAGTAGAGTGACACCACCGTGTTAATCAAGGCGATGAAGACGACGAAGTAAGCCCAGAACGAGCCTTGCTCGGCAGCCGCCATGAACACGAAGAACTTCGAGAACATACCGGCAAACGGGGGAATGCCTGCCAACGAGAACAGTGCCAACGTCATGAGGAACGCCAACTTGGGATTGGTCTGGTAGAGTCCGTCGTACGACGACATCATCGTCGTGCCGCCATTGTTCTGCTCAACCGTCGAGATGACGGTGAAGACGGCCAGGTTGGCAACAACATACACCAGCACGTAGTACATCAGGGCAGCCATACCCGTCTGCGATGCACCGATGACAGCCAGCATGATATAGCCTGCCTGTGAGATAGAGCTGAAAGCCATGAATCGCTTAAGCTCCGACTGGCGGATGGCAAACAGGTTGGCAACGGTGATAGAGAGTACGATGACGATGTAGAGCAGATAGTCCCAGTATTCTGTCAGCGGACCAAAAGCCTTCATGAGGATAACCATCAGTGCAAAGGCTGCGGCACCCTTCGACACGACGCTCAGATAACCTGTAACAGGAGTGGGTGCTCCCTCATAGGTGTCAGCCGTCCAGAAATGGAAGGGCACTAACGAGAGCTTGAAGCCCAGTCCGCTGAAGAAGAACACGAGTCCCATGATGAGCATAGGCAGCTGGCTCTCGAACTGAACCATATAGGCTACTTTTGACATCACGTCGTCAAAATAGAGTGTTCCCACGCTGCCATAGACAAACGACAGGCCATAGAGCATGACACCACTGGAGAATGTCGCTGTCAGGATATATTTGGCAGCAGCCTCAGCCGAATTCTTCTTGTACTTGTCCATAGCTACCAGGCAAGCCATTGGCACGGAAGCTGTCTCCAATCCGAGGAAGAACATCAGGAAGTTGCCACTGGACACCATGATGAACATACCGAGCAACGTAGAAAGCACCAGCAAATAGAACTCACCCTCATATTTCTTAGCCTCGTTCTTCAACCAAGGCTCAGCCATAATCAGCACAATGACCGTACCAATGCTCAGGATGATCTTCATGACGTTGGCTGCCTGCGTAGCAACATACATGCCGCCAAAGGCCTCAGAGGGCTCTGACAACAAGGCAATACGCACAGGCAGAACAAGCATCAAGCCAATAGTCATCCCAGAGAAGGCGTTGTGTTTATCCTCACGACGGTGCAAAATGAAGTCGGCCACAAAAACAACTAACAAGATGAAACGAGATAAAACTCGGGAATCATATATAAAAATTGTCCGTAATTCATAGCTTATAATCCTCCTATAATTAGATGATGTTTGCGAGAATTGGTCCAACGGCATCGCTAATGACATTGCTTGCCCAGAGTGGGAACAGACCGAGACCTGCCACACAAGCGATAAGGCAGATGACAGCGACACGCTCGTCCCACGTTGCATCGGTGAGTTCCAGATAGTGCGGGTTCTTCACCTCGCCATACAGAATCTTACCGACAACACGCAGAATGTAAACGGCTGTCACAACGATAGAGGTACAGGCAATGATGGTAGCCACACGGTGGAACGTATCGGGATTCTCGAAGGAACCCACGAAGATGCTCATCTCAGCAATGAAACCCGAGAAGCCCGGCAGACCGAGGTTAGCCAAACCTGCTACCACGTAACCCACGGCAAGGAACGGCATAATCTTCATCAGACCGTCTAAGTAGCGGATGTCACGGGTGTGGGTACGACCGTAGATCATACCGATGAGGGCAAAGAAGAGGGCCGTCATCAGACCGTGCGACAGCATCTGCAGGATGGCACCGGTGCAAGACGTGCGTGTCATCATGAGCAAGGCGAAGAGCACCAGACCACAGTGCGACACCGACGAATAGGCGTTGATGTACTTCAGGTCGGTCTGTACACAGGCTGAGAAAGCACCATAGACGACCGAAATGGTGGTAAGAATCAGGAAGATCCATGCCAACTCATTGGCAGCGTCGGGCAAAAGATACATAGCCACGCGGAAGCAACCGTAGCCTCCTAACTTCATCAGCACACCGGCATGGAGCATCGACACAGCAGTAGGCGCCGAAGCATGACCATCAGGTGACCATGTGTGGAAGGGGAACAGGGCACCCAACACACCGAAACCGATGAAGATGAAGGGGAAGAACACCTTCTGTGTCTCTACGGGGATGTTGTGCAGGGCTGCAATCTCGTTGACATTCATTGTCGTGGCACCGCTGAAGTAGTAGATACCTAAGATGCCAAGAATCAACAGTGCCGAGCCTCCCATCAGCATCAGCGTCAGCTTCATGGCTGCATACTCACGTTTGCCTGACCCCCAGACACCAATCAGCAGATACATGGGGATGAGGGCTACCTCGTAGAACATGAACATGGTGAACATGTCAGTGCAGATGAAGAAGCCAAAGACACCCGTTGACAGCAGCGTAAACCAAAGGAAATACTCCTTAGTGAGGGGCTTCAGCTGCCAAGAGGCAAAGGTACCGGTGAAGACAATGATGCTCGACAGGAGCAACATGACGACAGAGATACCATCGACACCAACGGAATAGGCGATATTCAGGGGCTTGAACCACGGTGTAGAAGCCGTCAGCAACATCACGTCGGTATTACCTGCTGCACGCTGCTGAACGAAATAGATGGTCAGCCATACGGACAGGGCCAGCAAGCATGAAGCGCCAGCCACCATCACACCACGCACCTGATTCAAGCTCTTGGCCAGCCAAAGGCCAACGAGCATCAAGGCGGGGATTACTACGAATAATGTTAATATACTCATTTTCGATATTTCGTTATTTCGACATTACGATATTATATTGCGAGCAAAATAAGCGTCAGAGCTACTGTTCCCGTCAGGAACCAGACAGCATACTGACGGACATCGCCACTCTGCCACGGACGCAGCGACTCACCGGCCTCGTTGGCACCCCATGCCATGAAGTTGAACGTGCCGTCAACGATGTGACGGTCAAACCAGGCAATGGGCGTGGAGACGCAGCGGAAAATGATGCGGTGGGTGACATACTGCCAGATCTCGTCCTGATAGAAGCGCTTGTAGGCTGCACGGTGCAACTTGGGGAACGTCTTGTACAGGCGGTCGGCGATAGGCTGGCTCTCACCTTTATAGATATAAGTGGCTAAGCAGATGCTCAGGATAGCAATAATCGTACTGGTAGCAGCAATCTGCAAGTTGAAGTGGATGGTGTAGTTAGTACCCTCGGCATTGACAAACTGGCCGAAGCTGCCACCCCACCCTGCAAAACCTGCAATGGTAGAGTAGATACCAACACCCATCGTAATGACACAAAGTACAATGAGAGGAATGGTCATCGTAGCAGGAGCCTCGTGCGGCGTATGGTGCTCGTGAGCCTCCTTATTCTCTGTTCCCCAGAAGACACCGTAGTACAGGCGGAACATGTAGAAGGCGGTCATAGCTGCGATACCTGTCATGATCCAACCCACCACAGGGCTGTACTCAAAGCAGGCGGTGATAATCTCATCCTTCGAGCTGAAGCCTGAGAAGAACGGAATACCGGCAATGGCCAGACACGAGATAAGGAAAGTGATATGTGTGACAGGCATGTACTTGCGCAGGCCACCCATCAGCGCCATCTCGTTCGAGTGGACAGCGTGGATGATACAACCGGCACCAAGGAACAGACAAGCCTTGAACATAGCGTGCGTAAAGAGGTGGAACATACCAGCCATGAAACCTAACTGTGCGTGGTTGTCGAGCACTCCGTGATGACCAGGCAGCGAAACGCCGAGAGCCACCATCATGAAGGCAATCTGCGAGATGGTCGAGAAGGCCAGCACACGCTTGATATCGCTCTGGGCACAAGCCACAGCGGCGGCATAGAAGGCGGTGAAGACACCCACCCAGACAACGATGCTCATCTGAGGCTGAGCGTACTCAACCCACAGGGGGAACATACGGGCAATCTGGAACACACCGGCTACCACCATCGTAGCAGCGTGGATGAGTGCAGAGACAGGCGTCGGACCCTCCATAGCATCGGGCAGCCAGATGTGCAACGGGAACATGGCACTCTTACCGGCACCACCGATGAACATCAGCACGAGTGCTGTAGGCAGGATAAAGCCTGCGGCAGCGACGGCTTTGGCAGCATTACCAGCAATGAACGGAGTGGCACCCTCGCCCATCACAATATTGCCGGCAAACGAGAAGCTGAACGAATCGGTGTAGTAGCCGAACATCAGAATACCGATGAGGAAGAACATATCGGCAAAACGCGTCACGATGAATGCCTTCTTAGAGGCAGCAATGGCAGGCTTCAACGGATAGTAGAATCCAATCAACAGATAGGAGCTGACACCCACGAGTTCCCAGAAGGTGTACATCTGGAAGATGTTGGTGGCAAGCACCAGCCCAAGCATTGACATCGTGAAGAGGCTCAGGAAAGCGTAGTAGCGCTGGAAGCCCTTCTCACCGTGCATGTAGCCAAACGAGTAGATATGTACCATGAACGACACCGTGCTGATGACGATGAGCATCATCACCGAGATAGGATCCAGGAGGATACCCATATCGAAGTGCAGATTGCCCAAAGGCAGCCAAGTGAAGTTGTAGGGAACCAATGTGGGGAAGGTGCCATCAGCCAGACGGTTGCCACCGAAATAGGCGAAAGCCGTCACATACGACAGTACGGTAACCAGTCCCAAGGATGTCGTACCGATAAGACCTGCTGTCTTATGCGACATCTTCATGCCAGCCAGCGCCAGAATCACGAATGACAGCGCAGGCAGCAGAAGTATCAGGAAAGAATAACTATATATCTCCATAATTTTTCACTTTTACTTTTTTACCTTAGCTTACCATTTCATGTTCTTGATGCTGTCAACGCTATCGCTCTTGAAGTTGCGGTAGACATTGATGATGATAGCGATAGCCACAGCCGACTCTGCTGCCGAGACACCGATAGAGAAGAGCGTCATGAACATACCTTCCATCGAGCTGGGGAACAGCAGACGGTTAAACACAGCGAAATTGATGTCAACGGCATTGAGGATAAGCTCCACCGAGATAAGCATCGCAATGAGGTTTCGACGAGTGATGAAGCCGAATACGCCGATGAAGAACAAGAGTGCTGAGAGCACAAAATAATATTGTACGGGTACCATAATTATTTATTATCCTCCTTTCTTGCAACCATCAAACCACCAATAATACATGCCAGCAGGAACAGCGAGATAAACTCGAAGGCCAGCACATACTCATACTTGCCGGCACCGACAAGAGCCTGTCCGATGTCCTTCATCGGAACCTCCACGTCGGGAGTCATCATGCCAGCCATCACATACTGATTCTTCCAGAGCACCAGAATGACAGTAACACAGCCAATCAGTGCCAGCAGACCGCCCCAAAGGATACGGCTGCCCTTCATACGCTCTGTCAGTCCTTGCAGGGTACGCTTGCTCACCAGCTGAATGGCGAAGACATAAATCATCGTCACACCACCAGCATAGACCGATATCTGAGCAGCGCCAAGATACGTGTAGTCGAGCAGGAAGTAAAGACCTGCCACACCAAAGAGCACAAACAACATGAATGTTGCGGCCCGCATAATTCGCGTCGTCGTCACACACATCACGGCAGAACCGAGGATGACGACTGCGAGAATGCAAAACATAATAGAATTTGCCATAGTCCTTACTTCGTTTTAGTGTTAAACTTACCAATCTCATAAGATGAACCACCATCAATCAGACCGGGCAGCGAACCACCTTGATAGACCTCTTTGTCCAAGTGGAGCACTAACTTAGAACGGTCAAAGACAGCATTCTCGAAGTCATTCGTAAACTCGATGGCATCGAAGTTGCACGCATTGGTACAGAGCTGGCAGAACATGCAGTCACCCAAATCGTACTGATAGTCGTCGAGCACCTTCTTCTTCTTGCCCGTCTCAGGATCCTCAGCCATGTGGCTTACTATCTTGATGGTTCCGTTGGGACAGGTCTTTTCGCACAGTGTGCAAGCCGTACACTTGTAGCTGCCGTCGTCGTTGCGCTTGAATACCAGTCGCCCACGATGACGTTTAGCTACGTGGAGTGTCGTCTTGCGGTTCTCAGGGTATTGCTCCGTCGACTTGTTGGTGAAGAAGTCCTTGAAATATTCCTTCCAGGAGGTCTTCATCCCCACAGCCAGCGTCTTCAAGCCGTGCCCTATTTCTCCGAAATATGTTTGTTCCATAACTATGTATTTGTGGAGTATGGAGTTGTGTAGTAAGTAGGATAGCCCCATTATAGGACATTCCGTTCTTTGATGCCTCTATAGTAAGCATTCAGTAACTTACTTGTTTCTTCTATACTCGCGTTCATTATATTATATAAATTATTATTAATATAGTTGAGATCATATGAAAGGAGAATGTAGTAACGACACTCTTCCAGGCTACCCTGAGCGATATTCAGGAATCTCAGCTTATCGGCCATACCATCTTTACGATAGCCTTCTACAATATTGGCAGGTATTGAGACTGCAGCACGTTGGAACTGAGAACAAAGTCCATAACGTTCGAAGGACGGAAAATCCTTCGTTGTCTGATATACCATAACAACAAAAGCATGAGCTTTCTGCCAAGCGTAGATATCCTTGAAACTCTGTGTCATTGTAATCTACTTACTCCCTTTACTACTTACTCCTTACTACTTCACATACAGGCCCAAGGCCACAACAACCGTCATAATCACCAGGTTGATGAGCCCCAGCGGCATCAGGTACTTCCACTCCAATTTCAGAATCTGGTCGATACGCAGACGGGGGAACGTCCACTTGATCCACATCAGAATCCACACCAGGAAGAAAGTCTTGCCCATAAACCATACAATACCGGGGATGTAGTTCATGATGGCATCGACAGAATCGATGCCCACATTCACAGGAGCCCAGCCACCCAGGAACACCGTAGCAGCGATGCCTGCGATGATAAAGAGATTGAGGAACTCAGCCAGATAGAAGAAGCCGAAGCCCATACCCGAATACTCGGTATGGTGTCCTGCTGTAAGCTCACTCTCTGCCTCTGCCATATCGAACGGGCCACGATTGGCCTCTGCATTACCTGCCACAAGGAATACGAGGAAAGCAATGATGGCAGGGATATGTCCCTGGAAGACAAGCCACTTCCAAGGGCCCGTCTGTGCCTCGACAATACCTGACATCTGCATCGTACCCGTCAGGATGACAGCGGTAATCAGACAGAGACAAAGTGACATCTCGTAAGAAATCATCTGCACAGCACCACGCATAGCAGAAACCACAGAATACTTGTTGTTGGAACCCCAACCGGCGAGGAAGATACCTACCACTCCTATCGAAGAGATAGCGGTGAGCAGGAACACACCCACGTTGAAGTCGAGGATGGTGGCACCATTGTTCCAAGGCAGGAACGAGAAGGCACCCACGGAACCGATAATCACCAAGAGCGGAGCCACGAGATAGAGCAATTTGTCGGCCTTGTCAACGATGAAAATCTCCTTGACGAGCATCTTGAACACGTCGGCAAACACCTGCAGCAAACCCCAGTAACCAACACGCATCGGGCCTAAGCGGCACTGGAAGTAGGCACAGACCTTACGCTCCATAAATATCAGTACGATAGCAATCAGCGCATATCCCAGCAGGATACCTGTGCCAACCAATACGCACTCAATCAATATTGCCAACCATTCAGGACAGCCAAGCGTCACCTGCAGCAGTTGGTCGAACCATTGTGTAACAATAGAAAAATCGAACATAATATTATCTGTCAATATCAGGAATTACTACATCAATAGCGGCACACGTTGCAATGAGGTCGGCAATCTTCTGACCACGCAGCATCGGATCAAAGGCACCTACTAACGAAAGACCCATCGGACGCATCTTCATGCGGTACGGGCTCTTGTCACCACGAGAGTCGAGATAGACACCAAACTCACCGGCCACACCCTCAACAGAGTAGTACCACTGTCCCTCGGCCACCTTGATGATGGGTTTTTGCTTCACATAGAAGTCGCCTTCGGGAATGTTGTCTATCAACTGTTCAATGATGTTCAGGCTCTGGTACATCTCGTTGATGTGAACGAGATAACGGTCCATAGAGTCACAGCCATTGAGCGTACACTGCTCCCACTCCACTTTGTCGTACATGTCGTACGGGTGGTTCTTACGCACGTCGTTCTTCCATCCAGAAGCACGTCCGGCAGGACCAGTCACAGCATAGTTTATACAATCCTCGAGACTCATCGGGCCACAGTTCTCCAAACGGTTGTGGGTAATGATGTTGTCGCCGAAGATGTCCATATACTCCTGAATCATCGGACGCAGGTATCTCACCAGGTCCTTGCAGTTCTTCACAAAGTCCGGGTCGATATCATCCTGCAGACCACCGATTCTATAGTAATTCTGAATCAGGCGTCCACCCGTGGTCTCCTCCATGCAGTTGAGCACGTGTTCACGGTCGCGCATGCCATAAAGCATACCGGTGAGGGCACCCAGGTCCTGAGCCACACACGAGGTGTACAACAGGTGGGAGTCGAGACGCTGGAGCTCATCCATAATCGTACGGATGTACTTGATGCGGTCAGTCAACTCAACCTCTAAAGCCTCCTCAATCACACCAACCAATGCGTGGCGATGTTGCATGGCTCCCAGATAGTTAAGACGATCGGTTAAAGCAAGCGTCTGGGGATAGGTCATGCTTTCCCACATCTTCTCAATGGCACGATGGATATAGCCTAAGTGCGGATATACGCGCTTGACCGTCTCACCGTCAAGCACCGTCTGTAAACGGAGCACACCATGCGTTGCAGGATGTTGTGGACCTATGTTGATGACATAGTCGTCAGCCTCAAAAAGCTTGTTCTGCTTCGATTGCAGGTTGCCGTCTTTATCGATGAAGTACTCAAGACCGTAATCCGGCTCCACATCGTCTTCCAGCGTGTACTTGTCATTATATACCCAGTCCTTGCGGAAAGGATAGCCTTTGAAATCCGTACGCAGGAACAGGCGGCGCATGTCAGGATGACCCAGGAACACGATGCCATAGAAGTCATATACCTCACGCTCCAGCAGGTCAGCAACACGCCAGATGTTGGAAACGGTAGGCAGATAGGCAATCATCTGACCGTCAGTCTCACCAGTTCCATTTGCGGCGATACCATCGCCACAAACCTGACATTTAGCCATCATCTTCACACTGCAACGCTCGTGAGTATTGGTGTTCTCGAGGATGTATACACAGCCAAGGCCTTCCTCTTTGCCGAAGTCCTCGCCTACTATCGTGACAAGATAGTCAAAACCCTTCTTGTCCTTCAAGTTCTGCATCTCCTGTGCAAACTTGTCAAAATCAAATGAAAGGAATTCTAACTTCATGCCTTCTCCTCCTCTTTTTTATTATCGGAGTACTCTGAATTCTCCGAGTACTCTGAGTTTTCTGATAGAAAATTCTTTGGCACCTCCGTCACCACAATCGGCTCACGACGATGGTCGTTGTGCTTCGAGCGGAACGTCAGTTCCTCGTTCGACACTCCCAACTTAGCCTCTTCGGCACTCTGCTTGTGGTTGGCACCGCCGAAGAACTTCTCGATCTTCACCTTGCGCTGCAGCTGCATCATGCCATACATGATAGCCTCCGGGCGTGGGGGACAACCGGGGATAAACACATCGACAGGTACAATCTCCTCGATACCCTTCACAACATGATAGCTTGACTTGAACGGACCACCGCTGATGGCACAACCACCTACGGCAATCACGTACTTAGGCTCGGCCATCTCGTCATACAAACGCTTCAGTGCAGGAGCCATCTTGTGGGTGATGGTACCAGCACACATAATCAGGTCAGCCTGACGGGGAGAGTTACGAGTCACTTCAAAACCAAAACGGGCAAAGTCGTAACGTGCACAACCACAGGCCATAAACTCGATACCACAGCACGAGGTAGCAAAGGTCAGTGACCATAGCGAGTTCGAACGCCCCCAGTTAATCAATCGGTCCAGTGAACCCGTCACCACATTAACGCCCCCTTCATGGAGCTCGTCAATAATCTTCTCTAACGAGGCATTGTCATTCCATTCCTCATAAGGAATCGACTTAATGTGAGGCTTTCTTACTTCCATTCCAAGTCTCCTTTCCGCCAGGCATACGCCAGGCCTAATACCAGAACTACCAGGAAGAAACCGATGCTCAGCAACGCTGCTGCACCAAACTCCTTCACAACCACTGCCCACGGGTACAGGAACACTGTCTCCACGTCGAACATCAGAAACAAGATGGCGAAAAGATAGAACCCCACTGATACGGGTAACCACGAACTTCCTCGTGTGGGGATACCACTCTCATACGGCTCACCTTTCACCTTCGCATAAGACCTCGGTCCTATCAGCTTAGCTACAACATAAGCCGCTACCACCAATGTTACAGCCGTCAGCAAGACGGTAATTAACATAGTAAAGTTCATAAAAATGCTATAATATTATAATATTTGTTGCGTATACGACTGCAAAGATACAAATTTATTTGCAAAGAAAAGGCATAAATATAAAAAAAAGATAAAAAAACTTCGTTTTGACCATACTCACTCTTCACATGCTTTACCCTCAACACGGTATTTGGCGAGGAGCGGAATCTCCTGACATAGCGCATCTGCCAACAAACGGGCAACCTGCTGGGCACCCCAGATGTTGTAGTGTGTATTGTCCTGACGACCGTCTGGCAATGCTGGATGCTCACCAGGACGATACCACATGTGAAGTTTCTTAGACCCTTCTACACCCAACGACTGTTCCAAATCGTGCGTAATGCGGTTTGCATCGACGAAATGACAGTTCATGCGGCGTGCCACATCGCGAGGAGCCACTGCGTAGAGTCCGTGAGTGTCGACCAGAGAGTCACCCTCAGCCATTTTCACCCCGTCCTTGAACGTTGTGTTACGCAGCGCCTCGTCATCGGCATTGTCAGGAACTCTGGCAAAGAAATTGCGACGCACCACACAGTTCATCAGCACGGGAATACCTCCACGTTCACGGGTCTCACGAACATACTTTGCCAGATTGTAATCAAATGTCGAACCTGGATCTGTATGACGGTCAGCCTTCGGTTTCTCGTCGTTATGACCGAACTGGATGATGACGTAGTCGCCTGGTCGGATAAGCGACAGCACCTTGTCCCAACGCTTCTCGTTGATGAAACTCAACGACGAACGGCCGTTGACAGCATGATTGTCCACACGGATGTAAGCTTCGTCGAAGAAACATTGCAGCTCCATCCCCCACCCTCGTTCCGGTGAACCGGTAGAGAGATCCTTTTGTGCTGCCGTCGAGTCACCGATAATGAATATCGTTGTCACCCGATCCTCCGTCATCGAGCACAGCACAAGGAACAGCAGCAGTGCCGACACTGCCATAACAAGTTTCTTCATCATGCCTTTTTTGTTCTAATTAACTTCTGACTACTTAACTACTTCAGAAAGATGAATATCTTTACTTTACACTATTTTCTCCACGAGTTCCTCAGGCGTGACAAGCAGCTGCTCACCCGTCTCCATGTTTTTCAGCGTCAGCTTACCCTCACGGATTTCGTTCTCGCCCGCCAGTGCCACGTATGGTATCTGTTTGGCATTGGCATACGACATCTGCTTCTTCATCTTGGCCGCATCAGGATAGATCTCCGAGCGGATTCCCTTCGCGCGAACATTATTTATAATACTCAGGCAGTAGGCGGCCTCCGACTCACCGAAGTTGATGAACAGCAGCTGCGTACCACCGACAGAGTCTTTCGGATAGAGGTCAAGCTGATTGAGTACGTCGTAGATGCGGTCGGCACCGAAAGAAATACCAACGCCCGAAAGACCTGGCATTCCGAAGATGCCCGTCAGGTTATCATAACGGCCACCACCCGTGATGCTGCCAATCTGAACGTCAAGTGCCTTCACTTCGAAGATGGCACCGGTATAGTAGTTCAATCCACGTGCCAGTGTCAGGTCAAGCTGTAGTTCATTGACCAATGAACATTGACCATTGAACATCGACAAGATATAACGCAGTTCCTCGACACCCTTCAAT
>Ga0265298_10007968_pt1 | contig 12780 bp, 2 predicted proteins | sample AusTroGonzalo_MG_3_FD_193486 | JGI IMG/M metagenome (GOLD analysis project Ga0265298, IMG submission 193486) | Bovine rumen microbial communities from tropical cattle in Woodstock, Queensland, Australia - Gonzalo_01 | ecosystem: Host-associated > Mammals > Digestive system > Stomach > Rumen ... | reverse complement strand
GCGGTATTTTACATTCGGCGGCTCCTGCACATAGGTCCCCGGCATCGCATACACCGCGTCACGATGCACCACCGGCACGTCCGCCCACCAATACCACGGGGAGACGCCCATGCGTTTCGACAGCTCGTAGATGCCGTAGATCGTGCCGCGTTTATCGCTGCCCGCGATCACCAGCGAGCCCCCGCTGACCTGAATCAGATACGATTCCCATTTCCCTTTGATCGCGTCGACGTTGAGCTTGTTCTCCCTGATGAGCCCGTCGATGAGCGGGCTTTTCCCGACCGTGCCGACCAGGATCGCGCCCGGACGCGCCTGACCGTCCGTCTCGACGGGCGACGCCGTACCCGTAACGCGTTTCACGTCCTCGCTCAGGTCCTTCGCCGCGCGGATTACGGGGGAATACTCCTCTTCGCTCAGGACGATCGTCGCGGTCTGGCCTTTGGAGGCGATGCGGAACAAATCGCCGGCAGCATTCTGACGATTGGAGATCATGGTTTCGAATGATGCGGCGGAAACAGCCGATCCCGCAGTGAGCAGAGCTCCGGCGAGCAATCCTGTCACGCGGTTTGGGAATCTCATTTTCTTCATGCGTATTTCTCTTCTGTATGAGGGTTTCGTTGAAAATGCGGTGATATTTCAAAAAGATGTTTGAAATAAACACAACGATAATATACCCCATTATGCCGTATTTACAAGCGAAGAACATTCCGGCCGCGAATCATTCATTCGGTTCGGAGAGCACCCGGCTGAAGCATAAAACAAACTCGCGCCCGGATCTGCAAACCGGGATCGGAACCAAATCGGCGAAATCCGGAAAAACAGCGCCTCAGCCCCCATATCCGGGAGATGAGGCGCGGATTGCCGTATGCGGTTTATGGTTACAGACCGGCGAGCATGCCCGAGCGGGATTCCTCGAAGATCTGTTGCGAGGTGAAGTCTGCGAATGCGCCTTCAAAGGTCAGAGCGGCATACCGATCAGAGCCGTCGTCGCTGAATTTGAGCGTGACCCGATCCGCCGAAATGCCGGAGACCGTAACGCTGTTTTCGCCGTCCGCATAGGTCAGCGTGTCCTGATTCCACTTGGATCTATCTCCGGAAGCGAACCAGAGCGTAACCGTACCGTCCGCAAGCTGTTCGACCGTGTCGGTTCCCCAGTTTCTGCAGAAGGTGAAGACGTCGTTTCCGCCGCCGCCGTGCATGCAGTCATTGCCGATGCCGCCCGCGATCAAGTCGTTGCCGGATGCGCCGACGATATGGTCGTTGCCGGCATCGCCGAAAAGCTTGTTGTCGCCCTTATTCGCCCATACGGTATCGTTGCCGTCGCCGCAGCGAATCACCACGCCATCACCTGTGTATTCGACCCTCTGGCAGGTCATATCCACGATGTCGTCGCCCGCGCCGGCACGGATTTCCTGAATCCGGTACAGTCTGGCGATGTTTTCTTCGATGCCTTCCGGCAGGTCGGTGTATACGTCATCAACGAAGAGCGCGTCGCCGTTGTCGCCGTCAGTCAGGCACAGCACGTTCGGGTCGGCAGAACCGAAGAACAGGTTCTGGATCCGGCCCTTCCCGCTCGCGGAGATGGTCTCACGTGTTCCGGCCCAGTCGTTAATCGAACCGACATGTCTGGCATAATAGAGGCTTCCCCACGTGCCGGCGGGCGAGGCGAAGAACAGGTCGTCGTTTCCGTCCTCGTCGGATGTCACGACCTTCGGCACGGAGAGAACGTTTTCGGACACGATGTCGTCTCCGGTCGCCCATTCGCTTTCGCCGCCCCGGACGCGCCACTGGTAAGTTCCGGCAGGCAGGTCCGGCATGTCCACCGAGTTTCCGGTCGTGACCACGGAAATCACATGCTCGAAACCGTCCGTACTGTATTCCACCGTATAGCCCCCTGCCCCGGTCGGTTCCCAGCTCACCTGGTCTTTCGTCCCGACCAGGTTTTCAGGGGACGGCGGGACAGGCACATCGACCGTTACGGACAACTGGGCTCCGGTCAGCTTCAGGGTGTAGCCGGCATCGCCGACGAAGACCGCTTCTCCGCCGACCGAGAGCGTACCGAGCTTGTCGCCCGCCGCGTTCGTCACGGAAATCGTGTCTTGGAAGCCATCCGCGCCATCCGCGAGCACATAGGTATGAGTACCCGGTTTTTCGTTCATTCCGACCGTGAGCGTATACACCGGCTTTCCGCGGATCGCCGACAGATCGTTCACCATTGCCGGCGTTCCGGATCCTGTCCGCGTCAGATCGAAGTCAAGCACCATGCCGTCGCAGGCGGAAATGAATGTATCCTCTTCCTCTATTTCTGTCTCTTCCCCCTCCTCCCGCTCTTCTGCTGCTGCGCTCTTTTTTTCCGCACGGAGCATCCCGCCGCAGGTAATGGATACTTTCCCCGCGAGGAAGGCATCTTCGCAGAGCAGGCATCCGCCGGAAACGATCCTGACGTTGGTCGCCGTGCCGCCGGAGACGATCTTCATCCCGCCGTTCTGCAGGACCAAGGTGTCCGAAGCGTTGCCGCCCGCGTCGACCTGCAGAAGCCCGTTGGAGTCGACCCGGGCATGATCGATCAGGCCGTCTTGATAGACGATGGCGCTGTTTCCGGGCAGGATCTCAAGGTCGTCCATGACGTTGGCCTTGCTGATCAGTCCCGAGGCGGAACCGCCGTAATAGACTTTTGCATCCCGTTTCAGATAAGTGATTCTGCCGTATCTGGAAGTAATGATGCCGCCGGACCACGGATTAAACGCCACCGTCGCCGAACCATTCGGCATGACGTCGAGCTTGCCCCCCGGATTGAGGATTATGTTGTTTGCAATGCATTGTTTTATGTTCGTCAGGACCCGGATGCTTCCTCCGCTGTTGAGCGAGACATTGTCCACTGATCCTCCCGATCTGACATAGAAGCAGGCGGAAGTCACTGCGATATTGGAAACAGCTCCGGCTTTTACTTCGAAAGCGGAGCCGCCGGATGTTCCGGTCAGGTACGTTTCCGAAGTCAGGACACATTCAAGACTCGCTCCTGAAGCCAGGGTGATATCGGTGGCTGTCCCTCCGGCATGCAGCCAGAGGGTGCCGCCGGAGGAGATCGTGAGGCCGCTCGCGATGCCGCCGGAGCAGATATGAAGGTTGCCGTCCTCCGTGACGTTCGCGCCGTACGCGATGCCTCCGTCGTAGATGTAGATCCCGCCTGTGGCGGAAACAGTGGCGCCGTTCAGGACGCCTCCCCTCGTGATCTGGATGCCGCCGCCGGACAGGACGGTGGCGCCGCTCGCGTCGCCGCCGAACATGACCTCGAGGCGGGCCGTCTCTTCGGCGAGTGTGGTGTCGATCGCCGTGCCGCCGGACGCAACGATGAGCTGACCGCCGTAGAGAACGGTCGTGTCATGGAAGACTTCACCGGAACGGACCGATCTGCTTGATCCGCCAAACGCGAGTCCATCGGACGTATACGGCAACGGCGTAACGTCGTCCCCGACCTGCAGCGCCAATGAGCTGCCGGAGAGGCTGAGTGTGTACGTCGTTTCCCCGATGGCGACAGTTTCCCCGCATGCCAAAGCGCCAAGGGCTGTTCCATCCGTGCCCAGGACCGTGATGGTCCGGTCGAAGCCATATACGCCGTCCGCAAGCAGATAAAGGCCTTCCGCCTGATTGTCGGCATCGACCGTGACGGTCAGAGACCAATCGCCCGAGATGGAGGGCAGCCTGCTGATCTTTGCCGCGACGCCCGGCTGCATCCGGGTCAGGTCGAGGTTCAGGATCGCGCCATCCGCCGCGGAGAGATATCCGTTCGTAAAATTGCAATATCCCGTCAGCGTCCCGGATACGATGACGAGACTGCCGCCCCTGATCACGGTGTCGCAAATGGTACCGCCGTTCAAGGTCATTGTGCCGCCGGCGCTGATCAGGGTGCCGGATGCCGCGCCGCCGCTGTTGATGTTTGCTGTGCCGCCGTACATGACGGTCGTGCTTTTCACGGAGCCGCCGTCGGCGACGGTCATGCCGCCGCTGAGCATCGTTTCATGCACGGAGCCGCCGTGCGATACCGTCATGCCGCCGCCGGAGCTGATCTCCACGCCGAACGCGATGGCGCCGGAAAGGATTTCGAGACTGCCGCCCGATTCGACCAGGACCGTGTCCGCCGTGCCGCCGCTGAAGACGGCGCTGCCCCCGGAGATGACGGTGGTGCCGGTCGCGGCGCCTCCGCCAACGAAGAGTCCGCCGTCGGAGCAGACGACATTGTATTCCAGCGTGCCTCCGTCCGCGATCATGCGCCCGCCGGAACTGATCATCACGCCGACGATTCTTCCGGCTGACATCCGCATGGAATCCATCAAATAGACTCCGACCGCGGTCCCGCCCGAGGCGAGGCTCATCCTGCCTCCGGACGAGACGACGATCGCGAGGGCGTAGCCCCCGGAGAAGACATGAAGGCTGCCGTTGAGAAGCGTTGCATCTTTCACAAGTCCCCCGGACGAGACGGAGAGATACCCGCCGGGACCGACCGCGACATCGGAGGCTATGCCGCCGCTGAAAACAAACATGCTGCCGCTGGAACCGACCGTCGCCCCGGACGCAGTGCCATCGGACATAACGTATGCACCCGCGGCGGAATTGAGCGTCAGCCCGTCCAGGGCCGCCGCATGGGAGATCAGCCTGTCGCCCGAACCGAAATAGACGCCGGAGTATTCCCTGGCGAACGTGACATAAGCCCCTTCCGCGACGGATACGGAGCCGACGCATGGCGTCCAGACAATGTCCATTGCCGTGCCGCCGGAACTGACATGAAGCTGTCCGCCGGATTCCACGGACGCGCCGGACACCGTGCCGCCGGACATGACATATGCGTTGGCGGCGGAACCGAGCGTCAGGCCGTCCAGGGCCGCCGCATGGGAGATTAGCCGGTCATCCGAACCGAAATAGACGCCGGAATAATCCTCGGCGAACGTGACACAGGCCCCTTCCGCGATAAATATGGAGCCGACGCATGGCGTCCAGACGACGTCCATTGCCGAGCCGCCGCTGGAAACGCCGAGTTCGCCGCCGGAAAGGACCGCGACGCCGTCCGCCGTGCCGCCGGAAAGGACGTCGAGGCGTCCGGAAGCGATGCCGTAGCCGGAAACGACGCCGTTCCCGATCTCGAAGGAGGAACCGGCGGAGGTCCCCGCGACAGCCGTATCGCCGGCCACAGCGAATGTCAGACGGGCTCCAGAGTCGGCGACGATTCCCGTTGCCGTGCCGCCGGAGAGGACGTCAAGCTTTCCGTCGGGTTCGACCGCGACGCCGTCCGCCGTGCCGCCGGAGAGAACGCTGAGCCGTCCGCCGGACAGGATGCGTGTTTCGAGGAAGAGCTGGCCGGATTCGACCTGCCGCATGGAACCGTTTTCGATCACCTCTCCGGTGTACCGGCTGCCGGCCGGGATTGGTTGTTCCCCGACGGTCAGGGTCAGCGCACCGTCCGAAAGGTCGAGCGAGTACGCCGTGCCGTCGACGGTGATGCCCTCCCCGACTGAAAGCACACCGAGCTCCGTGCCGACCGTATTCACGACCGTGATCGTCCGGCTGAAATCGGAAGCGCCCGTGGCGAGCAGGTAGATCCCGTCCGGCTGAACGTCGGGATCGATCGTGAGCGTATAGCCCGGATCACCGTGAATCGCGGAAAGATCATTGATCCTGACATCCTCGCCGGGCATGATCTGCGTCAGGTCGAAATTCACGATCGCCCCGGTGTCGGCGGATATAATCCCTCCGTTGCAGATGATTTTGCCGGACAGCGTTCCTCCGTCGCCAATCAGGAGGCTGCCGCCGGAACTGACCACGACGCCGTCCCCGAAGCCCCCGTTATAAATGGAGAAAAGGCCGTTCGATTGGACAACGGTGTCGTTCGCTCTTCCGCCTCTCTCGACGGAAAGAGAACCCTGCATAATGGTGGTATGGTCTGCCAAAACCTTGTCCCTGACAACAAACCTTCCTCCGGATTCAAGGATCGTCCCGATCGCCGTTGCGTCTGCGGAAAGGTCGAAAGTGAGGTATTTCGTGACGGTCGTGTCGATCACGACGCCGCCATGGTCAACCCGTATTTTGTTGGTGTAGGAATTGCTGCCATAAGCCGCTGATGTCCTGATGGCCGTGCCGCCGCTGGAAACGAGGAGCTCGCCGTTTCTGGAGTATTCCTGAAACACTGTGTTCGATACGATGCCGCCGGACAGAACGACTAAACGGGCGGTTTTCATGGAAGTCCAGAATACATTGCCGACGGCCACGCCGCCGGAGGAGACGACCATGCTGGTGCCGTCCCAAATCGACGTATGCGCGGCCGTTCCGCCGCTGGAGACGTGGATGACACCGCCATAAGCATTTGTATCAGCCAGCAGCCCGCCGTTCAGGACATAGGCGGCTCCGTAGCTGCAGTCGCTCGCCACGCCTCCCTCAGAAATGATCAGCTCTCTGAAGCCGCATGCAAATGCGGTCGTTCCCGAATGCAGTGTGACATTCGATCTCGTCAGGTTGAGTCCGCTGAACGTATTGGAGACGAACGTGACGTTTGCCCCGTCCGCAAGATACACAGTTCCGCCGTTTTCCATGATGGCGGTCGCCGTGCCGCCGGCGGAGATGTAGAGGTCGCCGCCGGCGTTGACCGTGACGCCGCTGACCGCGCCGCCGCTTTGGACCTCAAGGATGCTGTTGGAATTGAGGACTGTTCCGTTCGCCGCGCCATCACAGAAAACTGCAAGTCGGCCTCCTCTTTCGAGGGTAATGTCTTTCACCGTGCCGCCGGATATGACGACGACGGATCCGCCGGAGACGGTCTGCGACTCCAGGATGTCGACGTGGCGCTGCAGCTGATTGTCGGAACCGCAGTACACGCCGGAATAATTGCCGGCAAAGGAAACCGAAGCCCCGTCTTCAATAAACACGGCCCCCTCGCAGGGCGTCCAGACGATGTTCATCGCCGTGCCGCCGCTGGCAACATAAAGCTCGCCCCCGGCATTGACCGTGATGCCGTCCGCCGCGCCGTCGCTGTCGACGACGAAGCAGCCATAGAGGTTGATGGTGATGTCGGCGGCTATGCCGCCCTGCTCGACATAGACATATCCGCCGTCATTGACCGTGATGCCGTCCGCCGCGCCGCCGCTGGAGACGATGAAGTTGCCATTTGCATTGACCGTGGTCCCGTTTGCCGTGCCGCCCTGTTCGACGACAAGGCTTCCGTAAGAGGAAATCGTGGTTTCTTCTGCCGCGCCGCCGCTTTGGACACGGAGGGAACCTCCGGCGTTGACCGTGTATCCGGTAATGAAGGCATCCTGGATTTCGAACGCGCTGTCGCCGTACTTGCCCCGGATGCATGTGCCGGGCGCGACCGTGAAAGAAAGTTTCGCCCCCTCCAATGCGGCGATGTCCGTTGCGGTTCCGCCGCTGAAAACGGCAAGTCCGCCATTGTCCGCGACCGAAATATCGGTGGCGGTCGTGCCAGAATGCACCGTGGCGGATGCGCCGGACAGAACCAGTCCGCTGAACGAATTCGCTGCAAAAGACACGTCCGCACCGCTCCCGACGTCCGCATATCCGCCGTTTTCAACGATATTGCCTGCGACGGCGCCATGACGGACAAAGATGCTGCCGCCTGCATTGACCGTGACACCGTCCGCCGTTGCGCCGCAGGAAATATCGAGACGGCCTTTTTCGACGATGGTCCCGTTCGCCGCTCCGCCGGAGCTTATGAGAAGCTGTGCGCCGGAATCGATGAGGGTATCGTTTGCCGCTCCGCCGGAGGCGACCCCGATGGATCCGTTGAGCATGGTATATCCGGAAAGGACGCTGTCTTTCAATTCGAAGGCCCTCCCGTCTATTGCGCCCCGGATGAAAGTATCGGGCTTGACCTCGAAATACAAGGACGCTCCGCCTGCCGCAGTTATGTTGGTCGCGGTCCCTCCCGAGAAGATTTGAAAACGTGCTCCGTCCGCAATCGATACCGTGTCCGCCACGCCGCCTCTTTGGACTTGGATGCTGCCGCCGGAGTTGAGCGTGACGTCGTTTGCCGTGCCGTCGTAGATATTGATGGAACCGCCATCGATGGTGGCGCCGGTTGCCGTGCCGCCGAGGACGACGAAATAGCCGCCGCTTTTGACCGTGAGGTCCGTGGCGGTCGTGCCGGAATGCACCGTGGCGGATGCGGCGGACAGGACCAGTCCGCTGAACGTGTTGGAAACAAACGTCGCCTCCGCGCCGTCCTCAACTTCAACATATCCGCCGTTTTCGACGATCCCGGCGGCCGTGCCGTCGCAGTCGACAAAGATGCTGCCGCCGGAGTTGAGCGTAACGTCGTTTGCTGTGCCCCCGTGGATGACGAAATAGCCGCCATCAATAATGGCGGCGCCGTTTGCCACGCCGCCTTCGCAGACGTTGAAAAAGCCGCCGCGCTTGACCTTGATGTCCGTGGCGGTCGTGCCGGAATGCACCGTGGCGGATGCATCGGCAAGGACCAGTCCGTCGAACGTATTGGAGGCGAACGATACTTTCCCGCCATCCTCGAGTTCAACATATCCGCCGTTTTCGACGATGCCGGTTGCCGTGCCGCCGTCAAAGACACAGATACTGCCGCCGGCATTGACTTTCGCATTGTTCGCCGTACCGCCGCTGACTTCGAAAAGGCCGCCGTTGATGATGGCGTTGTCCGCTGTGCCGCCATAATAGAGAGTGAAATAACCACCGTTGACTGTGGCGTCGTTCGCCACGCCGCCGCTGGAGACACTGATGCTACCGTCAGGTCTGAGCATGATGCCGTTCGCCGTGCCGCCGCTGACTTCGATATAGCCGCCGTCGACCATGGCATCGTTCGCCGTGCCATCTGTGTAGACATAGATGCCGCCGCCGTTGATGATGGCATTGTCCGCCGTGCCGCCGCTGTAGATATAGATGAAGCCGGAGTTGACCGTGGCATCGTTTGCCATGCCGCCGAGGACGCTGATTTGGCCGCCGTCGATGGTGACACCGTTTGCCACGCCGCCTTCACAGACGTTGAAAAAGCCGCCGGTGTTGACCGTAAGGTCTGTGGCGGTCGTGCCGGAATGCACCGTGGCGGATGCGGAGAACAGGGCGAGTCCGCTGAACGTGTTGGCGGCAAATGTCGCCGACGCGCCGTCCGCAAGTTCAACATATCCGCCGTTTTCGACGATATTGTCCGCCGTGCCGCCGTTGTCGACATAGAGGCCGCCGCCGGTGTTGACAACAGTTCCGGTCGCCGTGCCGCCGCTGAAAAGATCAAAACGCCCGCGGGAACCGATCACGGTGTCTGTGGCGGTCGTGCCGGAATGCACCGTGGCGGATGCGGCGGACAGTGCCAGTCCGCTGAACGTGTTGACGGCGAACGTCGCCTCCGCGCCGTCCTGAACAGTCACATATCCGCCATTTTCCGCGATGGCGGTCGCCGTACCGCCGGCGCTGACATACAGGCTGCCGCCGAAGTTGACTGCGGCACTGTTCAAAACGACGCCGGAGGAGATGATGAGCGAACCGCAGTTGATGGTTGCACCGTTCAGGACCGCGCCCTCGGAGACGAAAAAGGAACCACTGTTGAAAACCGTATCGTTCACCGTGGCGCCGCTGTAGACATTGAAACAGCCGCCGTTCACGGTCGTTTCTTTCGCCGTGCCCCCGCCGGAGACAGTGAGCGTGCCAGAGACGAGGTCCGTATTTTCCGCCGTGCCGCCGTCTGAGATCGTGAAGCTGCCGACATTGAGAATCGTTTTCTTCGCCGTCGCGTCGCCGGAAACGTTGAAACGGCCGCCGTTCACGGTCGTTTCTTCCGCCATCGCGCCGCCGGAGATATTGAGCGTGCCGGAGACGGTCGTTTCTTTCACCGTGCCGCCGTCGAATACCGCAAGCATTCCGTAATAACCGATGGTCGTATTAGCCGCTGTGGTGCCGGAATGCACCGTGGCGGATGTGTAGTCCAGGTCCATGCCGCTGAATGTATTGGCAACAAACGTCGCCGTTGCGCCGTCCAGGAGTTCCACATATCCGCCGTTTTCCACGATGCCGTTTGCCGTGCCGCCGCCGGAAACGAGAAGACAACCGAAGGGATCGACGGTGATGGACTCCGCCGTGCCGCCGCCGGAAACGAGAAGATTCCCATCGTAATCGACTATGATGGATTCTGCCGTGCCGCCGTCGCAGACATGAAGATATCCGCCGGCTGCCACGGTATAGCCGGAAATAAGCGCATCTTTCATCTCGAACGACAAACCGCCGCTGACGCCCTGGATCCATCCCTCCGTGCCAACGGCAAACCGGAGAACCGCTCCTTCCGCCGCGACGATGCCGGTGGCGGTCCCGCCGGATTCCACGTCGAGGTACGACGTGTCATCGAGCAAGATCGAATCCGCCGTGCCGCCGCTGAAAACGTCTAGTTCGCCGAACTCGCTGATCGTTATGTCCGTGGCAGTGGTGCCGGAATGCACTGTGGCGGATGCTTCGGTCAGGACCAGGCCGTTGAATGAATTTGCGGCAAACGTCGCGGTCGCGCCGTCCTCGCAAGATACATATCCGCCGTTTTCCATGATGGCGGTCGCCGAACCGCCGCTGGTGACGGTAAGACTGCCGCCGGAGTTTACGGTTGCGGAATCAAGTTTGCCGTCCTCGAATACGTTGAATTCGGCGAATTCGTTTATCGTTACGTCTGCTGCCGTGGTGCCGGAATGCACCGTGGCGTACGCATCGGTCAGGATCAGTCCGCTGAACTTGTTGGGGGCAAAGGAGACTTCCGCGTCGTCCTCGAAAAACACATATCCGCCATTTTCCACGATGGCGGTCGCCGTGCCGCCGTAGGAGACGGTGAGACTGCCGCCTGGGTTTACGGTCGTGTCGAGGCCCTTTCCGTTTTTGAAGACGACGAGCCTGCCCCCGGAGCCGATTTCCGTACCGGATGCCGTTGTAGCTTCGTGAACTGTTGCTGCCGTGTTCGACAGTTTCAGGTCGCTGATAATGTTGGGGAGGAAAAAGACATTGGCGCTGGCCGTGGCGTTCACATACCCGCCATTCTCCACGACGTTGATTGCCGCGCCGTATCTGTCGACCCGAAGCGAGCCGCCGGAATTGACCGTGGCATTGCTCAGGGTGCCCATCATGTAAACACTCATGGTCCCGCCGGAGTTGATGACCGCGTCCGTTACGGAACAACTGGAGCTGACCTCCAATCTGCCCATGAAATTGACCGTGGCGCCGCTTATGACGGGACCTTTTCCATATCTCCTCGCAGAAAGAGCAAGCGTAGCGCCATTGTTAAGGACGACGCCGTTCATAATAGTGCCATATTCTTCGGTGAGTTTGATGTTTTGCCCATTGAGCACGATCCCGCTGAATATGCGGCCGCTGGACACGCTGAACGAAGCGCCGGAACTGAAGACGGTGTCGATCGCCGTGCCGCCGCTGGAAATCATGAAAAAACCGTTTCTGTCGACAATGGTGCCGATCGCCGTGCCGCCGCTGGAAACACATATGGATCCGCGGGAATTGACGAACGTTTCCGACGCCGTGCCGCCGCTGGAGATAAATATTCTGCCCATAGGATTGACGGTCGTGCTGTTCGCCACGCCGCCGCTGGAGATAAACATGCTGCCCATGGAATTGACGGTCGTGCTGTTTGCCACGCCGCCTTCCAGGATCGACATAGCCCCTCTTTCAAGGATGATCCCGTCGCTGGATTTGCCGCTGGAAATGATGTAATTCGCCATTTTTAGTTTGCTTTTTTGTTATGTGTTATATCGTATTGTTTTTAAGCAGGGAAAAGGAAATGCCGGAAATCCGGGCAGGAAAAAGATGTCATCCAGGGAAGAATGAGTGGATGGATGACAAAAAAAGATTTGCCGGAGCAGAGATGCGTCGGGACCTGCCGGGTGAACAGATTTCCGGCATGGAGAGATGGATGACTGTTGGGACGAACGGACCAAGGCATGAAAGACTCACGTTGTTGTTTTCTGGAACAGAGCAAAATGAGCTCAAGAGCGGGATTCCCAAGCGCGCATACAATATATTTGAAATCAATTTAACCCCATGTCTCGGCAAAGTCAAGCCCGAAAAAGGTTTTTTTTGCTCCTTCGACGATTTCCGACCAAAAGTCATAGTGCTTTCTCATTGCGAAGAGAATTCAGCAAAAGCCCCGGCAGACAAGAGCTCGTCATACCGGACGGGACCTTCCTCGCCGAATTTGAGACCGACCGAAGTGACACCTTGTACCGTCGGTTCTTCCTGTTTTTTATGTCCTGTTTCTTTTTGCGGATCGATCCAGACTGCAAGGCCCCACCGATCATCAGCTCTCAAATCAGAAAAACAGAGAACCGGAGAAAAAACGGGAGTTATGAGCATGAAATGTCCAGCCCGTTATGAGTTCGGTTCAGTTGCAGGTTCATTCTTCCTTTTGAATTCAGGCTTTGCCGAGGCAAGCATGCGCAGACCCCGCCTCCGACGGAGCACATGTGTGGGCGTGAGGATTACGGCCGGTCGGAGACCTCGACCGTCACGCTGAATTTCGTGTCGGACTCGGAGGCTTCCCAGGACTGCAAATAGACGAGATCGATTATCGCCTTGCCCGGCTTTAGGGCGCGGTAAACGATGACGGTGTTTCCTCCGACGCCATCAAGTTCCTCCGGATTCGGATCGGACACATAGTCGTTTGAATCAAGCGCAAGGATCTCCTTGTCGACCTTGTCGGCATTCTCCCAGCTGTACCCGGTCGTAATATTGGATTCGAGCGTGATCCGGATGATGTCTCCGGGATGCACTTCG
>Ga0265298_10007966_pt1 | contig 12781 bp, 9 predicted proteins | sample AusTroGonzalo_MG_3_FD_193486 | JGI IMG/M metagenome (GOLD analysis project Ga0265298, IMG submission 193486) | Bovine rumen microbial communities from tropical cattle in Woodstock, Queensland, Australia - Gonzalo_01 | ecosystem: Host-associated > Mammals > Digestive system > Stomach > Rumen ... | reverse complement strand
GCCGCCTGACGTATTACAAACATGTCGACAAGCCGGACTTTAACGTGCAGGCACTGTACGAGTTGATTCTGCAAAGGGTCAGAGAGTACCGGAAACAAATGCCCCGGATCGGCTCCCGAAAACTCCATGCGTTGATTCGGAAGGACTTTGCTGGCACGCCATATCTACCTGGCCGGGATAGGCTCATCGACCTGCTCTCAGATAGCGGGCTGTTGTTGAAGATTCGGCGGCGCAAGCGTTTGTCAAGCGACGTCCGAGCAGATCCACAAAACGTCACGATTTGACCCACTTATTTTTTCTCTAAAAGTTTGCCTTTCAAACTCGCCCGAATTCGATAACTGTCTCCCAGAATGGTTACCGGAGTACAGTGGTGGAGCAACCGGTCAAGAATGGCAGTAGCTGCGGTCGGATCGCCAAAGACGAGCCCCCAGTCAGATACAGGACGGTTGCTTGTCACGATGATGCTCTTTGACTCATATCGTTTGCATACCAATTGGAAAAGCAAGTGAGCGGACTCGGGCTGAATCGGTAAGTAGCCAAGCTCATCAATAATGAGCAACTTGGGCTTGCTCAACGCATGGATTCTTTCAGTCAGAGTCCCTTCTCTCTGGGCTTTGTCCAAACTGTTCATTAGCGCAACAGCGCTAATGAACAGTACTGAGAGGCCTTTCTGAATAGCCAAGCGCCCCAGGGCTATTGCCAAATGACTTTTGCCAACCCCTGGCGGCCCCAGAAACAGGACATTTTCCCCATTCTCAATCCATTCAAGTTTGCTGAGCTCGCGAATGATCCCTGGATCGAGGCTTGGCTGAGCCTGCATATCAAAGCCTTCCAAAGTACAAATCCGGGGAAAATGGGCAGCCATAAGAGCCAGTTTGACTCGATTGCTTTCCCTCTGTTCGATTTCCTTACTGAAAAAATATTCCAGCGTTTCTCGAGGTGTCATTTTCGCTTCGGAAACCGTACGCAGCATGAACTCCATGTTGTCGCGCATCAATGTCAACTTCAAGCGTGCTGCCATCTTGGCCAGTTTTAAATCCGTCTCTCTGCTCATTGCCAGGTCCCCCCAACTGCCTGGCTGTAGACCTCTAGCGACCGCTGCAGAGGATTCTGCGAATATATCTGAGCTGATGCCGGCAGCTTGGGCAGCGTATCCCGGGCCGCAGCTGTTTGCTCCTTAGGCTGATAAACTCCCTTGGCCTTATCCAACTCAATAATGACGACACCGCCGCTGGAAACGACAATCGTGTTGTCAGTGATCAGGGTTTGGACGCTCATATTCCTGACAGCATCTGGCATTCGGTAATAGGAGTTATCGACACGGATAAGGCCAACACCATCAACTTTCCGTGTTTCTTCACGAACCTTTGCCAATCGAGGTTTTTGCATTGGCTGGAGTTTGTCCTTCTCCAGCAGGAACCGTTCTTTGGGAAAGCGAATTCCTTGAACAAACTTATCCAACTGGCGATTGTCTGCCTCAGTCAAGGTCCACTGCTCGAGCCAGTTGTTCAACTCGTCGAGATTGGCAAACTCTTTCCCAACTAACGCATTTTCTTTGACATAGCGAACAGCGCGCTCAACCTTTCCCTTGCATTCAGGGTAGTAGGGAGAGGCCACCACAGGGATGAAATTCCAGTACTGGCTGAAATAGTTGTATTGATTCCTAAGCGTAGCCTTGCTGCCCCGGTAGTGGTCTTTCACCAGACAGGTGCTGTTGTCCGACAGTACTGTCAATGGAACACCTTGAAAATGCGCAAATGCCGATTCAAGGCCATCAAGCCATGTGGACTGGTTTTCTGCCGGGTACGCTTTGACGAAGATGCGCCTGGAAAAAGAAAGAACCGCGACAAAGAAATGCATTCGAGTCAGTCTTCCATCAAGAAGGACATCTTTTTCACCAAAATCGATCTGCATTTGCACGCCGGCGGCCGTCTCATAACGGGATTGCTTTTTGGTACGCTGGACCTCAGCCCGTATCGGCTTGCAGTAGCGCTGCAATGTGCGGAGATGGACCTTTGTGCCGGTCTCTTCCTTGATTTTTCTGGCCAACGGCACGCAGTGTCCCTGGCATTGCAGAAACCATTGCCGCACCTCTGCGTCATGCTCTTGCAGGAACGATAACTTTGTTGCCGAGGCATAGGGCCGCTGAAGGTACTTGCGTACGGAATTACGGGATACCTGCTGGAAATTCTCACTCTCAGGGACGCTGTTTTTTGAACATGGGGACACTGGGTTTCTTAGTCATTGGGACGCGCAATTACGGTGTTTCTTGCTGACTCATTACGGTGCCGTTGCGCTTCGGTCCAGTTTCCGACGTCAGGAGCCACAAGGAAGGCGCGATCTTGCCGTGTCAGCCGCTCATCCTCTTAAATGGGCTGTAGGCTGACACGGCAAGATCGTCGCCGGAAGCGGCGGGCTTTTAAGCCGGTTCGGGTAATTCTCTCTCCGGCCCGTAGCGAATGCGGAGGGCCGTCGTGAACGACGCATCGTTTTTGATGTGTCCTTCGTCAGCTTCGCTTCCGGTCAATACGCATCACGACTGCCCAGCAGGGATTCCGCCATATTCTTCTTTGGCCCTCAGGGATGCGCCGGTCATGGCAAGCCGTCTGGCAGCTGGTACCAAGCGGTCGAGGATTGAGTCAGAAATTGTTGGATCCCCGATGAAATTTGCCCATACCTCCACTGGCGGGACACTTGTAATCAGAAAACTTGTCTCCCCAGAACAGTGATTTATGATTTCATACAGGCTTTTGCGGTCACAGGCATCCAGCGTAGCTATGGCCCAGTCATCAAAGTGAATCAGGTCGATCCGGGACAACTCCTGGAGACGCTCTAGCCAATGGTCTTTGAGACCTTGGATCGTTTGAAACCGAGCCATTTCCCTAAGCAGAAGAGGTAGGCGATAGGACCTCACCCTAAAGCCTTCCATGCACGCGTGGTGGGCGATCGCATTAGCCATCCAAGTTTTCCCGCATCCGGTAGAACCAGTGATGATGCAGTTTTGATGGCGACGAACCCAGTCAAGAGAGAACAGCGAGTTCACTTTCGCCTGATTCAGCTGTCGATCTTTGCTCCAGTCGATTCGGCTGTAGCAGGCGTCTGCATACGTGAGATTTGCATCCTGTATCCGCCGTTTAAGTGCGCCTTCCTCACGCCGACTCACCTCTTCGGAGAACAAGACCTGCAGCAATTGCGATGCGCTCCAACCGCTGATTTCATCCTGATTAAGTTCCATTGCGTGCTCTAGCATCGGCGTTAGCCGAAGTCGTTTGGCCAGTGGCCGCAACGATGAGAACGAGCACGGTTGCGGTGCAATATTGGTCATCTCTGTACTCCTCACTTGTAGTTATTACGGATGTTTTTGTGTTCAACAGGCTGATCAGGCGGATTCATTCCAAGATCCAGTTCTTTGTTGGTTGTATTTGCGAAGTGGAATTGCTCGCAGAGCCTCTTGATGTACTGATAATTCACAGAGCCATCTTCTATTCCCGCGGCTATTGCCTGGCGGATCGCGGCAAGTGGAAATCGCTTGAACAAACTGAGCACGGCACTGCAAATGCGGCCACTCGGGAACTTGCCTTTGCCTTGCTTGAGGCTGATGACAAATTCGCTAGCCAGAGCAGTTGGTATACCCTTTTCAACAAACAGCGCGATCCACTCTTCAGTGGTGCGTCGGTAATGCCTTTCCTTCTCCGTCAGATGCTCTTCAAGTACATGCGTCCTGTTGCCAGTCAGGTCTGTGCAACGTTCATGCATGCCGATGCTTTGCAGGGTCTGCGCGTCATAAATTTCCACCGTGTTGCGGCCGACGCGTACGGCGACCTTCTTGCCGACATACTCGGCGGGGGTGCTGTAGCGGTGCCCTTGCTCAGATGCAATCCGCACACAGTGCCCCTTGTCAACCGTCAGTAGTTTCCAGTCTCCAGCTTCGTAGGGAATGGCGGGGAGCGTTTTCAGACTCTTTTTCTCTTCCGACTCGAAAAGCACTCGGCGAGTACTGCGTGATGTACGCCCTCGAAAGGGTTGATCGTTGATTTCGTCTACGCGCTTGAGAATTTGGCGGTTGAGATCTTGAAGATTCAAAGCCACGAGATCTTCATCCAGTGTCAATTCGGCGATGATCCAGCGCTCAGCATCGTGAACGGCCGCCTCGACTCGGTTCTTTTGCTTGGGGGTCTCCGGCTTGCAGTTCCACGGCTCCATGCCGTAGTAACGACAGAGGGATCTGATGGCGGCCTGAATCTCCGCCTCCTGCCAGTTTGTGGTTTTGACCAGCGCCTTGGCATTGTCGACAACAAGCACTTGCGGCGAGGCGCCGAAATACTCAAGAGCGTCGACAATGCCGTTGACCCAGCTGACCTGCTTTTCATTGTCGAATGCTTCGCAAAAAATCAGGCAGCTGTACGGCAATGTCGCAAGAAAGAGCCTGCTTTCCCGACGGTTTCCTTTGGGATCGAACCACTCGATGGAATCACCCGCAAAATCAACCTCCATGCGTTCGCCGGCAACGTGGTTGATGTTTCCGCCGACAGTGACAAGTCCGTTGTCGCGCTGCCATTGGACAAACCGACGACAAAAGGAGGGATACGAGTACACCTCTCCTGTTGCTGATGCCGCATAACGCTCATGAAGCTTCTTCAGGGTCATGTGCTTACGCTTCAGTTGCGTGTGTATCTTTTCCCACTCCGGCTCCGACTGTCTCCCCGGAGAGATCACACGGAATGTATTGACCAGCTCATTGTCACCGAGCTGTAGCAAGGCCTCTGGGCCGAGAGTGGTCTGTGCAACCACGGCAGCCACGCGCCCGATCGATGATTTGGAGATGCCTGTCCGCTGAGCTATTTCGCGATACGACAGTTCCTGAGTGAGTGCGCCCAGAATCGAGCGCAATTGGTTGGGTGATAGAGCTCTCATGAGCCTTCTCCTTGTGAGTTAGAGAAGACTCGATGATGCCTGATGCCTCGAAAAATCGTCCCAATAGTTAAGAATCAAGCGTCCCGGTACTTGAGAAAGATGGTTTTCCTGTAGCCGTCCCTATGTGTAAGAAACCCGGCGTCCCCATAAATGAGAATCACCGTGCCAATGCGTAAGAAATTCCACCAGGGGATTTTGTTATTTTTTTATCCCCTGTTTGACAATGTTGGTGAAATGTGCCCCTCCTTGTCTTCGCCCTTGAAGCCGATCTTCAGCTCGGCGGCGCTTCTTTAGGCGCCGGGCATTTGGGCGGCAGGATCCTCAAGTCCGAACTTTCGGTACCAGAAGCGCCATTGATCGGACAGGTCGGAAAAAAGGCGCTTACCGATCAGCGCCATCAGCTCCCGGATCAGGGGATCGTTCGCATCGCTCGCGCGGCAATACACGTTGTAGTGCCAGGGCGCGCGATGCCAGCCCTTGAGCACCGGAAACACCGTTCCGTCAGCAAGTTCCCTCGCGACAAATCCCACATTGATGTCGATGGCAATGCCTTCGCCCGCAAGCAGCATTTCCCGGCAGGCCGAGGCATCTCCGTAAAGAATCTGATGTTTGGGACCAAGGTAATGGGTTTCCTTGCCATTTTCGAGCCGGCTTGAGTGCGAGAAATTCGCACTGAAGCGATTGAGCAACCGGTGCCTGCACAGTTCGTCTATGCTGCCGGGAAGCCCGTGTCTGTCCGCATACCGTTGGGTCGCCATGAGAAAGGTAAAGCCGTGGGCGATGAATTGCCGAAAAAGCGCAGGATCGTCCAAGCTGTAGCTTGCCAGGGAAATATCCGTTTTCCCGGAAAGCAGCGCCGGGATCCCGCTGTCGGCAGAAACCTCAATCTTGAGCCTGGCCGCGTGCCGCTCATACTCGGAAAGAGCCCTGAGTACCTCGGCCCGGTTCAAGTTGACGGGCAGGCTGATGCACACATGGCGCGTCGTGCGGGCGATGCGCTGCTCCTCGGCAATCGCGCAGATGAGGGTCTGCGCGTCGCGCCTGGCGCGGACAATTTTTCTTGCCGCCGGGCAAAGCCGCTGCGCGGCGGCAGTGGGCGCGGCCGGCCGTACGCTGCGGTCCAGAAGCGCAAAGCCGATTTCATGCTCGAGCGCGGCCATCAGGCGCGATGCCGCCGAAAGTTCCATGTTCTGCGCCAGGGCCGCCTTTGCGAGACTGCCCGTTTTCACGCACCCTTCAAAGAGTTCCCAAAGAGCGATGTCATCGATCCTGCGCATTTTATTATTTGTGAAAATCACAACTTTTACTTGTGGATTATATATTTTAAAAAATCGCTCTGCAACCTACACTGACTTTCATCACAAACAGCAGGAATCCTCCTGTTGCGCAACGCAGCATCATCCCATAGAGGCACTCATGAAAGTTCAGCAAACTGGCGCGGCCCTTCTTTCCAATTCCGTCCTGACCAAGAGCACGGCCTACAGCGAAGCCGAGCGCGCCTGTCTCGGCCTGACCGGGCTGCTGCCGCCCGTGCCCGCGACCCTGGACAACCAGGTCAAGGCCATGATGGAGGTCTACCGGTCGTTTTCCACTCCCATGCAGCAGAGCCTGTTTCTGGATTCCCTGCGCGCGGCCAACGAGACGCTTTTTTTCAAGCTGCTCATGGACAACGTCGATGAGCTGCTGCCCGTTGCCTACACGCCGACGGTAGGCGACTACTGCAAACAGTTCAGCCATATCTTCCGCTTTCCGCGCGGCATGTTCCTCTCGATCGAGGACAAGGGGCATCTGCGCGAGATCCTTGACAACGCCCAGGATGAAGTCGACATGATTGTCGTCACGGACGGCGAACGGATCCTGGGCCTTGGCGATCTGGGCATCAACGGGCATGGCATCCCTGTGGGCAAGCTCGTTTTCTACACCGTGTGCGCCGGCGTGGATCCGGCCAAGTGCCTCGGCATTACCCTTGACGTGGGCACGAACCGCAAGGAATATCTCGAGGATCCCCTCTACCTTGGCCACCGGCATGAGCGGGTGCGCGGCGCCGAGTATGACGCGTTCATCGATGAATTCTTCACTGCCGTCAAGGACAAATGGCCCAACTGCGCCGTGCAGTTCGAGGACTTTGCCAATTGCAACGCCTTCCGGCTGCTCGACAAGTATCAGAACCGGTACGCGTGCTTCAGCGACGACATCCAGGGAACGGCCAGCGCCGTGGTAGCCGGCTTCATGTCAACCGCCCGGGCCAAGAAGTGCCGCATTTCCGATGAGCGGATCCTGTTTCTGGGCGCCGGAGAATCCGGCACGGGGGCAGCCCGCCTGCTCGTCGAGGCAATGGCCGAGGAAGGCACGCCGCGGCAGGAAGCATTCAAACGGATTTTCCTATATGACATCAATGGCGCAATTTCCACGCGGCGCACGGATTTGCCCGAACACCACTTCGATTTTGCCAAGGACATTGACCCGGCGCTTTCCTTTGAGCAGGTTGTTGACCTTGTCAAGCCCACGGCCATTGTCGGGCTTTCCACCTGCGGCGGAGCCTTTGCCGAGTCCATCATCCGCAAGATGGCTTCGTACAACGAGCGCCCGATCATCTTTGCCCTTTCCAATCCCAACTCGCACTCCGAGTGCAGCGCCGAGCAAGCCTACAGGTGGACCGACGGCCGGGCTCTGTTTTGCTGCGGCTCGCCCTTCGCCCCCGTTGTGCATCAGGGCAAGACCTTCGTGCCGCGCCAGGGCAACAACTACTTTATCTTCCCCGGCATTGGCCTTGGCGCGCTGCTCTCGGGCGCCACGGCCATTCCGCCCAAGGTGTTCCTCATCGCTTCGCACGCCGTGGCGGATTTCGTGACCGATGAAGATCTCGCCCAGGGGTCGCTTTTCCCGCCCTCGGGCGTCATGCGCGAGATCAGTGTGAAAATCGCCGCCGCCGTCATCCGCAACGCAGTCGCCAACGGCCGTGCCCAGGTCACCGCATTCCCCGAAGACCTTGAGCAGTATGTGCGCGGCACGATGTACGAACCCAAGTACAAGTCATTCCGCGAATCAATGTCTTAGCAGTTTTTAACCCCTTTCTATTCCGCGATCCGGGCGGATTGCGGAATAGAGATCGCCTGCCCCAACGCCATTCCCTGAACCTGTACCCGGCGTACAGGGCCGGAGGGTGGCGTTTCTTCAAAAACTCCAGAAGGAACAAACCATGCGGGACACAGATACCCTTCCCAAGGCGCATGTTGATGCTGAAAAATTCGAATGGTGGCGTGCAATCGTGCCGCTCGGCTTGCTGGCCCTTTTTGGTTTTGCCCGTACCCGGAGGGGCTTACGCCCAAGGCAATGCACATGTTCGCGATATTTCTCTCGACCATCATTGCCATTTTGACGGCACCGCTGCCGAGCGGCGCCGTGATGTTCATTGCGCTGGCTGTCGCTTATTTTTCCGGCACGCTCACCTTCGCGCAAACCCTTGTCGGCTTCTCTTCGGGCACGGTCTGGCTGATTTTTTCGGCCTACATTCTCTCGCTTGCATTCGTCAAATCCGGTCTTGGCAAGCGCATTGCCTACGTGATGCTTGCCAAATTCGGCGGCTCATCGCTCGGCATTGCCTATTCGCTGGGCATCGCCGACTTCATCATGGCTTCCGCCATGCCTTCCGTGACGGCCCGGGGCGGCGGCATCATCATGCCCGTGACACGCGCCATCTGCCGCGTCATGGGATCCAATCCCGGCGAAACCGGCAAGAAAATCGGCGATTATCTCATGATGACCTGCTTTCATTTCAACCCGATCACGGGCGGATGCTTCATGACCGGCATGGCGGCCAACCTGCTTGCCGTGCAGATGGCAAAGTGGAATTTCTGGCACATCGTCCTTAACCACTGCAAGCCTGAAACCGTTCCGCCTTTGCCAAAAAGGCCATTGCCCAGAAGTCTTTCCTGATCGAGTGGGAGGTCGGGTTGCCCCTTCCTCCTACTCGATCCCGAAAATCAAGCAGTTAGGCTGTAATGCTCGGGCTTTAGGTACGCTATTCAGCGCGGCTAGCCTGCTTCAATAAATTTTCAATATTCTCGTCTTGAATATTGAAGCCGACCTTGTTCAGAATGTTGCAGGTCGCCTTTTTAACCGGGGCGATCTGCCATTCCTTCCCGATTTTAGATGCCGTGATTCTGGCCAGCGCGGCATTCAGATCATTGAACGACACGTTCTTGCCTTCCTCAATTTGCCCCAGATCTTCAATCACCGAAATGCCGATCGCCGCTGACAGATGATTGAGGAACAGCCAGGCTTCCTGGTCTGTCCGGTTGCGCATGTAGGACGCTTCAAAATCCATGCTGTTGCCATACATCTTGAAGTACTGCTCGATCGCCTGACGCTGCTTGTAGGCCACGTACACCTGCTCGCTGTTCAGATCCGTTCGGTTGGTTCGTATCGTGACGGTTCCCATCTGGTTGCCATCGGTGTAGATATCGGCAACGCCCTGTGGCGTCAGCTTCGCAAACTCCTCGTCGGAGAGCCGTCTTTCGCCCTTGCTTCTGCGGCGCGTTTCCAGCTCTGCTCTCCTCGCATTGGTGTTGTTGCGCTTCTCCATTCGGGCGACAACGTCGGCCGTTTCGTCTGCGTAGAGCTGAGCGTCGTAGTACAGGTGAATCGCAATGCCATCCTGTTCGAAAACCGAACTGAGGATCGCTCGGCCATGGTAGGTGAAGCAGTGCTGGTATTGTCCCGGGGATGCGGGAACTTTCCCGTCGATGAATCGATTTCCGCGCTTGAGAGGGATGATGTGTCGCAGCTTGAGTTCATCCATCAGCTGGAAGTCCTCTTCTGAGCCGAAGCCCTTGTCGGCAATCACGGTGTAGTCCGATCCCTCAAGGCCGCTCTCCTGCAGGATGTCCGAAAAAGCGACCACGTCCGGAGTGCTGCCGACAAACTGCTTGTAGTAGACCGGAGCGCCGATGCTTCCGGAGAGCGAGTACACGTAGATCAGGTTCGTCTGCGGCATGAAGCGCCGCTTGGAGTCATAGCCCTTCTCGGCAAGCTCCATCGTCCGGGACGCGGTGACAAGTCTGTGCCCGTCAAACAGGACGAACCGGCCGCTGTTGCTGACGTCCTCCTTCATGTATGCCGTGATCTGATCCCTGCGGCGGCCAAGCAAATCGAGCATGGAAGAAACGGCGGACGGCGAATAGAGAAGAGCCGGATACATGTACGCCAGCAGGCTGTTCTCATAGAGGACGCCCAGTCGACGGAATCGGCATTCCTGGCTGGCTCTGATAATCGCCGTCGTGTAGATCCACTGCCACAAATCCGGAAAGTGCTTGGCTAGACGCTGACGCATCTGAGCGGTTCTATGCCAGTAGAACGCTGCAGTACCCGCATCAACCGTGTCGGAAATCTTCATATCGGCAGCGCCGCGCAGTCGGCGCTCAGTTGGCACCAGACCATTTTCCGTCAGCTTGCCGAGACACTTGCCGGATACCTTGCGGCTGCGCTTGATTTCGGGATCGTACCGGCTGAGACGCTCGTACAGATACCAGTTCTGACCAATATGTTTTATTTCGGTTCTGGCGGGTTTGACAAACCGAGTCACGTATTCGGGTTTCTGTGCAGAAGGCGTCTTTGAAGTATTGGAATTCGGCATAATGGATTCTCGTTTAATACCAACCTACTAGGTAGGTTAATTCTAACAAAAACCGGCAGTGCCGGTTGTTTTAAAGTTGATAAAAATCAAATAGTTATCGAAAACTCGCCGACCAGGACACACCTAATCGGCGAGCGTTACAGCTTAAAAGACGGGAAAAACCGATTCGGGGTTCAAAACAAGAGTCAAAAAATCAGTTCACTCCGCCGATTCCGGCTCCGGCTTCGCTTTGGCCCCGCACCAGGGACACGCCTGAGGCTCCGTCGACATATGCGACAGGAACACTTTACCCTTGCAGGACGGGCAGACGCAGATGCTGGCAACCGGACGCACAAGTTCCGGATCTTTCGTAAAGGCGCGGGACATTCCCTGATAGCTCAGTTCATATCTGTCGGCGGCAAGGGTCCTCACGGGATTGAGGACCGGATCCTGTCCCTCAAGCCACAGCAGAGGCACTGCAAGATCATCAGCACAGAGCAGACGGAATTTCGTTGTTGCTCCCGCTTCCATCTGCCGCAGATCGGATTCCCTCACACGGACAAACCACTGCCATGCGGCATTGAAGGCATCAAAGCCGAAGATCGCCTCGCGCTCCTCGTCACGTTCATCCTTGATGCCAAGGTACAGAAGCGAGAGAAGCGTCAGCTGGGCAGTGAGAAGCTTCTGCTCGGTGAGAACATGCAGCCTCGTTCTCGTTGACTTCCACTCGTCCCCATTATCCTTTCCCCGCTTGTCCGCCATGGCCCAGGACTTGTACCCCGACAGATAGGACGAAAGACCGGTGCTGAGACCGCTCGCAATAAGCCCGTCGAGCATGACGCGCATCTCTCGGTTTTCAGAATTCCTGCCCAGAAGAAGCCGATTGGCATTCAGGATCCATTCGCTGAAGGCACGCGTCTTGTTGAACTCCTCCATTGGAAGCAGCTCGCCAGCTACAGGGACTTCATCAGCAAATGCGCGAAGCAGTTCGGCATAGGCAATTTCCTCCTGGCCCCGCACAAGCATTCCGATCAACCCAGGGTTCAGACGCAGCCCGACTGCCGGCGGCGTTGTCCGCATCTTCAGGCGCAGATCCATGGGATTGATTTCAAGAAGCTTGTCGATGTCCGCAGAACACAATCCATACAGGAAGCCGCACAGGGTCCGGCTCCCGCGTGCACAGACCGCGGCATTGAGCAGGATGTCAATTTCAAGTTCCTGAACTCTGGTGATCAGAGTCTTTCCGCCGGCCAGCTTGACTCCCCTCATCTGGGACTTGGCCTTGCGCAGATCCTCTGGATCAATCTCGACCCGAATGAGGCTCAGCGCGCTGATTCCGGCGTTTCGCTTGCAGCATTCAACCAGTTGGCCCCGCAGCAGAGCGGCGTCCAAATTCTTGTCACGAAAAAGATTCTTCAGATCATCATCGGATGCCTCGGCGGCGATTTGACAGAAGGCAAGATTGGTCCTGGCAATCTGCCCGAGCACCTCATTCATAAATGCTGAAGCCTTGGCGGCACTATCTTCTGAAATATAATTAGATGAGTTTGCCATAGAAATTTTTCCGACCAAATACTCTTGAGAGAGACACCTTCGACAGGCATCCGCTGCTCTGTCATCACTGCTTCATATTTTTGACGCACTGCGTCTGCAAATCATTGAAGCACGGCTTTCGGCATCGGCATCCGGAAGACGCTCCGCCTTGTTTCGGTTCATGCGCAATATACCGCTATTTGCACATGAAAACCCCTATTTTTCGCATATAGCTTTTGGAATGCATTGCCGAATGCCGGAAAAACTGAAATTAGAACGAACTTCCTCGCTGCGGACTGCTCCTGATCGTCAGTCTGTCTCCCTTCCCCTGCAACCTCTCTCGCATTTCGTTCGGTGGAACAGGATGCCCGGCAGGCCCGCTGGAGCAATTCGACCCCCCTCGCTCACTTCTCAAAACGGAGTGCATTCAAGCGCAACAGATCATCGCGTGATACAGCAAAAGCACGACCAGAAATTCACTGTTTCTATATTAAAAAAATATCAAACTTACCTGTCAAAGGCCTCACAAACGGACCCTTCTGAAGACCTGACAGTTGCTGACAACTTCCGCTTATCCTCAGACAGACAAATCTTCAAGAACCCAATGATTACAGGCATTCTTGGAACATCATATGCACAGATGTTGTTTTCATCATTTGTACATTTTCTGGCATTCTTGAGTGAGAACTTGAGGGAGTTCTGCAATGAGCTCTTAGATCG